>WNFZ01007248.1_pt1 | contig 13560 bp, 13 predicted proteins | sample 5400081 | NCBI WGS metagenome assembly WNFZ01 (sample SAMN13153365, study PRJNA577476) | soil metagenome | isolation source: 80 cm soil or saprolite under grassland replicate 1 | place: USA:California | collected 2016-06-15
CCAAGCTCGTCATTGACCCCGATAGCGAGCGCATCCTGGGCGTGGGCATCGTTGGCGCCGGCGCCGGCGAGCTGATCAGTGAAGGCGTGCTGGCGGTCGAGATGGGAGCGACGGCGCGCGACATTGCCGATTCCGTGCATCCCCATCCCACCCTCTCCGAAACATTGATGGAAGCTGCGGAGAGCTATTACGGCACAGCAACGCATACGCTCTCGCGACGCGACTCTTAGTCGCTGCGAAAAAACTTCCAACCCGCATGTCGCATGAGTGCCGAATGAACCGATGACAGAGCACCGTCCGCGATTATTTATGATCGATGGCAGCTCATATATTTTCCGCGCCTTTTTCGCGATCCCGTCGTTGAGCAATGCCAGCGGCTTGCCGACCAATGCGATCTTGGGCTTTACCAACATGCTGCTCAAGTTGATAAAGCAACATCGGCCCGAGTACATCGTTGTGGCACTGGATGCCGGGCGAGAGACATTCCGCCATCAAATGTTCGCTGCCTACAAGAGCCAGCGACCCGAGGCACCGGCGGATTTGATTCGGCAATTTCCCTACTTTCGCAAGGTCCTCGACGCGCTCAATTTGGTGCTGCTCGAGCTTCCGGGATATGAAGCGGACGACATTATCGCCACTCTTTGTCGAACCATGGCCGGCCAAGATTGCGAACTGACCGTGGTGTCGGGCGACAAGGATCTGATGCAGCTTGTCACCAACGGCACTAAATTGCTGGACAGCTCGAAAGAGCGCTGGATCGGCGCTGTCGAGGTCAAGCAGAAATTCGGCGTAGCGCCCGAACTCGTGATCGAAGTCGTGGGGCTCATGGGCGACGCAGTCGATAATATTCCCGGACTGAAAGGCATCGGTAAGAAAACCGCGATGGGGCTGATCCAACGGTTCCAGACGCTGGAGAATCTCTACGCGCATTTGGACGATGTCGAAAAGTTAAATCTGCGCGGCGCCGCGCGCATTCGGGAAATCTTGGAATATGGCAGAGAGATGGCGTTTTTGAGCCGTGCGCTCGCCACCGTCAACGCCGCTGTGCCGATTCAGATCGCCCTGAACGATATGCGTGCCCGTGGGCCGGATCTGGAAAAGGTCCGGGTGCTTTTCAACGACCTGGGATTTTTCAATTTGCTAAAGATTCTCGAATTCCATCAGGCAGCCTAAGCCACCATGCAAAGCCGCATGAAGCTCGGCGATTTCTTGATCGCCTACCTTGAAAAGATCGGCGTCTCCCATTTATTCGGCATTCCCGGTGATCTGGTTATCAATCTTTTCTTCAAGTTCGGCCGCCGGCGCGGGCTTAAGATCGTTACCCTCTCGCACGAGCCCGGAGTAGGCTTCGCCGCGGACGGTTACGCGCGCGCCACCGGCCGCATCGGCGTCATCTGCGTGACCTACGGCGCCGGCGGGCACAACATGGTCAACCCCGTCGCTGGCTCATTCGCCGAGCGCGTGCCGATACTCGTCATCAGCGGCGGTCCTGGGGAAGAGGAACGAAAGCTCGGCGTTCTGATTCATCATCAGGCGAAAGAAATCGAATCGCAATATCGCATCTACCGCGAAGTCACTTGCGCCGCGAAAATTATCGACGATCCGCTTAGAGCGGCAACCGACATCGATGAGGTGATTCGCTCGATTTGGTTGCACCACCAGCCGGGCTATTTGGAAATACACCGCGACATGGTGGAGCGCGACATCCGGGTGCCCAAACAAATTCTCGATTGGGACGGCGAGTTACCTCAGCCTCAATCGGACCGGCGCAAACTCGACGAGGCGGTGCGCGATACCGTGGAACGGTTGAATCGCGCCAAGAACCCGATCATTTTGGTCGGCATCGAAAGTTATCGCTTTAAGGCGGCCAGAGAGATTGTTACGCTGGTGGAAAAATCCGGTGTCCCTTGTTGCGCCTCGGTGCTGGCAAAAGGCGCGTTCCCGATGAGTCACCCTCAATACATGGGGGTCTATCTTGGCGCGATCAGCCCGCCGCGCATCCGCAAGCGGGTTGAAAGCGCGGACCTGATCATCGCTCTTGGGATGCTCCTTACGGATATCGAAATCGGCGGGCGCGCTCCCTCAGAGGCGCTGCGTGATCGCACCATCTGGGCGGCGGAAAACCGCGTCAACGTCAGTTTCCACACCTACACCAACATCACGCTCAAAGAATTCGTCGGCGGTCTTTTGAAAGCGAACCTAAAGTCACACCGCGAGAAAGTCATGTACAGCGACAACTTGGGCAAGCCCCCGTCCAATCTCGATCGCCAGATTCGCGTTGCCGACATTCTGCGCGAGATCAACCATTTTCTCACCAGTCATAAAAAAATCATGGTCGTGACTGAATCGGGCGACTCTCTCTTCGGTGGCATCGATATCAAAGTCGGCAATGAGGGCCTCTACCTGGCACAGGGCTTTTACGCGTCCATGGGTTTTGCTGTGCCCGGTGCGCTCGGGGCACAGATTGGTACGGGATTGCGCCCGTTGATTCTTACCGGCGACGGCGGATTCCAGATGACCGGCGTTGAGATTGTGCATGCGCCGCGCCACGGTTGTAACCCGATTGTGATCTTAGTCAACAACGGCGGCTGGGGAATCTTCCGTCCCGTCGCTAAACCACAGGAGCTTCTTGCTCTGCCTTCGCTGCGCTATGCCGATCTCGGGGTTCTGTGGGGCGGAGTTGGCATTAGGGTGCAAACTGTGGCAGAGTTGCGCCGGGCGTTGGAAAACGCTGCCCAATCTTCTTCTTTCGTCATTATCGAAGCCATGACCGGATACCGCGATCTTTCGCCGATCAGTGTCAAATACATCCGCGCCTCGGCGAAACGAGCATTGAAGTCTGCAAAGACCTAGCTGCAACTGTTAGATTTCCGAGGTTGATTCTTTGATCAATCAAGAGCGTCTCAAAAATTTGTTGATCGAGCTCATCAAGATCGATAGCCTCTCGCGCAAAGAGTACGACGTGGCCATGCGGCTCAAGAGTGAGATGGAAGCGCTCGGCGCCACCGTTTCGATCGATGACGCCGGTGAAAAAGTCGGCGGCAATGTCGGTAACCTAATCGCCCATTTTTCCGGGAACGCCCAGAATGCTCAAGCGCTCCTGCTGTCCGCGCACATGGACACGGTGGTCCCCGGTGAGGGTATCGTGCCGATACTGGACGGCGATATTCTGCGTACGAACGGCCGCACGGTCCTCGGCGGCGATGACAAGAGCGGCGTGGCGATTATCTGCGAGGTGATGCGGGTGATGAAAGAGAACCGGCTGCCGTGCAGTGACATAGTGCTCGACAGTGATTCCGTCGGTTTTCTATTCACCAAAGCGCCGGCGGCCAATCGCATGGAATTTCGCGTCCATGGTCTTGAAGCCCATGCCGGCGTCTGTCCAGAAAAAGGCATCAACGCGATCAAAGTTGCTGCGGAAGGCATTGTGCCGATGCGCCTCGGCCGCATCGATCATGAAACTACAGCCAACATCGGCGTCGTCGAAGGCGGCATGGCAGTGAATATCGTACCCAATCACGTGATTCTGCGAGGCGAAGCACGTAGCCACAGCGAAGAGAAGCTTAATCGGCAGACCGAGCATATGCAGCACTGTCTTGAAGAGGCTGCGGCGCGCCATGTGCTGGAATTGGACGGCAAGCGGCACAGTGCTAAGGTCGAAGCGAAAATTGAACGCGACTATGACCGCATGGACGTGCCGGAGAGCGCGCCCATTGTGAAACTCGTGCACGCCGCGGCGAGAAGTCTGAAACTGGAAGTGAAAACGCTCGCCACGGGCGGCGGCTGCGACGCCAATGTGCTCAATCAGAAGGGTCTGGTGGTAGCCAATCTTTCCACCGGCATGCGCGATATTCATACGGTCAACGAGTGGCTCGATCTGAGAGACCTTAATCAATCGGCGCAAATGGTGCTCGAGATTGTCAAGCTTAATGCCGGCGGGGGAATATCGTAAGGAGCAAGGCGTTTTCCAATCCGAAACCGCTGACCCCTTACTCTTTACCCCTAACGTGCAAACGTAATGTTGAAAATACCCGAACCTAGAAGCCAGTATTTCGCAAGATTACAATTCTCGACCGTAAGTTGAAGCTATGCAGGCAGAGGAAATCGGACTGCTCCTCAAACAGGAGCGCGGCCAATTTCTCGATTTTGTCAGCGCGCATGAGTACCGCCGCGGGCTAGGGCAAAAGAAGCATGAAGAAGATCTTGCCCGCGAGATCGTGCGGGTACTGTCCGGAATGGCCAATGCCGACGGCGGAACCGTTCTAGTTGGCGTCGAGCCAGACAAAAGCGTCACCGGGATACCCTATAATCACGACGAGCTTCAGACTCTTATCCAAGCGCCGCAGCATCTGATTCGGCCCGAGCTTAGCGCGTCTTGCGAAAAAGTTCGGCTCGGTAATTTGCAGCTCCTCAAGTTCGAAGTCGCATCCGGATTGGAGATTTATCGAATCGCCGGTGGCCGATCCTTTTATCGGATCGCCGCAGAAACCGCATCATTAGCAGGGGAGCAGATTCACTCGCTCAAAGAGGCTAAGAAGAATGTTTTCTACGAACGCCAACAGGCGCTCAACGCGACCTGGTTCGATCTCGACACCGATCTAATGCAGAGTTTTGTCGACAAAGCGCAACAGGGACATGAGCCTCAGGCGGTGTTGAGTCAGACGTATCATTTGCTCGATCACTCCCGCGCGATCCCGTGCCCCAATATGGCGGCGTTACTTTTATTCGCCAAAGACCCGCCGCGCTGGCACCCGCGCGCCGGCATCGACTTCGTCAAATACGAAGGCACGGAACGGCAGCACGGCAGCTCGCTCAACGTGGTCAAGCGGATTCGTTTCGAAGCGCCTCTGGTACGCCTGATTGACGAAGCGGTCGGCCGGATCAAAGAGCATATTCGCGAGCGTACGATACTGCACGATCTTTTCTTTCGCGAACGGCTCGAGTACCCAACCTTCGCTTGGCAGGAGGCGCTTGTCAACGCGGTAGCGCACCGGGATTATAGCTTGACCGGTACCTCCATCGAGGTGTGGATGTTCGATGATCACATCACCGTGCGCAGTCCCGGTCTACCGCCCGCGCCGGTAACGCTCGAACAATTGAGACAACAAAAAACTATTCATTTTTCGCGCAATCCGCTCATTGTCCGAGTGCTGGCCGATCTCGGTTACCTGCGCGAAATCGGCGAAGGCATACCGCGCATGTTTCAGGAGATGGAAAACCACGGTCTTCATCCGCCCGAGCTGGCCGCCGACGGTTTTATTTTCTCCGTCACGCTGCGCAATTCGCCGATTTACGACGATGCAACGCTCAGGTGGCTGAACCAATTCGGCACGTCGCAGATCAACGTGCGCCAACGACGGCTGCTGGCGTACGCTTACTGTCACGGCAAGACATTTTCGACGGCAGAATACGAAAAATTCGCCGAAGTCGACCGCGATACGGCTTACAGAGAAATTCGCTCGATGGTCAAGAACGGCATCGTCGCGCCGCTCAAGCCCAAGAGTCGCAGTTACCGCATCATCGAAAAACTCTAGCGCGGACGTTCCTAAATCCGCCCGCCCAAGAAGTTGATTCCTCGGTCGCTCTGCTCTTGGGCGATGACACTTGAGACCATCGAGTTAAAAGTGTCATTTCGACCAAAGGGAGAAATCCTTTCGAGCGGAGCGAGAAATCTTTCTATTGGTAAGGCGATGTCTCGTTAGCGGCAGCCGATTCATCGAACTCCTAAGACCAGACGTAGGATTCACATGAATTTTTCTGATCTCATGAGCCTGGCTAACGGCCATGTCGAAGCCCGGATCGTGCAAACGGCCGTCGAACTGGGCATCTTCGATACGCTTGAAGCTTCACCCTTGGGCGCCGAGGCAATCGCCACATCGCGGAAGCTGAATTCGCAAGCCGCTGAGTTGCTGCTCAATGCTCTGACGTCTCTGCAGCTGCTCAACAAACAATCGGACATTTTTTCATTGCCAGATATCTCCAAGCGCTTTTTGCTTGTTAGCTCGCCCAATTACGTTGGCGGCATGATCCGTTTCGACTCTTCGCTGTGGAATTGCTGGGAGAAACTTCCTGACGCGATTCGCTCTGGCAAACCGGTGCGGTCCCCCAATATGTATCAGGACGATGCCAACGAAACCGAGATCTTCATCAAGGCGATGGATTCACTCGTCAACGCCCGCGGTGACGCGGACCTGATGGCCAACACGCTTAATTGGGAAACAGTCAGCGAACTGCTCGACGTCGGGTCTGGACCAGCCACCTACCCCATCGCGCTGTGCAGAAGATTTCCCAACCTTCGCGCCGCGATTATCGATTTACCCGCAACGCTAAACATCACCCAACGCTTTGTTCGCGAAGCCGGGATGGATGACCGAATCCGCTTGATCGCCGGCGACTATCGGAAAGACGCCGTCCCAGGAGACTATGATCTCATTTTCCTGTCGAACATTATTCACGGCGAAGATTACGACAATAATCGGTCGCTCATCCGGAAGCTGGCCAATAATCTCAAGTCATCGGGACGAATGATTATCAAAGATCACATCCTCGACGACGGCCGTGCCAACCCAGCCGTGGGGGCAATCTTTAGCCTGCTCATGCTGCTCACAACCGACGGCGGGCGCTGTTACAGCTTCAATGAACTTCGAGCTTGGATGGAAGGCGCCGGCCTGTCAAAGGTCGAGCAAATCGAGCTACCATTTCCGTTCACCTCTTCGCTGGTAATCGGCACCAAGTAATTAGCTTCGGGAAAATTTGTGCTACACTAGACGGGAATTCGCCGCAAAGGAAGGTATTTTTTACCATCGACGAGCTAGAGCAAAAAGCCAGAGAGCAGGCGGTCATCGAAAATCTCAAACCCGCTTGCTTGTGCAACAAGATTCGCAAAGGCACCGTGCTCAAAGCCATTCAGGCTGGCGCGAAAACTTTCGAGCAGGTAAGCAAACGAACCGGAGTCGGCACGGGCCCGTGCGGTGGCAGGCGTTGCGGCACGATGGTCCGAGGCATGTTGGGCGAACCCGTTGTCAACTGTGCCGAATGTGGCTGGCCGGTCTTAGCCGGAACTTCGCCCCAAGTCTGCCCGCGCTGCGAATACGCAAAGCAGGAAAGCTAACTCATCCAACAATTTCAAAAACTTTTGATAGAGGTCGGAAACGGTTTTCACCGCCATAGCCGCCTGGAAGTGCGCCACCGGCTCCTTATCCATCTCACCAAATATTATTCCTCCTTGACTGATCCGTTCTTTCTTGTGTTGGTCGACCGCGGAGCGAGAGGAACATCGTGCCAGATTACGCTACTACTTCGACATCAAAGCGGGACTGGCGACATCGCCGCGAAATTAGTGTATGAATCAAACCTTTACAACTTCAGTCGTATCGTCGTTGTGTGGCGAAAAATTCGAGTGAAGTGATAGATAATAAGTCAGTGACGCAGCACTTTTCCCGCAGGCTGCGGCTGGATCTGATCGGCCAACGACTTGCTTTAGTAGTCGTGGTCATCGCTATCTGGTGGTTGTCGTCACTATCGGTGCCGCATTACATATTGCCCGGTCCCAGGCGCGTCTGGGACGCTCTTCATCTCATCGCTGGCAACGGCGACCTGTGGAACAATCTCGGCATCACACTGTGGCGGGTTGCCGTCGGTTTCGTCGTCGCCGCGCTGGTCGGCCTGCCGTTTGGCATCGTGCTTGGAGCGAACAAGCGCGCCGGCGAGTTTTTCGAACCCGTGATTCCAGTCCTGAATACGGTCTCGTCGGCGATCTGGGCGATCTTCGCCATCATCTGGTTCGGTATTTCCAACGCGACCACCATATTCGTGGTCTTCATGACCGCCATGCCTTTGATCATCACCAATGTCTGGCAAGGGACGCGCACGGTGAACGCCGATTTTATCGAGCTCGCTCAGGTGTTGCGCATGCCGCACTGGAAGGTCATGACAAAAATTTACCTGCCGACCATTCTCCCCTACTTCTTCTCAGGCGCCAGGCTTGCGTTCGGTTTTGGCTGGCGCGTGTCCTTGGTCGCCGAAACGATCGGTTCTTCCAGCGGCGTCGGATATCGCCTTCGGCAAGCGGCAGACTTGATCAGAACCGACCAGGTATTCGCCTGGACTTTGACTTTGGTGATCATGATGGCAACCATCGAAATGGGCATGATGAAGCCGCTGGAAAATTATCTGTTCCGATGGAAAAAGGATGCGGCAACGCAATGATCGCGCGCCAGCATCGCAAAACAACTCATTAGTTATGACAACGGGGCTTCCGACCGTATGACTCCTTCAGAGTCAACTCGGAAGGTCTGCGATGACTCATATTGAACTCACCGAGCAAACTTGTAATGACGCTGAACAAACGCCGCCGGCGATCCGGCTGAGCGGCGTCGACAAAAGCTTCGCCAATGGCAACCAGACGATCGAGGTGCTAAACAACGTAAATCTCACGGTCGCGCCGCAGGCGATCGTCGGGTTGATCGGCGCATCCGGCTCAGGCAAGAGCACGCTGCTCAACATTATTTCCGGGATTCTGAAGCCCGACCGCGGCCAGGTCTGTATCTGCGGTGCGGCCAGCGAAGAATTCAACGACTGGGGCTCCGTCAGCTACATGTTCCAAGACGATCGTCTATTGCCTTGGCGCAGCGCCATTCGCAACGTCGAGTTCGCCCTGGAACCCGGCTCCATCGCCAAAAAGGATCGCGCGCAGCGCGCGCTCCAGGCGCTGCAGTTGGTCGAGTTGGAAGGCTTTGAAGAGGCGTTTCCGTATCAGCTTTCCGGCGGCATGCGGAGTCGTGTCGCGCTCGCTCGAAGCTTGGTGACCGAGCCGCGCATCCTACTGATGGACGAACCGTTCTCCCGTCTCGATGCGCAAACGCGCGCTCTCATGCATGAAGAGCTGCTTCGTGTATACAAGCTCAAGCGCATGACCGTGGTCTTCGTGACCCACGACGTCGCGGAAGCGGTGCTGCTGGCCGATCAGGTAGCGGTGCTGTCGCCGCGGCCGGGAACGATCCGAGAAGTCGTGAACATCGCACCGGCACGGCCGCGGGATATTACTCAGCCGGCAGTGGCAAGCTACATGCAACGACTTCGCGCGCTAATTTGAATCCTGAACAAACCCTCTGGGAACTCTGCGTCTCTGCAGTGAATAATTCATTCATTTAACTTCAGGAGGCAAAGATGAAAACAACAAAATCGATCGTTGTGGCATTTGTTTTAGCTATGACGGTGTTCATTCCCGGCCAACTGTTCGCGCAAAAAATGAAGGTCGGCTACTGGACCAGCGGTTTTAGCTTGGGGTTCGGGTCAGTGATGGAACAGATGAAGTTTGCCGAAAGCCAGGGCCTAAATGTTGAATGGGTGAAATTTGCCGAGGTCAACGGACCGACGCGGGCGATCGTCTCCAACGCCATCGATATCGCCTTTGCCGCGCCGTCGACCAACTCGACCGGCATCGCCGCCGACGGCGTGCCGGTAAAGATCGTGCTGGCAACCCAGATCGCCGAAGCGCAAATCGTCGTGCTTGACGGATCGCCGGTCAAAGCCGTCAGTGATCTCAAGGGCAAAAAGATCGGCATGTCGCCTGCGGGAAGCGCGACCCATGCCATCGCCACTGCCATCCTGGACCACAACTTCGGTCTGAAGCCCAATGAATACAGCATCGCTCCGGGAAACGAGACGCAGCTGGCGCAATTTCTGAGTCAGAAGGAAATCGACGCCGGCGTGCTCCGCTCCGTGACCCTGGCTCAGATGGAAGAGGTCAAACTCCGGCGGTTGGCAAGCGTGGTCAACGAGTGGAAAAAACTCACCAAGGGAAATGCGCCGCCCATCCTCGCAGTGACCATCGTGTATGGCGACTATCTCGCTAAGAACCCGGAGCCGGTGGCGAAATTTATTGCCGCCGCGCGTAACGCGCTCGAATACGGTTCCAAAAACAAGCAGCGGGTCGCCGAGATACTGCAGAAAGCCGCCAACATGAACGCCACAGATGCGCGCGCCTACGCGAGCCAGTGGGACGGCGCGTACATCGCAAGCTTCGAACCGGCTGACATCGCTTCGCTGAAAAGAATGTACGATATCGTCAAAGCCGCGGGCGGCGCCACCAAGGACGCGCCCGACAGCGCATTCGACGCCGGACCTTACACGCGGGCGAAGAAGTTAAAGTAGGAACAAGAGGGGCAGACTGGGCTAGCCGCGAATTTCCGATCCAAGATTAAAAGATTATAAGATCCTTATGCCACATGCCAAATCCACACCTCAAGGCCGATCGCGATGTACCATCGCCCGATCGTGCGCTGGGACGACAACGGCGATCGGATCACGGCCCGTCGAGGGGTGCAGATGCAAATACCTGTTGTTTATCATCGGCCGGATTACAGATATATATTAGATATCTATAATGGGAGTGCCGATGATTGATCAAAAATTCATCATTTGCTACTGTCGCGTATGACCGTGACGATTAAAGGGAATTGTTAACCGACAATCCGGGTGATTTAAAATTGATCTAAATAAACTTATAGATTGGCAGGCTTCCATTTGCTACGCTCTAATGCGTTCTAACACAAGGAGGATGGTCTGATGCCCCCACGTTCGATCGGCTCCGGCGCTATTTCCTTTGGTTTGGTTTCAATCCCGGTAAAGCTTTATGTGGCGACTTCGTCTGAAGCGCCCAGCTTCAATCTCCTCCATGCGGCCTGCGGCAATCGAATCCGGCAACAGCGCTTTTGTCCGGCATGTAATAAGGTCGTCGAACGCGAGGACTTGATCAAGGGGTACGAATTCGTCAAGGATCAGTACGTTAAAGTTACCGACGAGGAACTCAAAGCGCTCGAGGGTGAAGCTTCGGAGGCCATCGAGATCTCCGAGTTCGTTCCGCTTGCAAAAGTGGATCCGATCTATTTCGAGCGAAGCTACTACCTCGGCCCGGATAAGGGCGGTGAAAAGGCCTATCGTCTCCTGGCCGATACCATGACCCAAGTCGGCAAAGTCGCGTTAGCGAAATTTGTTATGCGCGGTAAAGAGAACCTAGTCATTGTTCGCTCAGCGCGAAATGGCCTGATGATGCACACGATGTATTTCGCCGGCGAGGTGCGCAATTTCGATGAGATTTCCAAAGGGGAATCTGCGAAAATTACCGACGCCGAGACGAGCCTGGCCATTCGTCTGATCGAGGAATTGTCGAACGATGAATTCGAACCGGACAAGTACGAAGACGAATACTCGCAACGCGTCATGAACCTGGTCAATAAAAAAGCCGAAGGCAAAGAAATCACCCTCACCCAGCCGGTAGCACGGCGCGGTCAGGTGATCGATTTGATGGCAGCGCTGAAGGAGAGTCTTGGCAAGAATGCACCACGACAGAAAAAGCCGGCGGTCCATGCGAAGCCGATCGAAGCTGAAAAAGTACGAAAGCGAGCCTCCTCATCGAAGAAATGAAACTTTTCTCCACGACAGAGGTGGCGAATATTTTAAATCTGCCGGATAGCCGGATCCGCTCTTTTGTGCGCGCCGGATTTCTCGCCCCGGCGCGAAACAAAACAAAAACCCTTCAGTTTACTTTTCAAGATCTGCTGTTTTTGAAAACCGCCAAGAGCCTACTCGCATCGCGCGTGCCGGTAAAAAGAATTCTTCGCATACTGTCTTCCTTGAAGCGACAACTTCCGGATGAGCAACATCTTTCCAGTCTAAAGATTTATGCCGACGGTCGCCGGGTCGTGGTTTGGGACGGCAAGGCTCGCTGGCAGCCCGACTCGGGCCAGTTTTTATTCAATTTCGACGCTCGCAGTGTCATGCGTACGGTGAAGTTGCCCGCGCCGAAGCCGGTTAAAACAAATTTGACGGCGCAACACTGGTTTAACCTTGGCACCGAGTTAGAAGCCACCTCGACCGAGGAAGCTAAGCGAGCCTACGTTAGAGCACTGGAACTCGACCCCAAGCTGGCCGACGCCCACCTCAATCTAGGCAAGCTCTATCACGATACCGGCATGCTCAAAGAAAGTGAGACACACTATCGCGCGGCGGTGGAATATGCTCCTCGCGATCCCGCGCCATGTTTTAATCTAGGTGTGTTGCTCGAAGATTTGAAGCGACCACGGGAAGCCGCGCACTGCTACAAGGAAGCGCTCGAGCGAGACCCTGCCTTCGCGGATGCTCATTACAACCTCGGTCTCGTGCTCGATTCTTTAGGCGAAAAGAAAGAAGCCTTCACCCATCTACGCACCGCTCGCAAGCTCTATCTCGGTAAATGAGTTCCAGACGAAGGACGGTTGGCCAATACGTAGTCAAAGAAAGCGCCGGCATTTCCCAAGATCAGGATGCCGTCGACTTCGACGCCGGCGGCAAAACCGTGCGCTTAACCAATCTGCGCAAAGTCTTCTGGCCGGATCTCGGAATGACCAAGGCCGATCTGCTCCAATTCTATATTGACGTCGCCCCTGTTCTGCTGCCGCATCTCGCCGACCGCGCCATGGTGATGAAGCGCTATCCCAACGGCATCGGCGGCGATTTCTTTTTCATGAAGCGCGCTCCAACGCCGCGGCCCGGATGGATCGAGACCTGCCCCATCGAGCATGGTTCAGGCAGCGTCATCGACTTTCCCGTGATCGGCGATTTAGGTTCACTGCTTTGGGTGGTCAATCTAGGCTGCATCGATCTCAATCCCTGGTATGCGCGCTGCGACGATGTCGATCGGCCCGACTACCTGCACTTCGATCTCGATCCGGTGAAGGGAGCGAGTTGGCCACAGATGTTGGAAACCGCTACCGTCGTGCACGAAGCGTTGACCCAGCTCAAACTGCCGACGTTCATCAAGACCACAGGCTCCAGGGGGTTTCATATTTATGTCCCGATCGTTCGCGGGCCGACGCAAAAAGAGGTCTGGACGTTTGCTAAACAGCTGGCCACGAGCTTAGCGGCGCTGCGCCCGGATTTGATGACGGCCGAATATCGAATTGCCAAGCGACCGTCTCGCGTCTATCTACTCGGTCAGGCCTCAACCCAAAGCCACGGTTTCTACGCCGATCACCTGGAAAGAACTGGAACAAGGAGTTCGGATCGAAGACTTCCGGATGGACAATGTTCGCCGGCGCATCAAGAAGCTCGGCGATCTCTGGGCGCCTTTGCTGGCACGAAAAGGCCGAGCAAAATTAGCATCATTCTATGGCGCTACTGATTAAGCCGCCCTATCCTCCTACGGAAGCCCTGTCCGTCGAAAATATTCCTTCGGTAAGATCCTGGCGCTATGAACCGAAATGGGATGGGTTTCGTTGCCTCGCCTTCATTTCACGGGAAATCGCTTCAGACACGGCACTAAATTTTTACGTCGGCGCCCTGACAAGCCGCCGAAGGCGTGCTCAATGGACCAAGTCGAATCCACAGGCAGAGCTTTCGCGCCACGAATTTTGAAGGCCGCTATTACACATAAGAAATAGATTGGCCGGAACAACAAGATCTGAGGTAGGATGGAACGCCCAATCAGCACGCACGCATTTCACGCCGCGGATCTCCTGCGGTTTGCCAGGTTTCTCGCCGATCTACTGGATCAACGTTTTACGATTCCTGGAACGTCAA
>WNFZ01004121.1_pt1 | contig 13557 bp, 7 predicted proteins | sample 5400081 | NCBI WGS metagenome assembly WNFZ01 (sample SAMN13153365, study PRJNA577476) | soil metagenome | isolation source: 80 cm soil or saprolite under grassland replicate 1 | place: USA:California | collected 2016-06-15
CGTGAAACGTTCGGATGATGCCAAAGGTTTTCAAGTGCTGCCTCACCGCTGGGTCGTTGAACGAACCTTCGGATGGTTAGGCCGTTATCGCCGTTTGGCTCGCGACTACGAGCACACCACAGTATCCAGTGAAAGCATGGTGTATATTGCCAGTTCGCGACGCATGCTAAAAATCCTTGCAACATGACTATTAAAACGCTCTCTAAGGAAATTCGGAACAACTACTGATGCTTCGTTAAAATCCCCTTTCTTTACCTTTAGAAAGTAACTCGTTTCATCTTTGGTTTCGACACGATATACAGATGCGTTCGGGTCTGCACCGATCGGAAGATATGAGATTTTTTCAACACTCAACCCATATTCATCCCGTAAACAGTTGATAATTTGTTCCTCTCTGAGTTCAGACTTTTTTAGCATGGATTCTCTGCTTCTAGTGTTGCACTAACCTCGTTATTTTACAATCAAGACGGGATAAAGCCGCTTGAGTTGGATGCGAGCATCCTCGGTTTTGAATTGCCAATCAATTTGAACCTTTACCTTGAATTGCAACGCCGACCTGCCATCAGCTTGCGTGAGTGGATTGTTCTGGGTGAGCTTAGAAATAGATCTTGGCATATTCTATAGGATTCCCCTTCTATGAGTTTGAACAAAACTTATTCGTGGAATAAGCATAATGATTATGTCTTGCCCGCTAACTAGTGCTTATACAGCCCGTATAATCTCTTATGGGCGAACCGTACATAGTCCCCGCTGGGGATAAACACCTAATAGCGGTTCGGACGTTATACGGTCTTAGGTTAATATATACTGAGAAAATTATAGCATGTCCTCTAAGAGCGACAAAATGCCAGCAGACCCAACTCGTGTTTAGCCAGTCCACATAATTCAGAAGAAAGTCTATCGCTCCTGAAACTCTATTTCCAAAACGGAGTACCTATGTCATAATCAATTATTCAAATGGGAGACCAGAACCAGTTCCCTTCCGGCACCGTCACCTTCCTCTTCACGGATATTGAAGGCAGCACCAAGCTTGCGCAGGAACATCCCAAAGAGATGCCTGAACTGCTTGCGCGCCACGATGCCATCCTGAATCAAGCCATTGAAGCGCATCATGGCTTTGTCTTTCGGATCGTGGGTGATTCTTTTTCTGCGGCATTTGATACAGCCAGCGATGCATTGTCTGCCGCTCTGGAAGCACAACGAACTTTACAAAATGAATCCTGGTCGCCGGCGCCGATCAAAGTGCGAATGGGCATTCATACAGGCTCTGCACAGTTGAAGGACGACCCGCAGGGACAGGGCGCCTCGTATCAAGGATATGGGACACTGGCGTTGACCCAGCGGATCATGTCTGTTGGACATGGCGGCCAGATCCTGCTTTCACAAACCACGCACGATCTGGTAAAGGACAGACTCCCTGACTCCTACGGGACAGAATTGCGCGATATGGGAGAACGCCATCTGAAGGATATCTTCCGACCCGAACATATTTATCAGGTTGCTGCTGCCGATCTTCTTTCCGATTTTCCACCGCTAACCACTCTTGAAACATTCAATCATAATCTGCCCGTACAACTTACCTCCTTTATCGGTCGTGAACATGAAATCGCAGAAGCCCAAAATTTATTATCCTCCACGCGCATCTTAACGTTTATTGGTCCAGGCGGGACGGGGAAAACCAGGCTTTGCCTGCAAGTTGCGGCAGAGCAATTTTCTGAATTCAAAGATGGCGTGTGGCTGATCGAGCTTGCGCAGTTGGCAGATTCGATATACGTCCTCTCAACCATCGCATCCACGTTCCATTTACGTGAACTCCAGGGAGTCCCACTGATCGACACCGTCACGGATTATTTGCGCGCCAAACAGTCCCTGCTTGTCCTGGATAACTGCGAACATCTCATCGAAACTTGTGCCCAGCTCTCGGATCATTTCTTGCATGCCTGCCCGAACTTGAAAATTATCACGTCGAGCCGTGAGGCATTGGGAATCAATGGAGAAACGGTTTATAACGTGCCCTCGTTATCTTTGCCTCAGGACCTCGAAGACCTTCGAGACGTTGGAAATTTAATGAATTACGAAGCGACGCGGCTTTTCACCGAGCGTGCCAGTAGAGCAAATCCACAATTTAGCTTGACAAAAGACAACGCTCCGTATGTGGCCCAAATCTGCGAACGACTCGACGGCATTCCATTGGCGATCGAGTTGGCTGCGGCGCGCCTCAAATTGTTCACGCCTCAACAAATTGCGGAACGGCTCGACGACCGCTTCAAACTGCTGACAGACGGGAGCCGCACCGCGTTGCCCCGCCAGCAAACCTTGCGGGCTTTGATTGACTGGAGCTATCTCACTCTTAACGAAACCGAGCAGGACGTCTTGCGCAGGCTTGCCGTCTTTTCAGGAGGCTGGACCTTTGAAGCCGCGGAATCCGTCGCGGGCGAGATGGAAGCGATGGGTGGTTTGTCAGGATTGGTCAACAAATCGCTGGTCACTGTGGAAGAGAAGGAAGGCGAATCCCGTTATCGCTACCTAGAGACCATCCGGCAATACGCAATGGAAAAACTATTGGAATCAGGGGATGCAGTGAATGCGCGGGATCGTCACTTGGCTCATTTCATGGAATATAGCAGGCGCGCCGAGGAAAATTTTGGCACCCCGCAGAGACTCCTATGGTTAAATCGGCTTGAGCTAGAACACGATAATCTTCGGTCGGCATTAGGTTGGGCACTGGAAAGCGACCCCGAAACTGCCCTGCAAATGGTTCGCTTATTATCGTTGTTTTGGTTGTCACACAATTACTTGACCGAGGGCTGCAACTGGTGTCAGGCTGCAATCACCCGCGCAGAGGGATCATCGCTTGATCGTGACAAAATTGATCAAACGCGTGCCCAGGCATATACGGTTCTGGCAGTGTTATCCGTCAATCGTGGAGACCATCACACAGGGCAGATGGCAGCCAAACAAGGTGTGGCCCTTGCGCGACAATTGGACGACCAATTCACATTGGTAAATGCACTCAGCTTTTTAGGGTTTTCGTCTGCTTTTCTGGGCGATGTTACGCTGGCATTCGACTCTCTGCACGAAAGCGAAGACATCTGCCGAAAATTGGGATATAGAGAGGAACTCGCCAATGTTTTGCAGGCTCTCGCGTATATAACGATGGAAGTTTATGGACCAGATGCTGCAGAACAAGTGCAGTCCTATATGGAGGAAAGTCTTGCCTTGTCCCAAGGATCAGTGGATCTTGATGCGGCGGTAAGAACCGAGGGCATATTGGCCAGGTTGGCATTCTATCGTGGCGATCTTGCTGAGTCTCGAAAACATGCAGATCGCATGCTGGATCTTCATAAGGAGATGGGAGATCAACTTAGTACCACTACTCACCAGAGTGCAATGGCACATGCCGCACGGCAGCTCGGCAATTTTGAGGAAGCCCTTGCCTTGTATCGCGAAACGATTCAGGAGTGGCAGGAGATCGGGCATCGCGGAGCAGTTGCGCATCAACTGGAATGCTTTGCATTTATCGCCAAAGCACAGGAACAAGGTGAGCGGGCAGTCAAACTGATGAGTGCAGCACAGGCTTTGCGCGAAGCCAGCAGTTCACCGAGGACACCCCAGGAACGTATCGAGTATGAAAGGGAGTTAGCAAGACTGCGAGCCGGTATGAACGAAAAAACGTTCGATTTGCTTTGGGCAGAGGGACAGTCCATGGACATGGAGCAGGCAATCGAATATGCATTAAACGAGGACATGTCATAAAATCTATTATGTGCGCGCGATGACCCGCAGCTTCCTCTTTCTATGGATGTCGCTTTTGCTATTGTTGACAGCTTGTCTTGGCGAGCTTCCGTCCACCATACCACCGGAGACTTCCACCCAGATGCCGGTCCTGCTTATACTTGACGTCACACTTACTGTTGCAGTCACTGCCTCCCCCACGGAAACATTTATCCCAACACCTACACCGGAACCAACCGGCTGCCTGAAACCGCCTGATGATTACTCACGTGTAGAGGTAAATGGCTGGACCATCAATCAACGTACACTTGCAATGCTGGCACATGTCCAGGAGTTGTATAGCGGTAAGCTTGAGATTACCGGACATGCCATCACGCAAGGCAGTTACCACGATAACGGCGCGGCATCTTTTGGTACACATTTAGGTGGTGGCGCAGTCGACCTCTCGGTAATGCGTCGCGGGACCTACACTGTGCTGTGGGACGATATTGAACCGTTGCTACGCGCCCTGCGCGCGGCGGGCTTTGCGGCCTGGTTACGCGAGTACGGTGAGCTATATCCAGACTCGCCCATTCATATTCATGCGATTGCCGTTGGGGACCAGGAGTTATCTGCCGCTGCCGTTGAACAGCTTACGGGTGAGGCTGGTTACTTTCGTGGCTATAGTGGTTTGCCTGTTCCCGCAGGCGGTACTCCCACGCCAGACAGATATGGCGGTCCGATCCTATGCCAGTGGATGATTGATCTCGGTTACCGGGATTTGCGTTAGAGAGATGTTATTAATAATAGATTGCCTCTCAATAAGAAACAGTTGGATAACCTTAATAAGATTCGATCCAGTCCTCAAACTACAGAACTGTACCAACTGGATCACTGAAACTACGCCAATAGAAACACTGAAAGAAATGGTCTAGTTCCAGTAATCGGATCGAGATGAAAAGATCAACAAATTCAATCGACCCATGAATGCCGGGTACCGGATGTCAAAGTGGTGCAAGCAGGAATTTGGTAGCACCCAGTGCCAGGCGATCACGGGATGTGATTTTTTCACCGGAGAGGGAGTAAATAAATACATCAAGAGTGATTGTGTAACGAGATGCAGGCAACGCCAAATAATTTCTATTCACCAAGGGAACATTCCAGCGCAAAACGATAGCGTGGTTAGGTTCTGCTGAAAGTGTATCATCCCGAGCGAAAAATTTATGCAGGCGAATTTTGCATTAACAAATAGCATGCGGTGTGCCGGATCAGAAGCAGTTTTAATTTTGTACCTGATCGATCCAGAAGTGCAGGAAACGTTAAAAACATCTTACAATAGAGTGAAGGACAGGTTCGATAGCAACATGATTCTTTATCGTCCAGTTGGTTTGCAGGAATTGGAGTTGATCTATGACAGCGGCATGGAGGCTTTCCCTGCGCGCCTGTCTCAACAACCAATTTTTTATCCCGTTCTGAATCTTGAATATGCCCGTCAAATCGCATCCGACTGGAATGTTAAAAGTGGACAGTTTGCAGGTTATGTTACCCAGTTTAAGGTGGAGGATGATTACACCGGTCAATTTGAAAAGCATACGGTTGGCGGGTCTCAGCACCAAGAGTTATGGATTCCAGCAGACGAAATGGAGGAATTTAATCGGCACATCGTTGGTCACATTAAGGTCCTGGAAGCACATTTTGGAGATGCGTTTGAAGGATTTGTCCCTGACAAGTTTGGCTTGCAGGGAAAAAACGCCGTAGCACAATTCACCCTGCTCGCCAACTCATATCTTTACAAACGCATGGATTTTTATCTTGAGATAAAGCGCAACCACAAGGCAATATTCCTGAATTATCCGTTTTGGCAAAAATATGAGTTCAAGAATCAAGGGTTAAAGGAAAAAGTACTACAAGCTATTAAAGAAGCCTGGTTAACATCTTTTCCAAAAATCCCCTTGCCAATATCTGTTCATGAGGATCTCGCGCTCGAAAAGCAAACAGATTCACATTCTTTAGTGAATGCAGTTGATGAGGATGTTACGCCCGTAAAGCAAACAAATTCACAATCTCGGGTCAAGCCGGTCGATGCCGATGCCACACGCATAAAACCAACCGATTCGCATCCTTTCGTGAATCCCAATAATAATAATAATGAGGAGACCACGCATCTAAAGCAAACAGATTCACATTCTTTGGTAAATCCTGTTCATGATGATCCCTTGCCCGTAAAGCCAATAGATTCACAAATTTTGGTGAGTCATATACATGAGGATGCCGCGTCCATAAAGCAAACACAGGCACGTGCACATTTTTCGCAAGGACTGGAGCTGGGCTTAAGCGGACAGTATCACGAAGCGATTGACGAGTTGGCCAAGGCTATCGAAGAAAATCTCAACCATCTAGTCGCTCATACCAGTTTGGGAGTTGCTTTTCATCGATTGGGTGAAGATGATCGCGCGCTTTCCTGCTACGAAGCTGCTCTAAAGATAGATCCCAAACATGCCGAGGCTCACTATTTCCGCGCCAACATCCTCTACAGCCATGGAAATGTTCGTGAAGCGATTACAGAATATACAATCGCGATCGGTCTAGAGCCTGAACTGATTGAAGCCCATCAAAAATCTGTACCGCAGGACCGTCTGACTGACTATAGCCCCGCACCTACTGAGATGTATTGGATCGCTAAGCCAGCCCATCGAATCCTGAACCTGAACAAATTGCTCGAATCCAATCCCGGCCAAGCATCTATATTCAAAGAACGAGCAGCCGCATATTATCGACTGTGGAATTATGAACAAGCAATCACAGACTACAGTTCGTCGCTGGCGACACAAGCTGACGACGCAGGCGCGCTCCACTTTCGGGGCTTAGCGTATGAACAGATTGGGCAATTCGATCACGCGCTGGAGGATTACCAGCAAGCCATTACTATCAACCCGCGGTTATCGGACGTATACATCAATCGCGGCGTTACCTTGGGGAAAATGGGGAATTTCCGGCAATCGGTTACCAGCCTGACCGAAGGCATACGCCTTGCTCCTAAGAATCCTGATGGCTATTTCAATCGCGGCATGAGCTATTTCCAACAAGGCGATTTAGATAGAGCCATTGAGGACTTTTCCATCGTCATACAGCTTTCATCGAATGACGAGGCAGCCTATTACTGGCGCGGGATTTCCAATGAGGAAGCTGGACGACAGCGCGCTGCAATCATTGATTACACGCAATTCCTGGCGTTATCTCAGGATACGAATGATAAGGAGCAGATTGCACAAAAACTGAGTCAATGGAATGTAGGCAAGCCAGACAGTACAAGTAATCGTAGTGCTGTTCTCGATGATAGGCAAAAAACAAATCAGATCCAATCCGAGAAGCCGGATCAAGATCTTGACTTATATGGCTTGATCGTTACGCTGGGAGAACGGGCTCTCAATTCGACATGGTTTGGCAGTGACGTGAATTCCTATGGAGAAAGCGCAGAAGACCTGCAATCTTTTACCGATCAAAACAAACCGATCGAGGGACGTGATTTGCTTCATATCACATCTGGCATCCGCCAAACAATGCACGGTGACTTCCAAGCATTCGATCCGGGTGCGACTGCTCACTGGATCTTCATTCGCGCATGGGATGGAAGCGGATTCTATATTGAAACAAACGACCCCAAAATCAAGGAGCGCCTAAAGACTCATTTTCAAGTGGTTGAGGATGTGGAAGGAGCATTGCATCCTTATGAGAGTTTATTTATTGCATCGGATCAAATTTCTAAATAAGGTGCGGCTTATTCCCTTGCGTAATGATGTTGGACCATAATGCGGGATAGTTAGCAGACGCTTCAGTACGATGCTGATTGATCTGTTCCTGCTTTTCAGAGAATCGATCCATGGTTGTATCTTGCCTGGATAAAGGTTTCCACTTCACTTAGAGAACGATTGAAAGGTCCCAGGTTTTCCATTTTTAGACTTGTGACGGCTGCCACCCAAATACTCGCTTCGCGCGGAGCCATGTAGAGGCGCTTGGCAACGTACGTTCCTACACAGGTATCGCGTCAGGCGAGTTGCTCAATCATTCGTTTAATGAAAACGGGATTATTCAATAGATTTTGATCTTTCTCAGCGTTTCTATATGGAACGCTTACCCAGTGCTTCCGACACTTGGCTGGTAGCTTGGCATGAATGTCGCCAAAAATTGTCACGCGTTGCATATGAATCTCCAAATGAGGCATAATAAGGCGAACTTATCCAGTTGATCCTTCTCTTCAAGTAGAGCGTCCCTTGCCATACGCTACAAGAACATCAAGAAAAACGTAAATCAGAATCAGGTCATACTCCTTGACCCGCCAGGGAAATCCACATGATGCTCAGGATAGCTAAAGTAGGCGATTGATATGTTTTTTTAAAAAACCTGCGAATTGGAGATTCGTTGCAATAGACGCCATTTTGACTACTCCGGGTTATTATTTTTGCAGATTTGTAACTTTACCGTTTTGTATCGGTCTTGCTAAATAGGAACCTGCCAACTGCCTAAGGGGGAGAAAACTAACTCTACGCTCACAGGTCGAGAATAAATTTTAAGTTATCACTGGGCGAAATTAGCCGTACTGGAGGAAAAGATGAATAGTCGCGGACGAAAAGCAATTAGATTGGATTTCAGGCAGGTCAAAAGTTCTCTTTTTGCCCCTACGATGGTTGTGCTGGGATTAATCCTCAGCCTTTCTTTTGTTGGGGTGCCAGCCAGTTCAGCGCAAGGCAATTCACCATTTATTTGGCAGGTGCAAGTTATAGAAAGCGACCAAACTGGTCTTTCCAATCCGGTTGGGTTGGCATTTTCCTCCCAGGCAAATGCCTTTCAAGTCTCTGAAGGGAGAGCTCCCGCGGAGACGATCGACCTGGTCAAGCTAACGCCGTTTGCTGATCGTGCAGGTGAAGCCCGGATTTCGGCTGCGATACAGAATCCAATTAACATCGCATATGACAATCAAGTGGGTCGTCTGTTGATCTTACGAGGCGCTGGCAATCAATTGTGGGAAGTTCGGGAAGACGCGGATGGCAATTTGGACCCGCAGACATTGACTCGCCATAATATTAGGGACCTGAACTTAGAAGACCCACAGGGCATGACCGTTGATGCGAATGGGACTCTATTTATTTTGGATGCTGGTGGGTCGCGCATCGTACAGGTTCAGCCCGGGCAGGGAGGGGATTTAGAAACTGCAACGATTTCCGAGGTCAATTTGAGTCTAGCATCACCGCGCGGGATTGCATTTGATTCAACGACCAGCAACCTACATGTAATGGTTCCTGCAGAGCAAAAACTATATGAATTGGGCCCAAGTGGAGAAATAGTTAACGCCCGTGACTTGGCACAATTCGACTTCAAAAATCCTCAAGGCATGGTATTTGCTCCCAGTGCTGATCAGACCGATGACCCAGCGCAATTGAGCTTATTTGTGGCAGATAGTGCAGACACACAAAGCACAGGGCAGATCGCGGAGTTATCTCTTGTTGTACCGGAATCGCTTCCATCGGGAACGAGCGCCCTGCCCGCCTCGGTGGTCCGGACCTTTAATACATCCACTTGGAACAACCCGAGCCCCGACCCCGCTGGCATAGAGTACATGCCTGCGACCGGCCGGCTTTTAATCACCGACTCTGAAGTCGAAGAGTCTGTGAGTGGCTACCCACCGGCCTATTGGCATGGTTATAATGTCTTTCTATCCAGCTTGTCAGGTAGTCAGGTGGGAAATTGCACTACATTCACTTCCGGCTCGCTCACTGGTGCCCACAATAATTTCTCCAAGGAACCCACTGGGGTAGCGGTCAATGAGAATAACAACCATATCTTCTTTTCAGATGATAATGCACATAAGATCTTTGAACTAGCACTGGGGCCGGATGGAACATACTGTACTGTTGACGACACAGTCGCTTCCGTTAGCACCTCGACGTTTGGCAGTGGCGATTCGGAAGATGTGGCCTATGGCAATAACACGATCTTCATCGCCGGTGGTGTTGACGCCGAAGTGTATAAGATCAGCTTGGGACCCAACGGTGTGTTGGGTGGCGGCGATGATGGGTCGATGACCCATTTTGACACCGCTGTGCTTGGATTTCATGATGTCGAAGGGGTCGACTATAACCAGGCCAATGGCACACTCTTTATTGTCAGCACGCAAGGCAGCGAGACTTATTTAGGGGAAGTGAGCACCTCTGGACAGCTCGTGCGAGCGTATGATCTGTCCTTTATGGGCACGAAATCAAATATCCGCTCAGGTGTGGTTTATGCTCCCAGCAGTCAAGATCAATCTGCCAAGAGCATCTACATTGTCGGCCGTGGGGTTGATAACAATGTAGATCGGCTTGAAAATGATGGGAAAGCGTGGGAGATTAATATCTCCAATAACCAACCCCCGCTGGCAGATTTGATATTTGCAGATGGTTTCGAGTCGGGCAATTTATCAGGTTGGACGTCCAGCGTTACTGATTCAGGTGATTTGAGCGTGACAACCGCGGCCGCCCTAGCAGGCAGCAAAGGCTTACAGGTAGTGATCGATGATACCAACGCGATTTATGTGACGGACGATACGCCGTCCGCCGAACCCCGTTACCGGGCACGTTTTTATTTCGATCCGAACTCCATCTCCATGGTGAGCGGGGATAACCATTATATCTTTGTTGCCTATACAGGTACTTCAACGGCCGTTTTGAGAGGTACATTCCGCTTTTCGAGTGGATTCTATCAAGTTCGGTATAGCCTGCTAAATGACAGTGGGACGTGGCAGAACACCAGTTGGTTTACTATCAGCGATGCTTCCCACTATATTGAAATAGATTGGCGCTCGGCGACAGCAGCCGGTGCAAATGATGGCGGTTTAACGCTGTGGCTTGATGGGACACAGAAAGCGAACTTGACCGGGGTAGATAACGACACACGACGGATTGACCGGGTACGTTTAGGTCCTAGATCTGGCATAGATACCGGCACACATGGGACATACTACTTCGATGCCTTCGAGTCACGTCGGCAGACGTATATTGGGCCCTAGCCAGATATGAAATTGTAAAAATATACAACTGAAGAAGTAGAATCATTACGAGGAAAGAGAAGTACTTGACTGGTGTGCCCATTTTGGCACGACCAGTCAAGTGCTATTTTTACGCTTACGCAGGGTCTTTTCTTTTTATCTCGTTTTGATTTCCAATGCCCACGGATCTTCGGCCGTGATAAGAGTAGAGAAGTTGCCGCCATCGTTACCAGCGTGGGAGGAAATAAAAAGACCGGCCGGATCATATCCAGGCTATCATTGCATAAATCTTGCCGGTGGCTCGTGGTGAATCAGTAATGATTGGAAGTGGTCGATGCCGTGCTGTGTATCATGGGGAGCGTTATCTCAATCAGAGCATTGCAGACTTGCTGACGACTGAATCATTCCAAAAATTGAAATCCTCCAGTGACATCAACCTGTTAGAAGTACTTGGTCCCCGCGAGCGCGAGATTCTGCAATTGGTGGCTGAAGGCAAGACCAGTCAGGAGATCGCGAGAAGACTTTCCATATCTCCCAAAGCCGTTGACACCTGTCTCGGCATTCGACAATGCCGGCAACAGCCTCGGCACGAGCTTTGGTCCGATCCAAATTGACGAGACCGCGCCAACCTTGAACCCTGTGGTCACTCCAAATACAATTGCTCTTAATAGAACGGCTATAGTCACCTCTGGCGCGGCGGATCCACTTTTGCCGATATGTACTTTTTCTGTATGTGATTAACTCAAGTATGATGTGAAGCCTACGAATTTTTTGACTCAACCCAACGACATTCGCGCCAATTGCAGAGCACCTTCCGCAGGTTCGGTTACATAATGAACCGCCGTAAATGTCAACCCTTGCGTTTCACATGCACGGTTGAATGCCTTCTTCAGAGATCTTCCATGCAAAATCGTTCCACCGGTAATCACCAGTGGGAAAGTGGATGTCTCGAGTTTGGGATAGACCGCGGCAATCATTCGTGCCAATTCCTGTGAAGCTTCATCGAAAATTGCGATTGCCACAGAATCACTTTGTCCTGCGGCTTGCTCCACTAACGCTGACAAGTTCGCCACTGCTAAGCGCGGCGACTCTGCACCGTAAATATTGTGAATAAGCTCCGGCGGACTGTGCAAACCGATATGTTCCAACACTAGTTCTGATAGCAACGTTTTTGGTCCGCGCCCGTCATACGCCTGCATCACTGCCCGTAACGCCGCGATGCCGATAGCATATCCACTCCCCTCGTCGCCGAACAAGTAGCCCCATCCTCCCGCACGGATGAGTTCTCCCGTTACCGTTCGTCCATAGGCAATAGAACCCGTTCCGCAAATCAACGCCAGTGCCGCGCCCGATGGCACACCTGCCATCAGCAAAATCTCAGCATCACTGACTACCTTTATCACTGTCGTTGGAAATTTAGAGGCTGCCCACCTCAGAAAGCGCTCAATATCTTCGTTTCGTCCTGCCCCCGACAGTCCCAAACACAACGCGGAAATTTCTCCTGGATACTCTTGACGTGCCATGTTGATGGCGCTTTCCAATGCCAGGCAAGCCGCATCGAACCCCACCGCGTTGTAATTGGATGCTCCGCTCACGCCACGCGCAAGCACGTTCCCAGCCAAGTCTCCCAGCAGAGCCAGAGTCTTTGTCCCGCCACCATCCACACCAAGGATATAAGCCATTTTGTTGTAACTTATCCAATTGCTTTCCGCACAAACCCACCTGTTTTCTGCAATCTGATCCGCGCCATTTCAGGCGATATTCCGGCCAGCGCTGCAACAATCGATGTCTTGACTTCCCCGTTGCACGCGGACAAAATCTCAGTTGCCCGCTGCAGATCGAGTCCACTGGCTTCCACTACAATTCGCAATGCCCGCTGGCGGAGTTTGACATTCGTCGGCTGCACATCCACCATCAGGTTGGAGTAGGTTTTGCCCAAACGAATCATCACCGCCGTGGAAATCATGTTCAATACCATCTTCTGAGCGGTGCCTGCTTTCAGTCGTGTTGATCCAGAAATCACTTCAGGACCGACAACCAGCGCAATACCAATTTGTGCCAGTTCTTCCAAAGGGGACGGGCGGTTGCAGGCAATGCTAATCGTTAGCGCGCCGCGCTTTTTAGCCTCCAGCAAACCACCAATGGCATAGGGTGTGTGTCCACTGGCAGCAATGCCGATGACAGAGTCGTTTTCGTGGACATCTAATTCTGCGACCTCCGCCGCGCCACCTTCCCGATCATCTTCCGCGCCTTCAACGGCTTCGGTCAACGCCGCGGGACCTCCCGCGATCAGTCCCACTACTACTTCGGGGGGAATGCCAAACGTGGGCGGACACTCCGATGCGTCCAGCATGCCCAGCCGCCCGGATGTACCCGCGCCTATGTAAATCAGCCGTCCTGCACTTTGCATGCGCGTGGTGATGGCATCTACTGCGGTGGCAATGTTGAGAAGTTCGTGACGGACGGCTTGCGCCACTTTCTGGTCTTCGTCATTGATAAGAGTCAACATCTCGAGCGTGGGCAGAGTGTCAATATCTCTTGTGAGAGGATTGCGCTCTTCGGTAAGGGTCAATTCCATAAAAACTCCGAAACTTCATTTGCCATTGACTTCACAGAAAAAGAGAAAGGGGAAATATTCTTCGATCTTTGTGTTCCTTATGACAAATATTTAATAGGTTATGTTCCCCAGTATTACGGATCGAGACGCTCCGGTGGCGGTAGGGATATTACCTGGACGTTTGTGCCAAGTCTCGTATGCCAGCACGGCAAAAGCGACGGCTTCCTTCGCTTCGATGGCCAACCCGTATTCGTCTGATGTCGTC
>WNFZ01015131.1_pt1 | contig 13546 bp, 16 predicted proteins | sample 5400081 | NCBI WGS metagenome assembly WNFZ01 (sample SAMN13153365, study PRJNA577476) | soil metagenome | isolation source: 80 cm soil or saprolite under grassland replicate 1 | place: USA:California | collected 2016-06-15
GCACAGGATATAGGCGGATGTCAATCGAGTTTTGGAAAAAGTATAAATACTCATGCTCTCCTAGTGACTTTTGTTTATTTGGCTATTTTCGAGTATTGTTAAAACGGCAAGTACAGTTTTGCTGTAAGAAGAACGCATTGATCAGAGTAGCATTTTCTTTTTGTTTCGCTTTGAACGAACCTCGCAACAGGATTTTGCTTGCTCTCATCATCGTCTTTTGTTACCACGGAGGAATGATATACTGATTTAGTTTCCCATTGTTATGCTTTAATCGTATTCCCGAAAGGACAAGCTCCCATGGTCTACATCAATCTCCATCTCAATGTCGCCGATTACGGTACGTGGCGCATCGGCTTCGACGCCAACGAGTCCAGTCGCAAGTCCGCTGGCTCGACGGGGGTCAATCAGTTTTATCGGGATGTCGATAATCCGAACAATGTCACGCTCGTCCTGGAATGGGATGAAGCGGGCAAGGCGCAAGCCTTCCTGAACGATCCACACACGAAAGAATCGATGGATGAGGCTGGCGTCACCGGGCGACCGATGGTTGTGGCAGTTCAGAGGAAAGCATAATAAGTTCGCCCCCCTCATGGCAGGGATTTGAAGTTACTCCTAGCCAGCTCTAGCTGCTATAATTAGAACATAGCAAGGAGCAAATTATGGTTACACCTGCTGTGAATACAATTATTAAGATGATCGAACAACTGCCCGAATCGGATCAAGACAAGGTAGCTGAACATTTGCGTGAGTATCTTGCCGAGCTTGAAGATGAAGAAAAGTGGGATGAGTCCTTCGCAAAATCACAAGATGAGCTGATTTATGCTGCTCGCGAGGCACGCAAGCAGATCGCAGAAGACAAATCCGAACCCATGGACTTTGATAAATTATGGGTGGTGGTCTAGAAGTAAGTGATGAGCGGTATGCTACCAGGTTGAGAGTGAGTCTTGTCCCGAATTTTCATGCAAAAATCATGCCTAAATGGGGCAAAACTCCATTGCGAGCTAGTTCATCACTTCATTTGACCCACTACCGATATTTCTAAATCACTCCCGCCTGATGGCGGGTTTTGATTTCTGCGAACAGGGAGGAGAGATCTATACTATAAAGTACAAAAGTTCCAGTGCTATAATTAATTTGGGGAACGAAATTGTCCAAAACAATTGGAAACGCAGATGGGTGTTTCAATGCAAAACGAAAATGATCATGTGGTTCATGTCAAACATTTGAACAAAACTTTCTACTCCATTCGCGGCTATTGGAGACAGAAGAAACATCCGGTGCAGGCGGTGAAGGATATTTCCTTTTCGATCTGCAAAGGCGAATTGTTTGGCATGGTCGGTCCGAACGGGGCGGGGAAAACGACGACGGTCAAGATGCTCTCGACGCTGCTGCTTCCCACCGGTGGCAAGGCGACTATCTTTGCAGGGATGTAGTCAGGGATACGAATCAAATTCGTCCACGCATTGGGTTTATCTTCGGTGGCAATAAAGGTTTATACAGCCGCCTGTCCGCGTTGGATAATCTCAAATATTTTGCCGAGCCTTACAGGCTTGACCCCGAGATGATTGAAAAACGAATCAAGGAAATGCTGGAAGTTGTCGGTCTGGCAGGACGCGAAAAGGATCGCGTCGAGACGTATTCGAGCGGCATGCAGCAGCGCCTGCACCTAGCGCGCGCCATGCTGCATGATTCCGAAATGACATGTCATTCTCCCAAAGCGACATCGCTTCGGGAGAGTGACATTCAAGAGAAAGTTGATAATTCCGTTTATTTACGATCTAGTTACGAAACTATGTCAAATAGCGTGCACCGATCACGATGACATTCTCTTTTAATTTCAGCTGCACACTTATAGTTTCCCCTCTCCGATCAATCATTCATCCGCTTCCTTCAACGTCAACTTGCTTTTTTCGAGCAGCATCTCGATCTCAGCGGTGGCTTCGGCGAAGCTGATCCCCTCCACAATGGACCATTCCTGGCAAAGCACTCGCTCGATTGCCTGAAAGAACGATGCAATGTTTCCATAGGTGGACTTGTGCTTGCCATAGGCATACAGATCACGGACAAGTTCACAATGAGCCGTGATCGTTCCCTCTTTTAGACGCTCCGTCAAATTCGATTGTCTCAAACGCGTATCGTCGGGAAGAGGCTCGGGATGAGACACCAAAATATTGCGACAATCGGCAATCTCGCTTTTTAATGCCAGCCTGCGCAACCCGGATGTTCGCACATCAAGCGGAACCCATAGCGTACTGCCACCCGGAATCGAAACTTCATAATATTGTCGTATGACTCCAGGCTCAAACTCTCTATCCCCTAGTTTAACTACGGATCCAACGCCATGCTGTGGGTGAACAACTCTGTCACCAATTTTGAACATTACTATGTCACTATTCCTAACGTCGATTGTTGTAACCACCGCTACTACGATTTTGGCGGAATCCACCGCGCTCTTCACGAGGGCGGGCAACATTCACGGTCAACTGGCGTTCATTCAGATTATAGCCGTTGAACATGCTGATCGCCTTTTGGACCTCGCTCTGAGAACTCATCTCCACGAACGCAAACCCTTTGGAACGCTGGGTACCAGGCTCCTTGATCAGTGCAACCGAAGTTACCGTTCCAGCTTGCATAAACAGCTCACGCAGGCTTTCCTCGGTCGTATTAAAGGATAGGTTCCCAACAAACAATTTTGCTTCCATATCAAACTCCTGTATGGTCACTGGTGATTAAGTAAAAACCGTCAGCCCAATAGAGGGTTGACGGCAACAAAAGCACACTCGACCTTTTATAAGATGTTTTGATTGTATCACAATTAATAGCTGTCCCTCTTTATACGAAACGGCAGGGAGTGGCTAATCTCGTGGACTCGGCCACACCGTTCGTGCCGCGAGCACGACGGTGCGAGACGGCAGAGAGCTCTGAGTTTTTTCACCTGCCCCGAGTGCAGGTGCTGGGTCAAAGGACTCAGTGAACTCTCCCTTCGGGACGATGTGTGGCTAGAAATTGATTTAGCCCATCCTTTTAGCCACTCCGAAACGGCACTGTCCAGAGCAACAGACAAAGAATCAGTGGGTTTGAACTGTGGTACACTGAGCGCAACAGTTGAGCAAGTATAACTGGATTTGTGTGGTGTATCGGCCGCCGACCCTGTTATGGGCCGGCGGTTTTCTTTATCCGCGCAGGCGGAGAAAGTGGTGATTGTGGAAGTCACGTTATTTGTAGGGAATCTTTCCAAATCTACTACAGAGGACAATTTGAATACTCTGTTCACCCAGGCGGGAGACGTCACATCAGTCAATGTCATTAAAGATCGCAAGAGTGGGGTGTCGAAAGGTTTTGCCTTCATTACCATGAGCGCCCAAAGCGAAGCGGATAAGGCTGTCAGCATGTTTAATTCCCATTCCTTGAATGAGCACCCATTGAAGGTAAGCCTGACAAAACAGAGGGAACAACGCGGACTCATCAGGGTCGATTGAGATGATCGATCTGAGTCTGAATGAACGAATCCATCGGCCTCTCTGGCAGGTTTTTGGGTTTGTGAGCACGCCTGAAAACGATTTCCAATGGCAGTATGGAACGTTGGGATCGGTTCAAATATCCAAAGGCGATATGGGCGTAGGGACCATTTTTCGTACCACAGGTCATTTTATGGGCCGTCGGATCGAAAGCACGTATGAGGTGACGGAATTTGAGCCATATCGACAATATGGATTTAAGTCTCTCTCCGGACCGATGCAGTCACACACAATTTTCACCTTCGAAATGGCGGAAGGAATCACAAAGGTTCATTTCGCAATCCAGCTAAATGCCGGCGATTTGTTCCAAACGGAAGGGGGCATTGTCGAAAAACAAGCCCGGAAGGAATCCAAGGAAAATCTTGCCCTATTGAAAGAGATCCTCGAAGCAAGCCAGGTGGAAAGATCATCACAATAAGCCCGAAACACATAGATCACGAAAATCGGCGAGCGCCTGACGGGTCACGAGTCGATACCCAGCTGTATGAAATGAACAAAACCGCCAAACAACCTGGATAGAGTAGATTAGAAATCTATTCCAGGCAAAGTGCGCCGATCACCACAACATCCTCTTTTAATTTGGCCTGCACGAGTTCGACTCCAGAGGCAAATGCTGGCATTACCCTCGACCGAAATTCAGTTTGTAATCCGTTCCAAAAGATCGGTCCCATCAACGAGACTCCGCCTCCAATGACGACGCGTTCCGGGTGCAATAAAGCGACAATATTGCCGATCACCATGCCCAATATTTGACAAGTCTCGTTAAGAAGGCGCGTGGCGATTTCATCTCCCTTTTCCGCGGCCAAATAAACTACTCTTGCATCGATCTTATCAATCGAGCCAGCCATCTCCTGCATGAGAGAACTCGCGTTGGATGCAGCCAACCGCGCCCGCTGACCGATCCCCCAACCGGAACAGACTTGTTCCAATTCCGCGAGTTTTCCAGTATCAGGATTCGGAACCCATATATGTCCAACTTCAGCCGCGCCGAGTCCCTGTCCATTATCGATCCGTCCGTTGAGGATCCATCCGCCGCCAACACCGCTTCCTATCGTCATATAAAACAATCGCGAACACCCAGCTCCGCTGCCAAGGGTGTATTCCGCTAACCCGGCAGTGCTCGCATCATTTTCGAGGAAGACAGGTCTGCCCCATTGCTCTTCCGCCCATTGCCTTAACGGAAAATCTGTCCATCCATCGATTTGAAACGATTGCAGGATAACGCCTCTCGCAGAATCCAAAGGTCCGCCAAAGCCGATCCCGATTTTGCTGATCTCTGAGAGTTGAAGATGTTTAGCTATTAATATCTCATCGATCATCGAGGCAACATCACGAAGGATTCCCTGTGCGCCATGCTCACGAATTACTTGTCGACGGATAATTCCTTTCGGTAACAGGCCCTGTTTGGCTGAGCCAATCCCTATTTGCGTTTTTGTCCCGCCGATTTCAATTCCGATGGATAGTGAGTTTGTAAACTGTGATTTTTCCATGCTCGATCCTGAATGTTCTTTGACGTTTATTGATTTGGGATTCATTTTCCCACATAAGCAACTTTCCGTCATTGCGAGCCTGCCAAGGCGAAGCAATCTTATATTGTATAGAAAGAGATTGCTTCGTCGCACACCTGCCCCGGCGGGCGGTGCCGGGGAATGCACTCTTCGCAATGAGGGAACTTCTGCACGGAATCTGTTGCGTTGCTGAACAGCCACTCGATTACAATACGCTGGACTGTTGAACTATAGAGGTTTTGAGGAGTAACTCATGGAACGAAAAACACAATCAGGTTATTTGGTGCTGGCGGATATTTCGGGCTACACCTCTTTTGTTGCACAAACGGAAATCGAACACACTGGTTTAGCTTGCTCCTATTTGTTGGAAACCATCGTGGAAGAGTTGGATGATTTACTTAGCATTGCCAAACTCGAAGGCGACGCGGTCTTCGCTTATGTGGAGGAAAGTAAACTCGAAGATTGTAAGCGATTGTTGGCTCTGATCGATCAGACCTACCTGGCATTCCGAGAGCGAGCATTGGCGTTATACGAGCAAACCACGTGTCCATGTAAAGCATGCAAGGCGCTCCCCACTCTCGACCTAAAACTGATGTTACATCATGGTGAATTTGTCCTCCAGCAGGTAGCCGGGATTCGCGACCTGCTGGGAACAGATGTCAACCTGATTCATCGACTCCTCAAGAATGGCGTCTCTGAAGCAACGGGCTGGAAGGGGTATGCTCTCTTCACTGATCAGGCTCTCGAACACATGCAATGCAGCAAGGACAATTACTTCCAGCGCTGTGAGACCTACGAGCATCTTGGCGATGTGAGTATTTATTGCATGGATATGCATGTCCGTTACGACGAGATGAAAGCTTCTTGAAATCATGAACGATATCCAGACGGATTTGTCTGAAAACGCCCTTGTGGCCGCAATTCGCGCCAACCTGTGCGAGTTCTATCGACACTTGAACAGAAGTTTTCCTGAAACATATTTTGAGAATGAAAAGTTTACGCGCTGGTGTGCATCGATCGCACATCCATGGTTCAACGGCGTATTGAGTTCCCTGTCTCCTGAGAAAGGGGCTGAAGCATTTATTGAAGAGACGATCCTGTATTTTCGGGGAAAGGGAATCGGCGCCTTCACCTGGTGGATGGACCCCTCGATTCCAAGCGCGGACTGGCAGCCTGTTCTCGCGAAATATGGATTCAACTACTCTGACGATACTCCCGGTATGGCAGTCGATCTCAAGATGTTGAGCAATTCACAAGCCGTGGATGGGCTCGAGGTCCGTGTCGTGGCGGACGAAGAAACCTTGCGCACCTGGGCGCACATATTCACAACGGGATATGGTCTACCAGTTGAATGGGAACCAGCGGCGGGGATTTACAGCGTCGCCACGCTACCGGAAGCGCGCGGCAAGGGAATCGGCGCGGCAGTCACTTTCAGACCATTACACAACGCCCGTGAAATGGGATATCGTATTGGCGTTCTGCAATCCTCGGAATTGGGCTATAACGTTTATAAGAAACTGGGCTTCAGACATCTTTGCCAGATCGAATATTTCCATCTGACACTGCATTGAAACGTTTCATTTCGAAGAATTCTGCTTGACTTTCTCCAGTGGAATTTTTAACACCTCTTTGCCCGAGCTATCATAGCAACTACAAGTCCGATCGCCGGAATTTCGTGGAGGCATTCCGCTCCCTGAATATCCCTGCGCGCTGCAATAATCGCTGCATAGCGCTGTATCTGATTTGGGTCCGATATTTCCCACGCTCCACTGCTGCAAAATAATGAAGAGAATAAACGCGGCTGTGAGTATTACGGAAAAGAGAATATGATTCTTGTTTAGAGCAGGATCATTTTCGAGTCTCTTTCCAACATAATAGCCGATCACAATGGAAGCGACCCAGACGATCAGGAACGTAAGTGCCAGTAAGACAGGAAGAATCTTGTCCAGCGATAAGGGCCACGGATTATCCCCGAAGATAAAAAGCCAAAGGATGCCGATCAAAGCGCCGAAAAGAACGACAACTGTAATTCCGGCGACAAAAAATCCCGGTATTCCAAACAGCAAGGAATATAGATATCTTTTTTTCATGATGCATTGATTGTAAAGCTTGAAGCTTGAATTGTCCCGCTACTCCAGTATGGTCGCAGGGATTAACTTTGGATATTGTGCTGGAATCAATTTCAATATATCATACCGAATATTAGAGAAGAGAGCTGGTTATGAACAACAAATCTGCATCCATCCAATCCCGTGAACAGCAACGTTTCGGCAAAGCCATTGTAATGGGCGCCAGCATCGCCGGCTTGTGGACAGCACGCGCCTTGTCAGATACCTTTGAAGAGGTCGTGGTATTGGAACGCGACCAGCTGCCGGAAGGTCCGGAATATCGTTCCGGTGCACCGCAGGCTCGTCAATATCACACGCTGCTGGAATCTGGTCTGCGGCAGATGAAAGAATGGTTCCCCGGACTGGAGGAAGAATTGATAGCTGCGGGCGCCGTGCCCTATGATCCTATTGGTGATCTGCACCTACGCGTTGGGAGTTATTGGTTTCCGCGGTTCCCGTCGGATTCAAAGCTGCTCAGTTGCAGCCGGCTCTTGTTGGAATCAAGTATCAGACGAAGGCTGCGCCAAAATCCATGCATTCGCTTCGTGGAAGGTGTCGAAGTGACCGGTCTGCAGAGCGATGCGGCGAAACGAGGTGTGACTGGGGTCCGCGTTCGGAGCCGCCGCGCTGGATCCAGCCATCCCGAAGCTGATGTAATCTACGAAGGTGATCTGGTCGTCGATGCGCTCGGACGCAGATCTAAAACTCCAGAATGGTTGGTGGAAATCGGTTATTCCGCTCCGGAGGAAAATGAAGTCGATAGTTTCCTCGGCTACGTGACCCGCAGATACAAACGCAAGCCAAATACGCCGATCATGTTGATCATCGCAACGCCTCCAGATCATCCATATGGCGCGTTGGTCTTCCCAGAGGAGAACGATACAATGGTAGCTTTTATTGGAGGGGTCAACAAACGCTATCCGCCAACTGACCCTGAGGAGTTTGACCGATTTACCCACGTTCTCGGTCCGGAATTCGAGGAAGCACTCCAAGGCGCGGAACCGATCTCACAACCCTATGGATATCGCGGCACATCCAGCCGCTGGCGGCACTACGAACAGTTGAAACGCTGGCCCGAACGCTTTGTCGTGTTGGGCGATGCCTTCTGTGGTTTCAACCCGGTTTATGGACAAGGGATGTCAGTGGCAGCCATGTCCGCCGCTGCGCTGGCAGATCGTATTCGGCAAAGCCACGGCAATCTGGATGGTATCGCGAGACCGACGCTAAAAGATATTGGCAGAATTACGCAGTCAGCCTGGCTCCTGGCGACCAGTTCGGATCTCCAATGGCCCGAAACACAGGGCGGCAAGGTTGGGAATAGTCCAATCGACCGCTTTGGGCGCTGGTACATCGGCAAGCTGTTGGAAACTACTTTTGTCGATAAAGAAGTGCGGTTGACGCTCGTTGCTGTGAACCAGCTCGTCAAACCAGGGACAGCCTTTTTTGCGCCAGGAATTTTCCTGCGCGTGATGAAACATGCACTTCTGAAAAAGCGGCAAGAAAAATAATATAGAAAAGAAGTGCTGTCTACCAGCATTAGTGGGGAGAATACCTACCTGCCTTCAGGCAGAGATTATTTTGCACCCATAATACGTCCATATTCACATCGTTATATACATGCAAGAGTCAATTCGTTTGTGATTATGTGTGCCTGCATATGTTGCAGGCAGGAAGGAGTCAAATGATCACAGGAAATACTACTTCTACCTTGATCATTGTTGTCATCCTGATTGTTGTGATTCTGGGTGCTTTAGCAGTGATCCGCAGGCAGCAGCGGTCGAAACGCCTGCAAGAGCGGTTTGGTCCTGAATACGACCGTGTGGTCGATGAAGTTGGCGATCAGAGTCGGGCGGAGAAGGAACTGGAGGAACGTGTTGCTCACGTAAAAACGCTTAATATCCGGGCACTCACTGCCGACGAAGTGAATCGCTACTCCCTGGAATGGCAGGAAACGCAAAGGCGATTTGTCGATGAGCCGCTGGTAGCCCTGCAACAAGCCGACCAGCTCATTCAGGAAGTGATGCGAATAAGAGGCTATCCCGTGGATGATTTCGAGCAGCGTGCCGCCGATATCTCTGTACATTATCCCGAACTGGTCACCGATTATCGAGGGATGCACCGCATTGCGGTCAAGGATATGAAGGAGAAACCCACTACCGAAGACATGCGTCAGGCGATGGTCCATGGGCGGGCATTGTTCGAAAACCTTATCAAGCAGGATTCAAGTGAAGAAGTGAATCAGAAGGAGAAAATGTAATGGCTGAGGAAAAAGATACACAAAAAACTATGGAAGTTGTGGATACCTCCGACCAGCCCGCCGAAGGCGGCAAGATGGTCAAGGAAACGGTCGAAGAAAATAACGCTCGAATGAACGCGAATGACGCTCAGATGCAACTCGCACCACTATTTGAAGGTGATGCCGCCGAGAAGTTCCGCGCCCGCTGGCTGGCAATCCAAAGCAAATTTGTAGACGACCCGCGCGACTCGGTCAAGCAGGCAGATCAACTGGTTGCCGATGTGATTCAGAATATCACGAACAGCTTTGCCGACCGGCGCGGCGCGATGGAGAAAGTATGGAATGGCGGCGGCAATACATCCACAGAAGATTTGCGCATCACATTGCAGCGCTATCGCTCGTTCTTCGAGCGATTGCTAAGCCTGCAATCCTAAGGATTTGCTTGACAGACGTTTGCGCTGTTGGTAAACTGCGAACTGTAATTCACTCTAAAGAAGGGAGACGCGCGTTTTATGTTGAAGACAGCATCGGTTCTTGTTTGCGATAACCCTATGGGCGCGTCTCTGCACAGCAGTTAGCCAGATCTTTTGATTCCGCTTACAAACTGCCACGGACGTTCCCATGTCCGTGGCGTTTTTATTTAATCGAGTTCAGCCGCGTCTATCTGCTTGCCCGTTCATCGAAGACGTTTGCTGTCACCAGCCACGGAAATTTTCTGTGGCTTTTTTTATTTCCGTCCTGAGCGGAGCGAAGCGCAGTCGAAGGACATAGTAACAAGAACGCTTCGACTGCATGCCGAAGAACATGGCATTCCGCTCAGCGCGGAAAATAATTATAGAAAGGAACAAATTTCATGTTGGCACAAGTAGCACAAGTCCTCGGTCTGAACTGTATTTTATCTACCCGCGGAATACACAGCGGGTGTTTATCGAAAAGCCTTATTTTTCTACTTACAGGAAACCCTGACAATGAATACAAACGACCGGGACGATATAGGCATCGTCTTTCGAAAAACTTTAGGACATTACACTGTCCATGCCAACGGACGGGAACTTGACTGCACAGTCTCGTCCCTCATACATAAAAACCTGATCTACTCTACCGCCGATCCGACGTCGGCACCGCGACGCATTCAGGAAGTACGCGAAGTCGAGCACGTGGATCCAATCGCAATTGGTGACCGCGTCCGCTTTGTGGATGCAGGCGGAAACCGCGGCATGATCACCGAAGTGTTGCCGCGCCACTCAACCTTTTCACGACCCGCGACGGTTGCTGGTCAACGTGTCTTTGAACAGGTGATTGCCGCAAATGCAGATCAAATCATTCCGATCTTTTCCGTTGCCAGCCCCACCCCGAAATGGGGACTTCTCGACCGCTACCTTGTCGCGGCCGAATCTGCTGGTCTGCCGTCTCGGATTGTGATTTCCAAGCTCGATCTTACCTGGAAGAATCCTCATATAAATGAGGAGCTGGAAATCTATCGCAACATTGGATATCCAATTCAACAGGTTAGCTCAGTGACCGGCGAAGGAATCGAAGAACTGAAATCTGCGCTGCAGGGAAAGATGTCGGTCGTTGTTGGAAAATCTGGCGTAGGCAAAACTTCATTGCTCAACACGATTCAACCGGGTCTCGGCTTGCGAGTAAAAGAGGTCAGTTCCGGGGGGTTAGGCAAGGGACGTCACACTACAACTCATTACGAAATGTTCGAGCTAGATTTTGGCGGCACAGTTCTGGATACACCAGGCATGCGCGAATTCGGATTATGGAATATCCGTGCCAATGAACTGGCCGATCTCTTCCCTGAGATGGCAGGCTATGTGGGTCAATGCAAATTTGGATTGAGCTGTCAACATGATCGTGAACCCGGTTGCGCGATTCGTAAAGCGGTCATGTCTGACAAGATCGATCCCTATCGCTACAAGAGTTATATGATCCTGCGGGGTGAGCTATGAAGTACTCTGCTTCGACCTTCGGGGATTTCAAGTGCGCTCATTGTCACGTTATTGTATCGAGCGCACATTTCCTCTCCGGCGTGAATAACCGCAACCATTGTCCATATTGTCTGTGGTCATGCCATCTGGATCTGTACACCCCAGGCGACAGGCTGTCCGCGTGCAAGGGGCAGATGAGACCAGTTGGACTGACCCTGAAGAATGGCAGGAACAAGTATCGGCTGGAGAAACGAGGCGAGTTGATGCTAGTCCATCAATGTATCGAGTGCGGAAGTCTATCCATCAACCGCATCGCCGCGGACGACGACCCATCCACGATTTTCTTCAATCGTAATATTCTCCAAAAGTTCCGCAGCGTTCTTGCGCTTTGAAATTGCCTTAACCCCTTTCTTGATGCAAGCAAGGTAATTAAGGTTTTCTTTGACAGCCGCGTCGATCTCGCCGCGCAAAATAATATCGCCGTGTCCCTGAACGATGTTTTCAAGTCCCATGCGCCCAATGTGACGAATGGAGGCCATGATCTCATCGATGTCGCCGTCCACTACATAGGGTAATGGCATGAACGAATCGCCTGCAAATAATATGCGATCCTCTTCCACAAGCACTGCAATCCCGTCATTGCTATGACCGGTTGCCGGAGAAATGATCAAGTTCTTCTTGCCCACGCGCAGTGTGAATTCGCCGTTTTCAAACGTCATATGCGGCAAAACGATTTTAGCCTGTCGCAGGACGGGGTTCTGTTTCTGGGCAGCCTCCAAAGAAGGAATACCGCGTTCCTCCAGCAACTTGCGACAATGCTCATGGGCGATCACGGTCGCGCCGGGGAAGAAACAATTCCCCCAGGCATGATCGGCGTGATAATGGGTGTTGATCACATATCGCACGGGGACATTTAATTCATGCTCAATAAATTCCCGGATGCTCAACGTCTCATCAGGTAAAGCCAGCGTATCGATCACCACTGCCCATTGAGGTCCTGCCACAACCCCGGCTGTCACCTGGGCATAAACTTCACTTTGGAACCAAAAAACGTTTTCAGAGACTCGCTCGCGATGCATTCTAACAACCCTCATAATTTTTTTTCTATTGATAGCACAAACATCCTTGAAAATCAAGTTGACTATACAAATTTACGCGTCCGAGCGCGCATTTTAGTAAAGATGGTTCATTCCTATCGCTTGATTCTGCTCCCCTGCCATGATACACTGTACAAGGCATGGTAAAAAGTCTGCTAATTGTCACCGCAGATAATAACTTCGGACAAGTATTGCTCTACGGACTGGAGCAGGCTGGATACACTGCGTTTATTGTCAAAGGCAAAGGTGAAGCAGTCGTTCGTACGGACGAAAAGAACTGCGACCTTGCCTTTTTAGATATGGATCTTGGGTACAAAGCTGTTCTCGATGTAGCCAGAGGATTGCGAGCGCTCCGACCAAATATGGATCTGGTCGTATTCTCAGAACAAGAGCCGCCCGCCGCGCTGGACGAAATTCGCCCGTGGACATTGATGCCCAAGCCCTACTACCTACCGGACGTGTTGAATATGCTGAACAATCCATCTTCTTACTCAAATTCCGCGCAGTCCAGCGCACAGACAAACAATGGCCGCGAAGTACACACGAGCAACCCGGCCCTTCCCTGGTTGCAGGATGTATCCAAAGCAGCGCAGCATCTGACGCGTCTCACGCTCGAATCATCGGCCCAGGCGGCGTTGATCACGCGTGGCGATAATCTTTGGGCATACGCCGGTGGACTCTCGCAAAATGCAGCGAAGGAATTAGCCGTAACAGTGACACGTCACTGGGATGGACAAAAAGGCAGCGACCTGTTGCGTTTCGTCCGCCTGGAAGCGACCAAAGCCGAACACATGCTGTATGCCACCCGCATCGCCGAGGATGTTGTTCTGGCGTTGGTGTTCGATGCAGAGACTCCCTTCAGCACAATCCGCACACAGGCAGGTCAACTAGCGCAATCGCTTTCGATCCCTCCTTTAGAGGAAGAAAAGTCAGTTGTTGAACAGAAAACCATTTCGGCTTCATACGAGGCGAAGACTGAGTATCTGGACGATGAGGAAGGCGACCAGGATATTGAAGTTCCCAATATCGCCGATATTCTTTCTGATGTTCCTCCGCCGCGACCTGAACCGGGAAAGATGCCCGCCTTCGAGGAAGACGTGATGGGCACGCGTCCTTCCTCGGCGCGTATCAATCAATACAGCCGC
>WNFZ01017492.1_pt1 | contig 13542 bp, 14 predicted proteins | sample 5400081 | NCBI WGS metagenome assembly WNFZ01 (sample SAMN13153365, study PRJNA577476) | soil metagenome | isolation source: 80 cm soil or saprolite under grassland replicate 1 | place: USA:California | collected 2016-06-15
CGGCGGTCACTGCGAGAGTGGATACCGTAATCCGCAACGCCGCCTCTGAGCCGCATGTGCAAGAGTTATGTTACTTCTTAAATGGACTCGGCGCGCAGATTGAAGAGATTGGTTCCAATACGCTTCACATTCACGGCGTGTCTTCATTGCATGGCGGAGAATTTACGATTGGTCCCGATTATCTGGAGGTAGTCAGTTTTATCGGCGCGGCGGCAGTGACGCATGGGAACGTGCGCGTGAAAAAGGCAGGGGTAAATAACCTTCACATGATCGCGCATGTCTTCGAGCGGATGGGGATTACGTGGCAGGTGGACGAAGATGATTTGATCGTTCCCCCAGATCAGGAAATGAAGATTACTCCTGATATGGATGGCGCAATCCCGGAAATTAAGACAAACGTTTGGCCCGCATTTCCAACCGATTTGATCAGTCTCGCGATCACCGTTGCTACACAAGCCAGCGGCTCTGTTATGTTCCATGATTGGATGTTCTCAGGCCGCATGTATTTCACAGACAAACTGGTGGGTATGGGTGCAAAGATCATCTTGTGTGATCCATATCGTTGTTTGGTTCAGGGACCCAATCGCTTGTATAGTGAGAACCTGGAGAGTCCGGATATTCGAGCAGGTATGTCCATGATATTGGCTGCCTTGGCTGCGAAGGGACAGTCCATAATCCGTAATATTAGCCAGATCGAACGCGGGTATCAAGATGTGGATAAGAAACTGCGCGGCCTCGGAGCAAAGATCGAGAGGGTGAAAGAGTAAGTAGTACCCACGTAGACAGGTAAACAAGTACACAGTGCAGCAACATGTCTACTTGTGCACGTGTGTACTTGTCTACTTTATTCTTCACCCCTTAATTACCGCCACGGGTTTTAACCTCGCCACCTGCTTTGCAATTCCTGCTTGGCTCACAGTTTCAACGACCATATCCACATCCTTATAAGCGGAGGGTGCTTCCTCTGCCAGTCCGGGCATCGATCCCGCGCGGACTTTGATGCCGCGTGCTTCCAATTCTTGTCTCAGTGTATCTCCCTGCACTTCTTTCTTGGCTTTCGATCTTGACATCACTCTTCCCGCGCCGTGACAAGATGATCCGAATGAACGCGTCATGCTATCTTCAGTTCCAACCAATACCCATGAAGCTGTTCCCATGGAACCGGGAATGATTACAGGCTGACCGATCTTTTTGTATTCTGGTGGTAGTCCAGGCGACCCAGGCCCAAAGGCGCGCGTCGCGCCTTTGCGATGAACACACACTTTCACTTGTTTCCCATCGACCGAATGAGTTTCGATCTTGCCCATATTGTGAGCAATATCATAGACCTGATGTAAATGCCAGTTTCGAGTCTTCGTCGCGAAAGTTTCTTCAAATGCGCGGCGAGCTGAATAAGCCAACAATTGACGATTCGCAAATGCAAAATTTGCTGCAGCGCGCATCGCACTCATATAAGCTATTCCTTCAGGCGAATCCATTGGCGCGCAGACGAGCTCACGGTCGGGCAGGTCAATGCCATATTTGCGCACCGCGCTCTGAAATTCTTGGACATAGTCAGTACAAACCTGATGTCCCAATCCGCGCGATCCGCAATGGATCTGTACAGTTAAACAACCCTGATAGAGTCCCATTATATTTGCAGCTTCTTCATTGAAGATCTGATCGACAACATCTACTTCGATAAAATGATTGCCCGCGCCCAATGAACCAACCTGTTCCCGGCCGCGCGTCTTCGCTCGTTCAGAGACTTGTTCAGAATTTGCTCCTTCGAGCGAGCCCATTTCCTCGGTCCGCGCAAGATCCGCTTCACTTGCATATCCGTTCTTCAATGCCCAACGCGATCCATCGCGTAAGACGTGATCCAATTCTTTACCATTGACCTTGATCGCGCCCTCTTTCCCAACGCCACTTGGACAATATTTATTAAGCAGTGTCGCGAGGATATCCATCTCACCGCGCGCGGATTCAAAATCGATGCTTGAAGCGAGTAGGCGCACGCCACAATTAATGTCGTAGCCAATGGCACCGGGTGAGATGACCCCATGTGGAAATTCCGTCGCGGCGACGCCACCGATCGGAAAGCCGTATCCCTGATGCATATCAGGCATCACGATCACGTGTCCGACCAAGCCAGGCAAGGTCGTTGCATTGACAGCTTGATCCAGCGATTTATCATTGATGACTTGTTCGAGCAATTCACGTGTAGCGAACAATCTCACCGGCACACGCATGTCGTGGCGAATCGTTGTCGGAATCTCCCACTCGGTCTCACTAATTTGAACTAAATTCTCGATGTTCATACTACTTACTCTTTCCTAGCCTTGCGAAGGTTCGCCCTGAAAGTGAAACACGAAGCATCCAAACCTTCGCAAGGCTTCTATAGGTGAGGTTACACATCGAAGACAATCGTAGTTTCAAATCCCTGATTCGTTCTTTCAATTTTTAAGTTGTGATAGGTCACAGCTTTGATCGCTTTATCAATCGAGGCAATTTGCGCGCCTTCCATTTTGACTTTTAACTTTTGACCCTTCGACACGGCTTCGCCAGTCAGGACAGGCTCTTCAACTTCTAACTCAAATACATTGAACGCTAGATTCTCTTGCTCTTGATAAAAGATCAACTCTGATAAGAAAGCGACCAGCAGACTCTCAGCGTCTGGACCTAGGGACTCAAACATCCGTTTCACGCGGGATCTGCGACCTATTACTGTTCCGGCAAGCAAATTCATCGCCCGTGCCGATTCGGCGAACAACGACGGCAAATCCTCTGCCCAAACACGAGCAGACCAATCAGCAGTGTGTGAAATTTCTTCAAAACCCATCTTTCTATTGTACACTCCAAGCACGGCTTTTCACGATTGTGGGTGCCTGATACAATCCTCACGGTAAAATAAACGCAAAACATGTTGTCTTGAATATGGAAAGAAATCTCAAGCGAGGAAATCACTAAGTTATGTCATCGAATGGAAATGCAAAGCACGTAAAAGTATTGGTCTTAGGGTCGGGTCCCACAGGCTATTCGGCTGCATTGTATGCCGCGCGCGCAGAACTCAAGCCGGTTGTTTTGACGGGGATGCAGCTAGGCGGTCAAGCCGCGCTGACATATACGATTGAAAACTATCCTGGGTTTCCAGAGGGTGTGGGTGGGGCGCAGTTGGGTGAGTTGTTCCAAAAGCAGGCTGAACATTTTGGTGCAGTGACTGAGTTTGAATCAGCCTATTCCGTGGATCTGTCACAACGTCCCTTCAAGGTCACAGGAGAGAGTGGTGAATATCTGGCTGATGTACTCATTGTTGGGACTGGCGCAAGCCCGAATCATCTTCAGATTCCAGGTGAAGTGGAGTTAACGGGACGCGGCGTTTCGTATTGTGCGACCTGTGATGGCTGGTTTTTCAAGGATAAGAAAGTGGTAGTTGTCGGTGGCGGTGATAGCGCGTTGGAAGAAGGTTTATTCATCACGCGTTACGCCTCCTCGGTAACCATCATTCATCGTCGCGAGGAATTTCGTGCCAGCCCAATCTTGCAGCACCGTGCCAAGGAACATCCTAAGGTCAATTTTATTTTGAATACAGTGGTCACTGAAGTGATCGGTGAAGATAAACTCGAAGCAGTGAAGTTGAAGAATGTAGTGACCAACGAAGAAACGATCTATGAAACGGATGGTTTGTTCATCTTTATTGGCCATACTCCCAACACAGAGATGTTCAAGGGTCAACTGGAGATGAGCGATCTTGGTTACATCAAAGTGAATGAGCGCATGGAAACAAATGTGCCGGGCGTCTTTGCGGCGGGGGAGGCGGCAGACCCACACTTCAGGCAGGTAGTCACCTCGGCAGGGATGGGCGCCGCGGCGGCTATTCAGGCGACGCGTTTCCTTGAGGCAACGGAATCAGTTGAGGCTTAGAAAGCTTGCGCTGAGTAGAAATCGAAGCGATACGAACGGGACTTCCAATTAGGGAAGTCCCGTTTTTATCCAAAATCTGGTCATATAAAAACATGACAAAATGTACTTTCTTATCAAATTGGTTTCGGATAAAATTTTAGTAAAATCTCTGGAGGAGTCATGAACAAAATCTCGATCGTTGGCGCAGGCATGACTGGCGCGACCACTGCGCATTGGCTCGCTGAACGTGAACTGGCTGATCTTGTTCTGGTTGATATCGTAGAGGGGATGCCACAAGGTAAGGGGTTGGATATTGCCGCGTGAACGCGTGGTTGGTCAAGCTGGGATTTTAGACTCGGCGCGTATGCGTGCGTTCGTGGCAATGGAAACCGGCGTCAGCGTGGAAAATATCGCCTGCTACGTATTGGGTGGGCATGGCGATGAGATGGTCCCGCTCACGCGTCATTCGAACATCGCTGGGATCCCGTTAAATGAATATCTCCCCGCCGACAAGTTGGATGCGATCGTTGCTCGTACGCGTAAGGGTGGAGGCGAAATCGTCAATTTACTCAAAACGGGTTCTGCCTATTACGCGCCTTCCGTCGCTTGTGCGCAAATGGCGGAAGCTATCCTCAAGAATAAGCATTTGATTGTTCCCTGTGCCGCGTACATGGACGGTGAATATGGTTTGAAGGATATGTTCTTTGGCGCCCCTGTCATGCTTGGACGCGCGGGCGTGGAAAAAATCATCGAGTACAAACTAGATGATAATGAGAAGGCGATGTTTGACAAATCCGCTGCAGCGGTGAAGGATACACACGAAGCATTGAAGAAATTAGTGACACTTTAGCCTGTCATTGCGAGCGTAGCGACACTTGCACCTGGCGCACACCTGCCCTGGCGGGCGGTGCCAGGGAGTGCAGGTGAGCAATCTCCTGTCAAACGGGAAAATGTCGTTGAGTAGATCACACCGCTTAATTGGAGATTGCTTCGGGCTATCGCCCTCGCAATGACATAAAACAAGGAGTACCATCATGATCCTGCACGAAAAAATTTCTGCACAACTGCCTGATTGGCGTGAACGAATCAAAATTCTTGCCAAAGAGCACGGGGAAGTAAAAGTAGATGAAGTAACTGTCGGTCAAGTTGTTGGTGGCATGCGCGATATTAAGTCCTTGCTCACCGATGTTTCATTTGTTGACCCGGCGCATGGCATCCTGTTTCGCGGCATGACCATTCCTGAACTACTCAAGAAATTGCCGAAAGCCCGCGGTGGCAACATGCCATTGGTAGGCGGTCTGTATTATTTGCTGATGGTAGGCGAAGTGCCCACCAAAGAGCAGGCCACGGAAGTGGAAAACGAATGGGCAAAGCGTGCCAGTGTTCCTGATTATGTCTTCAAAATGATCAAGTCGATGCCGAAAGAGACACACCCAATGATTCTCTTCTCGCAGGCGGTGTTGGCGTTACAGAACAGTTCCGTCTTTGCACAGAGATACCACAGCATGAAGAAGGATGTCTACTGGGAAGCTGCTCTTGAAGACAGTCTCAACTTAACTGCAAAACTCCCGGTAATCGCTGCATATATCTACCGCATGAAATATTTTGATGAGACCAAAAAACCGAAATACAACCCAAAGCAGGATTATGGCATGAACTTCGCGCGTATGATGAAAGTAGCGGACAAGAAGGGCTATGCTGATCTTGCTCGTTTATATTTCATCTTGCACAGCGATCATGAATCTGGCAATGTATCCGCTCATACAATGCACCTCGTTGGGTCTGCGCTTTCCGATCCATATCTTTCCTTCTCCGCCGCGCTAAACGGCCTCGCCGGTCCCTTGCATGGGCTTGCTAATCAGGAATGCCTCGGCTGGCTGATCGATGTAAAGAACAAATTTGGTGGTGTTCCCACTCGCGATGAACTCTACAAATTCGCCTGGGACACGCTCAATAGCGGACATGTCATCCCTGGTTATGGACACGCTGTTCTGCGTGTGCCTGATCCACGTTATATGGCGCAGTTAGAATTTGCGACGAAACGCTTCCCGGAGGATGAACTAGTCCGCCTCGCGGAGTTGGTCTTCGATGTGGTACCGCAAGTGTTGAAAGAGCAGGGCAAAGCAAAGGACCCTGCGCCAAACGTGGACGCGATCAGCGGCACGTTGCAGTATTACTACGGTGTGCGCGAGTTTGATTTTTATACAGTACTGTTTGGTGTGGGTCGCGCGCTGGGTGTCACTGCTAATTATGTGTGGGCGCGGGCGCTCGGTCAACCCATTGAGCGTCCGAAGTCATTGACGACCAAGATGCTTGAAGACGCAGTCGCGGTTGCAAAAGAACCACAACCAGCGTAAGTGATAAAGGTAGTAATGAATCTCCTCAAGTAGAAATGCTTGGGGAGTTTTTATTTTCCTTAGCTACAGAGTAATGCATGCATGGCAGACATGCGTATTTAAGATTGAGGATTAAATTGAGCACCCAGGGGTACGCCGCTTAAAATTTATGAGCCTATTACTCCTTTGAATGCGTCTTGTTGGCTCTGCCAAATTTTTCCAATTTTACGATCCGTGCTTTATCTCTTATCCTCCACGGGACAATTTGCTTTGCATGCTCTCTGTTATCTGTTTCGATGATCGCCCAACCACAGTGTGCGCCATCATGGCAGCCCCATTCAAAGTGATGCAGATATCCCGCGGCATGGATTTCCTTAATAATAGCATCGCAGTCGCCTGCCTCATGAGGCGATTCAACAAGATAACGGTCCATATGGCCTCTCCTCTAAGAACAGTAATGTTATCGAAATTATATACCCTGCACGTTAGGAAACTCAAGAGGAGACTGCTGGTCGCACAATCGATCGATCAGGAAGGCATAATCAATAGCAACTTCTTTTAAGTGGTCATAGCGTCCAGAGGCGCCGGCGTGACCTGCCTCATAAATGGTATGTAATAGAAGCAGATTATTGTCTGTTTTCATCTCACGGAGCTTTGCCGCGAACTTGGCGGGTTCCCAGTAAGCAACGCGTGGATCGTTCAGTCCGGCTGTAATCAGTATGTTTGGATAGGCTGTGGGACGGACATTATCGTACGGTGAATAAGACAACATATACTCAAAATGCTCGCGCACTTGAGGGTTACCCCATTCGTCCCATTCAAGACTGGTTAGCGGAATGGTTGGGTCGCTCATGGTGGTCACGACGTCTACGAATGCTACTTTATTGATGACCGCCTGGAAAAGATCAGGACGCATCGTTAAACATGCGCTGACCAGCAACCCACCGGCTGAACCTCCTAAAATGGCAAGTTTTTTGTTTGAGGTAAAGCCTTCTTTAATGAGGTGTTCGGCACAGGCAATAAAGTCGGTGAAAGAATTTTTCTTATTCAGCATCTTGCCGTTTTCATACCAGGCGCGTCCCAAATCTGAGCCGCCGCGAATATGTCCAATGGCGAACACGAATCCCCGATCCAGAAGGCTGACACGGTCAGAGCTAAAGTCCGCGTCGATCACCGAACCATAAGATCCATATCCATAAAGGAGGGTTGGGTTATTCCCATCCTTTTTCAAATCTTTTTTGTAAACAATGGACACAGGAATTTGCTTCCCATCCGGCGCAGTCGCATGAATACGTTCAGTGATGTATTGTGATCTATCATATCCACTTGGGATATCTTGTTTAATTAATTCCCATTGACCGGTGTCCATGTGATAGTCGATGACTGATTGAGGCGTGATGGGTGAGGAATAAGTAAATCGCAAAACATTTGTATCGAACTCAGCGTTTGTTTCGATCTCAACGCTATAGGCGGGTTCAGGAAATTCGATATAACGCACATTACTCATTGTGTCGAACGTGCTAACGCGGATCTGTCGCAGTCCATTTCTACGCTCGTACAAGACTAGATAATTCTTGAAAGTGTCTACATAGTCGATCAGTACATCTTCATCAGGTTCGTCAGCAGAGAGAAACCGCATTTCGGTCGCTCTTGTACTGTGATGATTCGTCAAAATATATTGATCGTCACGTGTTTTGATAATAAAAAGAAAATAGGATTCATCCTCTTCGTGAAAGACCAGTGTGTCCTGTGCCGGATCTGTGCCAAGACTGTGACGGAACAACTTGAAAGGTCGTTCTGCCCCGTCCAGCGTGAGATAGTAAAGGGTCTGGCTATCATTTGCCCATTCCACACCGGTATGGAAATATACACTGCTATAGGTATTTGCAATTGATTCGGGATAGAGCGTGTTCGTCCTCAAATCCTTGACATAAACGGTATAAACCTCGCCGCCTTCGACATCCACAGAATAGGCAAGCTTGTTTCCATCGGGACTGACCGTCAGGGCACCCACACTGCAAAAGGATTTTCCTTCTGCTAAAAGGTTTTGATCCAGCAAAATCTCTTCGGGGCTATCGAGCGAACTCTTTTTGCGACAATAAATGGGATATTGCTTTCCCTCTTCAGTGCGCGAGTAGTAGAAGTACTCGCCTCTTTTCTCAGGGATAGTGGAATCTGTTTCCTTGATCCTTGCTTTCATCTCTGCATAAAGCGTCTCTTGCAGAGACCTTGTATGTCCCATAATCTCTTCGAGATAATCATTTTCTGCGTGTAGGTACTTTAGCACTTCTGGGTCTGAACGATCCCGCATCCAATAATAGTTATCGATGCGGGTGTACCCATGTTGGGTAATTTCGTACGGTCGTTTTGGGGCGGTCGGATAAGATAACATAGTATGCTCTCTCTAAAGGGATATAATTCGGTAGGTGGATACAATGTTTTTGGGGATTGTCCCACGCCAAATTTGGGACGGATGCTGATTATAAACCTAATCTTGATTCCCTCTAATTTTTGATATGGAGTTATTCTGACTTTCTAATCTTCGCAAAACTGCGTGTAGCGAACACTCTGTCATCGCGAGGAGCGACACTTGCACTGCAAACAAGTGCAGGTGAGCGACGAAGCTATCTCCAATAAAATGATGCAGTCTTTGCTAAACAGGAGATTGCTTCGCTACACTCGCAATGACATCTTGCGTTTGATATATCTTTGCAATAACTTCTTCCAACGGCGGATCAGAAATTGTGATATCTACCACACTGCCCACATCCGTGAGATGAGCAAGCACTTTTTCGACGGGCGTCGTGTGTGTATCGAAGCGTAGCTTCACACCATATTGACCCACCTTGATCATGTCGGTTCCCTCTATTTTAAATGTCTTTGGTACTTCCTCTGCGTAGCGCACTTCGACAAGCTTTGATGTAAGGAATTTTCTTTTTAAATTCGATACTTTATCTTCGTAGACGATCTGTCCATGATTAACGATGATGACACGTTTGCACAAGGCTTCGAGATCGCCCGCGTCGTGGGATGTCAACAGCACGCCGACGTTTTCAAGGCGCGCCATTTCGCGGATCGCGTCACGGATGTGTTGTTTGGCGACCACGTCCAATCCAATCGATGGCTCATCAAGCAGGATTAACTTCGGGCGATGAAGGAGCGAGGCAGCGACCTCACATCTCATCCGTTGACCGAGTGAAAGTTTTCGCACGGGCGTCTCCAACAAATCCTGAATCTCAAATGCCTCCGCAATTTGCTGAATCCGCATCTGCGTGTAGCGATCATCCATCTCATAAATTTTTCCGAAGAGCGTGAATGTGTCAATGGCAGGCAGGTGATACCAAAGCTGCGGACGCTGACCGAAGACCGTGCCAATCTCATAAGCCAGTTCGCGGCGCTGTTTCCAGGGAATATACCCAAGCACTTTCGCCTCACCACTGGTGGGATGCAGGATGCCTGTGAGCATTTTGATCGTGGTGGATTTCCCGGCACCATTCGGACCGATGAAGCCGAGCAATTCGCCCGCTTCCATCTGGAAAGTAAGCTTGCGCACGGCTTCGACAGAACTATATTCAGGCTTGAACAAAGCGCGCATAGAGCCGCTCATCCCTGCGGCTTTGCGTTTGGTTTGGAAGGTTTTTTGTAGGTTGGTGACTTCAATGGCAGGCATAATCTTTAAACACAAGGAATACAATAAAGCACAAAGGATTATTTTTATTCACCAAGGATATTGTAGTCGAACAGATGATACAAGTCTAACGGCTCTTGCAAGCAGGTGAATTTGGCTGTATGCTTGACCAAGGTTTCATGAAAACAACACAATACTTTCAATACACTCGTAAACGTCCTGATCGTGTTATGATTTTAGATGAATGGATTGAACTTGTTATCAACAATCCATTACGTGAAGAAATACAAAGCGATGGCCGAATTCGCCGTTGGGCACGCATCTCTGAAATGGAAAACCGAGTGCTGCGTGTTGTTCTATTGGAAGATGGTGAGACCATTCATAACGCCTTTTTTGATCGCAATTTTAAGGAGTAAGACATGCGTATTAAATACTTCGAGGATACAGATACTACATTGGTGGAACTTTCTACCAACGAACCTGTTGAGACACAAGAGTTGAATGAAAATATTTATATTGATCTTGATAGTGAAGGACGCGTAGTCAGTCTGACCATTGAGCACGCGGGTCAGTCCGCGGATATGAGAGAGTTTCTTTACCAGAGAATTTCAGCAGGCTAATTTGCGAAAGCGGTGGACAGGCGCGCACCTCTAGTATTAATGCTCAGCGATTGAAAGGATCATCTTATGCGTTTACAAGGAAAGAAAGTTGCCACCCTGGTTGCGGAAGGCGTGGAGGATTTGGAATATTATGTGCCGATGATGCGATTGCAAGAGGAGGGTGCGCAGGTGCTGACTGCCGCGCTCGATCTCAAGCCCATCCATGGCAAGAACGGATTGGAGATCACGCCTGATACAAAGATCGAATCACTAAATGCGGACGATCTCTTCGCCTTAGTCGTCCCAGGTGGCTGGGCTCCTGATAAGTTGCGTCGTCATTCAGTTGTGAAAGATCTTGTCTGCAATATGGATGAAAAAGGGAAAATCATCGGTATTATCTGTCATGGTGGGTTGACTGCTATCTCGGCAGGGATCATGAAGGGCCGCCGCGCAACGGGTTCGCTTGGCATCAAGGATGATATTGTGAATGCAGGTGGGACCTGGGTGGACGAGCCTGCTTTTCGCGAGGGGAATTTGGTGTGGGGACGCGTGGTGGCTGATATTCCTGATTTTTGCCGCGAACTGGTTCAGGCGCTGATAGAGAAGGCTGACTGAGCGTATTGCTTCCTTTGAAAGGCAACAAAATATCTCCCTCAAGTTCAGAGAACTTGAGGGAGATATGATTCATGAACAACTGATCATAATTCTTATGAAGAATAAACAAGCTTTATGCTTATCTTCAATCCGATGTAAAATTATTAAAACCTATGTCCAGACGACGAATTTTTTCCCGTCGGAATCAACCCCGCAATTTTCGCCTGCCGATTGGATTAGTTTTAGTAGCGCTTGCAATTATTTTATGTGTTTTGATCCCTTCCAGTCCAATCAATGTTTCGAACCTAAATTTAGGCGATAGAGCCACACCCACTCTATTTCCGACCTTCACCCCTCCTCCCAAACCGACTAAGGAACATATAGGACGCATCATTTTTACCTGTACGCGCGGAGATTACAACCAACTATGCCTGGTCAATGCCGATGGGACCGGTTATCAGCAACTCACTAATCTTGAAGCACATAGTTATTACCCTGTCTACTCCCCATTAGGTGGCTCAATCGTCTATGCGTCGAATCAAAATGGTGGTGTATTCGATTTATTTCTTATTATCTTTGATGGACAGCGCCTGCTTCGATTGACAAACCACATCGGGAACGTCATTTCACCGAGCTTCTCGCCAGATGGCTCGAGAATCCTTTTTGCCAATCGCGCCGCAGAGGGCCCCACCTCCTTGTGGACGATTGATACCAACGGCGAGAACGCGGATTTGCTCTACGCGGGTCCAAACACTATCGTCGCCGCAGATTGGTCCCCAGTGGGGAATCGGATCGCCTTTGCGATGGCAATTGACCAGCCTGATGCCTATGAAGTGTTCATTATGAATGACGATGGCACGAATGTACGGCAGTTAACACGTGGTTTGGCGGGGATCGGTGGTAGTCTTGACTGGTCGCCTGATGGCAAACATTTGCTCATCTACGCCGGTCCGCAAGGCGATAAGAACATCTTCCTCGTAGATGTCGACGCGGAGACAGCCACCCAACTCACAAATGGAGGCAATAACGCAGCTTGTTCCTTTTCCCCAGATGGTCAATGGATCGCCTTTAATTCGTTGCGGAATAACGATCAGGCTGATATATTTATCATGCGTACAGATGGATCGGGTGTGCGACAGGTCACAACGAACCCTGAGCCAGATTGGCAACCGCAATGGGAACCATAACAGAAGATGAAGTGGCTGTTACTATCGTCGAAGAGGTTCTATGAAAAAACTGATTTTTGTTCTTGCAATTATTTTTCTCCTCTCTGGATGCTCGGGGTTGCCGATTTCGATTCCATTTTTCGGAACATCTACACCAATAAGCTTACCCAAACCAACTGTAACGCCGTTTTCGTTAGAGCCTACCAATACTCCTAACCTGTTTGTGCTCAACACATTACCACCCACAACGACTCCTTCCACTGAAACGCCAATTGTCCCAATTGCCACAGATACTCCCCTTCCGACCTTTACGCCTACTATCCGACCCACGATTACGCTCGAGCCAATTGAGCCAAGTTTGTTTACGCCGTCTCCGAATTTATTTTTATCTGTTCAACGATCAACCGAGCAAATCGTATGGGGAGGTACTTGTCAGGGCACGCACTCCATCCGATTTACCGCCCAAGTGATGCCCGCGCGCCGATTACGCTATGTGACGTTATGGTACCGCTTACAGGATAAATATAGTGGACGTCATACCGATTGGGGTGGCGGTGCGATCCTGAGCGATAATGATCAAGGCACTTATTTTTATAATCTTGACCTCAGTCAGATCCAGCACTATCGTTTTTATCTCGATGCCTGGTTCCAATATCAACTGGTTGCTTCCACAGCGACAGAAAAGGTACTAGGTCGCTCGGTAGTTTCTCGAACCGATGTATCCCTGACTCATTGCAGCGTCCTCATTCCTTGAGCATTGATTCTTTTCTCGAAAGACATAAAGGTCTCATTATGAAAAAATTCATTCAAATTCTTATGCTCGGAATACTCCTGGCGAGTTGCTCCGCTTTGCCGAATATCAAGCTTCCACAATTCATTGCAAGTCCCACTTCGCCGCCTCCCACCAATACTCCAACTCCGTTCGTAAGTAAGACACCGATTCCTACACAAAATCTTTTTGCTACCTCAACCAGCACGCCGCTCACTTTCACTCCCACGGTCACAGCGATTGGCGCGGAATTGTTCACACCCACGAATACTGCAACCGCTTTTCCAACTCCGGTTCTCCCAACACTCGCATTACCAACAGTTCCGTCAAGCGACAATTACTTCACGCCGAAGAACATCGGTTTTCTTAGCATCTTAACCTCGAGCGGTATCATCTACTGGAATGAAGGACCTTGTATGCCGCGCGACATTAAGATTTCTGCTTTTGTGGAAGATGTGGTGAATACAGATAAAGTCTTATTATTCATGCGTTTACGTGAGAAAAAGAATACCTTGAATCTTACTAGTTGGGGTTCAGGTGCGATTATGATTAAGGCTGATAATGGTTC
>WNFZ01017718.1_pt1 | contig 13542 bp, 10 predicted proteins | sample 5400081 | NCBI WGS metagenome assembly WNFZ01 (sample SAMN13153365, study PRJNA577476) | soil metagenome | isolation source: 80 cm soil or saprolite under grassland replicate 1 | place: USA:California | collected 2016-06-15
CGACAATATATCCTTCAGGTGCCGCGCTTGATTATCCTCCTGCCGCGCCGACCGGCCTAATCGTTGACGATGGCTCGCCGAGCTTCAATGAAATTCCTGCTGAATGCTGGAACGATATTGCCGCGGGAAGCGCACAAGGTGGGGTCATGCGTTTTTCAAAACCCCGCACCACCGCGCCGAGTTGTACCGCGCAATGGTTCTTTCCATTGGGATCAAGTGTTGGAGTCTATGCAATCTATGTGCGTATTCCCGCGATCCGAGCGACCACTGAAGGTGCCATCTATAGCATTCATCACGCGGGCGAGATCGATCAAGTAGTGGTGAACCAAGCTGTCTTCCCGAACATTTATTATGTCACCGATGGATGGGTTTACATTGGCAAATATAACTTCACCGGCGCAGGGGATGAATACATTGAGCTAACCAACCGCACGCAGGATGAAACCGCGACCATTGCTGATTTATATGTCGGTGCGGATGCGGTTCGCTTTGTGCTCCAGGGATTACCGACTCCGACTCCGTTGACGCCTGTGACCGTTACGCCCACTTTGACTCCGTCGACCGTTACGCCCACTTTGACTCCGTCTATCACAAGGACTCCTACAATTACATTTACGCCTTCACGAACTCGTACCCCAACTTTTACGATTACATCTTCGCGAACAAGGACACCAACTCATACTCCTACTGTCACTCGTACCCCTACCGCGACGCGTACAGCAACGTTTACTGTTACACCATCACGCACTCGCACTCCAACCGCAACACGAACACCAACGCGCACGCCTACAATCACACGAACGCCTACAGCGACGCGTACCAAGATTCCCACAGCCACCCCTGCTTATAGATTGATCAATGTTTACTTTGTAAACAAGTTTCGCTACACCAATAACCTGCCGCCATTTGAAGCGGCTGGCAAACGTTGGGCACACTCCAATATGTTGCCACAATCCGCGCTGAATGAATACTTTAAAGGTCCCGGCTCAACCGAGCGATTTGTCTATGGCTGGATCGCGCTCTACAATGGCTTCACTGGCTATAGCAAGTTGGAAATTCGCGATGGCGTTGCGCATGTTTTTCTCACTGGAACATGCATGCCCGAAGGCAGGGATTTCACTATTGCAAATCTAATCATGTTGGACCTCAAGCAATTCCCCGAAATTCAATTTGTGAAGATCTACGATGAGAATGGAAATACACAAGACCCGAATGGATTAAGTGATTCTATCCCCGCTTGTTTGCAGCTGTAAATAAAAAGTGACTGTCACCTTTAAGGTGACAGTCACTTCGCATTTCTTTATATTACCGCCGCCTCCACCGATTGAATGGGCGGCAGGTAATCTGCCAGCAAATCCCAGCTATCGCCGGAATCCCGACTATAAAACAATTGGCCTGTATTCGTGCCGACATAGATGCCCGCCTCTTCAAACGAATCGGTAGCCATCGCCTCGCGCAGAACCACCAAGTGAGCTTTCTCAGGTAAGCCCTTGGTCATTCTTTCCCATGACTCACCGGCATCGCGGCTGCGCCACACGGAAAACTTTCCATCTACGCTCATGCGATATTGATCGCTTTCTTCGAGAACGATGTAAATTGTGCGCGGGTCAGTGGGATGGACAGCGATTGGGAAACCGAAGCGCGAAGGTAATCTGCCTTCACCGATGTCAATCCAATCTTCGCCTGCATTGTCACTGCGATAGACACCACAATGATTTTGCTGATAAATTACTTTCGGGTTGGAAGGATGCATCACCATTTTATGGACGCATTGCCCGAACTCGGGGAATTGTGTCCCCATGAAATCCGCGCGCACGTTCTTGTTGTAAGGCAACCAGGTCTGCCCGCCATCATCAGTGCGATAGCAACCTGCGGCTGAGACCGCGATATACATCCGCTGTAAATTGGTTGGATCTAAAAGGATTGTGTGTAAGCATAATCCTCCAGCACCGGGGTTCCATTGACCACGTTGAGGATGATCATATAGATTTTCATTAAGTTCCCAAGTCTCGCCGCGATCTTTGGAAACGAAGAAACTCGCGGGTTGAGCGCCGGCATATAACACATTGGGCTCACTTTCGCGACCGGGTTTGATGTTCCAGACTTTGATCATCTTTTCTGGTTTCTCTTTGATACTCTCCCCTCCTTCTGAACGGAACGCTTCATCTACCGTGCTGGCTGGCCTTCCAGATTTCGAGGAGCGTGTCAGGATGGGTACTTGCTTCGCTTGAGTCCAGGTCTTGCCGAGATCGTCTGAATAATGGGTGGTTGGACCATAAACAAAGTGACTCGTGGCGGCATGCAAACGTTGGTCACGTGGGTCCATTTGAATGTGCATGACATTCCAGCTTTTGAATTGAATGTCATTGACTTTCCATCTTTTGCGTTTTTCATTGCTCTCGAAAATAAAACCGCCCTTTTGTGTTCCAACGAAGACCATCACCTTTTTACTCATAAGTATCTCCTTTTGCTGAAACAGAAAAAATGTTCTAAAATCATTCTATCATAAAGGGTAGATATATTTCATTAAAAAATCATAGAATATCAGCCTCCAAAATACCGAAGGGCTATTGCAATAACTGTAGCCACCGATTACGATTCTTAACGAAAAGGAGGAGTAGATGAGAAATCAATTGTCCATGGCGCCAACGGCGCCACTTCGCTTGTGGATAGCTATCATTGCACTGATCTTCGCAACGTCGTCCTGCAATGTGTCAATCACTCAGACGACTGAATCCCCCTCATCCGCACCTACGCCACTGCTTGATACGCCGACATCAAGCATTTCTGCCACCACGCCGACTCCTATTGAAACTCTGATGGATATTGAACTTCCTACCATCACGCCCACTTCCACGCCGAATGTTTTCCTTGCCTCGCCCAAAGATCAGCCGGTAAATTGCCGTTTTGGGCCCGCGACCTCTTATGCTGTGATCGGCGCGCTCATCGTTGGAACTCAGGCAGAGATCATTGGTAGAAACTCTGATTCAACCTGGTGGTATGTTCGGAATCCGAGCAATCCTTCCACTTCTTGCTGGCTTTCTGCAGAGTTTGTTGAGACTGTGGGCAACGTGCAGTCGCTGCCAGTGGTGAATTCACCTGAGATCATGGTGACAAATGTATATGTCACGATTGATCCGCCCGTCCTGAATGTGGCATGCGATGGGCTTCCACAAGTAGTGACTATTAACGCGCAGATCACGGCCAGCGGTCCCTCTGCAGTAGTTTGGCATTGGGAGTCGAGCACCGGTGTTGTCTCGCCTGATAAAAATCTGATATTCGAAGCCGGCGATATGAAGATCGTTCAGGATTACTATCAAGTGAACGGTGTCAATGATTATATAGTTAAAGTACAGACAACTTTGCCAAATATTATGACGGGACAGGCAAGCTTCAAAGTGGTTTGCACACCGTAATTATTAATGCAAAGCCTTGCGAAGGCATGTCCTGAGGCGAAGCCGAAGGATCTCCTTCGCAAGGCTTTGCAGGTGGGCAACACATTTTATAAGGACTTTGTAAGCGAGTATCGAATGACATGAACTATAATCTCTTGCGTGAAACAGAACATCGTACTTTTCATCGTCACAGGTTTCGCTCTCACAGCCTGTTTTTCTTCTACTAACAATCCTACTGTGACTGTGCCTGATGATAAGTTGGCGGAGATTCAGGCGCGTGGTACATTGATCATTGCCACAGATATCGACTACGTACCACAATCGAAGCTTCTCCCCGGCGTGTTGCCGAGCCCTGACACGAAATGTGAACCATCCCAATATACGGCTGATCAGTTCACAGGCTTCGATGCTGAGGTGGCTGTAGAAATCGCGCGCCGGCTAGGTGTGGAACCATGTTTTGTCACGCCTCCATGGAGTCAACTCGTGGCTGGAAGCTGGGGAGATAACTGGGATATCCACGTCGGCTCAGTTGCAATCACCTACGAACGCATGAAAGCCTTGTATTTTTCCCAGCCTTATTACGCTACTCCGACTGTTATTCTGCTTCATAAGGAAAACTCAATTTTCAAAATTCCTGAAGATCTATCAGGCAAACGCATTGGGGTGTGCGCTGGTTGTACTTTTGAGGCGTATTTGCGAGGTACGCTGCAAATTCCCGGCGAAAAGATCGAGTATCGTATTCAAAATGCGCAGATTACTGCGTATGAAAATGAAGATCCCGCAATTGATGATTTATCGCTTGGTGATGGTGTCAAATTAGATGCTGTAATGACAATCCTGCCCAAAGCACTTGCCGCAATTGAGGCTGGAAAACCACTTAAATTAATGGATGAGCCGGTCGCGTTTGCATATGCCTCTGTGACTTTAGATCGCTCAAGCAAACGCGACCCGACGCGCCTGTTGACTGAGATTACAAAACTGATTCGGGAAATGCATCGTACTGGCATACTAAAAGAATTATCTATTCAATACCAAGGGCGTGATTTCACTCAAGAAGCCGCTCAATTCGACATCGCCTCTTTGAACTAAACACCCTAGCAATGCAGCGACTCATTTCCATATTTCAGCGACTCAAGATACAAACCAAACTGGTTGTATATTACATTACCTTTGCAGTCATCACTGTAGCAGCAGTGATCTATTTTGCTTATACTCAGGCAATCCAATCGTTGCAAATCACAGTGGAAGACAAGCTGAATACTGTGGCGGAATTAAAAAGAGATAGTTTGAGCCAATGGGTGGATGAACAACAACGTAACGCGGTTTTTCTGGCAAGCCTGCCTGAGTTGCGGTCCCTTTCAGGAGAACTTCTCAACCCGGAATTGTACATTCAAGATCAGGCGCGCACGAAACTCACAAAGCTTCTCAATGTGATTGTTCAGCGCACAGCCGATTTTCAGGATATCCAGATTATAGATTTGGATGGGCAAATCGTCATTTCAGCCATTCCCGAAATCATTGGCACTTTCCAACAAGATCAGCCTTTCTTCATTCAGGGTCGTAGCCAAACATTTACGCAACCCTTCTATTATTCTGATTTGCTTGGCGGTATCACACTGACCGTTGCCACGCCACTCTTTGACGATACACAAAAGCGTATTGGCGTGCTGGCATTGCACTTCAACATGAAACGTGTGGATAGGATCATGCATGAAAACCGGGGATTAGCAAATGAGTCTGTCAAGACTTATCTTGTAGATTCCAATGATAATGTGATTACTGATGATCCCCTCATTCTTGCTCAGGCAGTTCCTCTTCGATCCCATGCCATTGATTTAGCTAAGGAGCAACAGGGAAGCTCCTCTTCCGTTGGTCGTAGTGGTGCGCAGGTCATCGGCAAATATCTTTGGATTGAAGATCAGAATGTAGCCTTGATCGTTGAAATCGACCGAGAGATCGCTCTTCGGCCCGCGCGCCAGCTCGCAGTCAATATTGGCATCGTTGGCATCCAAATCTCGATTATTCTGATGATCGCTGTGATCATTATGGCGGAACGGATCACAGCCCCTTTGCGTGCACTAAATGACTGCTGCATTGACTTTAATAAAAGCGCTTATGAGTTTCTAGGTTATAGCCGCGAAGAGTTAGGGCGAGTGGGTTTTATAGAAATTGCTGCATACACAACCAGCCTGGACGATTGGCATCACCAGATCAATCTCATCTATGAGACAGGAAGTTTAATATTTGAGACGATTTACCGCCGAAAAAATGGCACAACGCTTCCCGTCGAGGTCAGTGCACGATTGCTATATTATGGGGGCAAAACTCTTTTGCTGTTCATTGTGCGTGATATTACCCAGCGCAAATGGATTGAAGAAGAACGCGAAAAACTGATTAGGGAGTTGGAGATAAAAAACGAAGAGTCTGAAACTCTGCGTAGAAGCCTGGCTAGCATTATTGGAACATTTGAATTTACTGAGATTATCGAGCGAATACTGAAAGAGATTAGGTATGTCATCCCATATGATACAGCTTCGGTATGGAAGATAGAAGGGAATAAACAATATATTATCGTCGGTGTAGATCTACCCCCAGGAATCAAAATTCCTGAGACTGTATTCATGGTCGATGAAAATAATTCGGCATATCCATTGATTATGGGTAAATTGCCATACATTTTGAACAACAATGTGCAAGCAGAATTAGGAGACTTTCAGGAACCCCCTCATACTTATGTTCAATCCTGGCTTGCCATTCCACTGAAAACGCGTGGAAAGGTCATTGGTTTGATCGCGCTGGATGGCAGAACCAGGAATCAATTCACTGAACATCATGCCGAATTGGCAGTAACATTTGCCGATCATATTGCGATTGCGTTGGATAATGCTCGTTTGTTTTCAGAATTGCAGAATGAATTGGAAGAGCGTCGAAAATTGATTGCTGAACTAGAAATAAAAAATGCTGAGTCAGAAACTTTGCGCGAAAGCGCTGCGATCGTTGCCGCTACACTTGAAAAATCGGAAGCAATAGACCGCATCCTTGAGCAACTAGAGAGAGTTATTCCTTTTGATAGCGCCTCCGTCCAATTAATCAATGGCAACATGCTGGAAATAGTAAGCGCGCGAGGTTTTGACTTGAGTTCATATGAGATGGAAAATTGCTTTGAGCTAAATGCGGATGAACCCTCTTACCCTGTGATACAAGGAAATGCTCCTTACGTACTCTATGAAGATGTTCAAATTCCCATACCGACCTTCAAGGAATTCCCGCATCATCGCATCCACGCCTGGATGGCCGTCCCTTTAAAAGTCAAAGGCCAAATCATTGGCATTATTGCGTTGGATGGATATGAGATCGGCAAATTTTCTGAAAAACATGCACAACTTGCGGTGACATATGCTAATCAGGTCGCTATTGCACTTGAAAACGCCCGCCTTTTTTCAGACCTGCAGTCTGAGCTTTCAGTACGAAAGAAGCTTATCTCTGAGCTGGAAAATAAGAATGCAGAACTTGAACGCTTCACCTACACTGTTTCTCATGATCTCAAGTCACCTTTGTTTACTATTCGCGGCTTCCTTGGTTACCTCGAGCAAGATGCGCTCTCCGGCAACTCTGTCCGGCTTAAAGGAGATGTTCAACGCATCACGGATGCAACAGATAAAATGCAAAGACTTTTGAATGAATTGCTTCAGCTTTCGCGCGTGGGACGGCTTAAGAACGAATCAACGTATCTTTCATTTGTAGAACTGGCAGGCGAAGCCGCTGAATTAGTTCAGGGCCGAATTAAGGAGCGCGAAGTTGCTATCCATATTGATCCTAACCTTCCTAAAGTTTATGGGGATGGTCCACGCTTGGTGGAGGTCTTGCAAAACCTGCTGGATAATGCTGCCAAGTTCATGGGCGATCAAAAAGAGCCGCGCATCGAAATTGGACAAGATGGAAGTGAAGAGGATAAGCCTATTTTCTATGTTCGTGATAACGGCATGGGTATTGCACCTGAACATCATGAGCGCGTATTTGGTTTGTTCAATAAACTAGACCCAAAAACCGATGGCACAGGAATTGGACTCGCTCTCGTCAAGAGGATCATTGAAGTACACGGAGGCAGGATTTGGATCCAGAGCGAACCGGGCAAGGGATCCACATTCTTCTTCACGCTTCCCACCCATCCGCGTCCTGATTCCGTTATATAATACGCTATCTCATCTGAGGAGAATCCCCTATGAAGCGAGCAGTCAGTATTAGCATTGGTTCATCCAAGCGCGACAAAGCCGTGGAAACGACTCTGCTTGGCGAAAAGGTCAGCATCGAACGGATCGGTACAGACGGTGATATGGAAGCCGCCGCAATGAAATATAAGGAACTGGATGGAAAGGTGGATGCCTTTGGCGTGGGCGGCGCGGACCTAAGCGCGCTGGTGGATGGTAAATCCTATCCATTTTATTCCGTCAAACCCATGGTGCGCTTTGTGAAGAAAACGCCGCTAGTAGATGGCGGTGGATTGAAGAACACAGTCGAAAACAAAGCGGCCCCATTTCTGGATAAGAAGATTGGCGACTATATCAATTCGCGCGGACGCAAAGTTCTTGTCGCCCTAGGCGTGGATCGCTGGGGACTCTCGAAATCTTTTGCCGAGGCTGGTTATGAAACCATCTTTGGCGATCTGATGTTTGGTTTGGAAATTCCAATTGCCATTCATAAGCTCAGCCAGGTCAAGACGCTTGCCGCGCTGCTCATGCCAATTGCAGGACGGTTACCTTTTGCATGGGTCTATCCAACCGGCGAAAAGCAGGAAACGCGTACACCGAAATGGGGAAAATATTATGATTGGGCCACAGTTATTGCAGGCGACTGTCATTACATCAAACGCTTTATGCCTGATAACCTGCAGGGTAAAGTGATCGTGACCAATACCACCACACCCGAGGATGTGGAGGCGTTTCGCAAAGCTGGCGTGAAGTATCTGATTACCACCACGCCCGTTCTGGATGGACGTTCATTTGGTACAAATATGATGGAGGCCGCGCTGGTAGCTGTCTCTGGGAAAGAACGCCCACTCACCTGGCCTGAGTTGAGCGAAATGCTTGATAAACTCGGCTTCGAGCCGCAGTTGCAGGAGTTGAATTAAAATGTCATTGCGAAGCGGTGTTCTTCCGCTGAAGCAATCTCCCCTCGTGTAGGAGGGGATTGCTTCGTCGCACACATGCCCTAGCGGGCAGTGCCAGGGACAAACGCTCCTCGCAATGACATAAAAGGAGAATGTATGGACGCAATTGTAATTGCAGGTGGAATCCCTAACCCTGAAGATCCACTGTATGTTTTTCTTAAAGGTGATGCCAAGGCCCTGGTCGATGTAGCTGGCAAGCCCATGATCCAATGGGTGTTGGATGCTCTAGGCGGCGCGAAGCAGGTAAATAATGTAATTCTTGTTGGTCTTTCCTCTAAAAATGAATTGACCTGTAAGAAGCCGGTTTATTATTTATCCAATCAGGGACGCATGCTTGCGAACATCGTTGCGGGCGTAAATAAAGCGCTTGAACTTAACAAGAAGAATCAATATGTGCTGATCGTTTCCTCTGATATTCCGGCTCTCAAACCTGAAATGGTGGACTGGCTCGTTGATACCTGCATGGAAACGAAAGATGACTTGTACTATGGTATTTGCCCGAAGGATGTCATGGAAGCCCGTTTCCCCGGTTCAAAGCGAACTTTTACTAAATTGAAAGATATACAACTGTGTAGTGCTGATATTCATATTGCGCATGTGAGCCAGGCAACCGAACATTTGGACTTATGGGAATCCTTGATGGGTTCGCGCAAGAGTCCGCTTAAGCAGGCGAGTATGATAGGGTTAGATACGTTCTTCCAGGTACTAACGCACAGCATTACACTTGATGATCTTGTAACAAAGGTATGCAGCCGCATTGGAGTCAAAGGACGTGTGATTGTCTGGCCCCAAGCTGAACCCTGTATGGATGTGGACAAGCCTCATCAGTTGGAATTATTGCGTGAAGACCTTGAAAAACAACAACGCAAGTCCATGGCGAAGGCGAGGAGCGCAACGAAAAAAACAACCAAAAAGACTGCTAAATCAAAACCGGCTGTAAAAACAACAGCCAAAAAAGGTTCGAGCGATTCGAAAAAGGCTGCGCCACTTACGGCAAGAACGAAACTCAAAGCAGAGAAATAAATTTGAATTCGATACTAGAACTTGATGCTCGGCTCTCCAATCAAATGCGCGTGGCAGAAAAGCCAGGCGCATTGCGCGTTATTTCTGTGTTCTTTGCACACTCAGGCGACTCATGGTTTTGGGCAATAGGTCTGTTTGCCATTTGGATCAGGGGCAATTCATTTTGGAAAGAATGGGCTGTGGTTCAGTTCGCCAGTATCAGTTTTCTGGCAGCTACTGTATTGATTATTAAGTTCCGAATTAAAAGGAGACGCCCAGAGGGTGAGTGGGGAAGGATCTATCGCTTTACCGATCCACATTCGTTTCCATCCGGTCATGCCGCGCGTGCCTTCCTCATTGCCACCATTGCAGCCGGGCTGGGTCCGACTTGGCTGGCGATTGCTTTATGGATCTGGTCGCCATTGGTCGCGCTCGCACGCGTTGCCATGGGTGTGCATTATTTATCCGATATCGTTGCAGGCGCGTTGTTTGGTATCCTCATCGCGTTGATTGCCCTGCAGCTATACATGCCATTGTTCGCTTGGATTTTTAGATTGCTTGGCTTTGCTTTGTGGTAAAAGTGGCGCAAGATGCAATCTTGCGCTACGCATTCTTTATCTTCTTCACCGTTTCTAAATGTTCTTCGATGTGCGCTAGATTCTTCTCCACCCAGATTTGTAAAGTTAATTCGCTTCCCAGCGTCGTGTGACGTGACACACGTGACCATGCTTCGGCTGGTAAAGCTCGCAACAACTCTACTAACGCCTCCACGTTCCGGACAAAACCATTGAGTAATTCGCTTAATGATTCGCTGGCATCATAATTCTGTGTCATGTAGGCATCGCCATCAAAGTTTGGGAATTCAGGATTATCCTCCATAGCGGTTCGGCGAGCGCGTAAGCCATATACTAATTTGTCTGCGTCCCGCGAATGCACAGCGATCTGATGCACGTTCCAGCCACCCTCCTCCAATGGAGCATATGGGTCTTTCACTGCCAGACACTCGGCGCGAAATGCTTTCGCGGCCTCTTCGAGTCTTTCCATTAGCTTCATGCGATATTCAAGTAGTTCTTTCATTGCTCCTCCTTTGGTAAATCAAGTAGAGCGAAAACATTCTCGACAATTTTCTTTGAAACATTCTCAACCGAATAAACCTGGATTCCATATGGACTTAATTCGCGTGCGGCTCGACGCGTAAATCCATCCAAGCCATTCATGCTTGCAACGAATGCCGCTTCACGATTTCCATCATGTGTTGATTCCGTGATCAGATTGATGATCACGCCCGCGCCTCGAGCGCGCATCACGCGTCCCACAGATTGCGTCATCAGGAACGCGCCGGTCAGATTCACATCGAGCACGCGATGCCAGTCCCATTCATCCATGTCGAGCAAGGGAATGTGGGGCTCCACTGCCGCGTGATTGATGAGGATATCAATGTGACCAAAATCATCTTCCACCTGATTGATGATATTCTTCACGGTTCTCATCTGCATTCAAAGGCAATCCCAAATAGGGTGAAGGATCAAGAGTATTCTTGATCTCCAGTTCATTTTTAAAATGTCCAGTGCCGTCATCTTCGACAATGGAAAAGTGTAAATGCACACCAACGGGATTATTCGGATCGCCGGAATAATCTCCTTGATATCCGAGGAAGGTGCCAGCTTCAATTAATTTTTCAGAGGTACCCGCAGGGAATTCTGAGGAAAGCGCGTTAAATATCCTGGATATGCGGCAATGACTGACGTAATCCCTATGTCTGTCCCAGCGAAAATATCAACCCCTTGATGGAGATGGCCGCGTCCCATGGGATCGCCCCACAGGAAGCCGACGAATCCATCAGTGGGGAAACGAAAAGGGGCAGAACCACATTGGGTACCGGCCGCCAGCTTCCAATCTGAGTGAGAGGCAGGATCTTGCATCCACTGACGGAATTTCGCGAGGCGCGCGGCATTTGGTCGATAACTGTAATAAGCGATGAGCGCGGTAACAATGATCGTCACGATAACAATTGAAAGCATGATGAGAGAGCGCTTGGACATAAGACAGGATTATACCTTTTCCCTTTTACAACCTTATTCTATATGGTCTGATTGAATAGTCCCCTATCTTCGGCTTGCATTTTTAATTGAAATGTTACCTTTTCATTTTCTCAGCGTCATGAGCATGCCCACGCCACACGACCAAAAGGTTACAGAATGCTTGAATTTACCCGAAAAAAGCTGTATGATGGAAACGTCTCCCATTCATAAAATCATTTGTTGTTAGTTTGGAAAACTTTAAAGTATCTTCTTGAATGCCAAACACGAAAATTTGAGGATCGCGTTATAGCCATTCCAATAGCCGAAGAATAGTCTTCTATCTTCGGCTTTATGCTTTACAAGAGAGGAGGTGTAACCCACCTAACATTCTCTAAGTTATAAATTCTTGGTTTAGAAATATCGAAACGGCAGACCCATCGTGAGGTGGGGACGCAAAGTCATGGACCTGTCAGGCTGATGCGTACAGGCTGACAGCTCACCAGACTGCCGAAATTTTTATTGCGTGGTTTCTGTTTTGTGGAAGGAGGTGGTTGCTACTCGATTATTAGTTAATACAGATATTGTCCAAAACGATCGTTTCTTATTTCTTATCAATTGAGGAGAAAATTGTATGAATGCAAAAGCGATTCGGCTTTACGCAATCGTCGCGATATTAGCGCTTATCGGCGCGGCAGTAGCGATGTTTGCATATATGAGGGAGAATGAAATCCAGTTTGGACCTCACTTCATGAGGATGGATCCAGACAAGTTCCAGACATCTCTCGGCAAAGTGACAAATGGTGGCGAACCTGAGTCAATTAATGGGCCTGCACAAGAAATCTATGACGATCAAGCTTATCCGGCTGCTGCCATCGCTCCTGCTCAACAGCAGGCGGCCGCAAATGCGGCAAAAGCCATTAATAAATTGCCAGGTGGTAAGAGGACAAATTGGCAAGAGGTGGGGCCGAGTGGGGTTCCCGCGGACGCTCTGGTCGCTTCCGAGTCAACGGGTGCAACTGCCGGAACCATTTACTCTGGTAGAGCCACAGCCATCGCTATCGCTCCGAACTGCAGCCCACAAGGTTGTGCGATCTTCATTGGAGCGGCGGGAGGTGGCGTGTGGGAGGCTGACAACGCACTTGATCCACAGTTAAACTGGCATCCCTCAAATAATGGTATTCCCTCGAACGCGATCGGCTCCATCGTCTTCGACCCGAATGACCCAAGTGGGAAAACTTTATATGTTGGTACTGGTGAGCCAAATGGTTCCGGTGACTCTGAGGCCGGAGTTGGATTATATAAATCTACAGACTTTGGGAGGAGTTGGAGACTGGTAGCAGGCAGTGTGGCGGCGACAGCTCTATGCGCATCTGGCACGGGTCCCTGTCCAGTCGCGATTGGCCGCTCGATTGGCGCGATCGCGATCGATCCGGCGAACCCCAATCATATTTTCATCGGAACCGATGTTGCACGTCACGGCTCGTCCTCGGTAAACGGTGGTCGTTTCACACCTCCAGGATCAGCGCAAGTCGGCCTCTATGAATCGACCGATGGCGGAGCCACGTTCTCGCCAGCCTTCATCCTCACACAGGATACTGTTGCTCCGGGGAGCCCAACGGGAGGCGACTTCTTCCGCGCCGGCGCTTCAGATATTGAGTTATATCGAGCCTCTGGCGAGACTCAAGTATATGCAGCTTTCTTCGATTATGGAATCTTCCGGCGCTCACAGACAGTGGATGGCGATACCAATTTCCATCAGATCTTCGGCTCACAGGGAGCGGGCAATATCGGCCTCTCATCCATCTTCCGCACCGAGTTCTCGCTCGCGCTGAATGGCTCCAACCTACGCATCTACGTTGGCGACGGCGGGACAACCTCACCGGGCTTCCAGGCGCAGTTCTACCGCGTTGATAATGCCAACGTAGCAGCCTCTAGTCTCTTCAGCGGAGGCTCCAAC
>WNFZ01005607.1_pt1 | contig 13533 bp, 14 predicted proteins | sample 5400081 | NCBI WGS metagenome assembly WNFZ01 (sample SAMN13153365, study PRJNA577476) | soil metagenome | isolation source: 80 cm soil or saprolite under grassland replicate 1 | place: USA:California | collected 2016-06-15
TGACGTTTGCCGAGAGGGCGAACTCTGAATAAACCGTGATCTGCCTTTCAAATTCCTCGACGCTCAGACCATTGTAAGTCCAGATAACGCTGATGACCGGGATGTCGATTTCGGGAAAAATGTCCTTCGGCGTCTGCCGAAACGATGCGAAGCCTGCAATCAGAATGGCAATGGCCATCACCGCAAAGGTGTAGGGGCGGCGCAGGGCAAGCTTAACAATCCACATAAAGACCAACTAGTTGGTATGTTATTGGACAAACGGTTGTTTTTTTCATGCGCAAATGTTGGATCATGATTCAGTTCCGCGATTCGACGGAAACTTTGGCGGGCTGTTTTCCGGCGGAACCGCGGTGCCGGCCGAACAACATCTGGAGGCAAGCGCGAAATTGTTCGATGTTTTCGACCAGCACGCGATTGCTCTCCGAGGCCTTGGCCAGCAGGAGCGAGCCTTGCACGATGGAGAGATACAACACCGCGAGGCTTTTGGGATCGAAAGCAGCTCGGGGTGCATAAAGCGCTTTGGCTTCCGCGAGATCGGTTTCAAAATCTTTGGCAATCCGCGCCAATTTGTCCTGGCAGAGACTGCGAAGTTCAGGATGGGTAAAGGACAATTCCTGGGCGAACATGCCCATCAGGCAGCCTTTGGTCAGGCCCTTCGCGCCGCCCGAAGCTTCTTTCGCAAAATCAAGCCGCCCGAAAACGCGGTCCAGCGGATCGGCGAGTCTGCGGAACGGCGCGTCAGCAAATTGGTTTGCCTTCAGTTCGTGAAAACGAATAACGGCTGCCGTGGCCAGATCGTCCTTGCTCTTAAAGTAATGAAAGAATGCGCCCTTGGTGACCCCTGCCGCAGCGCAGATATCATCGACGGTGGTGGCGTTGAATCCGCGGTGGCGCATGAGACTGACGCCAGCATCGACGAGCTTGCGTTTTGTTTCGGGCAACTGGTTTGTTTGCGTTTGGGTTGACATACAAACTAGTTGGTATGTAATCCAGAGTGCTCTTTCGGTCAATAGACTTTCTTGAATTTCTTTAGGGCAGGAAAGGCTATCAGGGTGCCCGCATTTGGCAGGTGCATTCATTTCATTCTTCCGTTTGACTCCGTTCCGACCGAAACTTTTCTGCCGTTGGCGAGGTTCGCTTGTGGCGAAACGACGACAACGTCGCCGTCATTCAACCCTTGCTTGATCTCAATTCCAGTCTCTGTCTCTTGGCCACGGACGATCCCAACGCGTTGAACGATACCTTTTCGGACTGTCCACACATAGGTTTTACCTTCCTCAATTCTGACGGCACCTTTTGGAACTGTGATGCGCGGTTGCTGCGTCGCCGCTGGCTGATTTTCTAGGAAGCTCACCTTGGCGCTCATTTCCGGCTTGATGATCTGCAAATCCGGCCGGGCGATCTGGACCTCGATTTTGACCGTGCCCTTCTGGCGGTCGGCTGCGGGGTAAACCTTCACCAAAGCCGCATTAAATTGCTTGTCCGGATACGAGTCTAACGCAACAACCACCGGCGAACCGATACTCACCTTCGCAATATCAGCCTCATTGATGTCCACTTCGGCCCGCATATCGTCCGTGTCGGCCAATTGGGCGATGTCCGTCGCGCCTCCGCCCGCCTGAATCTGACCGCCAAAATTGATGGTGTCCCCCAATTCCCGATATTTCTTCAAGACAATGCCGTTGATAGGCGAAGTGATGACGCACTGGTTCACATTGAATTTGGCATAATCGACTGCCGCCTCATCACGTTCAAGTTCGGCTTGTGCAACTTCCGCGGCGGTGATTGCTGTTTCAAAGTCATCCGTCGAAATAGCGCCAGACTTGATCAGGCGGCGCGCCCGGTCGGCTTTGTCCTGAAGGAGATGAAGGTTGGCTTTGGCAACGTCTCGAATGGCAATGGCCTGACGCAGTTGCGCCTGATAGTCCCGATCATCAATGCGCGCCAGGACATCACCCGCTTTGATGTGCTGCCCCTCCTCGATGGGTTCTTCCACAATCTGTCCCAGGATTTTTGTGCCGATGGTGATATATTTGTGGCGGGTGACGATATAACCAGAGCCTGTCAACAGTACGCTGGACTGGCGGTCCGTCCTCGCCATTACCATCATCGTTTGCACTGTGGGCGACCGGCCGATCGTCTTGGCGTAAATGAGGTAGCTGACAGCCCCGAGAACTGTTGTAAGCAACATCACGATCGCAATTGAAACAAACCGACTGCGCTTGCGGCGCGGTTGCTCCTGCGGGCGCTCAATGCGCAGTGTTTCCAGTTCATGATTCGTTCGCGTGGCTTCGATGGACATGCCTCAGTTCCTTCTCAAAGCGTTGACTACACTCACGCGCATCGCCTGCCGCGCTGGCAGCCAGCCGCCCAATGCGCCAATAACAATCGCAAATACGAGCCCTTGAATCGCGATGGCGGGGGTTAAATGAAAATTGAACGCAAGGGTTGGCGCCGAAACAGCACCGCCGTTGAACTTGGTCGAGAGTCCGCTGACCGGCAGGGCGAGAATCACTCCGATGATTCCGGCTACAAACCCCAACGCCGAAGACTCCGCAAGGAACGACGTCATGATGGCCAGCGGGCTGAATCCCAATGCCCGCAACGTGCCGATTTCAGTCGTCCGCGTCGACACGGCCGCGTACATCGTATTCATTGCGGCAAAAATGGCAGCGAAAGCCATGATCCCCGCCACCAACAACCCGAGCACCCGCAGGTTGGCGGCTATTCCCGATTGCTCCTTGTAATACTCTGACTCCGTCTTGGCTTGCAGGTTGATGCGTGGATCATCTGCGCATCGCTGAATCAGCGCGTGAACATCCGCGCCCGGAACAAGTTTGAGACGGATGCTGTTGTAACTCGAACCTCTCCGGGAATCCTCCTGCATGCTATGTAAATCGGCCCAAACCTCCGATTCGAACGAACTTCCACCATCCTCGAAAACACCCACCACTTTCCAAGTGCGTCTGCCAACTTTCAGATCTGCTCCCAATGAACAGCCGGGGTATTGATTCAAGATCAATTTGCCGATGATGACTTCATTCAGTCCAGGCGTAAACATTCGACCGGCGATAATACGTGTTTTTTCATGGATTTGGCTGCTGACGGGCAGCACTCCGCGAATGGGAAGGTTGTCCAAGGTATCGCCCGCGGGCATAAATATCTGTTCAGTGAGTTCGGGCGAAACGAGCGGATTTCCCGCGTCATCACGTTTGATGTCTGGCAAAAACTTGAGCGCGTCCAATTGGTCGAGCGTGATGAACGAATTAGCTTCAGAGTCTGCTCCGCGTCCAATAAGAATCATGCTGTCCGGCGAACTGCTGTCCTTGATCGCAGAGTCGAGGCCTCCGACAATCGCCATTGCCGCAACGAAGACGCCGACGACGATGGCAATGGCACCGACGGTCATTGAATTGGACACGCGACGGATGAGCAGGCTCCGGCGATTATATTTGAAGGGAATGGCCATATATTAATCCACAAGTCTGAGGGTCTCAACGATGCTGCGTTTGGCGGCTGCACGCGCGGGAACATAAGCGCTAAACAAACCGATAAGCGCCGCCACGCCCAGGGTCACCGCCAATACATAAGCCGGAACATGTAATGAGAGAAAAGGGCCAAGGGCATCAGCGTTGAGCGCGAAAACTTTGAACAGCCCAAACGCGACCCCGCAACCAATCGCTCCTCCCGATAAAGCAATCATCAACGATTCGCCCACAAGCAGACTCAAGATCACCCCCGAGGGAAAACCTATCGAACGCATTACCGCGATTTCGTTTCGACGCTCGCGAATGGACATCGCCGCGGTATTTGCCGCGACTAGTCCAATTGCCACGACAGCCACTAAGCCGAGAAACTCGGCCAGTTTCATGAAAATACGATAGCGACCCAAAATACTGCCAATTGCCGCTGCTTCAGAAAGACTTCGTGTTTCCGCCGACGAATTGGCGAATTGGTTATCAAGCGCGGCACAGACTTCAGGCACCACTCGCGAATCATCCACCTTAACCCAAAATTCATGTGCGATTCCAGGGTTGCCGGCGGCTTCCTCAAAGTAGTCGAGTCGGAAGATCAGGAGGTTTGGAGCGGGCGCTCTGGGGATGGTGCCGACAATGTTCAGGGTAACATTGAATGGAAATACGGTTCCCCGTAGTTGGATTTGCTGACCAACATGGAGATTGAAGCGACGCATCGTGCCGTCCGCCACCAGGCAGGCGGTTTTGATTTTCTTGAAGTCGTCCATGCCGGTGATGCCCCAATCGGACCACATATCAATCTCCTTCGCTTCGGTAGCAACGCTTGGAAATTGATCGCTGGCCTCATGATAAATGCCGCCGTAGATCACGAGCGGAGCAACCTCAACGACATGGGGAATCGTAGCAATTTTGGACTTGTAAGCTAAGGGCAGAGGATAGCCCAATCCCATCTTGGTGCGGCAGATGATGCGAACGGAGGAGGTTGTATCAGCGAGCATCTGGTTGGCAAAAGTTGGCAGACTCACCAGCACCGAGAAGATAAAGAGCGATACCGCAATCGAGAGAATCGTGAGGATAGTTCTGCGTTTGCTGCGGCGCAGGTTTTTGAAAATCAGAGTCAGATATTTTGTCATATTTCCTTGCTCCGGTTATGCGGAAATCTGGAGCGAAGCAGTCGCTTTTGCGGATGCACCGCCTTTTTCCGCTCCAGTGAATACACCTTTGTCCAGGCGGTAAACGGTGTCCACGAAACGCTCGGAACGCGGGTCGTGGGTAACCATCACAATAGTTTTATCAAACTGTGTCTTGAGTTGTGTCAGCAGGATCAGGATTTCCTCCGCAGACTTCGCGTCCAAATCGCCCGTTGGTTCGTCCGCAACCAAAATGGTCGGATCGGTCACGATTGCACGCGCAATGGCCACGCGTTGCTCCTGCCCACCCGAAAGTTGACGTGGATAATGCCCCATGCGGTCAGCGAGACCGACCGCTTTAAGGGCGGATTCGACGTGTGTCTTTCGGTCCGCTTTGCTCAAATGAGTCAGAAGCAGTGGTAGTTCAACATTCTCGAAGGCAGTCAATACTGGAATAAGATTATAAAACTGAAATACCAGTCCAATATGACGCGCCCTCCAGGCGGCAATTTCGCGTTCGTTCATGGTGGAGATTTCTTCGCCGCCGACCGCCACGCGTCCGGAAGTCGCGTGATCAATTCCGGTAACCAAATTCAGCAGCGTCGTCTTGCCCGAGCCAGACGGCCCCATGATCGCCACGAACGATTTGCGGGGAATGTCGAGGGTTACATCATCCAACGCGCGAACCTCGAATTCATCACGCTTATAAGTACGAGTCACATGCGTCAGTTGCACTGCGCTGTTGCTATCGTTGTTTTCCAGTTGTGTCATAAATCATTCTTAATTTTCAGTATTTTCTGTGTTATCCGCCCCGATCTTTTCGTGAGTCCGTTCACCACGCCGCTCGTCACTCCGTAACGACGGCCCAGACGTCACAGCCAATGCGGTGACAGAAGCCAAGAAGGCAAGGGCGCCGACCACGCCAAGCGCCGGACGAAAACCGCTCAGGAAGGTGTCGGCCGCTCCCAATTTCCCGAATGCGCCGAAGACCGCTGAAGCGACTGCAACTGCAAAGACACTGCCGAAGCGCTGCAGGGTGCTGTTGACGCCCGACGCCTTGCCGATGTCGGCAGGCGGTACCGCGGAAAGCGCTGCCGTCGGCACGACCGGCAGTGCCATGGAGATGCCGACGCCGCTCAAGATTAGCGGGGGCACCAGCGCCGAGTAATTCACGTGGTCAGAGGCGAGGATCGCAAGCCACTCGATGCCCGCGCCCTGGAGAAGAGTTCCAAGGGAAAGAATCAGGCGCCGACCGATGCGATCCGAGAGCTTTCCAGCGAGCGGAGCGATGACGAGCGGCGTGGCGGTCCACGGCAAGAGACGCAGGCCTGTCTGCATAGGTGAGTAACCCAGACACAATTGGAAGTACTGGGCGACGAGGAAAGCCGAGGCAGAGAGCGTTCCGATCATCAAAAAGCCGGTCGCGTTCGCGCCTAAGAAAGGCCGGGACCGAAAGAGCCTCAAGGGCAGCATCGGGTCCGTCGCCCGCGCCTCCCACGCTAGAAACGCGCTCAAGGAGATGACACCAACGGCCAGCGCTCCCAGTGTCATTGCTTCGGTCCAGCCGGTATCGGCGGCGCGCACGAGCCCCCAAACCAGCGACAGCGCACCCAAGGAGACGAGCCCGACGCCAGCCAGGTCTATGCGCGTTCGGGGCCCGAAGCTCTCGGAGAGCTTTTGACGGACGAGCATGGTCGCGATGACGCCGATGGGAACGTTCACCCAGAAGATCCAATGCCAGCCCAGCGTTTGGGTGATGAGCCCACCCACCATTGGTCCGGACGCCACCGCGAGCCCGCCAATGCCGCCCCAGATGCCCACGATGGTCCCGCGCTTCTCCGGCGGAAAGGCCGTCGTCAGGATGGTTAGGCTCAAGGGCATGACAATGGCGGCTCCGATGCCCTGCACGACGCGCGCGGCGATGAGCTGCTCGGGGGTGGCCGACAGCGCGCACGCAACGGAAGCGGCGGTGAAAATCAAGAACCCAATGCCGAAGATGCGACGGCGTCCGAAGCGGTCGCCCAACGCCGCTCCGGTAATGATCCCCGAGGCGAAGGCGAGGGTGAAGGCATTCACGGTCCATTGGAGCGCCGCGAGACTGGCTCCGAATTCGCGGCGAATGGCTGGCAGAGCCGTGATGACCACCAGCATGTCGAGGGCGACCATGAAGAACGCCACTGACGTGAGCGCCAGCGTCCAGGGCCGCAAGCTCGAGCGCGGGCCAGCGCTCAAGGCAGGGGCGGTGCTCGTTGGTTTCGAGGGCATTACTTCCTCATGCGTAATCACGAGGCTCAAGCACCCACGCCCGAAATGGCCGTGACCCCGCCGTCGATCAAGAAGTCTGCCCCGACCACGTACGCAGAATCGTCCGACGCAAGGTAAACCGCCAGCTTCGCGATTTCCAAAGGCTGGGCCAACCGCTTGCTTGGATTGTTGGTTCGGAGGACGGCCTTTACCGCCTCGCCCTGCTCTTCGCCTGGGACGCGACCGAACATCGCCGTGTCCGTCGGGCCTGGGCTCAGGGTATTCACCCGAATCCCGCGGTCCACCAGTTCGGCGCTGAGGATTCGAGCGAGATGGACGACCGCAGCCTTGCAGGTCGAGACGATCGAGGTTGTCGGCCACCCTTTGCGCGCGCCAACGGACGCATTGATGATTACAGACGAGCCTTGTCTGAGTAGCGGCAAGGCTTTTTGAATCGTGAAGTAAACCCCTTTGAAATCGACGGCTATCACCTTGTCGAAGCTTTGCTCCGTCACCTCCTCGAACAACCGGAAATCGCTGTGACCTGCATTTACGAAAAGGCCGTCCAGGTGCCCGAACTCCCGCTTGATCGTGGCGAACATCGTGTCGAGGTCGGCGAGATTGCTGACGTCGGCGCGAATGGCGAGACTTCCGGGTCCAAGCGTCTCCTTGGCCGCCTGCAGCGACCCTTCATTCAAGCCGCAGATGGCGACGCGCGCGCCCTCTCGGTCGAATTCCTGCGCTGCAGCCAGCCCGATCCCGCTGTTGCCGCCGGTGATAAGGATATTCTTGTCCGCGAGCCTGCCCATTGTCGTCACTCCGTTAGATCTTTGAGAACTTGTTTTCATGATTTTCACTTTTATTGGTTTGATTCGTTGCTTACAGACCCAATTGGGATTCTTCCAAAGGGCCCTCACTTTCGCCGACGCCTTCGACATCCAAGATGGGTTGGATTTCCGTCTTCCAAATTGCATCCTCAAACTGGGGATCGGCCTTTGCCAACAAGAGCGCGTCGCTTAGGCTCTCAGCTCCCACTAGGTAGTAGGCACTGACGACCTCCGCATTGGGATCGAGGCGCGCTTCCTGAAACGCGCCCTTGAAGCCGCTCAAGGCGAAGCCGGTCATTTCGACAGCCCGGGGCGACTTTGATTTGTCCGTTGGAAATCAACGACTCGATAAATTGTCGAACGTTGACGACATGCTGCTGCATCTGTTCGGGAGAAAGAGACGCCAAACGGTCTTTCCTGGTTTTAATTAAGAATAGAAAGTGTTTCATTTGTGATCAGACGACGAACGATTGTGAGCGTTCAGGATCACCGTGCGCCGACTTTTCGTTCCAAAGAACCCAATCGTCATCGGCTTTTCTTGCGGTCATGTTTTTCTCCTTTGTTGTCAGGCGAAGGCCTTCCGGTGCTTGGTGATGAACGCATCGAGCGTCGTCGGCTGGCGTCCGCCGATCTTCGTGACCACGTCGTTGGTGCCCGCGAGGATGCCGTTCTGGAGATCGATTACAGCCTCGCGCAAATGTTGGATGAGGAAGGAATCCCGTGTACGACCCTCGGGCTTCTTCGCGAACTCGCCGTACATGGCCCTGGCGTTATGCTCGACGGGAGGCTTCTGGCCGCCCGAGGCCATAATCTGAAGCCACGTCTCAAAGCTCACCTGCTTGTACCGGACGTCCTTGCCCAGCACCCTGCTCAGGACCTGCGCGATTTCCTTGTGGGTGAACTCGACAGGCCCGTACAGCGCGTAGATCTTGCCACGGTGAGAAGCGGAATCTTCGAGGATACCCACAATCACGCGGGCCTGGTCCTCGGCCGCAATCGGGGCGTGCCGGCCGGGGCCGAACGGCACGTGCAGCAGCCCGGCGCGGATCATCGGCGCGAGGTACAGCAGCCACTCGGCGAAGAGCGTCGGCCGCAGGTGGGCGACGGTGAGGCCGGACCAGTCGAAGACCCGCTCCGCCAACCAGTGATCGCACATAGCCTGGCTCTTTGCGTCCTCGCGGGCCGGCTTCTGCGACATGTTCACGACGCGTTCGAGGCCTGCCTCTTTAGCGGCCTGAGCGAAATAGGCTGTCGCCTGCAGAATGCCGGGGCGGATCGGATAACAGAAGTATGCGCCGCGAACTTCTCGCATCGCCGCGCGCACGTCGTTGAACTTCAGAAAGTCGCCGATAACCACTTCTGCGCCCATCTTTTCCAGCCGTTTCGAGCGGTCATCTTCGCGATGGGCCAGCGCCCGCACCGCGTGTCCTCGCTCCAGCAACTGCTCGACCGTGTAACCGCCCGTGTCGCCGGTCGCACCCGTGACTAGGAATCTGTTCTGCGTCATGATCCACCTTCCTGAAACGCGCCCTTGAAACCGCTCAAGGTGAAGCCGGTCATTTCGACAGTCTGGGCGACTTTGATTTGCCCGTTGGAAATCAACGACTCGATAAATTGTCGAACGTTGGCAACATGCTGCTGCATCTGTTCGGGAGAAAGAGACGCCAAACGGTCTTTCCTGGTTTTGATTAAAAATAGAAAGTGTTTCATTTCTGTGCTTGTCTTCGTTTAGATGTCAGTTGACATCTAAATAATACATGCAATATTTGAATCGTCAAATGGAAAACAAGAAATTTACGGCGCTGGTTTGGAAGGGCGTCCTCCAATTGAGGGACCCTTCTTTAGCCGCCGCTGGACAGCTAATCGAAGTGCAGTACCCTTGGGGTCGTCGCGACAAATGAGCGGACCGTTGGCTCGAAGTCGGACCGGGTGTTTTGGAATAATTGTGTTATGAGAATGTCGAGAGAAGAAACAGCAAAGACGCGCAAGAGAATCGTGGATGCGGCTTCCGCCGAGTTTAGGAAGCAAGGAATTGCTGCGACGGGACTTGCCGAGATCATGGCGGCCGCGGGGATGACGCATGGTGGTTTCTACCGTCACTTTAAATCAAAGGATGAACTCGTTGCTGAGACAACTGCAGCGGCCGCGGAAAAGCTCAAAAGAAAATTACTCTCAGCGGCCTCTAAAGGAGGCATTAAATCTGTCGTGGGGACATACCTTTCCATTGCTCACCGGGACCATCCAGAGCAAGGCTGTCCTTTGGCTGCGCTTGGAAGCGAACTGGCGAGTGCCGACAAGAGAACGAGGCGTGCCGCGACGTGTGGCCTGAATACATTGATTGATGTCATCGCCGGGCTAACTGCTGAAAGGAAGCCGGAAGTGGCTCGGGAGCGGGCGCTCGTGGCAGTAGCGACTATGGTGGGGGCGATGACCATTGCCCGCGTCGTTGACGATCCGCAGCTTTCGAAAGCGATTCTTCATAGCGCAGAAGCATCCATCACAAACTGAGGGTCAATCGGACGAGGACCTGCATTTGACATTCCAGCTTTATGGGCCACACTTAGATGTCAGTCATAAGCTAAATGGAGGAAATTACATGAGCGTAAACAATTCGAGCCCGGACCTGACACAACACGCGCCACGCAGTCCGAGGCTTCGCCTTGGGGGCTATGCTTTGCTGCCGCGAATCGTTGACAAGGGACGTGCCTCTCTGACAGGGAAGCTTGGAGCGTATCACTATCGTGGTGTTGGAATGGATCGGCACTTCTTTAGATTCGTGGGTCTCGACCATGAATCTCTAAAACAAGAGCTTGCTAAGGGCGGCGGTGACGGCGAGGTGCTGGCATGGGTTCAGGAGAACGCAGAATTCAAGCGTGGGCCGTGGGAGATTTTGGCCTGGAGCGAATGGATCACAAAACGCACGCCGGACAGCGACGCGGAAACGATCTCTGAATTCGCCGAAATGGTGGCGAAGCTAAGCAAAACACGGGAGGACATCTATACTTGGTTTGATTTTCTCGACCTTGACGATTACTGCTCCTTTGGCGGCAGAGCATAACCTGCTCTAACCCGCACCAATTAAAAGAGGAAGAAAATTATGAGTGCAAACACCAACAAGAGGCTGGTGGCCATTGTCACCGGCGCCTCAAGCGGCATGGGATTGGGCATAACCCGAGCGCTTCTTGAACGCGGCTATCGTGTCGTGGCCAATTCGCGCACGATCAGCCAATCAAGGGAATTAAAACCCTCTGCGGATCTGGTCCTGGTGGACGGTGACATTGGCAAAAAGGAGACGGCCGTTAAAGTGGTTGACGCGGCCTTGAAACACTTCGATCGCATCGATCTTCTCGTCAACAACGCCGGCATTTATATGCCCAAGCCATTCACCGAATACACGCCGGAGGATTTTGAAACGATGATCGGCACCAATGTCGCCGGGTACTTTTTCGTGACGCAGCAGGTGGTTGCGCAGATGCGAAAACAGAAGTCCGGCCATATCGTGAGCATTTCCGCGATTGTGGCCGAACAACCGCTGGCCGGCGCCCCCATCTCGTTGCCCGTCATTACCAAATCCACGCTTCCAGCGTTCAGTCGAGCGCTGGCCATGGAGTTCGTGGCAGACGGGATTCGAGCCAACACGATCTCGCCCGGTGCCGTTGACACACCGATGCACGCCAACGACGACCATGAGGTTTTGAAAAAGCTGAGTCCAGCGGGACGATTGATCCAAATTTCCGACATCGTGGACGCTGTGTTGTATTTGGAATCAGCGCCCATGGTAAACGGCGAAAACATACGAGTTGATGGAGGAGCCGGAAACCGGAAATTTGCTCTTCCTCAGCGGAACGCTGCCGGTGGTCAATGGAAAACTCGCTATTGCTGGACGCCTGGGCGCAAACCTTTCAGTCAAGGAAGGCCAGGAAGCCGCGCGCATCGCGTCGCTCAACGCCCTGGCAGCCGCCAAACAACATCGTGGCGACCTGGATCGGCTTAAGAAGCTGGTGAAGCTGACCGTGCTGATCGCCACGACCGAGCAGTTTGCCGACCACGCTGCTGTGGCAGATGGAGCCTCCGATTTGTTCGTGCAAATCTTTGGCCGGGAGACCGGCCACGTCCGCCTGGTTTATGGCGTGCAAAGCTTGCCCATTGGCGCACCCGTGATCGTGGACACTTTTTTTGAAATCGAAGTTCCGCCCTACTCAATCTCCAAACCTCAACATTAACGAAGGAAGGATTAACTATTATGCAAGAATTGATGACTCAACCTGCCGTATCCACACGCGAAACATATGTCTCCACGCGCGAACTTTCCATGAAACGAGAATTCAATGCCTATGCCGCCTCAGGTCCGAAGGGCCGTCTGGAGCCGTTTAGCTTTGACCCAGGTCCATTGGAGCCGGAAGACGTGGAAATAAAAGTAACACACTGCGGGCTCTGCCACTCCGATCTCTCAATGCTCGACAACGAATGGGGCATGTCCCAATACCCGTTCGTTCCAGGACACGAGGTTACCGGCACGATTGTTGCGCTTGGTGAGGCGGCGAAAGGGCTTGAGCTTGGACAACGAGTAGGGCTTGGCTGGTCGTCTCAAAGCTGCCTGGCTTGCCACGAATGCCTTTCCGGGGAGCAACACCTTTGCTCTACCGCTCAGGGGACCATCGTAGGACGCCACGGCGGATTTGCCGATCGCGTTCGAGCGCAGTGGACATGGATCCGCCCTTTGCCCGATGCCTTGGACCTTGCAAAGGCTGGGCCGCTTCTGTGCGGCGGCGTCACTGTCTTTGCGCCTTTGCTGATTCACAACGTGCCTCCCTCTGCGCGTGTGGGAATTATTGGCATCGGTGGATTGGGGCACATGGCGCTTCAATTCGCCAACAAATGGGGCTGCGAAGTACATGCCTTTACCACTAGCGACAGCAAGGAGGCGGAAGCTCGAAAACTGGGTGCACACTACGTCCACAACACAAAACAGGACGGCGCGCTTAAGAAGCTTTCCAGAGCTTTTGACCTCATCATTTCCACGATCAACGCGCCTTTGGATGTTGCTGGTCTCCTCGATTCGCTTGCGCCCAAAGGTCGCCTGCACAATGTTGGAGCCGTCCTCAAACCGCTCGAGGTTCCTGCGTTCGGTTTAATCATGGGCCAGAGGTCCGTATCCGGCTCTCCTGTGGGAAGTCCCACCACAATTGACCATATGCTGGCATTTAATGCCCGGCACTCTATCGCGCCAATCACCGAGACATTTCCGATGTCGAAGGCCAATGACGCTTTAGATCGCCTGCGCTCAGGCGAAGCACGGTACCGAATCGTGCTAGCCAATGACATTTAAATCGGTGGAAGTTCCCCGGTCTCAAAAAGTGGCCTGGTGTCGTGCAGGCTTGGGTGTGGCGTTCGTGAGCAGCGCGACGCGCTGGCAGTGTCCAGAAAGCGTGGTTTTGGTGTCGGTCGTGGATTTGAAATTGCCTTACCCTTTGCGCTCGTTTGGCGGAAAGACAATGCCTCGCCATTGCTCGCGAAGTTAGTGGCCGACGTGCGGTTTTTGCCTCAAGTTACTGAACATTCGAATGGTTAAAGCCCAGTGACGGCAAACCCCAAGACTGTCAGCAAAAACGTCAGCAGAGGTGTTGAGAAAGTGCTGGGTCGGGTAGTGATGGTGCACTGCTTGACTCATGCGCAAAAACGGGCATTTTTGAGCCAGAAACGACGCTTGAGGCGACCGATTCCGACCTCCGCCTCTATTACTCCGCTTAACTCGACTTAACTCAGCGATTACTCATTTGACAAATCAATAAGCACGGAATGCGCCGGGCGATCCACCGCGCTCCCAACCGGGCAGAATTCGAATGACAGTGTGAG
>WNFZ01008933.1_pt1 | contig 13533 bp, 9 predicted proteins | sample 5400081 | NCBI WGS metagenome assembly WNFZ01 (sample SAMN13153365, study PRJNA577476) | soil metagenome | isolation source: 80 cm soil or saprolite under grassland replicate 1 | place: USA:California | collected 2016-06-15
CTCCGCCATCGGACGAAGAAAAAGACGAAATGGTAGAGCTGCCGGTCAGAAAAGGAACAATGACTTTGCCGGAGGGTTGTACCAGCGGCTGACCTCCCAAGCCGTGCGGCGAGCCTGACGGCGTGACCGGCGCCGACCACGTCACCCCAGCGTCGGTTGAGGTGCTCATATAAATCAGATTGCCGTTGTTATTGTCGTCCCACTCCATGTAGCAGTTGCCGTAGTGCGGGCTGGTCGCGCTAGAGTCACAAACAAGCCAGTTCTTGTCGAGACCAGGGCTCTGCGTGAGGACCACCGGATTGCTCCACGTCACACCGCCGTCAGTTGAGCGGTTCACCGCAACTTGAATGTTGCTGGCGGAAATCGGCAGCGATGAGATGAGCCAGACCCCGTGCTTCGCATCGTAGGCGACATTGGTATCGCTCACAGCCGAATTCGTTCCACCGCCTTGAAACGTGGTGATCCCGGGAAGAAGTCCCTGGCTCCAGGTCAGGCCGGCATCGGTTGAGATCGTATAGCCGATGTCGGCCCCGCCACCGCCGGGAATGCGTCCTACCTGAAAGCTGGCGATTACGGTTGGGCCAAATGCAAAGCTGCCGGGCTCGACTTCGGTTGCGTGCTGGCTTGTGGAGTTGGTGAATTTATCGGTGCTCAACTTTATCAGCGGCACGGTTGCGGGCGGAAAACCGGATCCGAATTGATTTGAGCCACCACTTGAACCTGAATTTGGACTTGAGCTGCAACCAACTGCGCCGAAAAGCACCAACAGACTCGTGGCAGAGATAATCCCCGACGAAAGCCTCAACGGAACTCCCCTTCCGGTACGAACAAATCTTTGAACAAACTATCGCGAAGACGAACTCAGGTCAATGCGCCGGCTGCTGGCAACGGGCTGCTAACATGAACGGGTGCTGCTCGAGATCCGAAATTTGGGGGTGCAGTTTCCTGCTGCACCACGGCCGGTCGCGGCTGTGCGCGACGTCAGTTTCAGCTTGCCACGCGGAGGAGTGCTGGGGTTGGTGGGCGAATCCGGATCGGGAAAGTCTGTGACTTCGCTGGCGATCATGCGACTTCTACCGTCGTCCGCGAGTGCCGCCGGCGATATTCGATTTGAAATCGACGGTGCGTCCAAGAGCCTTTTTTCGCTCGCTCCTGAAGCAATGCGTTCACTGCGGGGCTCGCGAATGTCCATGATATTTCAGGAGCCGATGACCGCGCTCAATCCCGTGATGCGTGTCGGCGACCAGATCGCCGAGGCCGTTCGAGCACACAACGATGTTTCCAGGAAAGAGGCGCGGGACCGCGCCGTAGATGCCCTGAACGAGGTTGCGATCAACGATGCACCACAACATGCAATGGACTATCCGCACCAGCTTTCCGGCGGCATGCGGCAGCGCGTGATGATCGCTATGGCCATCGTGAACCGCCCGGAATTGCTGATTGCCGACGAGCCAACCACCGCGCTCGATGTGACCGTGCAGGCGCAAATCCTCGATTTGCTGGCCCATCTGCGCGAGAAGTTTGGCCTTGCCATGCTCTTCATTTCTCACGACCTGGCCGTCGTGTCTCATGTCGCCGATCAGGTCGGCGTCATGTATGGGGGTACGCTGGTCGAGCTCGGCTCGCGCGAGGAGATCTTCCGCGCTCCCGCTCATCCTTACACCCGCGGCTTACTGCGGGCGGTACCGACGCTGAAAAGTGAACGCTCGCAGCCACTGCAAACCATTGAAGGCTCAGTTCCTCCGATCGGGTCACTCCCTGCAGGATGTCCTTTCGGTCCGCGCTGCGAGCTGCGAGTTGAGAACTGCGGCCGTGAACTTCCCTTCCTCGAAGAAGTCGGCCCTGCGCATTGGGCGAGGTGTCCAGTGACAAAGGGCGCGCGCGCTTTATAATCCCAATTCCACTCCGTCGCGCGAAAGCGTGCTGGGCCGACCGAAACTCATGCGCATTCTCCTGCTCAGTGACATACATAGCAACCTCGAGGCGCTGGAAGCGTGCCTTTCGGCCGCGCCGGCGCACGACCGCGTCTTCAATCTTGGCGACGTGGTCGGATACGGCGCCAGCCCGAACGAAGTCACTGCCCGCGCGCGCGGCCTGGGCGAAGTCTTCGTGCGCGGCAATCACGACAAAGCGGTCGCGGGAATTGACAATGTCGAGAGCTTCAATCCCGTCGCTGGGTTGGCGGCCTTGTGGAACCGTGACCATCTGGACGCTGAACACATGGCGTGGCTGCGCGAATTGCCACAAGGACCGGTCGTGCTGCCGGATTTCCCTGACGTGCAACTCGTGCATGGCGCTCGCGACGACGAAGATCGCTACGTTGTCCACCTTCAGGATGCGCTGAGTACTTTGGCAAGCACCGACGTCGCACTGACGTTTTTCGGACACACGCACATTCAGGGATTGTTCCGCTTGCGAGCCAGCCTCGCCGAAGCGATCTATCCCGAATATCCGAGCATCGCAAAAGCGGAGACGTGGAAGCTGGAACTCGAAAGCGGCACGACGTACATGATTAATCCGGGATCGGTCGGCCAGCCGAGAGATGGCGACTGGCGCGCGGCCTTTGGACTTTTCGACACAGAGGCCCGCACCATAACCTTCTGCCGGACTCCGTATGATGTGCGCGCGGCGCAGGAGCGAATCTTCGCCGCAAACTTGCCAGCACGGTTGGCGACAAGGCTGGCGGCAGGAAGGTGAGGACATTGAAGATTGAAGATTTCAGATTGAGCACACCGACGGCGGCGCCCGCGGCAACCCTGGGCCAGCTGGCTATGGCGTCGTCATTCACGATGCCAGCGGCAATAAGATCGCCGCACTGAGCCAGTATCTTGGCCATCAAACCAACAATTTCGCCGAGTATCAGGCGCTGATTGCGGCGTTGGAATATGCAGTGGAACATGGACCCAAGGCGCTCAAGGTGGTCAGCGACTCGGAGCTGCTCGTCCGACAAATGAAGGGCATTTATAAAGTGAAGGAGCCGACGCTGCGCGATTTACACGCTCGCGCCAGCCACCTGGCGCGTCAGTTGGATTGGTTCGAAGTCGAACACGTTTTGCGGGGGCATAATAAAGAAGCCGATCAGCTAGCGAATGCCGCCATGGACAAGGGATCCGGACGAACACCGTTCCGCTCGCCCGCAGCTCCTGCACCACGTTCTGCCCAGGAATTCAACGGGGTGGTGCGTGACGGAAAGATCGATTTGCTGGACGGAAGCCTCCCCGACGGGACTACGGTGCAAGTTAGAGTGAAACCCGATCGTTAGGCGCATACGCCCACGCCGATGTCCGCTTTAGACTTCCACCCCTGTTGAACCACATTAAAAATGTCCCCTCAGAAACACAGTAGAAATGTCCCCATTTTGGAGATGCTTCCAGTAGGAGGCACTCAGATTGGGGCGAACGGAGTTGAGCGCAAAGTCAACTTCGCGGCGACGCGAGACTAGCCACGACAACCCTTCCCGAAGTTTCCGGCTTTGGCGTACAATTCTCCCCGCTTGTGGGTGCGACACCAAAACAATCGACAGAGATTACGACGGAGGTGGTCTATGCGTTTCACTCGAATTCTCGCAATCTGTTTCCTGGCCCTGGCCTGTCTGGGAGTCGCCGAAGATAAGCCAGGTGCCAAGCCCGCCGCAAAGAAGGCGGCTCCTTCGGACGCGGCTTACAAGGCACAGTCTCTTTCTGGAGCTCCGGCTGGCATCAGAAAAGATGCGGGCGTAGTCCGTTTCGATAAAGACGGTAAGATGCAGACGATTCGGGAGAGCAAAAGCGGTTTCAATTGCATGGTGATGATGGGTAACACCATGTGTGCAGACGCAAACAGCATGGCTTTCTTCGACGCCATGATGAACAAGAAAGATCCACCCGACAAACTCGGCATCACTTACATGCTTCGTGGCGACGACGGCGCAAGCAACACCGATCCAACCGCCGACAAGAAGACCGCTGACAATCACTGGATCGTCACTGGTCCCCACATTATGATTGTCGGGCCGGCAGCGAAGTCGCTTGGGCTCACCGACGTAGCTGATCCCGACCCGTCACAGCCGTATCTTATGTGGGCAAACACGCCTTACGCCCATGCTATGATTCCGGTCGGTGGAGGCGCGCACGCGGCCGCTCCTGCCGCAAAGCCCGCTTCGGACATGAAAGACATGAAGGATATGAAATAAAGTCGGCTTCAGGCTCCAACTGTCCGGGCCTCGGTACGTCTAGGCAAAATCCCACATCTCGAGAGGGATGTGGTTTTTTTCTTTGCCATCTTTGCGGTCAAAGGCGCTCTTTAGTCCGGCACTTCGGCACCCTTTGTGTGCAATCTCTTGCACCTTCATTAACTTCGCAGTAATCATGGTCGCTGTTACCAAAGTGCTCGCCCTGTGGAGCGGATTATCCGCAACCCATTCACCTTCATCTACTTACATTGAATCTGCCTGGTTACCCACATTAACAATTTCTAATTGCGCTTCCCACAGCAACTCGCCTAGTATCAGAGAATTGCGGGAATTTACTTGCGCTTAGGAGCGCTGGCAGCGTTCTTGCAATCTAAGTAGGTAATGAATTCCGGGGACAGGAACACCGCATTGACCGTTCAAGCTCGTCGTTTCACTCGCCTCCTCATCTTCGCCATCGTCGTCTTGTTCGTGCAGGCTGCCATTGCCGTGACCATTTCCACACGGCCCCTGACCAGCACTCGTAAACGTGTTGCGGTAAAAGAAAATCCCCGCGCCCGCCGCCACATGCGCCACTTGGCGCGGAGCCGCCGCGTGCGTTCGCGCACAGTGAAGTCGCTCAAGCGCAAACATTATTACGAACGTTTCTACGCCAGCTCTTACGCCAAGGACGTCACTGACGGTGATGCCATCGGGGGTGAAGATCTCGTCGTCCGCCAGGCCGCCATCGACGCGCTCGGCAACATGAACGGAACCGTGCTCGCCATCCAACCGACCAGCGGCCGCGTTCTTGCCATGGTCAATCAGAAGATGGCGCTCTCCAGCGGCGCGCAGCCCTGCTCGACCATTAAGCTTTCGGTCGCGCTCGCCGCGCTCAGCGAAGGCATTATCACCAAGGAAACCCAAGTCCGACTTGGCGGCCGCAGCCACATGAATCTGACGCTGGCGCTGGCGCATTCGAACAACGCATATTTCGAAGCGCTCGGACGCCAGCTCGGATTCGAAAAAGTTGAGCACTATGCCCGCATGTACGGACTCGGCGAGCTAGCCGGATACCACATTCGCGGCGAGCAGGCTGGGGTTTATCCCGATGAGGAAATTTCCTCCAGGCTCGGCGGAGTGGGCAAGATGTGCTCCTTCGGCGAAGGCATTTCCATGACCCCGCTGCAATTGGGATCGCTGGTTACTGCGATGGCTAACGGCGGCACCATGTACTACCTGCAGCATCCCACAACCGCTGCGGAAGTAACGAACTTCCAGCCCATCGTGAAGCGCCACCTGGATATCGCTGGGTTGATTCCTGAACTTTTTGACGGCATGGCCGGAGCCGTGAACTACGGCACCGCGCGCCGCCTGTTGGTGAACTTCAATGAAGAGGAAGTGCTCGGCAAGACCGGCACATGTTCGCACGCCGGCACCCGCTACGGATGGTTTGCGAGCTACGCCAACACCAGTTATGGACGCGTTGTGATCGTCGTCTTCCTTGAAGGCGGACGCCCGACGTTCGGTCCGAAGGCCGCTGAGATTGCTGGACGCATGTACCGCAATCTTTATGATCACGAGTTCTTCGCGGAGAAGCCGGCTGTCGCTCCCGACGTTCGGCCCGCGAGCACAACGAACTAAGCGTCTTTCATTTCAAAACCTCTGGGTTGGACATTCTTGTTCGACCCTTTTCGTTTTGTGTGGCGCGGGTACTCCTGCCTGCAGTATTGCTTAGAAACAACCATTCACCACAGAGACACAGAGGCACAGAGAAAACAGATCATGAGGGTTGGATGTGGCTCAGGACCACCACGATGTAAACTGGCCTTCCGGGCATTGGCGGCACAGACCTGCAAACTCTGTGAGCAATGAGCAGCGAGCGATGAGCCATCTTGGTCGTTGACCGCTCAGTGCTCACCGCTCGAACCTGACCAGATTCCTGGATTTAAAGTCCTCGGAATGACAAGTCATGAAATTCGAATTCTTCATAGCGTCGCGGTACCTGCGGGCGAAACGGAAGCAGGCGGTGATCGGCGTGATTACGGTGATTTCCATTGTCGGGGTCACGGCGGGCGTGGCGTCGCTGGTGATTGCGCTGGCGATCAACAACGGCTTTCGCCAGGACCTGCAGGACCGGCTGCTGGGATCGACGTCGCACGTAAACCTGATGCGAACCATGGGCGACGGCATTCGCGACTGGCGTCCGCTAATGGAGCGACTGCAGAAGCAGCCGCACATCGTTGCGACGGCGCCGATTATCTACGAGCAGGTGCTGATTTCGCTCGGAGGGCGCGCCCAGGGTGCGGTGCTCAAAGGGATTGTCCCAAAAGATGAGCGCAGGGTAAGCAATCTGCTGGACAGCGTGAAAAAAGGCTCCGCGGAGGAGTTGGAGGAGCCGGCGAAGCCTGCTCAGAATGAAGCGTTGCCCGGGAACCCGGCGGGTGGGCCAGCGGCCGTCGATAGAACTGCAAATGCCGCGGGCGAGGTCGCCCGCGCCACACCAGGCCACTCCCCGCAAACAGAGGAGAATCCAGACCTACTGGGAGCCGTGCAGAAGCGCAGGGCAGCGATGCCCCCGATTCTTCTCGGCAAAGATATGGCGGACGAACTGGGCGCGAGGGTCGGATCAATCGTGCTGGTGACCAGCCCGCAGGGAGAGCTGACGCCGTTCGGAATGGTCCCGAAGTACAGCCGGTTTCGCGTGACGGGAATTTTTGACTCGGGATTCTATGACTACGATTCGTCGTGGTCGTTTGTGCGGCTTTCGGACGCGCAACGTCTGTTCGCGCTAGGCGATGTGATTCAGATACTGGAATTCAAAGTCGATGACATCTACAAAGCGGCCGAAATTGGTCGTCAGCTCGAAGACGCGGCGGGCGCGGGTTTCCAGACCACGAATTGGATGGAGCAGAATCGGCCGCTATTCCACGCCTTAAAGGCTGAACGTCTGGTGACATTCATCACCGTGGGGCTGATTGTATTCGTCGCGGCGCTGAACATTCTGATCTCACTCACAATGATGGTGATGGAGAAGAACCGCGACATCGCGGTGCTGATGTCGATGGGAACGCGGAAAGCGCAAGTGCGGAAGATTTTTATTGCGCAGGGAGCGCTGATTGGAGTGGTGGGAACTGTGATTGGGCTGGTGCTCGGGTATGCGTTGTCGTGGACGGGCGGGCACTATCATTTGTTCTCGCTGGCACCGGAGGTTTACTCGATCGACTACGTTCCATTTGCGCCGCGCATTTCAGATGGCGTGCTGGTTGCGATTGTGGCGATCGGGACGTCACTGGTGGCGACGATTTATCCTTCGTGGTCCGCAGCGAAGATCCTGCCAGCAGAGGCGCTGAGGTACGAGTGAGCCCATTGAATCATTGAATCATCGGGGGATTGAATCATTGAAGACCCTTTCCGACTCGCTTCTTAATGATTCAATGATCCGATGACTCAATGATTCAATCCGGTTTCAGTCCCCGGCGGCGGCGGTTTTGGCTTCGGAGCCGCTGAGTGTGCGCTCAGCGATTCCACTGTAGTCGCCGAGCTTCTTGAGAGAAGTCTGAATTTCTTCGACCTGCTGGCGATGACCACGCTGGCTGGCGAGACTGGATACGCGTTTCCCGTTTTCGGCAGCGTTGTCGCCGAGAACCAGCAGAGCAACAATCGAATCGGCGTGGAGCTTCCAGAGCGATGGCGAATTGCTCGCGCGCTTCAGTTCCTCGAGTTCGGTAATAAGGCGGGCGGTCACGGCGACCAGTCGCAACAGCACGCGAGCGACGCCGGCACGTAAACTTTTTTCTTCGAGGAAGTCCGCGCAATAGGCGTCGGCTTCGGCAGGTGTGAGCGTCAGGTTGAAGAAGCGCATGGGCACGACCTGACGAAACTTGGGGTCGGCAACGCGGACGAAGATTCTGACCGACTCTTCCACTTTCAGCAGCTTGGTTTCTTCCGCGGCTTCCTGCTGCGGCGTAACTGCTTTGCGCATGGCTTTCAGGTTGAGCACCGGACGGGCGAGAATCACGTTGCTGCTGGTCCGCACCACCGGTTTCGGTGCTGGTTTTGTCCCTTTGGTGCCGTGCTTCATGGGCGGACGCTGCTCGATCGTTTGCTTCAATTTGGACACACGGCGGAATTTGTCGAGGGCCAATCCGTAGTCCAACTTGAGCAGCATGTTTTCATCCATGGCCTTGACGTGATCCACGGTAACGTCCACGCCATCCACGCTGCCGAGAATTGTGCCGCCCTGCTCTTCAAGTTCGTCGGCAAAGCTCTTGATGTTCCTGACTGCCTCGCGGAACAACTCATCGAACTTCTGACCAAACGTCGCATTGTACGACGCGATGGTGGCCAACACTCCCGGGTGAAAGAACGAATCTTCGAGAGACTGCTTCACCTGGCGTACAGTTTGAATGATTCCCGACTCAAGCAACGCGTTCAGGTCCTGGAACCTCAAGACCTGCTCTTCGAGCGAGTCGAAGCGTCGCAGACTCTGCACATGCTCCTCGGGCAGGGCGGGCAAGTCAGAGTCCGCAAGAATTTCAATCAAAGCAATTTCGAACGGCGACAATGGCAGCGAACCGTCGAGCCCGTAGCCACGCTGTTCCCACTGGCCAGGCACGCGAGGGTGGCGATAGAGGAATGTTGAAACGATGTCAGTCTTGTCGCGATCGGAATCGACGTGGTCCCTCTTGCGAACGAAATACCGCAGCATGGCTTCGGCAATTTCGGGATCGGTCTCGTCATTGAAGGCGCGGCGCAACATGGCCGGAGAAATCGCCATGTCCAGCAGTCGCAGCCAGCGGCGCATGGCTCCGAGGGTCTCGCAGACATCGTTCTCGCCGTGCAGGGAAACGGTCTCAAGCCCCGCTGGGACAGGCACCTCGCCCTCGACGGACTCCTGCAGGAGCTTCTCGTAGAAGCCCTGAACAGTAGCGAGAATGGCTAGTTCCCACTTGGGATCTTCAGCCAACAGTTGCTCCTCGACACGGAGTTATTCGTCATTAATAGTGCCAGAGGGGGACGATTACGAGGTAGTTACCTAAGTAAGGCGGGGGCGGTCGTCGGTCGTTGGTCGTCGGTCGTTGGCAAGGAGAGCTGGCCCCTGCTGGCCGGCACGACGCATCGTAGGACTGACTATTTGCGGGATTTCGCTTGGAGTCTGAAAACCCACGGTTTCGACCGTATTGATTTAGTGATGATCCGGACGCCCTGTTTGCGAGCAGCCGCTTGCGCGGTTCCAGTGTTGATATCGCACGGGCAGTACGCAGCGGTCAGTTCGTAGACTCCCTCGTTCTTCACCCTGATACCTCGCTGTGTAGCCGACAATGCCGCCCGGCGCGAGCCCAAGAAAGTCCTCTTCGAGAATTTGCTTTCCGGAACGCGATAGATCAGCCTCGAATCTATCGGCATACAGCGGGCACTCTGCGGACCTAGGGCCCACAATCTGCTTGACGGAGAGGCTGAAACCAGCAATTCCTCCTGCGCTGGCAAGAAATGATTTTGCGATGTAAACCGGCGACATTCCCCTGTTCACCAGAAGTACGGTGAAACGAATCGGTTCTCCGCTGGTGTAGAGGGGTTTTTCGGTCTTGACTTCAACTTCGAGGCCGTTGGCCGTCGCAGGAATGTCGGTGGGTTCTTGCTGGCTGTCGGCCAATATAGAGACAGCAAATACCAGCATGAATGCTTGTAACCACGAAATGAGAAACCTGTTCACGGTAGGTGTCCTCACGCATGCTTCTTTATCGCGCTAACTGGCTGAGACACCGGTCGAGGCAGTAAAGTTCCTTCGCCCGGTTTGCCAAAGGTCAATCACTGAAGACCAGGTGCTTCTTTTCCTGGCGGTCGCGAGTACGCGACGTCCGAGCCAACGACCGACGACGAACGACCAACGACCGTTTACTCAAACACCACCGTTTTTTTTCCATACAGCAGTACCCGGTTGTCGATATGCCAGCGCACCGCGCGGGAGAGCACAACCTTTTCGAGATCGCGACCTTTTTGAATGAGGTCGTCAACAGAGTCGCGGTGGGAGACCCGCGCAACGTCCTGCTCGATAATCGGGCCGTCGTCGAGCACAGTGGTGACGTAGTGACTGGTGGCTCCGATTAGCTTCACGCCGCGCTCAAACGCCTGATGGTAGGGCTTCGCCCCGACGAAGGCCGGCAGGAACGAGTGGTGAATGTTGATGATTTTCTGCGGATAGGCGTTGACGAACTCTTCGGAAAGGATCTGCATGTAGCGCGCGAGCACGACGAAATCCACGGCGTGCCGCTGCAGCATGGCGACAACTTGCTGTTCGGCAGCCAGCTTATTTTCCTTCCCAACTGGAACAAGAAAAAATGGGACGTGGTAGAAGTCGGCGATGCGCTGGCTGTCCGGATGATTGGAGATGATGCAGGGAATGTCGCAGGCGAGTTCCCCGCTCTGGTGGCGATAGAGCAGGTCCACGAGGCAGTGGTCGTACTTGGAAACCAGGATCGCCATGCGTGGTCGCACGTCCGAGAGCGCCAACCGCCAGTTGAGGTCGAGTTCCTTCGCGATTGGAGAGAAGATCCCTACGAAATCACTCAAGGGCACGTCGAGCTCCGAGGGATCGAATTCCACGCGCATCAAGAACGTGTTCGTGTCGTGGTCGCCGTGCTCGTCGGCGTGAAGGATGTTGCCGCGATGCTGATAAATGAAGCCGGCAACGCTGGCGACGACGCCCTTACGGTCGGGACAACTGAGGAGAAGGATGGCAGAATGCTTGGTCATTTGCGGATTTTCAGGTTTCTAATAATCTCACGGGCTGCGTTTGCACCGGAACCGCCGGTCAAGCCGGTACCGGGATGCGTACCCGATCCGCATAAATAAAGATCCTGGATGGGAGTGCGGTAACGAGACCAGTCCAGGAATGGCCGCATAGTGAAGACCTGGTCGAGCGCCAGTTCGCCGTGAAAGATGTGGCCTCCGGTCAGGCCGTAGGTTTCTTCGAGATCGAGCGGCGTGATGATCTGATGGCTAAGAATCTTGCTGGGCAGGTCGGGCGCGTACTGCGTCAATGTTTTGACAACAGTGTCCGCCAGCGCGAGGCGCTGCGATTCGTCGTGCCACGACGCGTTCCTCAATTTGTAGGGCGCGTATTGCATGTAAATGGACATGACATGCTTGCCGTCGGGGGCGAGCGATGCGTCGGTCAAAGAAGGAATTGTAATTTCGAGATACGGTGCGCGAGAGAAATTTCCGTACTTGGACTCATCAAAGGCATGTTCGAGATAGTCGATCCAGCTTGAGAAACGTGCGCTTAGGGTCTGCGTTGGAAATGATCGCGCGGGCGCGAATCTCTTCTCCGGTGGAGAGGATGACGCTCTGCGCTGTGCCGTCTTTGACCCGAATTTCGATGACCTCGGCACCGGTGCGAATTTCGGCGCCAGATTTCTGAGCCGCAGCGGCCATTGCCTGAGTGATGGCGCCGATACCCCCGGCTGCGAAGAAATTACCGCCGGCGGGACTGGGGTCGGATGCAGCACGCAGCAGAAGGACAAGACTGCTTCCAGCAGACCATGGGCCTAAGGATGTTCCAAAAATCCCACGGGCGGCGATGATGGCGCGGAGAAGTTCGGTCTGGAAGAATTCCGCGGCCAGGTCCGCGACCGCCATAGGCGTCCAGCGCAGCAGATTGTAAGTGTTGGCTTTGCCAAGCCCGCGCAGGGAACGGCCCAGGCTGAGCAGTCCGAAAAGATCAGCAGTGGATGGGAGCTCGATTTCCGGCGGGGTCTGGGCAAGCGACTTCGAGATTACGCGCGAGGCTTTCTCGATCGTCACCTGAAATTCGCGATATTTCGCGGCGTCGGATTCAGAGAATTCCGCAATTTGCTGCGCGGCCCTTTCAACATCGCGATACAGAATTAGCGCGCGGCCCTCGGGCGAAAGCGCAGTCACGTTGACTTCGGGCGTGATGAACTTCAGTCCATGCTTTTCGAGTTGCATGTCACGGACGACATCGGGGCGGAGCGGGCCGGCAGAGTGGGCGAGGATCGAACAGCGGAATCCAGGGTGGAATTCCTCCGTGATCGCGGCGCCGCCGACTTGCGGGCGGCGTTCAAGGACGAGCGGCTTGAAGCCGGCCTTGGCCAAGTAGAACGCCGTGACCAGGCCGTTGTGGCCGCCGCCGATGATGAGGATGGGATTAGGCACGCAGTGTGTATAACGTCGCAGCTTCGCAATTGCTTTTCGAAAAGCAGGTCCCTCGACTGTGACGATCGTTCACAAGTGAACGATCGTCTTCGCTCGGAATGACGACTGCGGAGGGATGATTGTTGGCAGGGTTGTAGCCGTGCCCTTTCCGGAGGTGCATCTCGCGAAAAATCGACGTAATCCTACTTCCCATCTTTCAGCACCTCCAGCGCTGAGAGTCTTCCCGGCGCGCCCATAATTCCGCCGCCGGGGTGCGTGGCCGACCCGCACATATAAAGATTGCGAATGGGCGTTCGGAAGCGCGCCCATCCCGGAGCGGGGCGCAGAAAGAACAATTGCTCCAGCGACAGCTCGCCCTGGAAAATGTTGCCTTCGCTCAGGCCGAAGTCGCGTTCCATGTCGAGCGGCGTGACGACCTGCTTGTGCAGGATGATGTTCTTCAGATTCGGCGCATACTCGGCGACGGTGTCGATCACCATGTTTCCAAAGTCTTCCTTGAGCTGGTCCCAGTTTAGGCCGGGCTTCAATTTGTAGGGCGCGTATTGCACAAAACACGACATCACATGCTTGCCGGGAGGCGCAACGCTCGGGTCGGTCAGCGACGGGATGACCATATCAATGTACGGACGATGCGAAAACATCCCATACTTGGCTTCGTCGTAAGCACTCTCCATGTAATCAACGGATGGCGAAACGGAAATTGCTCCGCGCAGATGTGCGCCGGAACCGGGCATACACTTGAAATCCGGCAGCGCGCCCAGAGCGAGATTCACTTTACCGGATGATCCGCGGAACTTGTAGCGGCGGACCTCATCGAGAAAATCACCCGGCAGATTCCCATTGTCGATGAAGTTGATGAATGTGAGACGCGGGTCAACACTGGAAGAAACGACGCGAGCATAGACCTCGTCGCCATTCGCCAGAGCTACTCCCACGGCATGCCCGCACTTTACGATGATCTTTGCGACGGCGGCTTCTTTACGAATCTCGACCCCGGCTTCAACTGCAGCCTCGGCGATGGCGTTCGATATTCCTCCTGTGCCGCCGCGCGCAAATCCCCAGGCGCGGAATGCGCCGTCAATCTCTCCCATGTAGTGGTGGAGCAACACGTAGGCGGTACCGGGCGAACGCACGCCGAGAAACGTGCCGATAATTCCCGAGGCTGACATGGTGGCTTTGAGCACGTCGGTTTCGAACCACTGGTCGAG
>WNFZ01004141.1_pt1 | contig 13532 bp, 10 predicted proteins | sample 5400081 | NCBI WGS metagenome assembly WNFZ01 (sample SAMN13153365, study PRJNA577476) | soil metagenome | isolation source: 80 cm soil or saprolite under grassland replicate 1 | place: USA:California | collected 2016-06-15
TCGACCCAGACGAGATCGACGCCGGCCGCGCGGAGCCGGGCGAGGTACCCGGCGGGATCGGCGAGGCCGTCGACGTGGTCGACCCGGAGGCCGGTGACCTGCCCTCGGCGCACCAGCTCGAGTACCAGCTCGTGCCAGGCCTCGAACACCGCCGGGTCCTCCATGCGCAGTGACACCAGGTCCGAGATGTCGAAGAACCGCCGGTAGTCGATCTCGCGGGCGGCGATCCGCCAGTCGGCCAGGCGGTAGTGCTGGCGGTTCAGCAGGGCCTCGAGCATGTCGAACGAGCCGGGGTCGCCGGGCGATCCGTTGCAGCGCGGGAGGTCGTCGGTCGGGCTCTCGTACGATCGCGGATCGACCGGGAACCGCTGGTCGAAGTACCGGACGAGCGGCTCGCCGCCTTCCACCTCGATGCGGATCTGGCCCGCCTCGAGCACCTCGCCGAACGGGCCGTCCAGCACCGGCGCCAGCACCTGCCCGCCGCCCGCCGCCCAGTCGATGTCGAAGAACTCCGCGTACGCGGAGCGCCGGCCGTGACGCAGGACGTCCCACCACCATGGGTTCTGGTCGGAGGCGGCCATGTGGTTGGGCACGATGTCCAGCAGCAGTCCCATGCCGAGCCGCTCCAGCTCGCCGGCCAGGGCCTCGAACGACTCCTCGCCCCCGACCTCGGGGTTCAGCCGGGTCGGGTCCACCACGTCGTAGCCGTGGGTGCTGCCCGACCGCGCCGCCAGCGGCGGCGATGCGTACACGTCCCCGACGCCCAGCCCCCGCAGGTACGGGGCCAGCAGGCGCGCGTCGTCGAGCGAGAACCCCCGGCCGAGCTGCAGCCGGTACGTGGAGGTGGGAACCCTCATCGCAGGCGGGATCCAGCGCTCAGGACGACGGCCGCTCGTCGTAGCGGAGCATGATCACCGAGTGCGCCGTCAGGTTGACCGTCGGCTTGCGCACCGGCCGGGATGCCGCCTCGTGCCGCGCGGTGTTGATGACCTCCTCCCACGCGCCGGTGCGCTCCATGCGCGGCAGCGCGAACACGCGCGACCGCCCGCCTCCGTTCAGCAGCAGCAGGACGGTGTCGCCGAAGACCGGCCGTCCGCGCTCGTCGACCTCGTCGGTGGCCCGGCCCTGGATGAGCATCCCGATGATCTGGCTGTCCGGGTCGCCCCAGTCGTGCTCGTCGAACTCCTCGCCGTCCGGCCGGATCCACGCCACGTCCTTGAAGCCGTCGGCGGCGACCGGCCGGCCGGTGAAGAACGACCGGCGCCGCAGGATGGGGTTCGACCGGAACACGGCCAGCGCGTGGCGGGTGAACTCGAGCAGCCGACGGTCCCGCCCGGAGATCTCCCAGTTCATCCACGAGATCTCGTTGTCCTGGCCGTACGCGTTGTTGTTCCCCTGCTGGGTCCGGCCCATCTCGTCGCCCATCAGGATCATCCGGACCCCCTGCGAGAAGATCAGCGTCGCCAGGAAATTGCGCTTCATCCGCTCGCGCGTCCGCCGGATGTACGCGGAATCGGTGGGGCCCTCGGCTCCCCAGTTCCGCGAGTAGTTCGCGTCGGTGCCGTCCCGGTTCCCCTCGCCGTTGGCCTCGTTGTGCTTCTGCTCGTAGGTGACCAGGTCGTTCAGCGTGAACCCGTCGTGCGCCGTGACGAAGTTGATCGTGGCGTAGGTCCGCCGCCCGGTGGCCTCGTAGATGTCCGAGGAACCGGTGAGCCGCGACGCCATCTCCGGGACCAGGCCGCGGTCGCCCCGCCAGAACCTCCGAACGGCGTCGCGGTACTTCCCGTTCCACTCCGCCCACCCCACCGGGAAGTTCCCGACCTGGTAGCCGCCCGGGCCGACGTCCCACGGCTCCGCGATGAGCTTCGCCTGGGAGATCACCGGGTCCTGCTGGATGATGTCGAAGAAGGTGCCCAGCCGGTTCACCTCGTACAGCTCGCGGGCCAGCACGGGCGCCAGGTCGAAGCGGAACCCGTCGACGTGCATCTCGGTGATCCAGTACCGCAGCGAGTCCATGATCAGCTGGATGGTCCGGGGGTGGAGCATGTTCAGGCTGTTGCCGGTCCCCGTGAAGTCCATGTAGTGACGGGGGTCGTCGGGAAGCAGGCGGTAATACGCGGAGTTGTCGGCGCCGCGGAGCGAGAGCGTGGGGCCCAGCTCGTTGCCCTCCCCGGTGTGGTTGTAGACGACGTCGAGGACGACCTCGATCCCGGCCCGGTGCAGCCCCTTGACCATGGTCTTGAACTCGTCGACCTGGTAGCCGATCCCGCCGGTCGCGTACCCCACATCCGGCGCGAGGAACGACAGCGTGTTGTAGCCCCAGTAGTTCGTCAGGCCCATGTCGTTCAGTCGCCGGTCGCGCACGAACTGGTGGACCGGCATCAGCTCGAGGGCCGTGATGCCGAGCGAGCGGAGGTGGTCGATGATGGGGTCCGAGATCAGCCCGAGGAACGTACCCCGCAGCCGGCGCGGCACTCCGGGGTGCCGCATGGTCATGCCCCGGACGTGGCACTCGTAGATGACGGTCCGGTTCCACGGGATGTCCGGCGGGGCGTCATCGCCCCAGGTGTACGCGGTGTCGATCACGACCGACTTGGGCATGTCACCCGCGGAGTCCCGCTCGTCGAACGAGAGGTCCCCGTCGGGATGCCCGATCGTGTAGCCGTACAGCGCGTCGCTCCACTGGATGGTGCCGGACACCGCCTTCGCGTACGGGTCGATCAGGAGCTTGTTCGGGTTGAACCGGTGTCCGTGCTCCGGTTCGTAGGGGCCGTGGATGCGGTAGCCGTACAGCTGCCCCGGCCGGACGTCCGGCAGGTAGCAGTGCCAGATCAGGTCGGTCCGCTCGCGGAGCCGGATGCGATGGGTCTCCCGGGCGTCGTCGGGGCGTTCGTACAGGCAGAGATCGACCGCGCCGCCGTGCTCCGAGAAGATCGCGAAGTTGACGCCCTCCCCATCCCACGTCGCGCCCTGCGGGTAGGGGAACCCCGGCCAGATGCGCATGGGCGTCGAGCCTACCGGTTCAGCCACAGCGCCATGGAGGTCGCGGGGAGTACCGATGGTGCCCCCCCATCGGTTTCGCGACCGGACGGGCCGAGGCCTGGTCCGCCCCATCGCCGGTCGGCGCTGTGCAGGACCGACGCCCAGCCGTCGCCGTCGGGGCCGGCGGCGACGGGTTCCGTGCCCAGGTTCGCCACCAGCAGCGCCTCGCCGCCGGCACTGCGCCGGCGGACCGTCAGGACCCGCCTGTCCTCGTCGACCTCGGCCTCGGCGCGGACGCCGGCACGCAGCGCCGGGACCTCCCGGCGGAGCCGGACGAGCTCCCGGTGCCACGCCAGCAGCACGGCGTGGTCGCCCTCCAAGGCGCGCGCGAGGTCGATCCGGGCCGATTGGAAGGTGGCCTCGGCTTGGGGATCCGGGGGCTCGCCCTCCCACTCGAACGACGAGAACTCCTCCCGGCGCCCGCGGCGGACCGATTCCACCAGCCGGGGATCGGAGTGGCTGACGAAGTACGGGAACGGCGCCTCGTCGCCGTACTCCTCGCCCTGGAACAGCAGCGGGATGCCCGGGTGCAGCAGTGTCAGGCCGGCGACGACCTTCAACGTCTCCAGGTCGACGCCCGAGGCCAGCCGGTCGCCACGGGCGCGGTTGCCGATCTGGTCGTGGTTCTGCGCGAACACCACGAAGCGCTCGGGAGGGAGGTGGGTGGAGTCGCTGCCGGCGCGGTGCCCCCGAAAGGCCGAGTACCGGCCCCGGTAGGCGAACCCGCGCTGGAACGCGTCGGCCAGATCCTGCATCGACCCGAAGTCGGCGTAGTAGCCGTCGCGCTCTCCGGTCGCGAGGACGTGCAGCGCGTGGTGGAACTCGTCGTTCCACTGGGCGTCCATCCCGATGCCGCCCTCCGCGAGGGGCGTCACCATCCGGACGTCGTCGAGGTTGGTCTCGGCGACGAGGTAGCGGGGCCGCCGCAGGCGCCGGGTCAGAGCCTCCTTCGCCTCGGCAAGCTCCATGAGGAACGGCCGGGCGGTGGTGTCGACGATGCCGTGCACGGCGTCGATCCGAAGGGCGTCGATGCCGAACTCCTCGAGCCACATCAGCGCGCTGCCACCGAAGTACCGGCGGACCTCGTCGCTGCCCGGCCCGTCGAAGTTGACCGCTTCCCCCCACGGGGTGCGGTAGCGGTCGGTGAAGTACGGGCCGAACTCGCCGAGCACGTTCCCCTCGGGTCCGAGGTGGTTGTACACGACGTCGAGGATCACGGCCAGGCCGCGGTCGTGGCACCGCTCCACGAACCGCCGGAGCCCCTCGGCCCCGCCGTAGGAGTGGTGGACGGCGTACGGGAACACGCCGTCGTACCCCCAATTCCGCTCGCCGGGGAACTCCGCGACCGGCATGAGCTCGACGGCGGTGAAGCCGCTCGCCTGAAGATGGTCGATGTCCTCGACCAGTCCGTGGAACGTACCGTCCTCGGACGCGGTGCCGACATGAACCTCGCTGATCACGTAGTCGCGGAGGTGCATACCGGGCCAGTCCGGTGTGGGGTCGTGGGGCTCGACGATCTCCGACGGCCCGTGCACGCCATCGGGTTGTGACCGGGAGGCCGGGTCGGGAAGCAGGCGCTCGCCGCCATCGAGCCGGAACCCGTACCGAGTTCCCGGGCCGGCGTCGCTGTCGACGGCCGCGTGGTAGCCGCGGTTCTCGGGCTCCATCTCCAGCCGCCGTCTGTCGACGACCGCCTCCACGCGGTCCGCACGCGGCGCCCAGACCCGGAACCGCACGCCGCCTCCCGGCAGCACGGCGGCGCCCAGCGTGCCCTCGGTCAGCAGCCGGAAGGAATCCCCCACGGCGTACGGCCTACCCATGCCCTGCAGCGTCCACGCGTTCGCGATCCGTCGTCCAGCGGATCGAAGTGGAGGACTTCGGCGAGTGGATCCCCGACCGGGTCGCGGCGGACCCCCTCTTCGACTCCACTGGAGCGCCCATCCGAAAGTGACGCCGGACCGGGGACGCGAACGCGTACAGTGAGGTGTCGAGGGGTTGAGGTGCACCCGCGCCCGGCAACCTCCGTCAGGAGGTCAACCGCATGCAATCGAGGCCGGGATCCGACGTGCTCGAGGGTCGAGCCGAGCTGCTGCATTTCCTGGCCGAGATCGGCCAGGCGGCCAGAGACGAGCTGTTGCTGGGTCTCCAGGCTCCCGCGAATATCCGGCTGGCCATCATCGCCCAGTGCTACCGAACCGAGGGAGCCCGTGACCTCGGCGAGCTCCTCGAGAAACTGGAGCGCGACGAAGCCGCCCGCGCCGAGGTGGTCCAAGCACTCCGCGAGTTCATCGAACGACCCCTCCGCTGAGCGTGGTTCACGCCGGACCCAAGATCGGGACGGTCCAGGCGATCATGAGTCTGCGTGAGGCGAGGTCGCGGTCGGTTGCTTCGCCGAAATAGGCCGCGAGGAGCTGGCGGTCTTCGGCTTCGCTCAGTTCGCGGTTGACCGAGAAGTTGGCGAGGTCGAAGAAACGGTGCCCATGCCCGCGAGGGTGAACTCCCTGGCCGGCCAGACCCGCCCGATGAACTCCTCGGGGCGCACGTCCGGATTGTGCTCCCCCGGCCCGATACCTTGCCAGGACGGGGCTGTCCTTCAGGTTTCACCCCGATTGCCGCCCTGGCTGAGTAGAGGAATGGAGAATGAGCCGGTCGGGATCGAGGAGAAAACGGTCGACGTCACGGAGCTGGAGCGGGTCTACGTGGAGGTGGGGCCCTCGCTCCAGCGCGGTACTCCTGTATTCGGGCGACCCGGAGGTGGCGAGCGACGCCGTGGCTGAGGCCTCGCCCCGGCTCTCCGCCGAGGCGATGCGATCCGCGACATCGCGGGATGGGTCTGGCGGGCGGCTTTCCGCATCGCGGCGGCGAGCTGCAGCGCGGCCGGCGGACGTCAACCGATCCCGGTCGTCAGGACACGGCGTACGAGATTCCGCCGGCCTCGATGGATCTGATGCGGGCGCTCGAGTGGTTGAGCCCGAAGCAGCGCGGGGCCGTGGTCCCTGCACCACTTCGCGGGCTACTCAGCCAGGGAGGTCGCCCGAATCATCGGATCGACCCGGGCCGCGGTGTTCGTGCACCTCAGCCAGGGCCGCCGCCGGCTGCGCGAGCTGTTGGAGATGGACGATGAGTGATCTTGACCGGAGATTTCGGGAGGCTCATGGAATCGGGTCCCGGACATCTGGCCGGACATCTCGACCCGGGAGCCGGCGGGAGTGCCTCGCACCGGGCGGTGGCGTCGGCCTTCCGCAATCGCGTCCGCCCTCGTCGTGGCGGCCGCTGCCATCGGGTTCGCATGGGCCTTCCTGGGGAACGGTGATGGGCCGCCACGGCCCGCGGCTACCCCGTGCGCGGGCACGCTGGGGCAGGTTCCCCATCCGAACCTCCCACCGGCTCTCGGTATCGAGGGGCTGACGGGGGTGACGGTCCTCGGCCCGGACGACACCTGGGCGGTCGGCTCGTCCGGCTTCCTCACTGACGGCCCGTCTTCTCCGATCGACCGGGCCCGCATCCTCTATTGGGATGGGACCGAGTGGCGACCGGTCGCCGCGCCGGCCATCGACGCGTTCGTGCACGGCCTCACGGGGACCTTCCAGGCCCGCGGTCGGCTCGGATTCCTGCAGTCCGTCGACGGCGTCAGTGCGGACGACGTGTGGGCCGTTGGCTCCGCGGGCGGGACGCTCATCGAGCACTGGGACGGGGAGGCGTGGTCGAGGGTCCCGAGCCCCGAGTCCGGGGAGGCCTCCAGGGCTTCGCTTGCCTCGGTCTCAGCGGCGGCAGCCGACGACGCCTGGGCCGTTGGGAGCGTTGGCCCCCTGATCCTCCACTGGGACGGCGCGAGGTGGTCGGCCGTCGATGTCGACGCACCCGGCGTCCCGGTTCGGCAGTCGACCCAGCTCTCGACCGTGGTGGCCCTCGGTCCCGATGATGCGTGGGCCGCGGGCTCGTTTTTCGACGATGCCGACGACGGCTACCAGGTGGTCATGCTCCACTGGGACGGCTCCACGTGGCGGCAGGTGCGAGCGCCCAACGTGGTGCCGTCGGGAACGACGTCGGTGCAGGCGCTCGCCGCGACCTCGTCCGACGACGTGTGGGCGGTCGGCAGCTGGAGCGATCTCAACCACGGGGGCGACCCCGTCCATCCGCTGGCGGAGCACTGGGACGGCGTCCGGTGGCGGGACCTCGCGGCCGACCTCCCCGCCCGGTCCTTGAGCGCCGCCTCCGCGCTCCGCACCGGCGAGGTGTGGAGCGTCGGGACCGTGGGCGGTCGGGGAACGGGCGGCCGCGGTTTCATTGCCCACCGTTCGTACGCGACGTGAGGTGACAATGCCGGGTCGGTGTCCACCGGTCGCTAGACTTCGTTCGTGACCACTCCGTCGATCGCCGTTCCCGCGTACCGGCTGCCCGCGGGCCGCGTGGCCCACTGGACCGGCGGGGGGTTCGCCGTTCCCGAGGGGTACGTGCTCGCCGCGAGGCGGGCCGGAGCGACGCCGTTGGCGGTCATGGAGTCGGACCCGGACGCCGCGGTTCGCGTCCTCGATGCGGTCGGCGGGCTGATGCTGCTCGGCGGCGGGGACCTGGACCCGGCGCTGTACGGCGCTGAACGGCATCGCGAGGTCTACGGCGTGGACCGTGACCGGGACGCCGTCGAGATCGCGATGACGACCGCCGCGATCGAGCGCGGGATGCCCGTCCTCGCCATCTGCCGGGGCATCCAGGTGCTGAACGTCGCGCTGGGCGGGACGCTGATCCAGCACCTTCCCGACCTCCCCGGCCTCGTGCAGCACGGAGTCCCGGGCGGCGGCGCGCCGGTCGCGCACCAGGTGAAGGTCTCGCCCGAGAGCGAGCTCGCACGCGTCACGGGCGCCGAGGTGCTGGCCTGCTCGTCGCACCACCACCAGGCCCTCGACCGGCTCGGAGACCGGCTGGTTGTCACCGCGCGAAGCGACGACGGCGTGGTCGAGGCCGTCGAGCACGAGGGTCCCGGGTGGACGGTCGCCGTGCAGTGGCATCCGGAGGATGCCGCCGCCGACGATCCCGCCCAGCAGTCGTTGTTCGACGCACTCGCCGAGCAGGCCCACGGCTACGCCGCGCGCCGGCCCGTGTAGCCGGCCGGCCTCAGAGCCGTTCGAAGTACCTCGCCAGCTCCCAGTCCGTGACCGTCGTGTTGTCGAAGATGATCTGCTCCTGCCGCGCGGTGTTCAGCAGGTGCTCGAACACCGAGTCGCCGAACGCCTTGCGGGCGACCTCACTCCGCTCGAATTCCGCGATCGCCTCGTGGAGCGACGTCGGCACGCGCGGCACGTCCTTGGCTTCGTACGCGTTCCCGTGGAACATGTCCGGCGGCTCGATGCCGTGCTCGATCCCGTGCAGGCCGGCGGCGATGGTCGCCGCGAACGCGTAGTACGGGTTGGCGTCCGCGCCCGGGATCCGCGACTCGATCCGGAACCCCGAGTGCTCACCGACCAGGCTGAACCCGCAGGTCCGATTGTCGTGGCCCCAGGCGATCGCCGTCGGCGCCCACGATCCCGCCTGGTAGCGCTTGTACGAATTCACGGTCGGCGCGAACATCCAGGCCAGCTCCCGCGCGGTCGACATGAGCCCGCCCAGATACCCCCGGAACACCTCGCTCAGGTTGTGCTCGCCGTCGTCGGACCACATCAGCGAGCGTGAGCCGTCCTCGTTCCACACGCTGGAGTGGATGTGGCACGACGAGCCGGCCTCGACCATCGACCACTTCGCCATGAACGTGACCGCCCGCCCGTTCAGCGCGGCGATCTCCTTCACGCCGTTCTTGTAGATGGCGTGGCGGTCGGCCATCTCCATCGCGTCGGTGTACCGGAGATTGATCTCGTGCTGCCCGCGGCCGAACTCGCCCTTCGAGAACTCCACCGGCACGCCCGCCGCATCCATCTGGTTGCGGAACTGCCGGATCATGTACTCGTCCTTGGTGGTCTGCAGGATGTGGTAGTCCATGATGTAGTCGGAGTGGGGGTGGAGGTCGCGGTAGTGCCGCTCGGCCGCCTCCTCGTACGAGTCCTTGAACATGTAGAACTCGAGCTCCGAGCCGAACATCACCCGGTAGCCGGCGGCTTCGGCTCGCTCGACCTGCCGCCGCAAGATCTGCCGGGGGGCGACCTCGACCGGCTCGTGGGTCTCCTCGTCGAAGGCGTCGCAGATGACGAGGGCGGTCTTGTCGAGCCAGGGCACCACCCGCATCGTCGAGAGGTCGGGCCGCATCGCGAGGTCGCCGTACCCGGTGTCCCAGTTGGCGTAGGCGTAGCCCGGGATGGGTTCCATCTCCATGTCGACGGCCAGCAGGTAGTTGCACGCGTGGATCGCGCCCTCGCCGCCCTCCAGCACGTCGTCGAGGAAGTACCGGCCCGTGAGCCGCTTCCCCATGAACCGCCCCTGCTGGTCGGGGAACACCATGAGGACGGTGTCGAGCTCGTCCCGCCCGATCATCTCGGCGGCCGTCTTCGCGTCCAGCATTCCCCGTTCCATGTCCCGCCTCCTCACGCCACCCGGCGAAACGAGACGCGGCGGGCTCCCAGGCCCGCCGCGTCCATCTGCCTTCCCGGCTGGTTATCCGACGGGCTCGGCCGGACGACCCGGACTCGCCGGCTCCTGCGCCCTCGCGACCTGATCGACATGGGTCGTGCCGTATCCCTCCGTTTCGGGATGGCCGTGCTCACCCCTCGTCAGCGCGAACTCCTCCTCCGGCGACAGGACCAGCCTGTTCCGTCCCGAAAGACCGAAGTACAGGATTCCGAGGACGAAATAGATCGCCGTCCCGACCACAGCCGGCCGGTAGTCGTCGTTCAGGTAGAGCGAGACCAGGGACACCAGCGCGATCACCCCCGCGATGGCTGCCCCCGGGATGCCGACCCGGCTCCGATAGGGCCGTTCGATGTTCGGGAGATTTCTGCGCAGCATGATGAACGACAGGCACTGCATCGCGTATGAGATGACCGCCGCGAACACCGCCATGTTCAGCAGCGCCGCGACGACCTTGGCCGCGAGGTCGCCGCTCTGTCGCGAGAAGTGCCACACGATCAGCGCCAGGACGTAGCCGACGACTGCACCCACGATGAGGGCGACCTGCGGCGTTCTGCGCTTCCCGTGGGTCACGGACAGCCATTTCGGGTAGTAGCCCGCCCGCGAGAGCGAGAAGGTGTTGCGGCCGTACGCGTAGATGATCGTGTGGAAGCTCGCCACCAGGCCGATGACACCGATCAGCGCCAGCAGGGCCGCCGCCGTCCCCGCCCCGAAGACCCCCTTGAAGCCGTCGAAGAGCGGGGCACCCGAGTCGCCGATCGTCTTCGCGCCGCCGTCGACCCCCGTGTTCAGGAACAGCGTGAGGAATGCGAAGATCGCCAGTGTGCCCAGCCCCCAGATCGTGGCCTTCGGAATGTCGCGCTTGGGGTCGTGTGACTCCTCGGCCGCGAGCGGCAGCTCCTCGATGGCCAGGAAGAACCAGATGGCGAACGGCAACGCCTTGAAGATGCCGGAGAGGCCGAACGGCAGGAAGCTCGAGTTCCCGGATCCAGGCTGGATGTTGGTCCACAGGTCCGGGTGGAACTTGCCCGAGACGAGTACCGAGACGAAGAAGAACACGAGGATCCCCATCGCCGCGACGTTGATCAGGACCGTGAAGCGCATCGTCGACTCGATGCCCCAGATGTTGAGCCCCACGAAGATCACGTAGAAGATGGCCCACCACAGCGGCTCGCTGTTCCACCAAGGGGCCCCGGTCACGTTGAAGAGCTCGATCACGATCTGCTGCATCAGCAGGCCGATCGCGCCCACCACCACCGCGGGGGTGATGACGTATTCCATGTTCTCGGCGAGCCCGGTGATGAACCCGCCCCACGGTCCCATCGCGGAGCGAGCGAACGAGTAGGCACCCCCGGTGTGGGGCAGCGCCGGCGACATCTCCGCGATGCTGTAGCAGAGACCGTAGTACATGGCCAGGATCACCAGGGTGGCGATCAGCAGGCCCCCGAATCCTCCGGACGAGAGCCCGAAGTTCCACCCGTAGAAGTCACCGGAGATGACGGCCGCGACTCCCAGCGACCACAGCGACCAGAAGGCGGCATGCCGCCGCAGGCCGCGCTTCTGGAAGTAATCCTGCCCCACCTCCCGGTACGTGACCGACCCGATACGCCGTTCCTGTGCCACCCGTACCTCCCCTCCGAGGCTGAAGGTCGCCCCGGATATTGAGCCGCCCGGACTGGAGAGTCAAATCTATGTGTCAGACAAGTCGGCTTGACATCTAGGGCCCTTGTCTGACAAATACATGTCTCCGGATCGACCGGAGGGAGGCCGCCGGATGCCCACGACCTCGCGACGCATGTCGCGCCCGAACACGACCCGCGAGGATCTGCTCGCATGGATCGCCACGGGCAAGGTCCCGCCGGGCGGGCAGCTTCCGCCGGAGCCGCAGCTCGCCGGGGAGCTCGGCGTCTCGCGCCCCACGCTCCGGGAGGCCCTGCGTTCGCTCGAGGACGAAGGGGTGGTCACCCGGAGCCGTGGATCGGGGACCTTCCTGTCGCATCGCCCCAGGGTTCGCAACAACCTGGACGTGAACTTCGGCGTGAGCGACGCGATACGCCAGGCGGGGATGAAGCCGGGGTCCAGGGCGGCGGTCACCAGCATCGAACGGGCTCCAGCAGAGGAGCGGGAGCGACTGGCGCTTGGTTCGGCTGAACAGGTGATCGTGGTCGAACGCGTCCGGACGGCCGACGGCCGCCCGGTCGCCTTCACGAGAGACATCCTGCCCGTCCGGCTGCTCGAGGGCCGCCCCGAGATCATCCAGCGCCTGGCCTCCGGATCGATCTACGAGACCATGGAGCGCGACCTCGGCGTGGTCATCCATCAGGGGGTCGCCAGCTTCACGCCGATTCGCGCATCGAAGCTCATCGCCTCGAAGCTCCGCGTCGCCCGCGGGGCGCTGCTCCTGTATCTGCGCCAGGTGGACTACGACCAGGGGGGGCGTCCGGTCCTGTCGTCGCACGAGCACCACCTGGCCGACGCCTTCGAGTTCACGCTCGTTCGCCGGGGTCCGGGAAGGAGGGTCACGTGACGGCGCAGGTGGGGAAGGCAATGCGGCTCAAGCGGGTGATCGATGGGTCGGGCGTGTCGGTGATCTGCGCGCTGGATCACGGCATGACGTCGCCGACGTTCCTCCAACCGCTCGCGGACATCGGGTCGCGCACGGCCGAGGCCGTGGCCGGCGGCGCCAACGTGATCATGGTGAGCAAGGGGATGATCCGGATCGCGGAGCCGGCGTTCTCGCCGACCACCTCGCTCGCGCTGCTGCTGTCGGCGTCCGCGAACCCGCAGGGCGATCGACCGGAGATCGTCCAGATCGCCGAGGTTGAGGAGGCGCTGGTGCTGGGCGCGGACGCGGTGGTCCTGTTCACCGCGCTCGGCGGCGACACCGAGTCTGGCATGATCGAGATCCTCGCCGGCGTGGGGCGGGAGTGCGCGCAGCTCGGGATGCCGTTCATCGCCGAGGCCGAGTTCCCGACGACGTACGCGTCCGTGGAGGAGCTGTCGGCGCAGTACGGATTCGACTACCTCCGCCGCAACGTCCGGCTGTGTGCGGAGCTCGGCGCCGACATCGTCAAGACGAACTGGCCGGGGGAAGAGGAGCTGTTCGGGCAGCTGGTGGAGGCGACGAACGGCGTGCCCGTGGTGCTGGCGGGCGGCTCCCGCCTGGAGGACGCCGAGCTGCTCCGGCGTATGGAGCGGGCCATCGCCGCGGGGGCCATCGGCTGCTCGGTGGGGCGGAACATCTTCATGCACCGCTCGCCGGAGGCCATCACCCGCGCGCTGTCCCGGGTGATCCGCGACCGGTGGACCGCCGAGAAGGCCCACGAGGCCCTACTCGAGGAGCTGTCGGCGTGAGGGGGATTCCGAGATGAGGGCGGCGTTCATGCTGGCGCCGAACTCCCTGGAGGTCCGGGAGGCCGAGGACCCGAAGCTCGACCCGGCGGGGGCCTTGCTTCGGGTGCAGGCCTGCGGCATCTGCGGGACCGACGCCCGGACGTTCTTCAACGGCGATCCCCGCTCGCCCGCGCCATGGGTCCTCGGCCACGAGCCCGTCGGGGTCATCGAGGCGGTGGGCCCTGACGCCGACCTCCCGCCGGGGATCTCGCCAGGGGACCGCGTGTTCCTGGGATCGATCCTGACCTGCGGCGAGTGCCGGTGGTGCCTCGAGGGCTTCCAGAACCTGTGCGAGCGCCATCTGCTGTACGGCTACGACCCGTTCCCCGGGGCGTACGCGGAGGTCGCCGCGGTGCCGCCGATCGCCATGAAGAACCTGATCCTCCTGCCGCCGGACCTCCTCTCGGACCTGGCCACGGTGGCGGACCCGTTCGCATGCGCGCTGAACGGGATGGAGATGCTCGACGTCCGGATCGGGGACTCCGTCGTCATCGTCGGCGGTGGGCCGATCGGGTGCTGGCAGTCCCTGATGGCCCGAGACCGGG
>WNFZ01013209.1_pt1 | contig 13531 bp, 15 predicted proteins | sample 5400081 | NCBI WGS metagenome assembly WNFZ01 (sample SAMN13153365, study PRJNA577476) | soil metagenome | isolation source: 80 cm soil or saprolite under grassland replicate 1 | place: USA:California | collected 2016-06-15
CTCTTCCACGTCCCGGTAGGAGAGGCCGAACCGCAGGTACCATCGGACCGCCAGGGTGATGACCTCGGACGGGAACCGGTACCCGGCGAAGGCTGAGCGCGGCGCCGGTTGGGGACGGGGGTATCGGTGAGATCTCATGGCCGGAGTCTCGCTGACGACGTGCCTCCATAGCCAATGCAACAGTGCCCGCCCAGCTGCACAAGTGCGGTGGATCTCGCCTTGACCGCGCTGTCGCGGGCAACCTTCAGCTGCCGGATCGCCTCGACGATCCCTGTGGTGTCCTTCGGCAGGGCAGCCGCCTCGCCGGCCAATACCTTGCGGGCGGCAGCTTCGGCGTCGATTGCATCCGACTTCCCGCGGGAGGAGGTAGAGGGTCGGATACCGGTCGTCCGCGTTCCGGTAGCGGGGCGGCCTGTAGACGAGCACGCGAACCCGCCGTTCGAGCGAGGCCGACCACAGCGAGGAGTCGACGACCGCGCCGGCCTCCAGGGACGGTTGAGGTCCTGGCACGCGAGAGGCGGGCGGGTTCCCCCTGACGCCGCAGTAGTCCCCACATTGGCCGGGTGGAGGAATCGACTGCGATGAGCAGGAGCAGGGCGAGCAGCAGGCCCTTTCCCACGAGCGGCGATGCTACGGCTCGCTAGAGGGAGAGGACAGCATCTGGGTACGGAACCATCCGTTCGCCCTAGACACGACTCTGCGGGCCGTGTCGGGCGTGTGGCTACTGAAGAGGGCCGATCCCCTGCTCGACAGCTCCGAGCAGGGTCCCGGACCGGACGAGCTCGATGGCGGCGTCGACGTCCGGTTTCAGCTCTCGATCGGCCTCCAGAAACGGCACGACCTCCCGGATCGCCGCATGACCGGCCGACGAACCCGTGCCAGGATGAAGCGGTGTCCGAAGATCGATCCCCTGGGCCGCAGCGAGCGCCTCCAGCGCGACGACCTGCTCGGCGTTCGACACGCACGCACGGGCGTGCCTGGCGGAGGTCATCCCCATGCTCACGTGGTCCTCCTGCCCGGCCGACGACGGGATCGAGTCGATCGAGGCGGGGTGGGCCAGGGACTTCGACTCAGACACGAGTGAGGCGGCCGTGTACTGCACGATCATGAAGCCAGAGTTCAGGCCCGACCGCTCGACCAGGAAGGCCGGAAGCCCGTTGTTCGTGGCAGGGTCGAGGAGGCGATAGAGCCGCCGCTCGGAGATCGCCGCGAGGGCCACGGTCGCCGCGGCCAGCGCGTCGAGGACGATGGCCACTGGCTGCCCGTGGAAGTTCCCTCCCGAGAGCACCTCGCCATCGTTGGTGACCACAGGGTTGTCGGAGACCGAAGCGATCTCTATCAAGAGGACGCGTTCGGCATGGGCGAGGGTGTCCCTGAACGCGCCGTGCACCTGGGGGGCGCATCGAAGCGAGAAGGCGTCCTGGACCAGATGGGCGCTCTCCCGATGCGAGGCGACGATCTCGCTTCCCTCCAGGAGCCGGCGCAGGTTCGCCGACGACTCTGCCTGGCCCGGATGGGGGCGGAGACGTTGGAGCCGCTCGTCGAAGGGCCGTTCGCTGGCAAGGATGGCATCCACGGTCATGGCGGCCGCCACGTCCGCCGCCTTGGCCAGCGCCTTCGCCCGAGCCAGCGTGAGGGCCCCGATGGCGAGCATGCCCTGGGTCCCGTTCACCAGGGCCAGTCCTTCCTTCGGTTCGAGCTTGAGGGGCTCCAGGCCCGCCCTGTCCAGGGCGGCGGCGGCCGGCATCGGCTCGCCTTCGAACGACACCTGGCCCTCGCCGATCAGGGGGAGGGCGAGGTGGGCCAGCGGGGCGAGGTCCCCGGAGGCACCGAGCGAACCCTGCTCGGGGACGACGGGCAGCAGGTCCCGATCGAGGAACTCCAGCAGGCGCTCGACCACCACCGGGCGGACGCCGGAGTGTCCAAGGGCAAGGACATGGGCCCGGAGCAGGAGCATCGCGCGAACTTCCTGATCGCCCAGCGCGGGTCCGACGCCGACCGCATGCGAACGGAGGAGATCGTGCTGGAGCCGGCGAACCTCGCCGGGCGCCAGGCGGACGTTGGCCAGGCTCCCCAGGCCGGTGGTCACGCCGTAGACGGTCTCGCCGGCCGAGACCTTTCGCTCAACGACCTCGCGGGACCGTTCGATCCGCCCCCGCGCCCGGGGCGACAGCTCGACTCGCTCGCCACGGGCGACGGCAACGACGTCCTCGATCGAGAGCGCCTCGCCGACGGTGACGGTCACGCTCGGGGAGGCTAGTGGCGAGCGGTGCGAGCAGCAACCGGCACCGATGTTGCCGCGCCCACCGAGGCGGCACGCGGCGGGGGGCGTGCGAGGCGGACATCCCCAACGGAGGCTGCCTCCAGGACACCGACAGAACAGCGACAAGGGGAAGAGCGTTTCGGCAGCTCTGAGCGCGCAAGCGCTTCACTCGATCAACGCGCCGGACCCGCTGAATAGCTTGCGATTGCGATGATCCTGGTGTTGCTGCTCGAGTGGTCTGACACTGCTTACGATCGGCCTCGTGCCCTGGCATTAACGTGTCGACCGTCCGAGCAGAACAGTGCAGCGGGGCGGGCAGTGACCCGATAAGAGCCTGATCGCACCAGGATCCCATCGCAGTCCAGTCGGCCCGCCCGATCAGCGGAGCCGACCGTTGACCTGTAAAGGAGGATCAACAGCCATGGGAAGCTTCGCACTGGAACGAGGCGAGATCATCGTCGGTGTCGACACCCACAAGGACCAACACGTCGCGGTGAGCATCGACGGCCTCGGGGGACGTCTGGGGGGAGCGGTTCGTTCAGGCGACGACCGCAGGCTACAGCGAACTGCTCACCTGGGCGAAGGAACAGGGTCGCGTCATGGCTGTTGGCATCGAAGGCTGCGGCTCCTACGGTGCCGGCCTGGGCGAGCTTCCTGCGTCGCCACGGCCACAGGGTCATCGAGGTGGACCGGCTCGCAAGGCGGATCGTCGACTGCGAGGCAAGTCCGACACCATCGACGCCGAGCGCCGCCCGCGAGGTGCTCGGGGGCTCGGAAGAGCCGAGGGATTGGGTGTCGATGAACGCGGACACGGTGAGGAAGATCGGCAGGGTTGCGGGAAGCAACGAGGCGCAGGAGGTAACTGACCTGATTGAGCCAGTCCTGAGCTTCGGGACCGGGCGGGCCTGGCGGGATCTCGTAGATCGCCGCGGCGAAGACTTCCACCGTTGGCGCCCCCAGAGCCACGGCATAGCTGGCGTTCCAAGAAAGAACCCATGGCGGCGGGGCGGACTCGGAGCCTGGGGATCGGGTATCCCGCCTACGAAGAGGCGCGCGGGCTCGCTGGAGAAACGGCGCGGCTCGGAACGGAAGCGATGGTCCAGCTCGCACTGGCGATGGAGAGGTTCATGGACCGGTGGCTCGCGGCGAGCGGGCGACTCGGCGGGCCGAGATTCAGCCTCGGCTAACGCCGCGAGGAGATTCGGTTAGGCGAGTCGAGGGAGCCGAGACTGAGCCCTGTCTCCTACTCGCTATTGCTGCTCTGGGGATCTCCCTCATCCTGTTGGCATCCGGCGAGATCCCTTAGGGCTTCCTCAGAAGCCAGGCCTACGATGTGACCCGTGGGCCTATTGGGTGATGCGCTCGAAGCGATCTACGAAAGCCGCTGGAGCTTCCAGTCGCTCGTCGGTGCCGGCGTCGCGAATGGAGGTCGACGTCTCCGTCTGTGGGTGGTCCGCCCCGATCGTCTCCGGAGCGAGGATGAGACGGACGATGGCGCGCTCATCATCGTGCACGCGGGGACGGGATGGTGGATGTCCCATCCGAAGCACGGGAGCCACGCCGGAAACGACGACGAGGCGACGCTCGGGAACCGCGGCGCGCTCGTCGATCTCCTCGATCCGACCCCCCTGCTTGGCCTCGCCCGCCTCGAGGTCATCGGGGAGGAGGAGGTGGCAGGTCGCGCCGTGATCCGCATGCGTGCGACCCCCCGCTCGGGCGAGGAGATTCACGCTCCGGGCTGGTCGATCGGCCCCGACGGGATTGAGGTGGCGATCGACCGCGACCGAGGGATTGCCCTGCGGGCGGGCTCAATCCGCTACACCCACATGGTCTTCGACGCAGACATCCCGGCGGAGACCTTCAGCATGGAGTTCCCAGGCGGCGAGATCCCGAAGGAGGCCCGGGTCCTGCCGCCGCGTCCGGTCAGCCTGGAACAGGCCAAGGATCTGGTCGGCTTCCCCATCCTTGTCCCTAGTGCACTCCCCGAGGGGTCCCGCCTCGTCCGCTGCGTGCTCCCAGCTGAGGATCCGGCCGACGGCGTGCACCTTTCCTACGTGGTGGATCCAGGAGCTCGGTCCTTCGTGGAGGTGTCTGTAGGGCCGAGGGTCTTGGCCGAGGAGCCCTCGGCCTGGCCGGACTGGCGAGTGGTGCGCGAAGGTGGCGTAGACCTGCGGGTCAGGGAGGATCGGGGTGAATCCTGGTACCGGGCCACGGCCCTGGTCGAGCGCGACCGGATCGGTATGGTGGTGAGCTCGGCCCTGTCCCTCGACGCCGTGGTGGCGATGGCCCTCTCGCTGGAGCCGTTGCCGTGAGCGAGCTTGCCGACCTGCTGGAGCTGCTCCACACCAGCGATTCCAGGTGGAGGACCCTTCGAGCCTCCGGCCGGCACTGGTGGCACGCCCCTCGAACACTCCAAGCCTTCGAGCGCGGGATTCGGTCGCGTCGCGGGGGGAGAACCGTTCTCTTCGGCCGGGAGGCGGAGACCGAGGAGTACGCAGAGCGGGAGGAGCCGTGGCGGCTGTGGCTCGCCCCACCGGATCGGGTGCGCGCGGAGTTCCTGGCCGGCGACGAGACGGTGACGGCGGTCATCGATGGAGATACCTGGTGGAGCTCGAGTCCGTCGTACGGAGCGAGGACGAATCAGGGAGATCCGCGACATAGCCACGGCACAGGACCGGGGGAGCCCCTGGTGCACACGGCGGGCATCCTGCCAGCGGTTCGGCTGGCCATCGAGGGAACGGTGAGAGTCCTCGGACGCCCGGCCCTCGGGGTGAGAGCCACCCCGCTTCCCGAGGATCCCGAGGGACATTGGCACGGGTCTCTCCACGGGCTCGGTTCCGGCGCCGACGCGTACGACCTGATCGTCGATGCAGAGGTCGGCGTGCTGCTTCGATCCGAGGCGTTCCTAGACGGCGAGCCGTTCAAGGTCCTCGAGATGCATGAAGTCGTCTTCGACGCAGAGCTCCCTCCCGAGACATTTGTGCTGGAGGCACCCGGAGGTGAGCCCTTCGAACGGGTTGTGGAGGATCGGCTGGTGCCGCTTCAGGAGCTCCAGGACCAACTCCCATTCACCGTGCTGGTGCCGGCCCATCCCCCCATGCCTGGCCCTGAGGATCGTTTCGAGTTGGGCGAGCGGGCGTCGATCATGCCGGCCAACCCACGACATGAGATGCCGACGCTGGTCCAGATCCCCTACTTTGCAGGTGCGGGCCGAGTCCTGACCCTTAGGGAGTCGGCCGAGCCGCTCCCTGTCCGTAGGCACCAGGAACTTCGGCCTCAGGGTGACCTCATGGTGGGCGAGGATCGAACGGTCCACCCGGCCAGGCCCAACGTCCGTTTGGTGCAGAACGGGACACACGTGGAGCTGGAAGGAGTTGGGATGACGCTTGACGAACTCGTCTCGATCGCCCGATCACTGGTCGCGCTTCCGTCTGGGCCGCCCTTTCTGGCTCACCCTGCGGGCGACTGAGTCCGGAGTGTCGGTATCGGGCGACTCCCGTTGCGATGACTGGTACCCCAAACTGGTACCCCTGGAGGTTGGAAACTGACGAGAACTTGCGGAAGGCAGCAAGAACGGTCATGCGTGATCAGTCGGCTTCTTCGGCCAGTTCTTCCTGGTAGATGGCTTGGCCTTTCGCGGACTCATAATCCGCAGGCCGGTGGTTCGAGTCCACCCCGCCCCACGCGTTTCCGCTGGTCAGGGCCCCCTTTTCGCCTGGCGGGACCTTGACAACCGGATTGCCAACGTGCCTGGTCAGGGGTGAATTCTCCCTCCTCCCCATCCGAGTCCCCAGCGGATCCTAGGGTCCGCTGCAACCACCTCTGACCTGGGGTGGGGCCGCAGTGGGGCCGCGCCTGCCGAAGAAACCCCCCGACGGGGAGACGGCTCCAGACCTAGGCGCAGCAGGATCGTCCGGACCGTCGTTGCTGAGACCTGGATGTCCAGCTTCAGCAGCTCGCCGCGGATCCGCTGGTAGCCCCACCGGGGGTTCTCCCTGCCCAATCGGACGATGAGGTCCCGGACCTCCGGATCGATCGGTGGCCGGCCGGGGCGACCTCTCCTCTTATATGTCCACTTCTTCCTGACGAGCTCCCGGTGCCAGCGGAGCATTGTCTCGGGCCTCACCACGAACGCGGGCCACGGCTTCCTCGGCATCGGTCGGCTCGCCGCCGCCAGCAGCATCCGGTCAAGACGACGCAAACGAGGGCGCTTCACTTGCCGCTGAAGCACCTTCACCTGGTGTCGAAGTACCAGGAGCTCGATGTCCCTCTCGTCCTTCGGACGTGGTCCGGTCCCAAGCGCGTGGCGAACGAGGAAGTAGAGCAGCGAGAACAGCATGGATCTCCTTCCCGTCGAGGAGAGCGCATGCTACCGGCGAGCCGGCGATCGGGCGGATCGGGGATTCTGAACCCTTCAGGAACTGAGGGCCTTGAACGTTCGGCGGAGAGAAGTCTTGGGTGGGCTCATTCACGAGTATCGGGCCGCGGCCTGAGTTTCTTCACCCGACGGGCTGACAACGGAGCGAAACCTGGATCGGGCCCGACGCCTGCTCGCCGGCGAGGGGCAGGTCCGGGCTCGAGTCGCACGTCAGCGGGTGGTCAGGCTCCGACAGCTGACGCGACAGCTCGAGGAGATCACGCAGGAGATCTGGCAGCTGGCCGCGGCCGAACAGGGGCGGTAACCGGCAGCTGAACCGCATCGTCCACTTCGCCGCTCTCACCCAGGTCTCTCGTCATCCACCAGGTCGCGCCTACTACTTGCAGAAGAAGCAGGAAGGCAAGACGACCCAGGAGGCGCTCCGGTGTCTCAAGCGCCGGATCTCCGACCGGATCTTCCAGACTCTCCGCACCCATGGCGCGACGCTGTTGTTGACATAGGAGCTCGAGTGGGCCGTGGCCCGCCGGTACATGAGCCAGGAGTCGTTGGCCAAAGCCCGCATGGCCCTGATCGAGGGGGACGTCGACGTCGGGGAGGAGGTGAGACGCGAGCTAGTGGCGGCCGGCTAACTGCTCAGACTGAGAGGTTGGAGCGGTGGACTCGTACACCACCTTAACGGACGTGGCCCCAGGTTAGAAAAGCAACCGCGATCCGGCCTCCTGACCTTGCTCCGGAGTCCTTCTCCGGCCCAACGACGGTTAACGAGGGGAAGTGCTCCAACATGCGCCTCAGTACCTGTAGGGAGGCTTCAAGATCGGCAGTGCTGACGTCCACCCACCACTTGGCGCGCGGGTGGCCGCTCGCGCGCGGAGTCTAGCTCGAATAGGAGTTAGGTCGGTCACGGCGACGCGGGCTTATTCTCGCGGTGACGGCCAGCGCCGGAAGGAAGGGCCGGTGGAGCTCCAGCACATCCGCATACACGGTCAAGACATCGGATACGTGACCGCGGGGTCGGGCCCGGTGGTCATTCTGATCCATGGCATCGCCAGCAGCTCCACGACGTGGGGCCGGGTCATGCCCGCCCTCGCCGAGCGAACGACCGTCGTGGCCCCGGACCTTCTCGGCCACGGCGGCTCAACGAAGGCCGCCGGGGACTACTCGCTCGGAGCCTTGGCAAACGGCATCAGGGACCTGATGGCAGCCCTGGGGCACCACCGGGCCACCTTCATCGGTCACTCCCTCGGCGGTGGTGTGGCCCTGCAGTTCGCGTACCAGTTCCCCGGTCGCTGCGAGCGGCTGGTGCTCGTGGGGAGCGGAGGCTTGGGCAAGGAGGTCGGCCTTCTGTTTCGCGCGCTGAGCTTCCCGGGGGCGGAGCACGTGCTCGCTCCGGCCTTCGCTCCGGCCGTGCAGTCCAGGAGCACCGCTGTGGTGAACTGGCTGCGGAACGTCGGGATCCCCTTTCCTCCGTCCTTCGACGAGATCTGGCAGGGGTACGTGTCGTTGATGGACGGAGATACCCGACGGGCCTTCTTCCACACGCTTCATTCGGTGGTGGACCCCGGCGGCCAGCGAGTGAGCGCGATGAACCGCCTTCATCTAGCGTCGCTCAGGCCGATCCTGATCATCTGGGGCGAGCGGGACTCGATCGTTCCGGTCCGACATGCCCGAGCCGCCCACCAGGCCATGCCGGGCAGCGTCCTGCACGTGTTCGAGGACGTCGGGCACTGGCCCCAGCACGACCGGCCGGAGGAATTCGCGCGAGTCGTCCTCGCGTTCATCAACTCCACGCATCCGCCAGACCTCACGGATGAGCAGCTCGCGCCACCGATACCCGCTTCACCCAGCGTCTAGGGTCGGTTCCACGGATGACAGGGGCTCGCGGTCGGCCTGATCGTTACCGGCGCCGTCGACGCGCCGTTCACGAACGGGGACCTTCGGCGTGTGCACTTCCGCACGGTCTCGATCAGAGTGGCCTGCGGCTGGAGGCCGTGAGCGCTGCGAGCGCCGACCCAGAGCTAGGTAAGCAGGGTCCGGACCTCCCCCATGGTGAACGCCCGCAGCGTTTCCGTCGAGGCGTTCCCACGCTCCGCGACGATCATGAGGAGCTTGGCCGCCGTCTCGTCGTCAGGGGCTTCCACCACGGCGATCTGGTCGAACCGGCCCATCGTGAGCCAGTTCCCGATGCTTCTCCCGCCAAGTGCCTCGATGCGCTTGTCCACCTCGGCGACTCGGTCGGGGAGCGAGCTTGCCTTGGACCGGCCCTGATCGGTCCATTTGATGAGCGAGACATAAACTGGCACCGCTCCCTCCTTTCAAGGCGTATGTCCGGACTGTGGCACCTCCATTGGACCCCGTGCAAGCGACGTCGTGTGGGACCGACCCGTCCGGCGCCCCGTCACGGTGATCAATGCCACTGTCGAGCCCAGCAGACGTTGCACTCCAGGGTGCGCATCATGGCCATCACGAGCGCGCTGAGCCACCTCGGCCGTGGTCCATGTCGGGAGCGGCTGGACCTCCCGCACGGGGACCCGGGAGCTAGCGCGTGCCCCACCGTCATCGGTGAACAGTCCTGCCGCCCCGGCGACGGCCTGGATTACGGGAACCACGACCGGCTGCTGCGCGAGGCGCGTGAGCTTGGAGCGCCGGTTCCTGGTTAGCTTGTGGAGGAGTGAGATGGGCGGACCAGCTCGATCCGCTGGGTGAGGTTGAACCTCCAGGGCCAGCGCCATGGCGTCGCGCTCACGACCCGGAGCGAAGAGCCATGCGTGTGTTCGACCGGATCGGGCAGATGTGCGTGGAATGGCCGGACGCAGGGCCCCAAGTCCCAGACGAGCGCCCGGGCGCCTGGGCGCAGCACGCGGCCGATCTCGGTCAGGCCTGCCGTGGGGTCGGCCCAGTGGTGCATCGACAACGTGCTGACGACCAGGTCGAACGAACCGTCGGGGAACGCCAGCGAGGCCACGTCGCCGACAAGGAACGATGGCCGGCGCTCGTCGCCGTCCCTCGGACGGTCGGCGTTGGCTCGGGCGCGCTCGATCATGGCCGGATCGAGGTCGAGACCGGTCACGTCCAGGCCGTGCTGGCGAGCCAGCCGGATAGACAGATGGCCGGGCCCGCAACCCACCTCGAGCACCCGTGCGCCGTCCGGGGCGACCGCCGCGACGTCGGCAGCGATGCGCCCGAAGAGCGAGCCGAGCACGAGCCGGCTCAGCGCGTCGTAGACGACGGCATCGCCGATGAGGATCCCTCCCGGCACCCTTCGCCCTGTGGCGGCACCGCGGCCGTGTCGCACGACGGCGACGGCCGCGGCGGCCGCTCCGAGCAGGATCACGAGCGTTCGACGTCGGGCCACCTAGGGTCGTACTGCTTTCAACTCGATCGCCATGGTGGTGAAGGGTAATCGGAGAGGGCGGTGGAGTCCGCTTGTGAGGTCGCTGCGGGCCGTGTGGGGTGCAATTATTCGGATCACGCAGTTCACCTGCGCATTTGGCCCATCGGGGGGTCGGGAGCCCAGTGGGCCTAAGGGCCTTTCAAGGATGCCCGATGCCTTCGCGCTCAGCCTTCCAGGGGGGAGATCTGAGTCTCCGAGACTCAGGTTTCGGTTGCTTGTTCTAGCCAGGGATGGCAGGCAGCCGGTAGTTACCCCGGGCCGACCACCCGCTTCAAGTGGTGGGGAAGGGCCAGGACCCCGATCCGAAGATGCGCAGGTCGGCGCTGTGATCTGAATAATTGCACCCCACAGGTTGACGAACAATAGGAGCATCCCTTCAGCCCAGTCTGTGTCGCAACCGGCTGCTAGTGGCAGACTCTCAGGTTCCTGGGCCCAGGCTAATGGTCCGGAGTTGGCTGACGTCGCTCCCATTCGGTGCCGGCGCTGAAGGATTCTCGCCTCGTCCTGGCTTCACCAGAGTCCGCAGGGGGGAGCTAGTCGATCAGCCGTCTCCGCAGGGCTTCGGCTACAGCGGCGGTCCTGTCGGAGGCCCCGAGCTTCCTGTAGATGTCCCCCAGGTGAGACTTCAGGTCATCCCTGGACATGGAGAGCTGTTCGGCGATCTCCGTGTTGGTGTGCCCGAACGCCAGAAGCTGAAGCACCTCCAACTCTCGCGCCGAGAGCCCCTGAGTCTGACTCACCTCTCGCTCGGCCAGCGCATCTGCGAGCGACGCGACGACATCGGGGTCGATGACCATGGTACCGCCAGCCACCAGCCGCACGGCCTGGATGAGGTGTTCCGCATCCCGGGTCTTCAGTACGTACCCTCGGGCCCCGGCGCGTGCCGCCTCGGTTACGTACTGATGCTCATCGTACGCGCTCAGCATGACGACCTGTGTGTCCGGATGGCGCTTCCGAATTGCTCGCGCTGCTTCGAGGCCGTCCATCCCGGGCATCCTGACGTCGACGAGCGCGACGTCCACACGAGGGTGGGCCCCTTGTAAGAAGGCCAGAACTTCCTCACCGTTGGAAGCCTCCGCGATCACCTCGATATCAGCGGACATGTCGAGATACTCGCGGAGCCCTTGACGGACGAGCACATGATCGTCCGCGATGAGGACCTTGATAGCCATGGCGATCCCGGCCTACCCTCGGCGGGACACCCCCCACCGCATTCTACGTTCGCGATCCGGGTTCATGTTCAAGAGGCAGAAGGCCCGCGCCCTGAAGGGCGTTATCGTGCACTCCTGTGCCAACCCCTTGACCGGGGTCGGGACGTGTTCCTTTCGCCCAGGAGCATCAGTCAGGAGCCCTGTGACGATCCCACCTCCTTGCCTATCCTTGGTTCGAGCGGGGGGACGACCCGAATGACCACGCAGAGGGCGTCGCGATCTTGGCGCTGGCCGCAGACCCTCCTAGCCTGTTGGCCGGACGTGGGCGGACCTCGGACCGGGAGCTGTGCGGTCATGCATTTCTCAACACGGCTTATTCAGGAGGGTGGAAGCTTCGTGTTCAGCGCCTTCGATGATCGGGATGCGAGATTGTTCCTGCGACGAAGGGGGTATCACCCACACAGACCGAGAGGACGGACGTCATGTTCGTTCGATACCTGCCCCCCCAACCCTCCGCGGTCTCTCAGGCAAGGGAGTTCGTCCGAGCCGCGTCGACCAACCTGATTGCTCAGGCTCTGAACGACCTTGTCCTGGCAGCCTCCGAGACGTGCACCAACGCGGTGCAGCACGCCGGAGCGTCGCGGGTGAAGCTGACGTGGGACCGAGAACCGGAGGGTATCGTGGTGCAGATCGAGGACGACGGCGTGTTCGGCCGAGAGGCGCCCGGCGACCACCTGGGGATCGGGTTGTCGCTCGTGGCCGGTGTGGTCGATGACATCACCATCAAGGCGGGCTCACAGGAGAATCCCGGGACGGTCGTTCGGCTTGTGAAAAGGACCCCATCGGACGAAGAAGAAGCGACCGCCGGACGGCGACAAGCATCGGGGCCCTCTTCGATCTCGTGAAGCGGTCGGACTCCGCCTCCGGCTCGATCAGTCCCACTGTATCGGGGGAGTAGGATCGCCGCGGCCGATCGAGCCGGCGACCATCACGACTTGCGCGTTGTGCTTGGGCGGGTACGACGCGCCGATCCGCTCCGCGAGGGCGAAGCGCCATCCGGTGGCCTGGTTCACACCGCGATCGTAAGAGATGCCCTCTGGAGGTGAACGCACCCGCCGGTTGGTGCATGGAGTCGGTCCGCGCGGTTCTCTGACGGACGCGCGCATGACACCGGATCGGCCAGAGCGCGGGCCAACAGGTCTGGCAACGTGGCCTGAACAGCCGGTTTGCCATTGCCAAGTGCGGGTGGCACGCTGCCCGTATGAAGAAGCTGCTCTTGGTGGTGCTGGCCGTGGCGACTCTGGCAGGGGTGGCAATGCTGGTGAGCCGCAGGTCCGCCGCCCACTAACCGAACACAAAGCGGGCCCGGCTACAGTACTCAGCGGAATACCCTAGCTCTATGTTGCTTGAATCGGGGCGAATAACGTGAAGAGGCTGTTGCATAAACCCCGATCTGGCCACAATTTCCGAGTGGGATTCTACAAACTCGCAGGCCAGAGACCTGTCTCCTCAGACCAAACACGGCGGTTTGAGGTTTGTGCAACAGCCTCTGAAGGGTGCATCTATTCAGATACAGCCTCTGACCTGGGCCGTCGACAATCTGGTTCCGACCCAGGTCGGTCCGCGAACCCTACGGCGTGTAAGTATCGGCCGGTCTCTCCGACCCATGGGGCCGGGCGAACCTGAGCACCTCCGCTCAACTCTCAAGAGTCAATCCCAGGGCTCTGAAGGGCGCCTATAAGAGGGCCACCAAGGGGAGTGGGGGACGGATGCCGCACCATGCTTCCCTTGAGCCACAGCCAAACATGCTGCTGCTCAGAGAGGTGAACCGAATAAGTGCACCCTTCGCGCCGCTTCGCCGATGGAGACCTGCTCCTCATGCCGCCGACTGGCTGACCATCCGAGCGAGGACATCCCGGTTCCACCGGGCGGCCCGCCTCGGTTTGATCCCCGATTCCATCAGCGCATCCCCGATCTGCCGATAAGACAGACCTCTCTCGCGCAGCTTGGTCACTTGAGAGGCAACATCCTGAGCCCCTGTCCGCAACGTGGCGGCGCGAGGGCGCGCTCTGGTCTTACGGGCTTGGGTGGGTGTCTTGCGCGTGGTCCGCCCGATTGTTGAGCGCCTCCTCGTGCTCTTGGGTCTCGCGGCCAAAGGCCCCGGGGCACGGCCACGACGCGGAGCCCGAGCCGCACTGGTCAGCTCACTCAGGTGCCCGTCGCAAAGATCGGTCACGAGCTTGCGCCTCCCGATCAGGAGCTGAACGGGGTGAGCGTCCTGCGCCCCACAACGGTCGCACACGAGCACGATGCGTTCCATGGCTATCCTCCCGGTCTGGGCGCCCTCT
>WNFZ01009029.1_pt1 | contig 13527 bp, 11 predicted proteins | sample 5400081 | NCBI WGS metagenome assembly WNFZ01 (sample SAMN13153365, study PRJNA577476) | soil metagenome | isolation source: 80 cm soil or saprolite under grassland replicate 1 | place: USA:California | collected 2016-06-15
TCCACTTCGATGGTGAGCGGATTGGATTCCAGATCGCCAAAACGCTCGCATAGATAATCGCCCACCACGCCGTCAACCACGAACACACCGTTGGTGTTCATCGGCGCAGTGAAGATTTCGCCGCCGGGAAGGTTGCCCCATTTGTCGCGGGTGATGATCCCGCTGGTTTTCAGCCATTTTAATTTGGGCGAAAGCTCCGCTTCGAATTCTGTCCCGTGCAGCGTCTTGCAAGTGATCCGCTCGGCTTGTCGCGCGCGTTCGACCAGGCGCTGGCTAAGCGCATCGACCGCGCAAAAGTCGGCGCGCATGCCCTCGAGCATGATTTCGCGGTTTATGTTAACCATGTGGCCATGCCGGATTTTGTGATTGTTGACTACGCTGGTCATTTGTGTCCGGGCAGTCAGCTCGCCCGGTTGTGTTTGGGCGGCGAAGATGGACACCTGTGAGAGTGCCAGATCATCCAGGATGATCTCCGGCATATACTTGAGCGGACGCCGCGCATGATGCTCGAGCACAAACAAACTGTACTCTGAACCGGCGCGCTCCACTTCTTTCTGCAGCGCTGCGGCGATTTCACGCGTCGCGGTGTCGGTGATGATTGTGATCCGCTCCTGCGGTTTCAACCGAAGGCAGACGTCGATGGCGTTGCGCGCGCCAGGAACCATTTCCGGATCAATCGGATGGAGATAAGCTCGATCGGGCATACGAAAGTGTTCAGAATTACGCTGAAATGAGGAGCAGGCAAATTTCCTGTTCCTCATTACGATACACACAGATGGCGACGTTTCGACGAAGAGACTCCGTGACTTTAGGAAAGAGATTTTACATCAATATCGCAGGCGCGATAATCTCCCCGGCACGCGCTATGGCATCGCAAATTCAATCGCTAACTCGTTTTGCTGTTGTCCTCGCGATTTTTTCGGCTTGGACCAGGCCGGCTATCGCTGATCAACAACAACAGCAACCACCGGTTTCATTCCAGGTACCAAAGAACGATTCTGCCAAGGCCGAAGCGCTGGCCGACCAACTTGCGACCCTTTCGCCAAGAGTGAATCGGGATGAGGCAGAGCTGGTGGCGCAATGCGCTTACGCCACTGTAAGCAAACTCAGGCGACAATACCGGATGTTTGGCACGCCAATTTTCAATAATTTTCTTATTTATCATGGCATCAGGAAACGCGGCTACTGTTACCAATGGTCGGAGGACCTGCTCGTCGCGCTCGATAAATTAAAGCTCACCAGCCTGGAGCTGCACTGGGGCGAATATGATCCGCGCACGTGGCGCGAGAACAATTGCATCGTCGCCACCGCCAAAGGACAGCCATTCCAGCGCGGGATCATGCTGGAGTGCTGGCGGCATTTAGGACATCTCTATTGCGGTCCAGTCGCCAGCGATTATGAGCATTACGTGGAGAACAGCGCATACGCGCGCTTTGTCCTGGGCAGATCAGCAGCCTCGAACGCTCGCCACGGGACGAGTCCGTCCGATCGGCGGACTTCCGGGGTTAATCAGCCCGTTGTGTTCCAGACGAATGTTATAGCGAAGGGAAAATCCGGCGATTAGTGAAAGGTTGCGACTGCGCTTGCGTCAACACGGCCATTGCAATTGCGCCCGATCCTGTTCGGATGGCAAAAGCGTTTAAAAAAGCAATTGAAGCAGGACGCGAAGCGCGCGAATTCGGGCTGGCCGAAAAATTGAGTCGGCCGCCGCGACCAGTCCTCGGACCGGATTTTTGTCTTAATCGCGTGCAGGGCGATCGCTTGGAGCCGCCGACACGGGTCGAGCTTCAGTACGTGACATATCCAAATAGTCCGCAACTTCGCGAAGTACCGTAAGTATCTTTTCTCGATTGCGAGGAGACTTGTTGACGAATAGCGGGCTCGGATGCGGAGACTCAAAAAGTCTCACATCGGGACGCAACTTCGCAATGTAGTTTGAACCGCGTTGAGCTTTGTAGCCGATGAGCACAATAGCTCGCAATCTAGGTAAAAGATCCAAAAGCGAGTTCAGTGATTGGATGCCAACCTCGATATCATCTGAATTGGCGGGGCGAATTCGCGAACCAGAGCCGATATACCAGGGAATGATATTCCAAGTTACAGTTCGCTTCCGTGAGATTCCTGATTGCTGATTAAGTTGGAAGAAGTTCTTCGCGGTCTCATCCGGGTTGTTGCGTGAGATAAACCCTGATATCACAGTCTTAGCTCCAGGCGCTTCAAGTAAGTACAGGATCTCGGCCGCAGTCCCGCCATCCCACGGATCGAAATAAGGAATCCGGTAGTTTGACCCCATTTCGGCACGGAGCGTCTCGACAAATGCTGTCAACGGAGCAATATGCGGCTCGCGTAATTCAGCCAGCCTTGCTGCGCGAGCCGCGGGGCTGCCAAGCGACTTAGGCTTGTCGTCAAAATGTTCCCTTGGCATCACGTGTGAGTGTCGCCTCGCTCCAGAGAAACCTTCAACGCCGACCAACCAACCTTATGAACTAACTACTCACCAAACTCTTCCGTCACACTTGACACCTTACATAGGGGTTAGGCGTTTCGGTTCGATGCGAGTGGATGTGCATGACGAGAATAAAGCCTCTCCACCAACGCGATAGAGCGACGAACAATGCTGGCAGTGTCTTCGGGTGCCTTCGACCCGTGGATGACGCGGGATGTAGCTGTGTAGAGGGCGAATGCCTCAGACTTGTCGGAACCGCGTAACGTCCAATTGATGCGTCTGTGCGGGGGAAAGTCCTTGAAGAAGTAGTCGTCCTCAAGCTGTGCCTTCGTAATCGCGCCGATGCGCACGCAGACATCGGTAATCGCAGTCTCAACGAGACCGCGGCACAAGCCATAAATAGCCGCCAGCTGGCCGAACGCGTAGCACATACGAACCTCGTCGAGTATCTTCGGAAGGGTGGGTGGCAACGTCACAGGACTAATCAAGCACCGGGTCACAATCTGGCCGTGAATGTAGCCGGAGGTAGAATACCACCGATGAAACTCGTCCCAGGAAAGGTCCTGCAACTGGGAATCATCGAGGTAACTGAACTCCATCTCGTAGTCGTCAAAGTGCTTCGAGGCATCGGCGACGATGGGCTGTAAAATCCGGTCTGCGGGGAGGGGTTGCTTGAGGCCGATGGCCCGAATGACGGATGCGGCTACAGAGTCAGTTGTCGTGAGAGTAGCAAGCTTAGGGCTGGTCAAGAGGTTTAGAGCCAACTGGCGTTTGGCATCCATGTATTCCTGTGCTCCGTAATAGACGCGCAAAGCCTGTCTGCTGGATTCGCTGAGCTTCGATGGCCCGTCGTCCAGCAAGGATGTTAGATGCTGAGGGCCATTACGGTAGGAGTCAGCAAAAACCTTCGGGCCGAGTTGACGCACCATCTCGGAAAGCGATGTGCTCATACTGCTGACTTTCTTTGCGTGGGAAACTACGTCGTATTTCATTGGGAGAATGCGCCCGTAACCCTAACTACCAAGCTCAGCGACCGTCGCTCGCAACGCGCGTCCGCCGAAGCCGGTGAGGTTGTAAAATCCATAACTCACAAACTCAATCGCATAGCGCCGGTTCGCTGCGGCGTACTTGTTAGGTGTCATTGTTCGGTGAAATAATCTGAATCCACTCTCTTAATCTCGTAACGGGCGACGGGCGCGACACCGATGTTGTGGTCAATCAACATCTGGGCAAGCTCCTCCCCATCAATCAGCACAATCTTGCTGTCAATGCGAGAAGCGTAATCATGTGCATCCCGCGAAAAATCCGAAGTCGTAATGAAGATGCCCTTCCGTGCGCGCTGCCCTTGGAGTGCTCCGGCAAACTTCTGAATATCTGGTCTGCCTACGGTATTGTCCCACCGCTTCGCCTGAATGTAGATGATGTCCAAGCCGAGCCTGTCCTCTTTGATGATGCCATCAATCCCCTCATCACCACTCTTGCCGATGGCGCGCCCTGCGTCCTTCCGGCTACCGCCGTAGCCCATCTTGACGAGAAGCTCCACTACCAGACGCTCGAAAAGTGCCGGGGGACTCTGTTTGATTTGGGTAAGGAGGTCCGCCGCCAAGTCGCTGCGTAAATTCTGGTAAGCCCGCTCCAATGCCTCCTCCGGCGTGCGTGTCTGCTCCTCCTCCTCAGTCTCGCCGCTGGTAGCGGGCTGCTTCCGCAGAGCCTTGAACTCTCTGAACTCCTGATATTGCTCGAGAAACTTGGCGTCAATCCGTGCTGGCTTCTGTCCGAGGGCGCTCTGTCCTCTGTCCGTAATCTGAAAGAAACCGCGACGTGTCGTCCGCAGAAGCCCCGCCTTTTTCATGTAGGTCCGCGCCCAGCCGACACGATTGGCGAACACCTCCTGCTGGCCGCTTGGAAGCAATTCTCGACGCTCCTCGTCTAAAAGCTTGAACTCACCGGCAAGCGACTCGATGGCGTCGCGCAGTGAATGCTCCGCTCCATCACCGGCGAACCTGAGTAGCGGGAGCATCGTTGTTTGGTAGTCTGGAATTGGCATGGCGTGCGATATGAGACTAAGGAGAAAGAGATCAGCTACGGCTACCGAGAGCGAGCGTCAAATGCGTTGGACGTGTCTTGATGATCGGAAGCGAAATTAAAAACCGGGTAGCCGTTGGGTGCATCGCAGGGTTAGATCCCGTTGAGGTATCCATCGACAACGCCCCAAGTTGAAGTAAACAACTTTGCACGGTCTTCTGACGTGGCACCGGCTGGCGCTCCATGGCGGAGCGGGTCACCAGCCGCCTTGATTGCACGGAGAGTGTCTTCCGTGCACCCCGACACTTCACGAAACTTCTCCCACTGCCTTGCCTTATCTGCACTTGAAAGATTGTGCAGGGCAGCACAGTGATGACGGAGCGATTCGACTGCACGGTAGCAGTAGAAGCCCGTGTCCTCAGCATGCTTCATTGCGGATACCAGATCACTGAAGCAGCGATGCAAGAAGACACCATTTGGACCGACTGTCTTATCGCGTAACTTCAACAACGCATCTTGCAGGTCTATGGACTTTGCTCGCTCGGCAAGGCATGGAATGTCGATGCCAAAGACATAGTCTATTCCTCGACTCTGGTTTAGAACGCGAGTGACTTCGAAGTCGTAGGCGAAGCCCTTCAGATAACCAACCATTGCAAGATGAGTTTGAAGGATGTTCTTGACAACATTCCTCAGATCAAAAATGTCCCAGTCGTGCTCACTCTCCACCCACACCGTTACTTGATTTAGCAGAATGCTCACCTTTGCGACACCACTCACGCCAGAGGTTACGTGGGAGAACGCCAGCGCAAAGCTAAGTGACAGCTGGGCGCGCTCCGGAAGCACGACGCCGTTGAAGAGATACGGTTCCCTGCCGTCGGGGTCTAACTAAAGATTAGACCGGATTGCGCAGTCTATTTCACATTTCGACTGCATTTTTTGGTTGCTCCTAATATCGGCGGGAAATGCAGAAAATTCATCGGCGTTCAGCAGGCGATAGGGATGCCAGAATAGGCAATTGCCAAAGAAGGGCAATCAATTTCCTGGGCTCACGTCTGGCCAATGTGGCCGTAGAACACTCCTTGGGGATCATACTGCCGCTGAATTGTCTTTAGACGCTCCCATACGCCCGGCGCGAGTGATTCCGCCGCGCGGGTCGGCGACGCGAGCAGATCCGTTTCTCCCATGTAGTGCCCGCGCGTGATTGGTTCGAGCGATCGCAACGTTTCGTGATGCCAGCGCTCATTTGCCTCGTCATCAGCGGCGTTGTCCCAAACGCTGTAACAGCCGATGTAGAGCGGCGCGGCCATAGAGTACGCCATTTCCCTCGCGGAGGGATCTATGGTTGGCGGCGGTGTTACAGCCACAAGGATCTCACTCATCAGCGATGGGGCCTGCGCCAGTCGAGCGCGTAGTCCGCTCAGCACGGGCGTGGGATCGGCGTCCGACCAGATAATCCCTACGTTATAGCGATGCCCCTCTGGAAAAACGGCTGCTTCGATAGCAAATAGATCGTCGAAAGAAACAGGCGTGTTGACCTGCCGCACAAGCGCCTGGTCGAGCACCGGGCAGGTGTCGAGCGCCGCGAGCGCTGCGGCTGTTTCCTCCGCCGAGTCGCCGTAGGCGAGGGGCCAAAGGGTTAGATATCGTTGCTGGCGATTATCCAGTTGGCTAGCTACGCCAGGAGGTGGCAGAGCTAGCAGCAGGAGTTGCTCTACGGAGATGGGCAACGAACGTACCGTTTCGGCCAGCCACGGCACAATCGCCTCGATTAACTCTAATTGGTACACGTAGATACATTGCATAATTGCCTTCGGTGCCGGGTAAAGCCGCAGGTGATACCGAAGGATTACGCCGGGGAAGCCCGGGCCACCGCCGCGCGCAGCCCACAACAGGTCCGAGTTTTGCTCTGCGTCGGCCGTGATCAGCTCGCCGTCGGCGTTCACCAAGTCGATAGCTAGAACGTTCGAGCACGCGATTCCCCAGCCGCCCTGGTTCCACCCTTGTCCGCCGGCCAACAGGTAGCCGCCGATCGCGACGGTAGGACAATGTCCCGCCGGGAAAGCTAGCTCGTGCGGCGCCAGCGCGGCGACTAGCTCGGTGTTCTTGATCGCTGGTTGCGCGACAGCTGTTCGAGCCGCCACGTCAACAGTTACGCCATTGAGTCGCGACAGGTCGATCAGCATTCCGCCGTCGCGCAAAGAGGTCGCGATCCAGCTATGGCCGCCTGCGCGTATAGATACACGCAGTCCCCGTGAACGCGCGAGCTTAACCGCTTCCATCACGTCCGCGTCAGATGTCACCGAAACGATGACGTCAGGAAACCGCTCGGGGATGCGCTCGTTCCAAACCATGCGGCGTCGCGTCGCCTCATAATCGGAATCAGTCCGCCACACTGTTACCATCTCGCAGACTTAGTAAGGGTGCCGGTCCTTTTTGCTTTGCCAGGCCTCACACGCCTTCAGGGCGAATTCCCGCTCGAAATCGGGAAAGCATTTGATGGCTTTCCTCTCTTCCCACGGGAGTTTGAAATCGATGTATTGAAACTCGTCGTCAAAGCCGATCTTGCTGGTATCCGACAGTCTTGTGCCGAAATACACCCGATCAATGCGCGCCCAATAGATGGCACTCATACACATCGGGCAGGGAGCGCCATTCACGTAAAGGTCGCAGCCCTTGAGCATCTTCGCCCTTTCGGGGACCGGGTCGGGCGAGCCTGCAGGCCGGGGAATCATCTCCAATACCCCGTCATAAGAATCTGAGCCGACAAGGGCTTTGGAATTGAGACGGGCGCAGGCATCCATGATAGCGGTCACCTCGGCGTGATAAACCGGAATTCCGGTCAAAAGAACCCGGTTCTGGCCACGGCCGATGATCTTGCCGTCCCTGACAATGACGGCTCCGAACGGGCCGCCCCATCCTTCCTCGACGGACTCGATGGCTAACCGGGTCGCCTCGTGGAGGAATTGTTTCTTATACTCGTCGCTTTCAATATCTGGTTTGCTCATGTGTTTGTGTTTTCCTGTGTTGTTTGTGGGTTTGTTCTAGACTACGCGTGGAAGTTTTCGCAGCTTGCGCAAATTTTTAGGCGCCATTTTGGCGATGTGGTGCCGCCGGATCGGAACACGGGGGTTGTCCGCCACAGGACGGACTCGCCGTGGCGAGCCTGTGCCCCGAAAGCTTTCGGGGGACATTTTGTCTGGAGTTTCCCTTCCACCGGAGTAAAACTCCGTTGGCCGCACAGATTAAAAATCTGTGTTCCAAATATCGGCGACATCAGTGTAATCCGCGGTTCTTCCGCATTTTTGAATTCGTGCCGTGTTTGTTCATATCACATAAATTTCCAAAAGACTGCAACCGATAACGCATAAAGCGCAAAGACTACGAGTGTGCCTTTCCAATGCACGCTTTTCGGCGCATCCGGCTGTGGCAAAAGCCACCAGTTCAACCAGCGGACCAGGTACGGCATGGTGACATAAGCTACGAGCGTGACGCTGATCGCGTTCCCTACGAAGCTCGCCAGCGCCGATTTCAGGTCAAGTTGAGCGAGCCTTTTCATGAGAAAAAGAATTTCCAGGCAGACGATGGGATAGAGACCTAGAAGGACGAGCATGGTGACTTTCCAATTCGGCGGCGCCTGTCCGGACGTGGGATCGGTCGGAACCCATCCGGGGAAAGAAGTATCGACGCGGTGCTGATAGGAAGCGGCGACGAGATCTTTCGACTCTTCAAGGAGCGCTTTGCGCGCTGGGGAATTCATCCATCGATTGAGATCGTCAACGCTGGAAAAGCGCATCAGCGTCATCCAACCTGCGCCTGAAGTCTTTGGCGGCTGAGAATATCCGCCCTGATAGCCGGGCGACGCAGCCTGCGCCTGTTGAATGCGATTTGACCATTCCTGGTAGGCCGCCTCTTTCCCGGGAGCAACTTGCTCGAGAATCACCTCGGTCACACTGTTTTCCAGATGATACTGGGCTGCGGCGTCGCCAACCAGTTCTGTGAACGGGCCATCGAGCAATGGTTTCACCTCCTCAAAAAGACGATTGCGAGCGTCGCTTGTGCGCCATGCGCGGAGATGCCCGATGGAATCAAAGCGAGTGACAAAGACCCACTCCTTGATGTCCTCGGTTTGCGGTGGAATCACTTCGCGGCTCGTGAAACCCGGGCTGGCCAGCAACGCGTCGGCAACACGTCCATTCCATTCGAGAAACTGGTCCTTCATGCCTTCGCGAACCGGCATCGCGCTGACGAGCTTAAGGGGCTGGCTCCCGGCGTCGGGATGTAACTAATCGCGGGTTCGAAATACGTGGCGGCAATGAGATGAGCCTGGTAGTAAACTTGAAACATCAATTCGCTACTGCGGTGGAAAATATTCCCGTTCAACCAAGACCACGCCACGCCGGCGCCCGCGGAATCTTGCGATCTTCCCGGCACAAGTCCGAACGCCGTCAAACCGGATCCGAAATATTGATTCACGGGGAGGGTTTCCGAGTTGTTCGCGCCAAACTGGAAAAAACTTGTAAGACCGCTGTTGTCCTTCCCCGGATGACGAAACCAGATTCGCTGCGAGCCGAAAATATAGACACCCGTCGCACCGGATTCGGTTACGTCTCCCACGCGCAATTGCCCAGACTGATTCCATAAACCGACACCAAATGAGCCGGGCAAATTGTCGCTGCCAATCTCCCAGGCCGCGCCCGCCTCCCAAATATTGAAATAATAGCCATTGAACTGCGGCCCTCTCGTCCCGGTTTGCGTCCCATTGGCGATATTCCCGTCATACACTCCGTAGGAAAGGTAGAAATTATTCGTCGGCGCAAACGTAGTCGTCACCCCGTACGCAGAGTTGTAATATCCAGGCATCACTCCAAGCAACGTGGGATTCACAAAGACAGGCGTGAAAAGGAGACCGGACACCGAGGGAATGAAGAGTGATTGGTCCTGTGTGGGAACCGGGCGCAAGACGTCATTGAAGTCAGCCGTTGGCACCATTTTTCCGACACGGATGATTAGCTTTCTATCAAAGAGCTCCTGCCGCCACCATAACTGATAAAGCTCCGACCGATCTAATGGCGGTGGACCGGGCAGGGAATTGTAGCCCTGCACACTGCCAGCCTGTTGATTTGTAGGTTGCCCGTCGAATTGCAAAAACTGGATGCCGAATTTTCCGCCTTTCCAACCGATGAGCTTCTCAAAATCCAGACCGAGACTGATAATAAGCAAACTGTTCCAACTCCACGCACCCGGCTGTTCGCCGCCGGAGATCAAACAGTTTGTGTCCGCCGCCCATACACCGCCAAGGAAGACGCCCGAATCTTTTTTGAATCCCAGCCATTCACCAGCCTGGCCCGTTCCGGTTATCTGATTAATGGCGCCAGGATTTGCGCTAATTCCAAGGGGAGGTGTCGTCCCACCGCCTTGCCCTGCAGACACTGGGGGTGATTCCGCCGAAGTCGCAAATGCCGTTTCGGCAGAGACCACCATTGCCCAGGAGAGAATGAGCAGAATGGCTCGGAATGAAATGCTTGGTTTTGCGAACCAAAAGCGCCGGCGAAAATGCGAAGCAGAGCTTTTTGTTTTTATACCCTCCGAGCCTGACGAGTTCTTGGTTCTTTTGCAATAAATTCGGCTTTTCGAATCAACAAGAATCAATTCCGCCGTCGCTTCGAGTTTGGGTGACATGCTGAGAAATCCATAACAGAGTGGATGCGCCGTTTCATCCGCTGCATCGAGTTGCGGCTATCCTGCAGAAATTTCTTGCGCAATACGCGCTTAAGTCACAAGCTCGCTGCGCAATGAGCACGTTCGCGCGTTCAACAAATCGAGGGCGCGCGTCTATTGCAATTTGCATCTCCACCGCATTTCTCTGGGCGCTCGCTTTGAGTGCTTCCCCGCAATTGCACCAGCGCGTCCACAAGGATGCGAATCGTGTTGAGCACAATTGCGCGGTGACGATGATCGCCTCGGGCAGCTACGATCATGCCGCCAATCCGCCGCTGATCGGCGCGTCTGCTCCAGCTCCTCAATTTCCAAGTATTCCGGTGTTGACCTCGTGCTGGGTTCAATCGCCTTTTCTTGGCGCGTGCATTTTCGAGCATGCGCCGCCCGCGCGCGCTTAAAATTGTAGGGCGTCTGTGCCAGACGCAGCCTAACCGAAATCGGCGTTTCACAGAAACGCCCTACAAACTTCGCGCTCCTTTACGTGTCTTCGCGTCAATCGCGAAGCCAATAACTAATCACAATTTTCAAAACCCAATTTCCAAATAATTACCAATGAAAAAAGTTTTAACCGCAACCACAGCGCTGCTCTTCGGGGCGAGCATTGCGATGGCGCAAAACCCTGTCACAGCTGCACCGAGCCCCACACCAACGCGATCGTCCCCTGGCACGGCTGAAGCCGAACGAGTCGTCGTCAGTGGCGGCGCGATAGAGCGCAGCGAAACCGACACCGCACAAGCAGTCACGATTCTCAGTGAAGATAACCTGAAGTTGCAAATAGCGCCGACATTAGGCGACACGCTCGCGACGCAACCTGGCGTCGGCGGGAGCGATTTCACGGCTGGGGCAAGTCGCCCGGTCATTCGCGGTCAAGCTGATAACCGAGTTCGGGTCTTGAACAACGGCACGGAAATCTTCGACGTTTCGAATCTCAGTCCCGACCATGCTCCGAGCGTAAGCACGCTGCTTAGCCAGAGTATCGAAGTTGTGCGCGGCCCTGCGACGATCCTGTACGGCTCAGGCGCCATTGGCGGCGTGGTGAACGTGACCGACAATCTGATTCCGGTCGAGCAACCGCCCACGCCGATCAGTGGCGAAGTCGATGGTCGGTTCAACAGCGCCGATCTCGAACGCAGTGGCGCGATCGCGCTCACGCTTTCACCTTTTCAGCATTTCGTTGTCCATGCGGAAGGCTCGCTTCTTCGTACCGACGATCGGAGCATCCCCGGTTTCGCCCTGGACCAACGCATTCGCGCCGAGCTCACACCGGAGCAACGTCACAACGATGGCTTCGGTGGCAATCCGTTCGGCACTGTGCCGAACACATTCGTGAAAACTAAAGATTTCGGCATCGGCGCGTCATACGTCTGGGACAAAGGTTACATCGGCGCATCATATACTCGGTTCCTTTCCGAGTACGGCGTGCCGGATGATCCCGAAGCGGATGAGCCCGGTGTGCCGCCGGAGCATGTTCATCTCAAGGTGCGGAAGGACCAGTACAATGTGCGCAGCTCGATTGTCGATCCACTACCGTGGTTTTCAGTCGCGAATTTGAAATTCGTTTATACCGATTACAAACACGACGAGATCGATAATGAAACTGTCGGCGCAACGTTCAAGACTAAAGGTGTCGATTCGCGAATCGAACTGGTGCACCAACCGATCGGAATCTTTCAAGGGTCAATCGGCTCGCAGATATTTTACAAAGAGCTCTCTGTCCTCGGTGGGGAAGCCTTTTTGCAACCCAGCGAAACTTTGGCTGTCGCCGGTTTTGTCTTCGAAGAAGTGAAACTGAATCCGGTTCGCCTTCAATTTGGCGTGCGTGTGGAGCATGATTCCGTCTCCATCGACTCGAGCGATCCCGATCTGACCTCGCTTACGTCGCCCAGTCAGAAGGACCAGCAATTCTGGCCAATCAGCGGTGCGGCCGGCGCGATTTACGATTTCGCCCAAAGCTGGCAGCTGGCCCTCAATCTCGCTTATTCGGAACGGGCACCGACGGCGGAGGAACTTTTCGCGCGCGGCCCGCACGATGCCACGTTTCAATTCATCATCGGCGATCCCAATCTCGACGTCGAAATAAACCGCAGTGTCGATCTTCGTCTGCGGAAAACGGCTGGCATTGTCACCGGTTTCATCAGCGGCTTTTACACCAACTACGATGGCTTCATTGACTTCACGCCCACTGGCGAGATCGAAGATGGCTTGCAGGTTTTTATCTACACGCCCAAGAAAGCGACTTTCTATGGCGGCGAAGCCAGGGCTGATTTTCATCTGCTGCCGTTGAGCATCACAAAGATGCGCGAGCAGTCCGATTCAAAATCGGTCAAAAATATTATCACTGGGGGGGAAGAAACAACGCAGACCAACCCAAATGATCTTTATCTGCGGATACAAGGTGATTACGTCCACGCGGAGGATAGCACCGGAGAGCCATTGCCGCGCATCACGCCTTTCCGTTACAGCGCATCGCTGAATTATGAAAGCGAACATTGGATTGCCAGCATCGAAGGCCAGCGGGTGGACAGTCAAAATCGCGTCGCCCAATTTGAAACGACGACGCCTGGCTACACGTTTTTGAATGTGAGTCTCGGCTACAAATTTCAATGGAAGCGGACGTACAATTATCTTTACGTCCGCGGCACGAACCTGACCGACGAAGAAGGACGCGACCATCTATCGTTTTTGAAGGAGGTGTTGCCGCTGCCCGGGCGCGGCGTCACCGTTGGTCTGCGCACGACGTTCTGAGATTTTCGAGCTAACGGAACGCAGCAGCGATGCGGCTTGCGTTGCCCGTTTGCCGACGATTTTTGCCCTCATCTTTCGATAGCTGCTATCTTACTCGGAATGGAGTCCGCAGAACATTCCGAGCCTCCCGCGCAAGCGGCCGAGTACGTCCGGCTCGGGCTGATGGGTCTCGTCATCGTGGCTAGCCTGACCGGATGGTGGCGGCATTGGATGTTGCGCGACTGGCTTGCATGTACGGCCACACTTGTCGGTGGATTCCCCATTTTCAAGGAGGCGTGGGAGAATCTGCGCAAGCGGCGCATGACGATGGAGCTGTCCATGACGCTGGCGCTCGTCGCCGCGCTTTGCATCGGGCAGTTTCTGACCGCGCTCGTCATCGCGTTTTTCGTGCTCTTCGCCGAGATGATCGAAGGCTACACGGTTGGCAGTGGGCGGCGTGCGATCCAAACCTTGATCGACGCCCTGCCGCGTCAGGTGAGAGTGCGGCGTGGCGGCGAGGAGCGTGAGTTGGATACGAACGAAGTTGTCGCCGGCGAGACCATCATCATTCGGCCTGGCGAACGCATTCCGGCCGATGGTCTGGTGATCAAGGG
>WNFZ01006726.1_pt1 | contig 13521 bp, 10 predicted proteins | sample 5400081 | NCBI WGS metagenome assembly WNFZ01 (sample SAMN13153365, study PRJNA577476) | soil metagenome | isolation source: 80 cm soil or saprolite under grassland replicate 1 | place: USA:California | collected 2016-06-15
ACCGCCCAGGCCATCACCGACGCAACGTTACGGCGCCGCGGCGGCTGACCGCGCTTGGCCTTGCCATAGCGCACATTGAGCATGCCGTACCGGCCGAACCCCGGAGCGGCGGGGTTGCGCCCGAAGTCGGCCACATCCAGCTTCGACGCCTCCGTCCGGCGCAGCCCTTTCCCGGGGGTCCAGGGCCCGTTGCATGACGTCGCCTGGTCGGGGTGATCTTGCTGGTGGCGCGGCGTTTCTCCGTGGGTGTCGAGCTCGTGGCTGGTAGATGTTCGGGTAGCCCAGCACGAGATCGGGGGGATCAGGGGATGCGGGCGTTTCCGGTGAGGTTGCCGTCCGGGCAGCGGTACTGGACGGTGCTGGATGAGGATCTGCAGGTCGTGGCCGTCGCCGACGGGTTCCTGCGGTATCAGCGGTTCGGCCGGGACGGGGCGGAATCCACCACGAAGGCGTATGCCCACGCGATCGCGTTGTTCCTGCGCTGGTGCGCGCGGACGGGCCGGACCTGGCAGGCCGGGGTGGAGCAGTTCGCCTCGTTCATGACGTGGCTGGCCCATGCCGGGCCGTCGGCCTCCGGCGCTGATGCCGTAGAGGCCGGTCCGGGGGTGTTGCTGGCCGGGCCCGGTGCCGCGCCGGCGCGGTCGGCGTCGCGGATCAACGGGGTGCTGACCGCGGTGCGCGGGATGGTGGTGCACGCGGTCGCGGCCGGTGAGGGCCGGGCGGGCCTGGTGCCGCTGCTGTATGAGGTGGCTGACGACCGTGATCTGCCGGAGCAGGCCCGGGGCGAAGGCGGCCGGATGGCGTGGCGGATGCGGGCCCGGCACCGGCTGCGCGAGCCGGAGACGGCGGTGGACCGCGCCAGCGACGAGGAGATCATCGCGCTGCTGCGGGCGTGCCGCTCGGCGCGGGACCGGCTGATCGTGCTGCTGATGGCCCGGGCCGGGCTGCGCCGCGGTGAGGTGTGCGGGCTGCGCCGCAGCGATGTGCATCTGCTGGTGGACTCGCGGCGGCTGGGGTGCGAGGTCGCCCGGGCGCACCTGCACGTGGTGCGGCGGGAGGACAACCCCAACGGGGCATGGGCCAAGTCCCGCCGGGAGCGCGCCGTCCCGCTGGACTTCCTTGCCGTGCAGGCCTTCGACACCTACGAGTTCGAGCGGATGCGGGTGCCGCAGGCAAGGTCCAGCGATTTCGCGCTGGTCAACTTGTTCCGCGGACAGATCGGCGCGCCAATGCGCCCGGACGCGATCGGGGAGCTGCTGGCGGCGGCCTCCCGCCGGGCCGGGCTGGACACCCCGGTCAGCGCGCATCAGCTGCGGCACGCCTGCGGCAGCAATGCCGCCGATGCCGGCGCCGGTATCGATGTGGTCGCCGACCTGCTCGGACACGCGGCGATCACCTCCTGTCAGGTGTATGTGCATCCAGGCTCCTCGCGGCTGCGGGCCGCGGTAGACGCGGTGCCCAGCCCCCGCGAGCACGAAGGCGGCAGCCGGTGACCGCCACGGCACCGGCCAAGACGGCCCCGGCCGCCGGGGCATCCAGCGAGTTCCCACATGTGCTGAGCGGGGTCGTCCTGGACGGCGCCGCCGCCCGCCTGGCCGGGATGCTCAACCGCGCACTGCTGAAGGAGGCGGGGTGGGATCCGGCGACGCGGATCTTGTTTCTGCCCGCGCAGCACCGGCTGCTGGGCCGCCAGGTGTGCCGGGCCGAAGGATGCACCGGAACCGTCCACAACGACTGTCCCGGTGTGTGCTACCGGTGCTTCACCCGGCTGCAGCAGCTGGGGATGAGCGCCACCGACATCGCCGCCGCCGGGCGGTTGCCCGCAGCGCCCGCACCCGCCGAAGCCTGCGCGGTGCCTAAATGCCAGTGCAAGCCGACGGCGCGGCAGGCAGTGATCTGCGAACCGCACGCCGCACAGTTCCGCAACCGGCGGACGCCTATCCCTTTGGAGCAGTTCCTCACCGACCGGTGGGCACGGCCCCTGCCGCCACTTCCGGCGTGCCTGGTGCTGGCGTGCACGCGCTCGGCCGACGGCGCCGTCGGCTACTGCAATACCCACTACCAGCGGTGGCGGGTGGCCCAGCGGGGCGACGCCGGGGTGGATGAGCGGTGTTGGCAGGCCACCGAGCCGGGGGTGGCCGAACCGGGGCAGGTGAACCTGCGGGCGCTGCCGGTACTGGTCGTCGTGGAGGTGCTGGCCGGCTTGCAGACCCGCCTCCGGGGCGGGCTCCGGCTCACCGATGTGGTGCTGAGGGCGGTCGGCGACACCCTCCGCCGCCAGCAGGCCGTCTCGATCCATGATTGCGATCCCGGCCTGGCTCCGGGCAAGCGTGCCCGGTCGGTGCTGCGCGCCTTCACCCGCGATGTCCGCCGGGCGCTGGCCGACCCCGGCAGCGAGCAGAGCAAGGACATCTGGGATCTGGCGATCTTCGGCCACCCCGGCGCCCTGTCGTTCACCAAGATCACGCAGCCGTGGCTGGCTGCCGCCGCCAAGCGATGGGCGGCCGAGCAGCTGCCCCGCCACCGCGGCAGCGGCGCCTCCCGGGTCCAGGCGAAGATCAACAATGCGGGGCTGCTGTCGCAGCATCTGAACGGCAGGCCAGATCACGGGTCCGACCCGGCCGCGCTGGGCCGCGGCGACGTGGAGAACTTCCTCAACCGGATCGCCTACCTGGAGGCGGATGGCCAGATCAGCCGCTACCGCCGGAACATGATCTGCCGGGATGTGCGGGCGGTGCTGGCCGGGATCCGCGCCCTGGGCCTGGCCCGGGCCGGCCAGGTCGCGGCCGGGCTGGCCGGTGATGTCGCCGTCGGACGCGCCGACATCCCCACCGACCCGCAGCGCGGCGAACCTGGCCGTGACCTGCCGCCGGAGATCATGACGGTCTTGTGCGCTAACCTGCACACCCTTGAGCCTGCCGAGGTCAGAGTCGCCACTCAGATCGGGATCGACACCGGCCGCAGGCCCGAGGACATCCTCGGCTTGCCGCTGGACTGCCTGGCGCGCGATAAGGACGGCGGTGCCGTCCTGGTCTATGACAACGTCAAAGCCGGCCGGCTGGGCCGCCGCCTGCCGATCAGCAACGCCACCGCCGAGGTGATCACCGGCCAGCAACACCGGGTCCGGCAGCGGTTCCCCCACGCCCAGGCCGCGAAGCTGAAGCTGCTGCCCACCACCTACCGGAATCCCGAGGGGAACAAGCCGATCAGCAGATCGACCCTGGAAGCCCGGCACCGCGACTGGGTCAGCGCCCTGCCGGCCCTGCACACCCGCGACGGAGCCGTGTTCGACCCGGCCAAGATCGTGCCCTATGCCTACCGGCACAGCTACGTTATCTGTACTGCCTCCGGCCCTGTGAGGGACGTGGGTTCGGCGGCTTGACACGCCGGTGCCTTACGAATATCCGGTACTTGTTGTGGCACGTCAGTTACGTTGTGTCACGTGACCGAGCTGATCAGTGTGGCGTTCCGGGCGGAGCGGGCGGTGTCTCCCCTCGACGGATCCGAGCTGTGGGTGGTTCTGCGCCAGAACCGGGGTGGTTGAGCAGGCCGTCGCCGACCAGTTGTCCGAGCCGCGCTGGCTGCGGTTCACCCCGCCGGGTTTCGATGCCGGGGAGTCCGGCCAGTTCCGGGGGGTGCGGGCCCGGATGCTTAAGGCAAGGGCGGAGACGGCGTTCCCGGAGGCGTTCACCCCCGAACAGACCGGACGGGTCACGGCGTGCTGCCAGCGGCCGCGGGAACGTTTCATGGTGACGCTGCTGCGTGACGGTGGCCTGCGGATCGGGGAGGCCCTCGGATTGCGCAGGTCTGACCTGCACCTGCTTCCGGACTCGCGCTGCGTGGGATGCGCGGTGCTAGGTGCCCACGTTCATGTGCGGCACCGGGCCAACCCCAACGGGGCGCTGGCCAAGTCCCGGTTCCCGCGCACCGTGCCCGCCAGCGATGCGGTGCTGTCCAGCTATGCCGACTATCAGCACGAGCGGGCGGAGATCCTCGGTGAAGACGATTGCGACATGGTGTTCGTCAACCTTTACCGCGAACCCCTGGGCGCGCCGATGACCTATCGCGCTGCGAAGCGGCTCTTTGAACGGCTGGCCAGGGACTGCGGTTTCGCGGTGCGGCCCCACATGTTCCGGCACACGGCGGCCACCAGCTGGGTCCGGGCCGGAACCGATCTTGACGTGGTGCGGGCCTTGCTCGGCCACGCGTCTCTCGCCTCGACGACCGTGTACTTGCATGCCCGCGACGAGGACAAACGCCGGGCGGTTGAGGCCGTTGCCGCGGGGAGACGATACCGGTGAGCCGCCGGGCGCTGCAGGCGGCCGCGGCCGTTGACGCCCGCCAGAAACGGCTCGGTGAGCACGGGTGGCTGGAGTGGCTGCGGGCCGGGCTGGATCCGGCCTGGCGCGCGGGCGAGTGGGACGGCGAGACGCTGCTGTTCAGCGGCGACTTGGACAGCGCGCGGACCGCGGCGTGGCCGTGCCGCACCCCGGGGTGCCCGACGGCGACGCGCCGCACGTCGGGGCGCTGCGATGGCTGCCGCCGCGCCCGGGTAAGCGTGGGCCTGTCCTGGGCGGAGTTCGACTCCGCGCCGCCGCCGCGGGCCACCCGCCCGCTGCAGCCCGGGAGTTGCTCGGTGCCCGGCTGTGAAGGCGATCTGCATTGCGCCGGCCTGTGCTTCCGGCATGAACGCGCCTGGGGCAAGGACAGGACCGAGCCGGTCGCGGCGTTCATCGCGCGGGCCCGCCCGCTGACCCGGGCCGCGGAATGCCGGGTCGCTGGCTGCGACCGCGAGAGCATCGCCCGGCGCGGGTTGTGCCGTTTCCACGGCCAGCGGCTGCACCGCCGGGGGCTGCTGACCGGTGACGAGCTGGCGGCCTGGGTGGCCAGTGAGCGGCCCCGGCTTGGGGTGCACCAGTTCTCCCTGGCCGGGCTGCCGGAGCTGCTGCGGGCCGAGCTGCTCTACGCGCTGCAGCACCGTGACCAGGCGCCGCCGCCGCTGGATCCCACCGAGGTGCGGATTCTGCTCGCCCGCCTCGGCGACGCAGTCTCGCTGCGTGAAGCCGACCCGCAGGTCGTCTGCGAGTCCGGCGGCATGGTCTACAACGCGGCGACCCGGGGCCTGTTCCGCGGCCTGCGCCGGCACCTGGACCGGGCCTGGGCCCACTACGCCGGCGCGGACCCGTTTGCCGGCGACGTGTGGCAGGTGGCGCTGCTGGACCTGCGCATCAACGCCTCCCGGCGCTGGCCGGCCACCCAGGGCGTGATCGACTTCGGCGTCGTCGGGGTGGCCTGGCTGCGGGAGATCGCCAGGGACTGGGCCCGCTCCACCCGCCCATATGTGCAGCGGCTGCGGGAAACGCTGCGTGCCTGCCAGGCCGCCTCGCACGCCCTGACCACCGCTGGGCGCACTGAGCCGGCTGGCCTCGGCGCCGGGGACTTCACCCGGATACTCGACGCGATCAGCACGCAGCGGCGTGCTGACGGCAGCCTGTATTCCGCCAGCCACCGCAACTTGATGATCTATCAGTTCTGCCAGGTCATCGAGTATGGCCGGGCCAGCGGGCTGATGGACGCGGTGCCCAGCCCGTTCCGTCCCGCGACCCGGCACCGGGTCCGCGACGACCCGAACGAGGACGAGCTGGGCAAGGCCCTGCCCGAGATGGTGATCCGCCAGCTCGACGCCCGCCTGCAGCTGCTCGGCCCGGCCGGGCGGGCCGGGGCGATCCCCGCGGCCGGCTTGCAGCTGATGCACCAGACGATCTACCAGCTCCTGCGCGACACCGGGCGGCGCCCCGGCGAAGTCGTCAGCTTGCGCACCGGCTGCATCGAGGTGACCGGCGGCCAGCACAACCTGATCTACGACAACCACAAGGCCGGGCGGATGCGCCGCCGGCTGCCGATCACCACCGGCACCGCCGAGGTCATCCTGTCCTGGCAGCGGCATCGCGCCCGGCTGCGCGTGCCGCCGGCGCTGGACCAGTGGCTGTTTCCCAGCCCGCTGCTGCGCGCACACCAGTCCCGTGGGCACGTCACGCCGGCCTGCGTGGCCCGGGTGTTCAAGGCCTGGGTGGCCCAGATCGGTGCCATCGACTCCGAGCTGCCCGGACCCGATGGCACCCCGGTCCCGTTCGAACCGTCGCTGATCACCCCGTACGCACTGCGCCACTCCTACGCCCAAAGGCACGCGGACGCCGGGGTCCCGGTCGACGTGCTCAAAGAGCTCATGGACCACGTGTCGGTAACCACCACGATGGGCTACTACCAGGTCAGCCTCAAGCGCAAGCAGCAGGCCATCCGCTCGGTCGGCCCGCTGGCCACCGACGCCGCGGGCAACCCCGCGCCGTTCACCAGCACAACCGCCTACCAGCGGGCATCGGTGGCGGTGCCGTTCGGCAACTGCACCGAGCCGTCCAACGTCAAGGCCGGCGGCGGCGCCTGCCCAATCCGCTTCCAGTGCGCCGGCTGCGGCTTCTTCCGTGTACGTTCCCCGTGTTGTGCAAGGTCGTGTTGTCGGCTGAGGGGCGCGTGTGACGGACGAGTGGCAGCTGTTTTGGGTCGGTGGTGACCGGGCTCCGGTGACGCCGGCCGGTGACGAGCAGAGCGGTGCCTGGGCCGAGCTTGCCGAGCGTGAGCGGATGCTCGGCTTCCGGGAGCGGCAGCCGATCCTGGTTGCGCCCGATGGGCGGGTGGACGCCCGGTTGAGCGAGTTCTTCCGCCGATCGAGGTTCTCTTCGCGGGCCGCCGGCACACGGGAGTCGTACGTGCTGGACTACCGGCTGTTTTTCTCGTTCGTTTGGCAGGCGGGCCGCAACTGGGACCAGGCGCGGGCAGGGGATCTGGAGGACTGGGAGGACTGGCGGCTACGCGGGCGGGGTAATGAGCGGCGGATCGGCGGGGCGAAGTGGGTCCGGGAGCTTGCCGCGCTGCGGCTGCTGTATGAGTGGGCTGCTGACCGCGGCTACGTGGCGGCCAGCCCGGTGCGGTTGCGATCGGTGCGCACCCGGGAGGGCACGGCGGTGCAGGTCCCGGAGCTGGCACCGCCGGATGTGCGCTCGGCGAACGTGAAGTGGCTGACGCCGCGGGCCTACCGGCTGTGGCGGGATGTGGGCTTGCGCGGTTACGGCGCGAACGGGCAGTCGCAGGAGTCGTGGCGGGGCCGCAACGACGGGCGGGACGCGGCCTTCGCCGACGTGCTGTTCGCCAGTGGACTGCGGCGGCGTGAGGCCGGCACGCTGCTGACGGTCGAGTTGCCGGACACCGCTGAGGCCCGCCGGTACTACCCGGGGCGGATCGCCGCGGCGGTGGCCAAGCACTCCGGCCGCTACTTCTACGTCAGCGCGGCGGCGCTGAAGAGCGTGGACCTTTACCGGGTGACGACGCGTGACGCCGCGGTCCGCCGGGCCCGCGCCGAGGGCCGCTATGACGCTGTGCGCGTGCGGTGGATCGTGCAGGCCATCAGCCAGCGGGGTGTCGTGGCCTGGGTCGATGAGAACGGTGAGCGGGCCGGGGCGCCGCTGAACGCGCTCACCGACCGGGACCGGCTAAACCTGTTCACCGCGGGTGAGGACGGCCTGGAGCCGCTGGCTTTGTGGCTGACCGAGACCGGGATGGCGATGCGTTACCGCGGCTGGAGCAAGGTCTTCCAGCGGGCGAGTGATCGCTGTGCCGCGCTGGGCGTGGAGGTGTTCGCCACTCCCCATATGCTGCGGCACTCGATGGCGTTGCGCATGCTGGTGTCGCTGAACCATGCTCTGGACCGACGGCTGGGGCTGACGCCTGCGGAGCGGCGGCACTACGAGGCGCTTTACGGCAACGTGTGGTCGATGGTCAAGGATTTGCTCGGTCATCGTTCGGAGGAGACGACACGCTCGATCTACCTTGAGCCGGTACGCGGGTTGCTGCTGGAGAGCCTGCTGGGCGATGAGGAGCATCCGGACAACACCGAGCTGCTGGCGCGGCTGGCTGAACGCACGGGCCTGGTCCTGGATGCCCAGGGTCAGGCGAGCGCGTGAGCGGGACCGGGCGGCGTGCCGCCCTGCCGCCGGCGGGCTACCGCAGACCGGGCAACCTGGCTGCGGATGGCCTGGTGGTGCACGCGATCGGGCAGGGCGGGCAGGATAACGGCACCTACGACTTCCGCGGCAGCCCAGGACCGGAGGCGTTTAAGCGGGACCTGGTGGCGGCCTTCGCCTGGTGCGCTTCGGCCGCTGGCCCGTGGGGCAGCGCCAAGACCTGCAGCAACTACGCGAATTACGTCCGCCAGTTCCTGCGGTTCGCGGCCTCGTGCCGCCCGCGGGTGACGGATGCGGGCCGGATCAGCCCTGCGGTCTGGAACTCCTGGACGCTGCCGAACCCCAGGGGTCGTCAGCTGCGGGTCGTGCTGCTGGAGATCGCGTCGCTGCCGGGCGATACCCGCGAGCGGATGCAGGCACGCTCCCGGGCTAGACGAGCGCCGCGGGTGAGGTCGTACTCGCTGCAGGAGTTCAAGGCCATCCGGGACGCGGCCCGCAAGACCGTCAGGTCCGCGCAGCTGCGTATCGAGACAAATACGCTCCTGCTCGAGCGCTGGCGGGCCGGCGAACTGGAGCAAGGCTCTGGCGAGTTGCAGTGGGCCCGGCTGCTGGATCACATCAGCCGCACCGGCGAACTGCCCCGCAGCACGGTGTCCACCGACGGCACCCGCTACTATTCCCGGCCATTGCGGCGACTGCTCGGGCCGCACGGCGGGAGCGCGGCACTGGCCAGGCTCTACCCGACGTATGCAGAGATGGGTGCTGCCGCGGTGCTGCTGATATGCCACGAGGCGTGGAACTTGTCAGTGCTGGAGACGATGCAGCTCCCCGGGCAGTGGCCCAACGCCGACGCGGACGCGGTATCGCCGGCGGTCCACCGGGTGGAGACGGACAAGCCCCGCAGAGGACCGCGGCTGCGCCATAGCAGCAGCAACCTCGTCGATCTCGGCGACGGCAGCCCTGGCCAGGCGATCCGGCAGGTCACGGCCATTACCGCTAACACCCGGGCCACCCTGGCGCACGTCGGGACGCCGAGCACGAAGCTGCTGCTGGCCCGCCGGGCCAAGGCGCTGGAAGGCGGCAGCGTCTTCGCCGACGGCACGGCCGCCGAGGGCGCTATCACAGCATGGTCGGCCAGCGCGGGCCTGGCCGGCGAGGCCGGCCCGCTGCGGGTGGGAGCCAGGCGGCTGCGCCGCACCGTTCAGGTTCTCTACGGCGGCGGGCCCCGCAACAACACCGTCCGCACCCACCAGGACGTCTACCTGCTGCGCGACGACCACGTTCGCGAGGGGTCCGCGGAGGTGGTCGCCGCCGGGCTGGCCGAGGCCGTCGAGCACGCCGAGACCCGCGTGCGGATGCGCGTGGTCCCGCAGGCCGCCGGAGCCTCCGCCCATGACGCTGACCAGGTGGCCAGGCAGGCCGGCATCATGGCGGGGACGGCCGTTCAGGTCGTCGAGGGCCGCCTGGACACCGCGGTCGCAGCCTGCACCGACTTCGAGCACAGCCCGTTCACCCCAGCCGGGCCGTGCGCGGTGTCGTTCCTCATGTGCTTCGCCTGCCCGAACGCGCTGGCCACCGGTCGGCACCTGCCCCGGATCATCTACCTGCACCAGGCATTGGAGGCCCTGCGATCGGCGGTCGATACCTCGACCTGGGCCATGGACTGGGCGGGGCACCACTCCCGGGTCAGCGACCTTATCGCCACGCACACCACCAAAGCCGAACGGGCCGGACTGCGAGCCCAGCTCACCGACGGCGACCGGGAACTGATCGACAGCATGCTCGACCGGAGGCTGGACTCGTGAACCGCGCCCCGCATCGGCTCGGCCACGATGCCGCGCGTGTGGCCGGACCGGACCCGGGCACTGTGGTATTTCCCCTGGAGCGAGCCCGCCCGGGCACCCGTGACACCGACCTGCCGATATTCGGTGACCTGCGCTGGCAGCTAGCCGCACTGGACCACGGGGAGTCCGGTAAGGCGCTGGGCATCAACTGGGAGGGATTCCCCTCGTCGCTGCGGGCGGCGTTCATGCGGGCGGGCTGGGCGGTGATCAACATCCCCACTCCGGCGGTGCTGCTCCAGCGGCAGGGCTCCAGCACCCGGCCGCGGCTATCGCCGGGAAGCCTGCGGCGCACGTTTCAGGCGTGGGGGTTCTTCGCTCACTGGCTGTCCGGGCACCAGATCTCCCGGCTTGACCAGGTAGACCGGCGACTGCTCGAGGAATACCCGCAGGCCCTGGCCGGGCGCGGTCTTGCCCGCGGCACGGTCACCCTGGAGATGTTTGCCGTGACCCGGCTCTGGGCGTATGCGCCGTTCCTGCCACGCGAGGACCGGATGGTTATGCCGCCGTGGGACGAGGCCGGAGCCGGGACCGGGGACTTCCTCGGCGAGGCAGCAGCTGCGTCAGGGGAGAACACCACGGTCCCCGTCCATCCGGCCGTGATGTCCCCGCTGCTGGTCTGGGCGCTACGGACGGTCACCGACTTCGCCCCGGACATCATCGCCGCCTGGCGGGAGACCCGCCGCTTGCTCGATTGCATCCCTTCCACGCCCCGGCGAGGAGGACGCGAAGACGTCAGCGCCTACCTGCGGCATCTTCGCCAGACAGGCCAGCCCTTGCCCGGCTACGCCAGAGCCCCGGTCAGGACGCCAGCCGAAGTACCCCCTGGACGGCAAGGCAAAGCCGCCCAGGGCCGGCCGCTGATCCACAACGTCTTCATCGCCGGTGCACTTGGCGTCTCCGTCACCCAGGTCTCCTGCCTGCTTAGGGATCGGCCCGAGGAGCTGGACGGCCTGCGGTTCGGGGCCGGGGCGCCGCTGCCGGTACCGGTCACGGCCCGGCTGGCCAGCCGGCCGTGGACGCAAGGCATCGACTTCGAGGACGCGATCGATCTGGCCGTGCACCTATCGGCCGCCGTGCTGGTCACGGTGGCGTATTTGTCCGGAATGCGCCCGAAAGAGGTTTTGAATCTGGAACGCGGCTGCTGCACCGCCGAGCAGCGCACGGACGGCACGGTGCGCTACCGGATCACCGGCCGGCACTTCAAGAACGTGACCGACCAGGACGGCAGCATGGTGCCGGGCGGCGAGGTCCGGCCGCAGCCATGGACCGTGATCGAACTGGTGCAGCGCGCGATCGCGGTCCTGGAGGAGCTGGCCGACGGACGGCTGCTGTTCCCGCGGGCGTTCTCCAGGGCTCCCAAACCCCGGTCCTACCTGGGTGACGCCATGACCACGGGCGTGGCCACCTGGCGGATCGGCCGGTTCACCGCATGGGCGAACGCAGTCGCGGCCGAGCACGGACGCGAGCACGAGATGATCCCCGACGATCCCGGCGGACCGGTCACGATGCGGCGTTTCCGCAGGACGGTAGCCTGGTTCATCAACCGTCAGCCCGGCGGGCACATCGCGCTCGGCATCCACTACGGGCACCTGCGCGCGTCCCAGGCGGAGTCCTACGGCGGCCGATCCAGATCCGACATGCTGCAGATCCTGGACCTGGAACAGGCACTGGCCACGGCCGACACCCTGACCGAGGCGGCCGGGCGACTCCACGACGGCGCGGGCGTCAGCGGGCCGACCGCCGCCCGCTACGTCGCCGCCGTCCGCGAGTTCCAGGCCACCTACGAGGGCGGGTTCGTCTCCAAACGCCAGTACATGGCGCTGCTGGACAACCCCCGCCTGCAGGTCTTCGACCACCCCCAGGGCCTGCTGACCTGCAACCATGACCCGCTCAAGGCGCTATGCGATCCCAACCGGGGCAAGCCCGGCGGCCAGGAACAACGCACCCCGAGCCAGGACCGGTGCGACAGCGCGTGCGCGAACATCTCCCGGACCGACACCCATATAGAGCGCGCCCAGGCCGAGGCCGACCGGATCGAGGCCGAGATCACCGAGGGCGCCGTCCCGCTCCCGATCCAGCAGCGACTGCGGCAGCGCCAGACCGCTTTGGCCCAGATCATCGCCCGCCACAAGGCCACCCGCATCCACCCGCACGCCGCCCCGAAGGACCACCAGTGACCGAGGCCCCGCAGGAACACCCCCAGCCGACGGCCGGCATCGCCACGGCCCTCGGCGAGGCGCTCACCCAAGCGGCCGAGGTCAGCGGCCCTGGCCGGGCCGAGGATGCCGCGGAGGTCCGGGCGATCACCGAGGCCATGGTCCGCCTGCTCGCCGGTGTCCCGCTGCACTCCGACGGCCAGCTCACCATCAAGTCCCTCGCACAAGAGGCTGGCCTGCGGCGCAACAAGCTCACCCACAAGCACACCGGTTTGAAAGACCTGTTCTACGCACTCGTCCGATCCCAGGACTACCGCCCAAAGATCGCTGACGGGCTCCAGGCAGACAACGACGAGCTTCGCCACAAGCTCACCGGGCTGCGCGCTGAGCACACCCAGCTCAGGCAGCAGCTGGCCCAGTTCGCGCGCGTGATCCACGTGCTGGAAGTAGAAAACGCCCAGCTACGCGAGCAAAGCCAACCCGGAGACACCATCCGCCCTCTGGAACGACGGCCCCGCTGACCCCCGGACTCCGGCGAAGGCTGGCCCAGCACGGTCGAGAGCGGCTCGGATCCGAGGAGTGGAGCTTGATCAACAACACGCACAGACTTGACACGGAAGGCTTCTACCGGCCCGACCCCTCCTACCTGCCGGCGCTGGAGCAGCACATCGCCAGCCTGCGCGCCGACCGGGAAACCGCCCAGGCGATCGGCGCAGCCGGTTACGTGCTGGCCAGCCTCGCCGCCGAGATCGACGCATTCACCGCGGTCGCCGACACGATGCGGCGCAGGCTGTCCGAGCTTGACCCCGCCGAGCGCGCCGAGGTCGAGGAGGCCAGCCGGATCTTGCGCCGGGCCCGCGCCGCCCGCACCCTGCCGCTGACCGACATCACCACCCGCGCCAAGGACACCGCATGACCGCCGCCACGCGCACCCGGGCCATGCTGAGTGCCCGCGCGAAAGCCAGCCACGATAAGCGCCAGCAGGTACTGACCGCCGTGCAGGCCCTCGAAGCCGCCGGGACACCGGTCACCGCGACCGCAGTCGCCACCGCCGCCGGAGTGTCCACCTGGCTGGTCTACGCCGACGGCGTCCGCGAGCACATGGAAGCCGCCCAGCGACGCCAGGCCGAGCGCGAGCCCGGCCCCAGCACCGCGGCCACGCCGAGTCGCGGCGAGCCGGTAAGCCAGGCCAGCCTGCGCACCGACCTCGCCGTCGCCCGCGACGAGATCCGCCGGCTCCGCGCCGAACGGGACAAGCTCCGCGCCCGCCTCCGCCTCCAGCTAGGCACCGAGATCGAAGCACCCGACCGGGCCGAACTGATCGCCAGGGTCGCCACCCTCGAAGCCGCCAGCCGCCAGCTCGCCGCCGAGCGCGACGCCCGCGCCGCCGAAGCCAGCCACGCCCAGCGGCACATCCGCGAACTCGAAGACGAACTCACCGCCGCCCGCGAAAGCCTCCGCCGCGCGATCCGGCAGGCAAACCGGTGACCCCCGCCGCGGCACGCC
>WNFZ01005465.1_pt1 | contig 13512 bp, 16 predicted proteins | sample 5400081 | NCBI WGS metagenome assembly WNFZ01 (sample SAMN13153365, study PRJNA577476) | soil metagenome | isolation source: 80 cm soil or saprolite under grassland replicate 1 | place: USA:California | collected 2016-06-15
TTGAACTGGCGATCGCAAAAGTCAAGAGCGTGTTGCGCAGCATCGGCGCGCGGACGATGGAGGCGCTCTCCCAAGCAGTCGCCACGGCGCTGAGCCAGATTTCTGAGGCTGATGCCGTCGCCTTTTTCCGGCATTGTGGCTATTGGGTTCCATCGCCAATGGCTCAAGCTTTTTGCACTTAGCTATAGCTTCAAACGTCGGTGCTGTCGGCGTCACGTTCAGTAATGTGGTTCATCGTCACTTCCTGTGGTCGATGGTGCTCATCTTTCAAGAACCCTCAACCGCAGCAGATCAAACCCTGCTCGACCGTAGCCACTGCGCTTAATCAGCTTCAGCCGATTGATGTTGCCTTCGACTGGTCCGGTACTATAGGGTAAGCGTAGGGCTGCTTCGACCGCGGCATAATCCCGCTCCATCCCTTCCGCCAAGCTTTTCAGTTCTCTCAATTCGCTCGCTTTCGCCGCCTCCAGCCACGGTCGTAACTGCTCGACCTGTCGCTTGCGCAGCATCTCAGTAAACTGGATCGCGAGGCGATACAACTGCCCAAAGGCCTCATTCCCCTGCTCCATGCGCGCCAGCACCGCCTGGTGTCCTGTCGACAGCGTGTCCGGCCTGCGTAACAGCCACCACGCCACCCGGCGCGTCCGCAGTGGCGCAACTGCTTGCTCTGGCTGCGCTTGCTTGGCCTGCTGATGACGTCCTCGTCGACTTGACGGAGGTGGTGGACTGAGCAGTTGCTGTCGTGTCGCCCAGCGCATGACCGTCATGAGCGAGCCTGTAAAGCCCTGGGTTTGCAGTTCCTGCCATAATTGCTGGCCATTGGTCTCGCCCGCTGCCCATCGCTCGCTCAGATAGGTGTGATACGGGTCTAGCTTGCTCTCTAGGCGCGGATACGGCGCTCGTTCTGGAAAGTGAGTGGCCTTGAGATAGCGGCTCACGGTCGCGCGAGTCATGTGCAGGCGCTCCGCAATCTCCTGTTGTAACGCCCCTGCCTGATGGAGTGCGAGTACTTGCTCATAGCGAGCCAGACGTTGCGCACGCCGCTGCTCTTGCACACGTTTGCGATACGGGTCGCGCGCCCGTTGCATGTCTGGCAACGGCAAGGATATCATGGCCGAGTCAGCATCACCTGGTGTGGCAATGGTAGCCTTGGGCTGGAGGTGGTTCGTCTGCTCGGCGAGCGCCTGCGCAGCAACTTGTCGAACACCAACCATCTGCTTCAAGATCTCCTCAATCGCGGTGCGCAAATTCTGCATGAGATGGAAGCGGTCGGCGACCTGAACCGCATCGGGTGCGCCCTGCCTCGCACCTTCAGCGAACGTGCCCGCACGATCACGTGCGATGATCTCCACACCAGGATGGGCTTCGAGCCAGGAAGCGAAAGTGGCGGCACGATTGGCTTTCTTGTGCTCAAATCGACCAGGATGGTTTTGAAGTCCAGGCGCCTGCGATACGCCCACTCGTCTACGCCCAAGAGTGATGGTGTCGCAGGTTCGGACAGTCGCGTGCGACGAACCAGGCGCAGGATGGTGGCCGGGCTAATCGACATGCCCTGGCGTTGAGCGATGCGAGCCGCCGCTGATCCGCCCACTTGAAGTCCCAACTGGCGTTGTTCATTCGCCAGGCGTAGTGAACGGCGCGCGGAAGGTGCCACAACCTCAGGGAGCGGTTCAGAAAAGGTTCGTCGCGGACACCCTGAATGCGTACACACAAAACGCCGGACGCTCAGCTGCAACTGAACAGGCACGCCTGCCCAAGGCAAATCCGCGACGGTGCGGGTGTAGTAAGCATGGACCCGGGACGAGAGAACCGTACAGGAAGGGCAGGCAACCGTGTCACGGGTCACAATAAGATCGAGCGTGATGCGGGTATCATCGGTCGAGATACGAGTTAAGCGGAGAAACGAAGGGCCAGGTAAGAGCAGGTCGGCAAGGGACAAGGTGAACTACCAGTCTAGGCAATAGCTGTCAGGGTTCACAACATCGTGAACGCGGAAGGCTCACAACATCGTGAACAGCATAGTTCAAAAAAGGCTCACCGCGAACGAACGGCTATTCTCGCTCGCATCGGGCGCAGCCCGGCCTGGTTGTCCAAATGGCTGCGCCGATTCGACAAACTGGGCTGGCAGGGCTTGCGCGCTCGCTCCCGCGCTCCGCTGCACCCCAACGCTCGCTACTCCGACCACACGCGCCAAGTGGTTGTGGCGACCCGTCAGCGCTTGCTCAAACGACGCATCACTCTGAGCGGCCCCCAAGCCATCCAGGACGAACTGCATCACTCCCACCTGCTCAAGCGTGTTCCCTCGCTGGCAACCATCAAACGCATCCTGCACGATGCCGATCTGATCCACCACCCACACCCACCCAAGCGCGGCTATTTCCCACAACCGACAGCTTGCTCGACCTACGTGCTGCACGCGATGGACTGGACGGCGCGCTACCTGATGGGTGGTGCCAAGCTGTTCGTTTTCCACAGCGTGGATGTACAGACCCGAGCGCTCACGCAAACGCTGCACACCGACAAATCTGGCGCAACTGTACGGGCACACGCACTGGCCGCTTGGCAGCAAATCGGTCTGCCGAACGGGTTGCAACTGGACAACGATGCGGCTTTCAACGGTGGCTACAAAGTGCCGCGCCTGTTTGGCGCGTTTGTGCGCTTGTGTTTGTACGTCGGCATCGAGCCGATCTTCTTGCCGGTCGGCGAACCCAAACGCAACAGTGTCGTCGAGCGGCTGCACGGGTTGTGGAGCCAGACCTTCTGGCGCACGCATCGTTTCGATACTCTGGCAGAGGTGCGGCGGGCAGCACCACAGTTCGTGAGCTTCTATACCCATCGCTACCATCCACCCTCGCTGGAGGGGGCGACACCAGGTCAAGCGCACCAGCGGGTCACACGACGGCAGTTGACGGCGGAGGAGGTCGAGAAGCTGCCGAGCGAGATGCCGCTGACGGCAGGTCGAGTGCATTTTCTTCGCTTGGTAACTGCACAGGGGCAAATCACGCTGCTGAACGAGAGCTGGCCGGTAGGCAAGCGTTTGGCAGGCCAGTATGTTTGGGCAACCATCAACATCGCACGCCGTCGGCTGATGATCTACCATCGGCAGTCGGATGGGGCGCGCGTGCGCCTGGTGAGAGAGTTTCGCTATGCGCTGCACGAGCGAGTAGTACCGCTGGCAGTAGAGTTCCAGCGACCCTATCAACGGCGCAGAATATTCACGATGTTGTGAGCCTTTGTCCATCTATCGAATTGCACTCAGGGTTCACGATGTTGTGAACCCTGACAACTAGCTTCTTCAACTCGCCTGAACAAGGGTACGGCTTGAACTGTATTGCTATTTATGCTGCTCACGAAGCGCTTTTCAAGATCTCATCGATCGCCTGCTCCAGCGGCTTGGCCCGCCCATCTGCCCACGCGGCTGCGAACGTCGTGTCGTCGATTTGAGCGCGGATCGTTGTCATAGTCCGCTCATACTCGATGCGATCGGCCGGATCCCTTATCGGAGTGCCGGCGGCGTGGAGCACGTCCACTGCACCAAGTAGCCGTGCTGCAGGGATCGGTTGCGCTTGTGCTCCAATCGCTCCAGCCACACCGACAAGACAGTCGGCGACGCCCCGCATATCGCCAGTCTCGCGATACAGTTGCAATCCTTCTTTGAAAGACGCAATCGCCTGGGTGTGCTGATCGAGGTGGAGTGCGACGTGACCCAAATGATGGCAGACATGGGCGATCCCTCGCCGGTCGTGCATCGCTCGAAGGTATCCCAAGCTCTCCTCGTAGTGGGCTGCTGCTCCGGCATCATCGCCCTCTATGCGCGCGACTTCGCCGAGACGGTTCAACAGTTCGGCGATCGCCCCCGCATGCCCTATGTCCCGCGCCAAGGCTAGGCTGGCACTGTACTCCGCTGCCGCAGCAGCGAGGTCGTGCTGGCCAAGCCGCACATCCGCCATGCCAATACGTCCCCAGAGGACACCCTCGGTGCTCCCGGTCTCCTGCGACAATGCACAATCGGCCGCAAAATACTCGGCTGCGCACTCGTACTCGGCCTCAGCGACCGCGAGCCGTCCGAGTTGGTGGTATGTCGCCGCTAGATTGTCCTTGTCGCCAAGCTGGCGAAAGTGCTCAAGCGCCTCCGCAAAACACTGCTGCGCACGCTGATTATCACTCTGCGCCATGGCCACCCTTCCCAGCAGGCGGAGCCCGACGCCGCTGCGCCGCTGGTCGCCAAGCACACGGCACAATGCTAGCGCTTCGTCGCAGCGAATAACGGCTTGTTGGTTGGCCCCCTGCCGGTAGGCCATGTCAGCCGCTTGCAGCAGCGCGCGTGCGTGCGCAAGCCTGTCCATCCCACGGCTCCGCGCTAGCACTCCCTCAACCCACGTCTGTCCTTCACGTATATGCCCATGCATCTTCCAGAAGCTGTGCAGGGCATTGACGAGCCGCAGTTCTAACTCCGGCGGCTCGGCGTCGTGACTCCACCTGAGGGCCACGCGCAGGTTGTCATGCTCCGCCTCAAGCCGTTCCAGCCAATCACGCAGCGCTGCACGCTGCAGCTGCGCCGCGGCGCCCTCGGCGAGTGCACGATAGTACACTGTGTGGTGCTGCCGCGCCCGTTCAAGCTCGCCGCTCGCGTCGAGTTGTTCCAGCGCGTAGTCGCGGATCGTCTCCAGCATCACAAAGCGCGGTTCGCCGTCTCGTCCCTGCGCCTGTCGCAGCAGACTCTTGTCGATAAGCGACGCCAGTCCATCGAGCGTGTCGATCGGCAGGTCACCTTCGCCATTACAGACCGCGCCCGCTGCTGCCTCCGTCCACCCGCCCACAAACACGGCTAGCCGCCTGAACAACATCTGCTCGCCAGCATCCAGCAGGTTGTAGCTCCAGTCAATCGTGGCGCGGAGAGTCTGCTGGCGTGCTGGCAGATCGCGCGGGCCGCGCTTGAGCATTGGTAAGTGCTGATTCAGGCGCGTCAGCAGCGCCGTGGGTGGAAAGAGTGCTATCTGCCCGCCGCAAGCTCAATTGCCAGCGGGAGCCCGTCCAACCGTGCGCAAATCGCCGCGACTGCCGGGGCATTCGCATCGGTCAAGCGAAAGTGCTCCGACGCCGCTTGCGCGCGCACGACAAACAGCTGCGCCGCCGCGTACTGCACCAAGTGCTCGACCGCAAGCGCCACCGCAGGATCGGCCACAGCCAGCGGCGCGACCACTACAACATGCTCGCCGTAAAGGTGCAGTACTTCGCGGCTCGTGACGAGCAGCTTCATCTTCGGCACAGCGGAGAGCAGCGCCGCCACCTCGGGCACCGCAGCGACGACCTGCTCGAAATTATCGAGCAGCACGAGCAGTTGCTGCTCATGCAGCGCAGCACGGAGGGTCTCGGCGGGAGACATACCAGGCTGCTCACGCACCCCAAGTGTCTGCGCAATCGTGGAGATCACCAGCGCCGGATCGCTGATCGGCGCGAGGTCGACGAACCAGACGCCCTGGGGAGCGATGTCGTGCAGCTCGCTGGCGATCTGGATCGCTAGCCGGGTCTTGCCAATGCCACCCGCTCCCGTCAGCGTTAGGAGCCGCACGTCGGACGTTCGCAGCCGCGCACCGACCGAGGCGACCTCCCACTCGCGCCCGATGAAGGAGGTCATGGGCGCCGGCATACGATTGGTGCGCGGTGGTGTCACACCCAACGTCGGCTCCGCAAGAGGTGCCGCAGTCGTTGCAGCCGTGACTACAGGCGCCTGCTCATGGTCAGGTGGGGCGCGGCCGGCCCGTGCAGCGTCGAGGAAAGCCTCGCGCTGCTCCACCGGGACAGACAGGCAGAGCGCGAGGCGCTCGGCCATTGGCCGTGACGGGCGACGCATGCCCGCATCGAGCTTGCGCACGGTATCAGCCACACAGCCGACCTGATGCGCAAGCTGGTTCTGGGTCAGATCGAGCTCGCGGCGTCGGCGTCGCAACCACGGGCCGAAAAACGTGTCGCCGTCTCGGTCGGTCTGCGGGGGCTGGTTGTCCGCCATTTTGTCCCGCTTTCTGTCGATCAAAGCATGACCACAAGGCGGCACGCATGTGGTTTACTACCAGTGTCCCCTGAATGGAACCGGCCGCACAACCACAAAGTAGGTGACCGCCACAGTATACCATTGATGGTCGGGATGGAACAGCGTGCCGCGTGTAATCGGGGCGACATCGGAACGATGGTAGTACGAGGAGGATATGGCCATGACCACGATCATGACCACGACGAGCCTGACCGCAACCGATGTTTAGTAGGAACGGATGGAGGGGCTTGGCCATCAAAGGAGTCACCCGCTCTGACCACTATTGGCCCGATAAAGCACCAGCATAGGAGAAAAGCAAATGAACTGGAAACAACGGTTCTGCCCGAATCGGTTCTGTACTGATAGGACCTGGCTGGTTCAGAGCATCCCCACCATGTGTGATGTCTGGTGGGTGGCCGCGCACGAAGACGAGTATCCCTTGACTATCGCGGCAAGCGCTCCCGTCTGTCCGGAGTGTGGTACGACACTGCTTACAATGGTCGAGCTTGAAGGCGCGCTCGATCGGCGCCTTGGTGCTGAAGTCGGACCAGTGTTCGATTTCGTGCGCAGCCTGGCGTAACCGACCAGGTGAGCAAACCTTGCGGCGCGTACCCCACGAGGAGCGATTGCAGCTGGCCAGCCGCCTACACACCCCAGCGGGTGATGAAGCAACAAAGAAGTAATAATAGGAGGCAATATGTCTATCGAAGCAAACAAGGCGATCGTTCGACGCTGGTATGACGAGTTTTGGCACGCCGGGAAGCTGGATGTACTTGCAGAGCTGCTGCACCCGGACTATGTGTTCGGAGAGGACTACGGGGCTGGGGCGCCAAGTGTGGAGGGCATTAAGGAGGCAAATCTCTTCTGGCATCGAGTGCTACCCGACATCCACTTCACACTTGAGGACGTCATCGCTGAGGGCGACATGGTGGTGGTGCGCTGGACGGCACGCGGCACCCATCAGGGCGACTGGGAGATGGAGCTCGGGACGATTCCCGCGAGCGGGAAGGCGACGACGACGCCCGGCACCAGTAGCTTCTCCCTGCGGGATGGCAAGATCATCCGCGACGTGAGCCACATCGACTTCGTGAGCCTGCTGCAACAGATCGGCGCGCGAATCGAGGCCGGCGCAGTAGAGAGTCTGTAGCCCAGCGTTGGCAAGCTGGAAAACTCACTGACATAACGCAAGCACGCTTCACGAGTGCGCTGACATCCACAAGATTGGCCAAAGTCGTAAAGGAAGACGTCTATGACGACCGCGACAACGCTTACCCATCATCTCGAGGCGATTCTCCAAACCGATGTCGACGCGATTATGCGCGACTACACTGAAGTGTCAGTGCTCGTGACGCCGAATGGGCAATTGGCGGGCCTGACTGCGATTCGCAGCTTCTTCACCCAATTTATCGCGAACTCGCCGCCTGAACTGCTCAAGGCGATCGCCCTGACCCACCAGGAGGTTGCGGGTGAGATCGCCTACATCATCTGGAAGGCGGAGCCGTTCATCCCATTCGCGAGCGACACGTTCCTGATTCGCGACGACACGATTGTCGTGCAGACCTTTGCCCTGTTAAGCTAGCTAATCATCGCAGAGGCATCTCTAGCCAGTGGCGCCATGTGACGCCTGCTTACTTCTGCTGCGATACGCTCAACCAGCACTATGTTGAGAATCGTATCAAGCAGATCGGTGGCATCATCACGCGGCAAAGAGTATTAAGGAGGATCGCACCATGTCTATCGAACACAACCAGGCGCTTGTGCGCCAGATCTTCGCAGCGCTCAATCATGGACCCGAGGCGCTAGCGGCCGCGCGGCCAGCGGTTTTCGCGCCTGACGAAGTCTCCTACTTCGCCGGCCAGCGGCTTGACTATGAGGCCCATGCGCGCTTCGACGCGATGGTGTTTGCAGCCTTCCCGGACGTTCAGTACACCCTGAACGAGCTACTGGCCGAAGGGGACCGGGTGGTGGCGCGCTTTAGGGCGCGCGGCACCCAGACCGGGGCATTCCCGGGTATTCCTGCGACTGGCAAAGCAGTGGCCATGTCAGCGATCGCTATCTACCGTGTGGCTGGCGGCAAGGTGGTGGAACAGTGGCTGGAGTATGACATGTTGGGCCTGTTGCAGCAACTCGGGGTCATCCCTGCGCCAGAACAGGCGGTTGCGTAATACTGGTTGGCACATTACATCAGAAAACCGTCTCAAAATGAAACACACTAACATACCAGCGCATGCTGGAAGGAGACAGACCATGAACAACCGAACGATACAGGACTCGGTGGCGCTTGACCGGCGACACGATATTGTCGAGATGTGGCGGCAAGCCGTCGTGGGGGATGCAGCGGCGCGCGGCGCTTTCCTCTTGCGGATCCTGCCATTGCGGGCTCTCGACATTCCGCCAACCACAATCGAATTTCAACCTGTGGACCTGCGCCGGCAGCCGGAGAACGTTGGCCCTTAGTAATAGCGACCATACGTTCGTCCGGATTGAGCCGTTGGAGCTTTCTCCCATCCGATTCCTGCTGCACAGATAACCATTCTTACTTGAAGGAGACCTACCATGTCAGTCGAAAGCACCCGCGAGGTGATGAACACGTACTTTAGCTCTGCACATTCGGACGTGAGTATGATGGCCGACGACGTTGTCTTTACCATGATGGCCACGGGAGACGAGACGAAAACCCCCGCCGGTGTTCTGGCGATGCTCCACAATTTCTATCACGTTGCCTTCGACGCGACCGCAGACATCAAAAACACCGCCTTTGACGATGGGAAAGCACTTGTCGAGGGTGATGTGGTTGGGAAACATATCGGCGAGTTTGCAGGCATCCCAGCGACCGGCAAGGATATTCACGTGCCGATCTGCGTTGTCTACGATCTCGAACACGACCAGATCAAGCGGGCGCGGGTCTACCTTGAGATGCCCGTCCTCCTCCAACAACTTGGAGTGTCAATGAGTTAGGCAACTTTAGAGTCGTTAACTGCGCTGCTGCGCCTTGGTGCGGTAGCGCAGTCCCAATTGATACAGGCGGAGTAGCGTGTTGATGCGCTCCCAGATCCCATCCTTCCACCAGATGCGATAGTAATATCAGACATGATACCAGGCAGGAACATCGCTCGGCAGCCGCCGCCACTGGCATCCAGCTCTGATCCGATAGGAGATACTGCGGAACGAGCCGAGGTACAGTAGAATAAGCGCAGTGGCGCCGCTTACGGAACAATCATTGTTGGGCCGCTGCACCAATGCCATGCTGCTCGCATATCCCTTCATTTACCATACTCATGCGTCGCCATTCGCTTACAGAACTGGAGGCCGACCCTGAATGATACCGCGCTGATCGAACACGTTCAGGCCTTGCTGGATGCCCATGCCGCCGCCGATCGCTTCGCCGGCGCAGTGAGCGTAGCCCGCGAGGATCAACCACTTGTAACAACGGCCCGCGGCTATGCGCTCCATCCAAACGTGCTGTCGAATCAACCAGATACGAAATTTGACATTGCTTCTATCAATAAGATGTTTACGGCGGTCGCTGTTATGCAACTGGTGGCCAGTGGAAAACTCGATCTCTACACGCCTATCTCCGCTTACAACCTTGACCTACCGAACAGCAACTCAACCACCATCCACCAACTCTTGACCCACACGGCCGGTTTTGGCGACTATTGGAACGACGCCTATCGCGCTGCGCGCTCCGAACTGCGCACTGTTACTGATTATCTCCACCTATTCGCCACTACCCCACTTGCATTTCCGCCTGGCACACGCCATCAGTATAGTAATGCAGGCTATGTCGTTTTGGGTGCGATCATCGAGTACGTGACTGGATTATCCTACTACGAGCATATGCGGCAATCGATTTATCAGCCTGCGGGCATGCCTAATACCGATCCCTATGAATTAGACCTGCCGATTGCCAATCGTGCGGTAGGTTATACCTACGATACTTGGTTCGGGCCACCCGATGGATTGCGGCGTAGCAACCACTTCATCTATGCCGTAAAAGGGAGTCCTGCCAGTAATGGATTTTCGACGGTTCACGATCTATTCCGGTTCTTCCAAGCACTCCAGTCCGAGCGTCTCTTAGACGCACAGCATATTGATCTGTGTTATACAGCGCACACGGCTGGCGAACAGCCGGGCGTCAGCTACGGCTATGGCTTCCACATAATCAATGACGGCCAGCACGGGCGGGTGATCGGCCATGGCGGGCGCGCCTTTGGCGCTGATGCCTTTGCACTCATGTATCGCGATCTTGGCTACACGGTCATTGTCTTATCAAATTATGATCGCCCAGCCGCACGTCGCATTATTGATGCTATTGCCGATATGCTCATTAGATAGCATTAGTATACGGTATCTGCGCGATACCGTTATTTTTGTTCATCGGCTCCTCCGGCACGCTGGGGATGATCACCGAGTTGACGATGCGCCTGCACCCACTGCCCAAACATATCCACACCCTGCGGGTCTTCTTCCAATCAATTACCGCTGCCGCAGAAGCCGCGTATGCGGTGATGGCCAGCGCCTTGCCGGTCGCTCGGCTCGAACTGCTCGATGAGCTGAGCATGCGCAGCGTCAACCGCTACTTGGGGCGCGCTTACCAGGAGGCGCCGGGACTGTTTCTGGAGTTTCATTCGGCATCGGCGGCGGCGGAGGAGCTGATGCGCGAGGCGGGGGCCACCGATCTGGCCGTGGCGCGCACTGCCGAGGAGCGCAGCGCGCAGTGGGAGGCCCGCCATCATGCCTTCTGGGCCCACATCAACACGCACCCGGGCCACGTACACCTGATCACTGACACGGCCGTGCCGCTGGCCCGCTTGCCCGAGAGCATCGCCCGCGCCCAGCAACTGCTCGGCGAGATGGACCTGCACGGTAGCATCCTGGGGCATGTCGGTGACGGCAACTTCCACACGCTCGTGGCTGTGTCCCCCGAGGATTACAGCCGAGCACGCGCCTTCGCCGAGCAGCTCGTCCACCATGCGCTGGCCTTAGGGGGCACGGCGTCAGGCGAACACGGTATCGGGCTAGCCAAACGGGCGTATATGGCCGCCGAGCACGGCGCGGCCCTGGAGTGGATGCGCCGGCTGAAGGCGCTCTTCGACCCCCGAGGCCTGCTGAACCCCGGCAAGATCATTTAGTGGTCGGCTGCTCGGCTGCTCGCAGCGCATCACGAATCAGTCACAGCGCTTTGCGATACCCCACAAAATAGCACGACGCCCGAAACTCCATCGACGTATACAGCGCCAGCGCGGCCGCATTGGTCGGGTCGAAGCCGACGATCGCTCGGTCCATGCCCGCGGCTTTCATACGCCGTAGCCCTTCGGCCATCACGGCTTTGCCCAGACCTTGGCCCTGAAAATGAGGCTGCGTGCCAACCGGCTCGAACAAACCCACCGCATTCACCTCATCGAACCAGATCGTGCAGGCCGATGCACCCCGGCCATCCGGCGAACGCACAAACAGATCGCGGGCGCCATCATAGACTGCCGAGCCGATGAATTGCACATATCTCGCCCAGTAGCCCTCCCAATCGTCGTTGGATCTGAATGCGCCGTAGGTCACCTGCGCCCGCAGCCAGCCATCATCTAGATTGCTCACCCCCTGCACCGTAAAGCCCTCCGGCAGCGGGATGGTGGGTACGTCATCTAACGACCGTTCGAACAGTGGAGGAGCCGGATCGAATGGGATCTCAACAAACCCGCGCGCCTTCACGAGTCGCTCGAGAACCGTATCGTATTCCATCGCCCAAAAGGGTGAAATCTGTTTCACCCCAGACGCACGTGCCCGCGCCTCAGCCCAGACTACATACTCATCCATCACGGTCTCGTGCATCGGCGTGCCATACAACGCCGGACTCACAAACAAATCAAACGTCCCTTCATGGCGCGAAAAAATCGCCCACGCCTCCCGCACCGGCTGGCCTTCATCCATCCGCTCCCAAAGCCGAAGGTTGCGCCGATTCTCCTGCTCATCAGGCGGGTAATGCGTGTCCCAGTCCAAACAGCCAGGATGCAAGTACGAAGCGAAGATGTTGGACTGTCTGCCTTCCATCACCAATTGCCGCATACGCGCAAAATCGGTGCTGTCGCGGTACGGGCGCGCGTGTAGGTTCATACATTGTTCCATATGCTATTTCCTTTTGTCTCGCTGCCCAACATCTGCTTCCACGATGCGCCTTTCGCATGAGCCTCAAGCAGTTCGCCCGCCTTCATAAGGCGGGCGAACTGCTTGCGAGCGTTAGGGGCTAGACCGCGCCAGCTTTGTGTGCAACAACGGTGAATATGGTATCGTCAGCTTTCACCGGCTCAAACGTAAATTGACTATACAGCTCGACCGGATTGAACCCACCGCGCTCAAATACGTTTCGCGCTTGGGCTTGCGTATACGACCGGGTTGCCGGAGAGCGTCGATGCAGCTCTTCGGCGACCACCTGCTCCGCCACCAGTACCTGATAGCGATCTTCGGTGTGTTCATAGTCGCTCCCAGCTTCATGCCAGGAACGCGACACGCGCCGAAATGTCGCCCCATCTTGGGGGCGGACCGCTGTCTGTTCCCATTCGATGCTGAGCGGGTCATCCGCCTTCCAGAGCATCATGAAGGACGCCACGACCATACCGCCAGGGCGGAGATGGTCAGCGATCCGGTGAACGGCTTGCGTGACCATCGCAGGCTCGATCACTAATTGGAGCGTACTGGACGGGATAATAATCGTGCGATACTGGCGTGGTAAGGAAAGGGTTTCCAGATAGTGCTGATACAGCGTTGGCGCGAAGCCGAGCGCGGTCGCTTTGGCTCGACAGAGCGCAAGCATGTCGGGAGAATTATCCACGCCGTCGATATCAATGCCTTGGGCGAGGTAATCGAGCAGTAAACGTCCGGTCCCACAGCCGATGTCGAGAACCGGCTGGCCAAATCGCTGAATAAGCTCACGGTAGAAGAAGCGGTCTGGCCAGTTGGATGTATCGCCGCGCAGCACATCCCAGGCTTGGGCCATCAGGCCTGTGTATTCGTAGTCCGGCAGACTCATAGATACGCTCCCTGATACGAGAAACAGCATAATACGACACGAGATTAGAGGTAATGATTCGATTGGTTGTCATCAGCGCACCTCCTTTCTGTATTGCCGCGTGTTCACGTCGGAGCACATCGGGCCAGCTGAAACACATCTACAAGCGTAGTATAAGTCACAGGGAGAAATACCACAATCAGCCATATGATGGAGTACAGTCTCTGGTTATCCGTGTCGGCAAGGCATTGCCTATCACGGCTTGAAACATTATGCCGTAGATCTGTTGTGCCATACACCTATTCCATTCTCAATCAGCGTGAGCGCTTCTGATCGACCATAGATGTTCTAATTCGTGTCAAGTGGGTTCTTGTATCATCTCCGCCCGGCCCGCCGCCCTTGCGCCGCGTGGTGACGCCTCCTTGTCCGGGAGCGGGGGACAGCTACTCAGGATGCCGTAGACGCAGGAGCAGGCCCA
>WNFZ01005430.1_pt1 | contig 13509 bp, 11 predicted proteins | sample 5400081 | NCBI WGS metagenome assembly WNFZ01 (sample SAMN13153365, study PRJNA577476) | soil metagenome | isolation source: 80 cm soil or saprolite under grassland replicate 1 | place: USA:California | collected 2016-06-15
ATAAGTCATCTTTGCTGTTGTAGTGCAGATAAAAGGTGGTACGCCCGACATTGGCGTGATCCACGATGTCTTGAATCGTGATCGCATCATAGCCACGCTCGCTGATCAGTTCGATCAGCGCCTTTTGCAGCAGCTCGCGTGTGCGCTGTACCCGCCGGTCGGTCCTGGTCATGAAACTCCCTCCTCGGATGTTCAATCGTACTCTACCATGCACAAAGCGTCGAGGGTGAGGTTTCTAGACAATATGCTCAAACTGTTCACAAACGTGTAAACTTCAGCATTAACTGGGCTCTTTCGCTCTTTTGGTGAAAGCCAATCCGCTCGTTTGTAGGTATACTTCAGAGGTCGTTTTCCATCCGTAGGTTTCCAACCCTAGAAAGTATCTCTGGTCCATGGTTCCGACCATGTTGTTTTCTGGCTTTGCTGAGCTTTGCTGCGAGCAGATTGTGATTGATGGCGAGCGCCACCAGATTGATGTCGTCCTTCGCTCAACTCAGGTAACCGCAGCCTGCCCGCTCTGTCAGGCAATCGCCCACCGTCGTCATAGTCACTATACACGAACGCTGGCTGATCTTCCCATCAGCGACGTGCCGGTTCGTCTGTTCCTCCAGGTTCAGAAGTTTTTTTGTGATCACCCTTCCTGTCCACGTCGTATCTTTACCGAGCGCCTGCCTGCGGTTGTTGCCCCATCGGCGCGACGAACCCAGCGCCTCACTACGCTGCAGACTCAACTTGGCTTGGCCTTGGGCGGCATTCCTACAGCTCGGCTCAGTCAGCCCTTGAAGCTACCTGCAAGCAAAGACACCTTCCTGCGCTTGATTCGTCGCGCGCCGCTTCCCGCCTATCCGACACCACGCATCCTCGGCGTCGATGATTGGGCACTACGCAAAGGGCACCGCTATGGCAGCGTGCTGGTTGATCTGGAGCGGCAGACCATCATTGATCTGCTGCCCGATCGCACCGCAGAGACGTTTGCAGCTTGGCTGCAGGCACATCCTGGCATCGAAGTGATCAGCCGTGATCGTGCTAGTGCATATGCCGAGGGGGCACGGCAAGGCGCCCCACAGGCCCTCCAGGTGGCTGACCGCTTCCACATGCTCCAGAATCTCGCTGAGGCCCTGCGTGATGTGTTTCGCGCGCATGATCAGATCATTCGGGCGGCACTTCGCGGTACTGATGGAGCACCCGCTGCCCCACTGATCCTAGACACGCCACCACCAACTCCGCGTATGCTCATCGCGCGCGAGCAGCGCCGGCAGGCACGGCTGGATAGGTACGAAGAGATGCGCTCGTGTCGAGAGCGCGGGATGACGATCGACGCAATTGCTGCTCACACAGGCCTCAGTCCTCGCACGATTCTGCGCTGGTCGAAAGCGCCATCCTTTCCCGAACGGCAACCACGGGCAAAGCAAGCCAGCCAGCTTGATCCGTATAAAGCGTATTTACTCAAGCGCTGGAATGAAGGCTGCCACAATGGCAGTTTGCTCTACCGCGAGATTAAAGCACAAGGCTATGGGGGCAAGCCGGGCACTGTCCTGAGCTATTTTGTCCAGGTGCGCAAAGCACAGGGGATAGCGCAGAAACAGCGCAGAGCGGGAGGCAGCCACTCAACAACAGCGCCGCTTCCACGGCCCCCCAGTGCCCAGCAGTTAGTCTGGCTCATCATACGCCCTCTGGAACGCCTAAGTGTGGAGGAGCAACAGCAGCGTAAGGCCCTTCCGGCGGTTCATGATGATCTGGCCCAGGCCATTGAGTTGACACACGACTTTACGATAATGGTCCGCGAGCGGAAAGCGGCAGCGCTTGATGCATGGATAATGGCGGCAGAAAGGAGTGGGCTTGCGCCCATGCAACAGTTTGCGACCGGCTTAAAACGAGATATCAATGCAGTTCGTGCTGGCCTATCGCTGGAATGGAGCACCGGGCCGGTTGAAGGCCACATCAACCGACTAAAAATGGTGAAGCGCCAGATGTTTGGCCGAGCCAAGCTCGACTTGCTGAAACAGCGTCTCTTAGCTGCATGACCAAGGAAGGATAGCCTTCACCAAAAGAGCGAAAGAGCCCAGATAATCCTGAAGTTTACAAGCTACACGACGGCCTACCCGTACGCGTTCGGTATCGACGTGCAGGGAATCTACGCCGGGGCGGTGACGAGCCAGCAGAGCTTCAGCGGCACGGCGACGGAGGGCTACACGGCCCGCCAGACGCTCAGCGTGACGTTGGGGAGCAATAGCGTGGACATCGCCGCCGGCCCGCTGGAGACGCGGCGCTATCTGTACCTGCCGCTGGTGCAGAAATAAGCGCAGCTGGCGCCACAGCACCGGACGGTTGCAGCGAACAGGACATCCGCACGTGCATCACCTGATCTCTACGAGAGCGGCCATTCACTGGCCTGGGTGGCTGCTGTGGAGACGCTGTAAACACTCCGTAACTCGCAACAGAAATGGGGTGAGGTTGAGTACCTTGTTCGTGTCGCCGTGGTGAAACCGAGCGGAGCCATCCATGAAACCATCCCTGCCGTATCCCTGATCGATCGTTGGATCCAGTGGCTAGCGACCGATGCGCCCCAACGACTGGCCCCGGCGAGCGTGCAGGAATATCAACGGCAGGCGGACTATGGTCCACAACGAGACCAACACAAGTGAGCATTGTAACCGGTTTGCCAAGCGGAGAGGCGGCCAAATGTCCTAACGTGCGTGCGCTCCCTGCCCGCAAAGCACGATCGGGATGGTGTGGAAACGCAGTGGCCTGTTTGTCGCGAATCCTTACCATCCCTCTAACAGGCCAGCTCGCATCGGATCGACCGGCACACCTGATTTTGATAACTTTTCGTTTTTGACACATTCTCAATTTTGATGTAGCATGAGAACTATGAAAGATGTACGCAACACGTCGCTCGCATCAGATCAGGGCCGGGTCGCACGCCGCCGCGCTCGTGTGCGCGCTGACCTGCTTGCTGCCGCACGGCAGGTCTTTACCACCCACGGCTATCACGACGCCACGATCACCGAGGTCATCCAGCTCGCCGATGTGGCCACGGGCACCTTTTACCTTCAGTTTCGGGATAAAGAGCAGCTCTTCGTCGCGGTCGTCGAGCAGGGCTTTGACACAATCCGTGACCAGATCCATGACGCCTTGCGCCAGCAGCCGGACACGCCGATCTTGCCGCTGATCATTCGCACCTTCTTACGCACCGCCTATGCCCAGCGTGACCTGTTTGTACTGATGAGTTCCGGCGGCCCGCCCCTCATCCAACCGCATACCCAGCGGGCCCAGGCCAACTTCACCAGCCATTTCGTTCCCGCGCTGCAGGCGGCACAGGCAGCCGGGCACCTGGCGTCACTCGATCCGGCGCTGCTGGCGCATCTGCTCTCCGGCCTGCTGCTGCGAGCCGTGACTTGGTGGCGCGAGCATGACGAGCCGGGGCCGGAGGAGATGGCCAACCAGATTCTCGCGCTGCTGGCTCAGGGCATGCCAGCGGCGCTGGTGATCAGCAGCCGTGAGGCCAGCGCAGCGCCGTCAGCGGATGACGACCACGAGCGATAACAGTGCTCAGGAAGGAGATACGGACATATGTATGACTCGATCATTGTCGGTGCGGGTCCGGCCGGGCTCAGCTTCCATTTGTACTGGCAAGGTGCCGGGTGATGACGGAAACGATACAACAATCAGCCGCTGATGTGTTACAAGCTGGCCAGGTGGCGCTGATGCAGGGCGATTGGGCGACGGCGCGTGCCGCATTTGAAGCAGCGCTGCACCAGGCCGAGACTGCCGAGGCGCTTGAGGGACTCGGCCTGGCGGCGTGGTGGCTCGAGGATGCCACGACCGCCAGCGCCGCGCGTGAGCGGGCATACCAGCTTTACCTCGCGCACGACGATCGTCGAGGCGCCGCACGCATGGCGCTCTGGCAGGCCCTCGACTATCTGCACTATCGGCACGAGGTGGCCGTCGCGAACGGCTGGCTGCAGCGCGCCCGGCAGCTCCTGGAGGGCATGGCGCCGACCCTGGAGCATGGTTGGCTGGCCATCTTCGCTGGGCACGCCGCCCTGTGGTTTGACCACGACCCGACCACCACGCGGCACCTGGCGGCCGCTGCGGCCGATCTGGGCCGTACCCTCGGCGTGACCGACCTGGAGATGCTGGGCGTAGCGTTGGAGGGCCTGGCGCTGGTCAGTACAGGTCAGATCGCTGAGGGCATGCGCTGCCTCGACGCAGCCACGACCGCCGTGGTTGCGGGCGAAATGACCGACCTAGCCGCGGCCGGGTGGACCTGCTGCTACCTGATCTACGGCTGCGAGCGTGCCCGCGATTATGAGCGCGCCGAGCAGTGGTGCCGGATGGTGCAGGTGTGGTGTCAGCGCTGGTCCGCCCGCCAGCTGTTTGCCTTTTGCCGGACCCACTATGCGACCGTGCTTATCTGGCAGGGCGCCTGGAACGCAGCCGAAGCCGAACTGCTGGCGGTCACGCACGATCGGGCAGCAGACGGGTCGCGGGTGCCTGAGGCGGCCCTGGTGCGGCTGGCCGAGCTGCGGCGGCTGCAGGGGCGCTGGGAGGAAACCACTGCGCTGCTCGATCAGGTGGTATTCCATTCGCTGGCCGCCCCCACGCGCGCCGCGCTGGCTCTCGATCAAGGGGATGCCGTGACTGCCGCGGATCTGGTCGATCGCTTCCTGCGCCGGATTCCCCCCGCGAATCGGGCGGAGCGCGCCGCCGGGCTGGAACTCCGCGTGCGTATACAGCTGGCAGTGGGCGATGATGCGCACGCGCAGACCAGCCTCGCCGAGTTGCAGGCGATCGCGACCGCCGTTGCGACCGAGCCACTGCACGCGGCAGCCTGCTTTGCCGCCGGGCTGGTCGCCGCCGCAAGTGGCGAGCTGTCTACAGCCCAGCAGCAGCTCGAAGATGCGCTGGATGGCTATCGGCAGAGCGGAGCCGGCTTTGAGGCCGCGTGCGCGCAGTTGGAGCTCGCGGAAGTGTTGCATCGCCGCGGCCGGACCACGGCTGCGGCAACCGAGGCGCACGCTGCGTTCGATATGCTCGCGCAACTGGGGGCAAAGCCTGCGGCCGAGCGCGCAGCGCAGCTTCTGCACGCGCTCGACACGGCGACCCACACGCCGACGAGCACATCGCCCAACCTGGTGGGCCTGACGCCGCGGGAGGTCGAGGTGCTGTGTCTGATTGCGGCCGGCAAGAGCAACCAGGAAATCGCAGATGTCCTCGTTTTGAGCGTGCGCACCGTCGAGCGGCATATTTCCACGATCTACCAGAAGATCGGCGCCAGCGGGAAAGCCGCCCGCGCCATGGCGACCGCCTACGCCCTCACTCACGGCCTCGTACCCGTTGTCGCAGCATAACCAGTACGTGTTGGCCGCCAAGCCAGCTACGTGTCACACAGTCACATGATTACGTGCTGGCACGGACGCCAAACCGACGCGTTTGGCGTAGAGTCATGCCTGCCGGACGGCTCGCTGGACGCCTTGGTGCACTCCAGCGGCACCCGGCGGGCCGTCGGCGATTCGTCTGAGTATTGCCATCGTTGTGGCAAGGGTGGGCGGGGTGACCTTGTTCAGCCGCTGGATTGCGGTGCTGGGCGCGGCAACGAATACGAAAGAGGAGACAGAATGAGACGAGTTATCGCAATGGTTGGCGCTGCGTTGCTCATGCTGGCGTCGTGTTCGGGGAGAATGCCGACGGTCGATGAGACGAACGCTGTTGTGTCACGCCTTCGTGACTATGACGCGTGGGCATGGGCGTTGGGCATCGGTCTGATATGGGCGGATTTGATCTTGCCGGTACCACAGACGGCGATCATTGCCGCGCTGGGGATTGTTTACGGCACGCTTGTCGGTGGACTCGTGGGCAGCTTCGCGCTCATCACGTCTGGACTTCTCGCTTACTTCCTTATGCGCACCCACGCGCGGCGTTTCCTGGTACGGCTGGCGGGGCAAAGGCTTCTGGACAAGATGGGCGTTTTCTTCGACCGATCTGGTACATGGGCAATTGTTCTGACGCGCAGCCTGCCCTACAGCATCCCGGAAGCAATGACGCTCCTCGCCGGGCTTAGTCGCATGCCATTTGAGAAGTTTGTGATAGCCATGGTTCTTGGCAGTGTTCCCACTGCCTTCGTCTTCGCCGGGGTCGGCGCGGGGTGGGTCGATCAGCCGCTCCTGGCCCTCGCTATCAGCTACGTGCTTCCCGTTGCCTTGTTGCCGGTCGTGCTCCTAACGATGCGCAAGAGTGGTGAGTAATATGATGTCGCTCACTGTCGCGCTTCTACGCGCCACCTCGTTGCTGGCCTTGGCCAGCCCGATGTTTATCGGCAAGCGCCGGCCTGCCCCGCAGGACCGACTGATGCCGGACAAGACTGTTCGCGCTCGACTGGCTGTGTTTGCGAATTTCGGCGCTTTGGGCTTGTTCTTCGCCGCGCTATTCGTTTTTGCCGGCAGCACGCACGCCCCGTGGGCGCTGGCTTTGGGAGTCGTGGGGTGCGCGATCGCCGTGACGGGCTCTGTCATGGTTTGGAAATCACGTTTAGCGTTGGGTGCTGCATGGAGCCTGCTGCCGAAGGCTGGGGATCAGACCGGAATGGTCACGAGTGGTCCCTATCGCCTGGTTCGTCACCCGATTTATCTGGGCTGGTCAGTTTTGGCGCTTGGCCAAGCCGTCGCATTTAGCAGCGGGCCCGCCTTCCTAATCGTCTTGGCCTGCGTGATACCGAGTTTCGTATGGCGAGCGCGCGAAGAGGAGCGATTTCTTATGAGCATTTTCGGTGAGTTGTACGTCTCATATCGCAAGAAAACGAAGATGATCGTTCCGCATGTTCTTTAGAGATTAGTAACAACTACGTTGTTCATAAGCATAAGGAGTCTTGGTAGGGAGTTTAGTGAGGAGAAAATGATGCAAGAAGTAAACGTAAAATCGACAAGAACGTGGGTGCTTGCGCTCACCGCGGTCGCGTCGTTCATGGTTGCGCTCGACGCCTTGGTGGTCGCGACCGCCCTGAGTACGATCCGTCTGGACCTTGGCGCTTCAATCGAGGAACTGGAGTGGACGGTGAACGCCTACACCCTCAGCTTCGCGGTGCTGCTGATGAGTGGCGCGGCGCTCGGCGACCGCTTCGGCAGGAGGCGGATGTTCGTCGCCGGCCTGCTCCTGTTCGTGGCCGCCTCGGCGGCCTGTGCGCTCGCACCCACCGTCGGCGCCCTGATCGCCGCGCGCGCCATCCAGGGGTGCGGCGCGGCGCTGATCATGCCACTGGCCGTGACGCAAGTGAGCGTGGCCTTCCCGCCGGAGCTGCGCGGCAAGGCGCTGGGGTTCTTCAGTGGCGTAACCGGGCTGGCCGCCCTGGCTGGTCCGACACTAGGCGGCGCGATCGCCGGCGGCCTGGCCTGGCAGTGGATCTTCTGGCTCAACGTGCCTCTCGGCCTGCTCCTCGTGCCGCTGGTGCTCCGCCGCATCGAGGAGAGCTTCGGACCGCCGACCGCGCTCGACATCGGCGGCCTGCTGCTCATCACCGGCGCGGCCCTGGGGCTGGTGTGGGGGCTGGTGCGTGGGAACCAGGCCGGATGGGGCAGCCTGGAAGTCGTCGCCACGCTGACGGCAGGAGTTCTTCTGGCGCTGGCCTTCGTGGCCTGGGAGCGGCGCGCGAGCGTGCCAATGCTGCCGATGCGCCTCTTCCGCTCGCGCGCCTTCTCAGGGGGCAATGCGGCCGGCTTTTTGTTCTTCGCATCGCTGTACGGCTCGGCGTTCTTCCTGGCGCAGTTCCTGCAGACCGGGCTGGGCTACGGACCGCTTGGTGCTGGGCTGCGCCTGCTGCCCTGGACCGCCACACTGTTCGTGAGCGCCCCGCTCGCTGGCGCTCTGATCAGCCGGTTCGGCGAGCGGGCGCTCCTGGTCGGCGCCTTGCTGCTGCAAGCCGTGGCGATGGCCTGGATTGGGCTGATCGCCAGGCCAGGGCTGGCGTACTCCGAACTGGTCGCGCCGCTGATCATCGCCGGCTTTGGCGCCTCGGCCATCCCCGCAGGCCAGAACGCGGTGGTCAGTTCGGTGGCGATCAGCGAAATCGGCAAGGCGTCGGGCGCGTTCAACATGCTGCGCAACCTTGGTGCAGCGTTCGGGGTCGCGATCCTGGCTGCGGTGTTCGCCACGGTCGGAAGCTTCGGCTCGGCCCAGGCGTTCAGCGATGGGTTCGCCGCGGCGATGGGCGCCTCCGCTGCTCTGTCGTTCGCGGGAGCAGTCGCCGGATTGTGGCTACCGAGCCGGCGCGAAAAAGCCTTAGCGCCGGCAACGGCGAAGGCCTGAGATAAGCGGACAGGCGACGAGACGCAACGCGGAGGCCGTGCGTGCGGGGCGCGTCGTTCTCCGTCTCGGTGCGGCCGAACATCTGCCAGCGTTCGCCGAGCCGTTCGACAAGGTCTTGGCCGTGAACAACATGGGCATGTGGCGCGCGCTGGACGAAGGCTTGAAGGCGCTCCATCGCCTCATGCGGCCCGGCGGACCGATCGCGATCGTCTCCCAGCCGCGCTGCCCCGGCACCACGGCGGAGACGACAGCGGCCACGGGCCGCGAGATTGCGGCCCGTCTCACCGCAGCGGGCTTCAGGAATATCCGGTCGGACACGCTTGTGCTCACGCCCCCCGTTATCTGCGTGCTCGGGCAGGTCCCGTGAAGACCGCTGTGGCGGACAGTATCTACCGCCATAGAACCAATGCACAGGAAAATGATCAAAACACAGACTACCCTTGGTGATTTATCTGGCAAATATGAATTGATGGGACCAGGCGTTCTTTTCAGACCGTATGGCGCAACTCGCTGGGGCTTTCAATTACAAGAGTTGGAGGTGAGACATGCTACGTGACAAGAAGGACAATGACGTTTTGATCTCGCAATTGCGCGCGGCAATCAACGGCGCCGTCATCGCGCCGGGCGACGCCACCTATGACGAGGCGCGCACCGTCTTCCTTGGCAGCATCGATCGCCGTCCGGCAGCCATCATCCGTGCTGCCGACGCCGCCGATGTTGTCCAGGTTGTGTCCCTGGCGCGCGAGAGTGGGCTGGAACTGGCCATCCGTAGCGGCGGCCACAGCTGGGCCGGGCACAGCGTCTCCGAGGGCGGCACCGTCCTCGACCTGCGCGACCTGCACGAACTTGACATCGATGTCGAGCACCGCACCGCCTGGGCGGGGGCGGGACTGACGGCAGGCGAATTCACCAAGGCGGCAGGCGCCTATGGCCTGGCGATGAGCTTCGGAGACAACGGCTTGGTGGGTATCGGGGGCATCACCCTGGGCGGCGGCATCGGCTTCTTAGCGCGCAAGTATGGGCTGACCATCGACGATTTGCTGGCGGCGGAAATCGTCACAGCAGACGGCCAGATCCTGCACGCGGACGCCGCGTCGCACCCGGATCTCTTCTGGGCCATTCGGGGCGGCGGCGGCAACTTTGGTGTCGTGACCCGCTTCCAGTTCCGTCTGCACCCCGTGGACGCCATCGTCGGCGGCATGCTCTTCCTGCCTGCTACACCCGAAACCATCGCCGGCTTCATCGCCGCGGCCGACGCGGCCCCGGATGCGCTGACGACCATCGCCAACGTCATGCCCGCGCCGCCCATGCCCTTCCTACCCGAAGCGCACCATGGGCAGCTCATCATCTTCGCCTTGATGTGCTATGCGGGCGACGAAGAAGCAGGCGAACGTGCCCTGGCTCCCTTCCGTTCATTGGCCGCGCCCATCGCCGACAGGGTGCGCCCCATGCATTATCCCGAAATGTATCTGCCGGAGGAGCCTGACTACCATCCAAAGGCCGTCGCGCGTACGATGTTCCTCGATACTGTCAACCGCGACGTAACGCAGCGGATCGTCGATTACCTGGAGGCTTCCGACGCGCCCATGCGCATGGCCACGTTGCGTGTGCTTGGGGGCGCCGTGGCCCGCGTGCCGGTCGAGGCTACCGCCTATGCGCACCGCCAGTCGCCTATCATGGTCAACCTTGCCGCTTTATATGAAACGGCTGAGGAACGAACGGCATGCCAACTGTGGCTGGCGAAGTTCGCCGCTGACCTGGACCAGGGCAATCCCGCGGCCTACGTCAACTTCCTGAGCGACGAGGATCCCGAGCGCGTGCGCGCCGCCTACCCGGGCGCGACCTGGGAGCGGCTCGCTGCCGTCAAGCGCCGCTACGACCCCAGCAACCGCTTCCGTCTCAACCATAACATCACGCCGGCAGGTGAATGAATAGAGTTATGGAGACCGGCGAGTTTCGGTGTATTCGCTTCGCCCAGCACAAGCCTAGCCTCTGGAGAGATAGGGAGATTGAAGCCTGCCCTGGGCAAAGTGAAGGGAGATTCCAGAGGCGCTTCGGATATTCGCCAGAGTCCAGTAGAGTAGAACAAGGAGAAATCATCTGTTTGTCACAGGCTACCACAAGGCATGCTCTGGAGAATCGGTCAACTGCACGCTCAGGCCCAGGCAATCTTCTCGACTTCATTCTGCAAGTCTTTGCGCGTCCCGCGAATGTAGACCAGCGTTGTGTCCAGTGAATCATGGCCCATCATCTGGGCCAGCCGGTGCAGCGGAACCGTTTCCGCCATCCGGTAGCCAAACCGGTGGCGCAGATCGTGTGGGCTCACATTGCTCAGGCGCGCCTGGCTCGCGTACTTCTTGATCAGGTGCCCGAGCGCTCGCTCGGTGAGCGCCTGGCCGGTCTTCGCTGATGGGAACAGGTACAGCGCCGTGTCTGCCAGATCAGGGAGGTAGGCCGTCAGCGCGGCGCGGGCCGTAGTATTGAGCGGGACTTCTCGATATTTGTTGCGTTTGCCGTAGACGCAGAGGAAGCCGCTGCGCTTGCCAATCGTCACATCGTCGCGCCGTAGGGTGCAGAGCTCGTGTGCGCGCAGGCCAGTGTGGAGCAACAGGATGATGATCGTCTGGTCCCGCAGGCTGCCTGTGGCCGTCACCGCAGCGACCAACGCCTCCTCCTCGGTGTCGTCTAGGTGGCGCGGCGCGCTACTCTCAGCTGGAATGAGCTTCACCGGCGCCGCAACATTGCGCCCAATCTGTCCCGTCTCCACAGCCCAAGCCACATACCGCTTGATGCTGATCAGCGCGCGATTCACGGAGGCGGGTTTCAGCTTCTGGGTGTGCTGGAGATAGGCCCGATAGCGGGTGATCAGCGGTGTCGTCAGCGCGGTTGGTGTAAAGGCGGGCGCGTGCTCTTGTCCCGCTGCCCATGTGGTCTCACACCAGGCGATGAACTGCCGCAGGTCGCTGCGATAGTTCCGTACGGTCGCAGTGCTGGTATCAGTGTGTTCGCGAAGGGCAGAGGTGTAGGCGTCCAGTGCCTGCTGTCCCTCGTCTGACAGGGCGGGTATCGCTGGTCGTTTCATCGCCATCCCTCCTCAGGACATTAGCAGACATCGGTTCGCAGGGTTCGACGCTGGATTAGCAGACATGATCGCGTGGTTTGAGGCCGCAGCATGTCTGCTATACTCAGTTAGCAGACATAGCGATACCACTTTTCTACACGAAGTCGTTTATTGCCTATTTTGGTGCGTATCTCGGCTTGACCCGTGTGGTACATTACACGAAGGTTCGAACACTTTTTACATGAATCTTCGAACGTTTCCCTCAATCTTCGAACTGAGGGGGTGTCTACGACTGCCAACTGTGGCTTGTTGGCTTCCCTATGCAGCGGAAGCTCATCCGTTCGACCACCAACGCCCGGCCGTTCCTAATATATTTGCGCTTGGCGGAGATCCTGCTTGACATTTCCAAAATTCAATATATACTACCAAATATTCAATAAATATATTGAATATTTGAGGAGATACAGGTGTCCTACAACCGTCAGGCAAAAACGGCACTCTATACTGTGGTCGCGCAGGTTGCGCAGGCAGCTGCCAACCCGCATCGACTGGAGCTGCTGGATCTGCTGGTGCAGGCGCCGCGCAGCGTCGAGCAGCTGGCCGAGGCTAGCGCACTCAGCATCGCGAACGCTTCCCAACATCTCCAGCGCCTCAAGCGCGCGGGTCTGGTCACGAGTGAACGACGTGGCACTACGATCCGCTACCGCATCGCCGATCCAGCTGTTGCACGGCTGTGGGTCGAGTTGCGCACCGTCGCCGAGCAGCAGCTCGCCGAGATGGATCGCGCGCTGGATGCCTACCGTGCGCACCGACGTGACTTTGCGCGCCTTTCGCCGGCCCAGTTGCGCCAACAGCTCGACCGCGGCGATGTCATGGTGCTGGACGCCCGCCCGCGCCTGGAATATAACGCCGGCCACCTCCCCACGGCGATCTCGATCCCAATCGACGAACTGCCCGATCGGCTCGACGAGTTGCCGACGGACAAGCTGATTGCCACCTATTGCCGTGGTCCGCTGTGCGTCTACGCCGACCAGGCCTTGGAACTGATTAATGCCAGCGGGCGCCAAGGGGCGCGGCTGGAAGAGGGGGTCGCGGAGTGGCAGCTGGCTGGTTACGCACTCGAAACCAGCTCATCTGCCGATCCTCGCGGGGCTGGTGCTTGAGAGATGGCGGCGCAAACGAACCAACACAAGCTGAATCTGTGAGGATGCTGCAATGCAAACCATCGATGTTGATACCCTTCGGACGTGGTTAGATGTCGGGCATGCCGTCGCGGTGTTGGACGTCCGCACCGCAGTTGATCGCGCCGAGTGGGCGATCCCCGGCAGTATCCACGTAGATGCCTACGCGGCGCTGAAAGTCAATGATCCCCACGCGCTCGATGCGCTCGATCTGCCCGGCGACGTGCCAATCGTTACTGTCTGTGGCGCCGGCAAGATCAGCCTGGTCGCAGCCGAGCAGCTGCGGGCGCGCGGGTTCGAGGCCTACTCACTGGCCGGCGGGATGCGGGCCTGGAGCCTGGCCTGGAACACCGCCGAGCTGAGGGTGCCCAACAGCGCCGCGCGCGTCGTGCAGGTGCGGCGCACCGGCAAGGGCTGCCTCTCGTACCTGATCGGCGCGGACGACCAGGCGGCGGTGATCGATGCGGCGCTCGAGCCGGCGATCTACCAGCAGCTGGCGCTGCGGCATGGCTGGCGCATCACCGCCGTGCTCGACACCCACATCCACGCCGACCACCTCTCGCGCTCCCGGGCGCTGGCCGAGCAGACCGGCGCCACCCTCTACCTGCCTCAGCAGGAGCGGGTCTCGTTCTCACATTCCCCGATCGGCGACGACGATACCATCGCCATTGGCAGTGCGCGGCTGGCCGCCCTGCGGACACCTGGGCACACGACGGAAAGCACGAGCTACCTGCTCGACGGCCAAGCGCTCTTCACTGGCGATACGCTGTTCCTGAACGCCGTCGGTCGCCCGGATCTGCACGCCGACCCCGAGGCGGCGCGGACGCGCGCCCATGCGCTCTACGCCAGTCTCCAGCGTTTGCTGGCATTGCCGCGGGAGACGCTTATCCTGCCTGGTCATACCAGCGCCCCAATCGCTTTCGGTGGGAAGCCGCTGGCGACCACCCTGGCACAGGTATATGCGCA
>WNFZ01014698.1_pt1 | contig 13509 bp, 13 predicted proteins | sample 5400081 | NCBI WGS metagenome assembly WNFZ01 (sample SAMN13153365, study PRJNA577476) | soil metagenome | isolation source: 80 cm soil or saprolite under grassland replicate 1 | place: USA:California | collected 2016-06-15
GGGTTGCCATGCGGCCGGCTTTCAAGGATGAAACGCCCTATGTGTATGCGTTGATTCAACTCAGTGAAGGACCCATCATCTCGAGCAATATTATTAATTGCCCGGCGGAGTCGGTCCATATCGACATGCCGGTTCGGGTAGTCTATCGCGATGTCGCCGAAATCAACCTGACGATTCCTTACTTTGAGCCCGCCTGACGCCGTCTTCGTTCGAAGCTCGTCTACATAGACACGTCGGAGATGAAAAGACGAAGAACGTGATTGCGCCATGAATGATGATTGGAAATCGGACCTGCAGATCCTGTTCAACCCGCGCTCGATCGCTCTGATAGGAGCGTCGGAGTCCTCGTCCAGAGCGCGGGCAATCTTCAATAACCTGAGGGAATTCGGCTATCGGGGAAAAATATTTCCCGTTCATCCCACCCGCAATGAAGCATTTGGCCTCAGGTGTTATCCGAGGGTCACCGATATTCCGGAGATCGTTGACGCCTTCATCATCGCGATCCCGCGCGACCAAGTCATCGCCGCCTTGGAAGGATGCGCTGAAAAAGGTGTGCCGGCGGGCGTGATCATATCCGCGGGCTTTGCCGAGGCCTCGGCCGAAGGAAAGGTTCTGCAACACCGGCTGACAGAAATTGCCGAGGCGGCAAAGATGAGAATTTGCGGCCCCAATTGTTACGGCGTTGCCAACATACACGAGCGAGTAGCCTTGCTCCTAGGTACCGATGTCCGCCATGTGCAGCCGGGAAAGATCGGGCTGGTGTTCCAAAGCGGCGGACTCTTAAACCTAACCTTACTTGCGGCTTGGGACAGAGGATAGGGTATAAGCCATGCGATCTCATCCGGTGATGAAGCGGTCATTCACGTCACGCACTATGCCGAGTATTTGGTCAGGGACAGTCGAACTCAAGTCGTCGGTATTCTTACAGAGGGGATCAAAGATCCCGAGACGTTTCTCGCCGTCGCGCGATTGGCCACTGATCGCGAAAAACCGCTGGTTGTCTTGAAGATCGGCAAATCCGAAAACGGCGTCAAAGCAGCCCAGGCGCACACGGGAACTCTGGTGGGTTCGGATGCGGTTTACGATGCTGTGTTCAAGCAGCACGGAGTCGTGCGGGTTCATGACCTCGACGATTTCATCGAAACCGTCGAGCTCTTCTCTAAACGCAAAAAATTAACGGGAGGTCGATTGGGATTTATCGCGCCATCAGGCGCGGAATGCGGGCTCATCGCGGACATTGCGACAGACATCGGAATTGATTTGCCGGAGTTACCCGCAAAGACCGTTGACAGGCTCAAAAAGGTACAGTCCCCATTTCTCTCTATCCGCAATCCGCTGAACGCGCCGGAGCAGTATACGCTTGCTTGACGCTGACAACCTCGACATTGTCGGGCTCAGACTGCCATTGCCGAGGATGAGAGAAGACAGAGACGTTGTGAATCGTTTTGTCGATCTGGTCCAGGCAGGGGAAAAAACGGAAAAGCTCTTGATCGTGTTTTCGCGAGCGTCGGTCAGTTTACCTGAATACTGGCGTCAACTGTTGCGTGAGCATGAAATTCCGTTTCTCTTGGAATACCGAAAAGGATTCAAGGCGCTAAAATCTTTACTGAGCTATTACCGCTTCATTGATAGAGACAGAGCGTCCTGCGACGCGGGAGTACGAGTAGACGTAAACCTCGGCAAAGTAAAAGGCTTGCTCCAATCTTTCGGGCGAACATTGACAGAGCGGCAGAGTAAACAGATTCTTGCCGAGTATGGAATTCCGATTGCGCGGCAAACTCTCGCGACAAGCGCCGAAGAGGCCGTCGAGATAGCGCGACGGATAGGTTATCCGGTGGTGCTGAAGATCGAGTCGCCTGAAATCGCTCATAAGACCGAGGCACGCGCGGTCGAGATCGGCATAAGCAACGACGCGGAAGTCCATGCTGCCTATGATCGAATTATGGAAAATGCTCGAGCACACAACCCCGCTGCGCAGATCAACGGCGTTCTGGTTCAGGAAATGGTTCGTGGCGGGAGAGAAGTCATCATCGGCATGACTCAGGACTCTCAATGGGGACCGACGATCATCTTTGGTCTAGGCGGCATTTTGGTCGAGGTCTTGAAAGATATCGCCACTCGGGTAGCGCCTTTAACGAGGTTCGATGTCGAGGAGATGATGCATGAGCTGAAGGGCGCAAAAATCCTCAAGGGATTCAGAGGACAGCCACCGGCGGATATCACTGCGGTGATTGATATTGTTCTACGGTTCTCCCAGCTTTGTCGTGATCTTAAAGACGACATCGCCGAGATCGATATCAATCCACTGATGGTTTGCGAAAACGGCAAAGGCGCCAAGGTCGTCGACTGTCTGATGACGCGCCTGCTACTAGAACCGCGGCACAATATCGGACCTTGACGCAACAGTAGCTGGGGTAGTGGTGCATTTTCAATCCACGATGAGTCTTAAAATCGAGAAAGATTCCTCGCTTTGCTCGGAATGACAACTATTCCCAAACTGAACCACTACCGTAGCTGGAATTACTTTGACAGCGATTCACTATTCTCATATTCTGCGCAGAAGATATTCCACTTAGATAACAAACGTCCGCCAATTTCCGTTTGCCAATTTCCGACTCACAGATCGCGTCGCAGAGGAGCTTGGAAAATATGTTACCTACCCTCTCCACAACTGTCACCGTGTTGTTCTTTCTGGGCTCGTCGCTATTCGCTGCGCCGGCATTCGCTGCCTCGGTAACCGCTGCTACTCTCCAAAAGGCGAAGCAAGCGGCTGATGCCAAGGGTTATGCCTTCATCGCCAGCCATGACGAAATCCTTGCCAACGCCAAGAAAGAGGGCAAACTCCGCGTCCAAAGCTCATTGGACCCGAACACGTTCAAGCCCCTCATGAATTCTTTCAAAAAGAAATACCCCTTCGCGGATATTGAAATCCAGGAGATGACAGGGACAGACACGGCCCAACGCTTTCTCTTGGAGCTCAAGGCTGGAACGGTCAAGGAATGGGATACGTTACATCTCCCGGAAGATTTTTATACCGACTACGCGCCGTATGCGAAGAAATTGGATGTCTTAGGTATGGCGGAGCACGGAGTCTTGAAGATTAACCCCAAAATGGTCGATCCCGAATACCGCAGCGTGGTGAGCATCGGCTCCGGCATCTGCTCCATCGCGTACAACAAGAAACAGCTTGCCGCCGACAAGGTCCCGAATAAGTGGGAAGACTTCTTAAAGCCGGAGTTTAAGGGACGAAAGATGCTTGTCGATATCCGGCCCTACTGCGTCGCCGCTCTCGTGCCTGCCATGGGTGAAGAGCGGGTCAAAAACTACGCCCGCAAGATCAAGGAACAGGAACCCATCTGGGTTCGAGGCCAGACACGCGCCATGAGCGGGATCATTGCCGGCGAATACGATCTCCATCAAATGACGCAATACCATTCCTGCATGCGCGCCGCCGCAAAGGACGTCACCAAATCCCTCGGTTGCAAGATCATTGAACCCGTACCGGCAAAAGTCCAGGACGTTGAGGGAGTTCTGCAATCCGCCCCAAACCCCTCTCGCGCGCTACTGTTTATCGAGCACTCGGCCAGTCCTGAGGCGCAAAAAATGATCGATGAATTCAACCCCCTCAAGTCAAATGTCTTTGCCGACGGCGAGATCGCCAAATTGCTAAAGGGAAAAAAAGTTTCGCTGAACGATTTTCGCACCTACCACAAGTCACCGGAATGGATAAAGATGATCGTGGAAGCATACGGCTTTCCCAAGGCCGACGTCAGGTAGCGGCAACTGTCATCGACATAGGCGTTCAAATGGTTCCAGTCGTTCCAAACGTTCAAGACGTTCCGGTCGTTCAACATTAGTGAGCGGCTGAGACATGTTGAGCACGCAGGTTTAAGGTTATCGGCAGCCCCGGCGAATCATCAATAAAAGATTGACCTCCTTACGGTTTTTCAAACCTCGCGTTGATTCTGAAGACACGATCACGCCCCACGAACACGGCCGTTGAACTGCCGCTTGCCGGCAGACGTTTTGAACCGAGCGAAGCGCTTGAACGTCTTGAACGCTTTGAACCTCCGATATTCGTTGGCGATCGTTTACCTTGAACTTTGAACCTTGAACTTTTGAACTGCCGCCGCCTGCTGGCGGCGGGCAAACTCCGCTGCGTTTTTCCCCGCGATCTCGCCGAAGACCGCGTAGCGCGTGAGCGATGAGCCCCCAGGATAGTTATTATAAAAAAAGCCCCCGGTGACCTCGCCGGCCGCGTACACGCCGGGAATGACAGCCGCCGTTTTACTCAAGACCTCTGCGTTGGCGGTGATCTTGATCCCGCCGAAAGTAAAGGTCATGCCGCCGGTGACGGCGTAGGCATAAAAAGGCGCCCGGTCGATCGGTTGAGCAAAATTGGTTTTCGGGGGAGTCAATTGCGCGTGGGTTCCGTCATCAACGGCGCGATTAAATTCTTCGATGGTTTCGCGCAATTGGGCTGGAGCGATGGATAGTTTTCTCGCCAACTCCTCGATGCTCATCGCTTCGACTGGTCCTTTCTCCGGTCCTTCATACATCGGATCCACGTGATCCTTCACCCTGGAATCGAAGATCAGGTACGCGATGCCCCTCGGTTGTGTGAGCGCGATTATTCTGCCGAACTTCGCGTAGGTCTTATCCGCGGTGTCCTCGCCTTCGTCCACGAACCGCTTGCCCAGTCGGTTGACAAGAATTCCCGGCTCATATTTCTTGACGCTGCGCATGCCCTTTTCTTCACCGACCTGGGGAAATTTCTTGTAGCCGTAATGGATAATACCACCGTGGTAGCCTTCCATGCCAATGAGAAGAGCGCCCAGCTTCGTTGCCATTCTGTGTCCGTCACCGGTGCTTTGTTTGTATCCTCTGAGCACGAGCCGATGGGCGCCTTTGCCGATGTGCTCGGTCACCAGTTTGCGATTCGCCTGAAATCCTCCGGTTGCGATCACGACCGCCTTGCACGGAATCGTTTTTGTGCCGGTTCTTGTCTGTACTCTTACGCCGACCACCGAACCCTTGGAGAAGGAAATGTCGTTGACCGTGGTCTCGTAGCGAATGGGTACCCTGGCTTTTCTGACCGCCTTACGAAGCGCGGGCGCCAAGCTTGCTCCTTTGCCGACGACGCTATCGGCCCTACCCGGGTTGGAGGTGGGCAACGTCCAGCGAATCCCCAGACGGCTCAAGTTGGCTTTGGCTCGTCTCGAATTACGGATGGTAATCTTCGTTAGCTCTTGGTCGGCTTCTCCTTGCGATACCTTCATAATGTCCGCGAAATACTTTTCTGCCGGATATTCTTTGGACACTCGCCTCAGAGCCCCGCCGCAAAAGGCCGTGTTGCCGTGGGGCAAGTTAGGTTGCGACTTCTCGACGATGATGACGTCGGCGCGCCGCTTGCGAGCAGCAAGCGCAGCGAGGCAACCCGCGATACCATCGCCGATGACGACCACATCAACTATTTTCTTCAGTTTCGCCATGCTCCTAGGGTCTCATGATACCGCCAAATGATCGAATTCAATATCACGCGCGAATCTGTTGGGTAAATGGAAAAATTGTTCAAGGTTCCAAGTTCAATGTTCAAGGTTGGAATCCGGAGAGGCGGAGCACTAGGAAATCGAAAAAGGTCTTCGTGTTTCGTTTAGCTGGCAAAGTCTGGGACGTTACCGATCCGGTTGGACAACTGGAACGGAGCGAAGCGTTGGAACGACTGGAACTATTGGAACGCTCAGTAACGTTACACGATTTGAACGATCAATGCTTCGACTGTTGCCTGTTGCCAGCAGCTTGTCCTGCGCAAGGTCTATTTGCTTGAACCGCCGCTTGCCGGTGGAACACAAGTAACTATCTCTTCCACACTTCATTGATAAGCTTTAAAACGGGATCATCACTTGCGTGTTCGGGTGCATCCATGTCGAAAAACTTAGTTTTCTCCCCTCGGCGATAACCCCGAGGAATCATGTCCTTGGAAATATCCAGCCTAAGCGAGTCAACACCCTCTTCTTGTTTAGCAGCGATGGTTTGTACCATCAGCTGGCCATCGCGAGAAAGAAACCAGTTAATAAAGAGTTTCGCTGCATTGGGATGAGGGGTCCGGTTGACCACTGCAATGTGATGCGGCCCACCACTTATACCCACTGCCTCTTTAAAGTGTCCGGGAGTAAACCAATTGACAGGTAGTCCTTGGGCCTTTGCCTCATCCAAAGTTGACGCATCCGGCGCGGTCCGCAGCGCTATGGCGAATTTTCCCTTAGCCAACCAGTCGGTCATCTGGCGACGGTCGCGGCTGGCAGTAAGTTCCATTTCACCAAAGAGCCGCCTCAAGTAGTGAGGTCCTAGCTCTGGATTATAATAAAAGTAGCTCATTAAGCGTGAGCCGCTGGCGCCTGGGTCGTAAGTCACAATCTTTCCTTTCCATTTTGCATCGAGAATATCCCAATAAGACTTTATGTTATCTGGATTCACAAGTTTGGTATTGTATGAAATGTCCACGCCGGGGTTTAAGGCATACTTGAAAAGGTACTTCCTGTCCTTGTCGGCGAAATAGTGTCTCCCTTCAAACCATTTCGACTGATCCAAAACTTCGGGGAGAATCATATAGGGTTCAAGAGGATCAAGGGCCCCTGCACTGGCCAACCTGGAACCCGACCCCGCTCCTAGATGCACAATATCCGCCACGTAAACCCCGGCCCTTCGTTCGGCCATTAAACGTTGCTCTGCCGCGCTTCCTCCCTGCGTCAACGTTCGAGTGACCTTTATCGCTGGAAACTTTTTCTGAAATTCTTGGAAATAAGGTTCGGCAGAATTTCCGGAGTGGTGAACAAGCTTCCCCTCATTTTTGGCTGCCTGGATCGTCCTCTGCCATTCTTTTTCCCAATCCCCGCTTTGCTCTTGGGTTTGGGCGGGTGAGCTGATGACCAGGAATGAAATGAAAATTACCGTGAAGAAGATCGAGCCAGTTCGGTTAAAAAATTTCTTCATAAACAGACCCTCCCTTCCCTATGGTCTGATGCGCCATGTCCTAAAAAGGCCATGTGCTTCCATGGGGTTCATGGGTTTTGTTCCATGAATGTTCTGGCGTTTTTTTTCTTTTTGGCTTATATCGCGTTCAGCCGAAAAATCACAATCGTAAGGTTGAAAGAAGGAAAGAAAGATCATGAATGCGAAGATCAGACACTGTGCCATTTGGAGCGATGGGTGCGTCCGTCAAACCGGTCTCGGGGTCAACTCAGCGATGGAATCATAGGGTTGGCATTGAATCCCAGGCCTCCGGGATACCGTTCAGGACTAGACCACTTCGGATTTCAGCTACAAGACCTGGATAAAGTCAGAGAGAGGATAAAACAAGACTATCCCGATACCATATTCACAAAGGGTCTTGAGGGAGTCGCTTTTGCAGGTTTGAGAATCACCGATCCCGTGGGTACTCACATTGATATCGCCCAAGAGGGGGGCGCCAACCTCAGAGGTGGCTATGGCCGGGACGAGGGTTGGGAACAGCCGCGGCACTTGCACCACATTGCGATTCGGGCGGCGAAACCTGCTCTGTTGGCTGAGTTCTATCAAAAAGTCTTTGAACTCACGGAGGCCAAGAGCCTTTCCGGCGAGGGAGGAGTTTGTCTCACCGATGGAAAGTCCTACGTTCTTATACGCCCGTGCGAGAACTATTCTTACAGGTCCATGACCCAGGGACTGGATCATGTCGGCTTCAAGGTCGAAGACCTAGAAGCAGTGAAAAGGGAATTGGATGACCTCGGAAGATCATTCCCCGCGTCCGCTGCGCGGAAAATATTTGTCGGCAGAAACGGGCCGCTCCTTCAGAGGGATATAGACTCTTGCAGCTTAGGACAGTACGCGATTGCCGATCCTGACGGCGTCTTAATAGATCTTACGACATGAAGAAATATCCGATTGTTTATCGAGCGGAAAAATGATTTTCATGGCGGGCTCCGGAGGGAAGACCTAAGCAGTAGAAGAAAATGTCCTTTCTCGCGGGTTACAATTCCCAAACGATCTATAGTAAGGAGGTCAGGAGATGGATAAGTTTACCCGGGGTAGACGTCAAAGAACGTTTTTGTAAGAAGATTTATGATTTTCTCTCGCATGATTAGGTACACGTCACTCACGGCTAGTTTTTGAGGAGAGACGGACGCTTGGATACTCACTTACCATCCAATATCGTCTTCCAAGGCGTCAAGTTCGGAGTCGGATGGGCCGGTTCGTACAGAATGACCCAGGTGTTCGCGCGCAGCGTTGGAGGCGCTACTCCGGTCGCGATTATCGCTCCCGCCCTCAACCGCCCGGATTGGGTGTGCGGTGGCGAACTGGACTTGGGCTGGGTGTTCCCGGCGGTTCGCGCGACATGGGCGCTCGAAGGAAAGCGTTCCTGGGCGGGAAAACCGTTGACCAATCTCCGTTCCGTCGCGCGGTTTCCCAGACTGGATCGACAGTTGTTTGCTTTCGCTCCCTGGTGCCCGGTCAAGGACCTTGGGCAGATCGGCCGGGAGAAGCGTGCGATCCGATTGGGCGTCCGCGCGGATGAATTGTTCGAGCATGAGAACGCGATCTTGCGGCAGTACGGCTACTCGCTCGCCGACATCGAAGCCTGGGGGGGCCGATGGTGGCACGTGGGCGTAGGCCTGACGGCGCTCGATGAAGAGATCAGAAAGCGAGACGTGGATGTCGTCATCGGGCATGCCTCTCACGAAGGAGTCTGGCAAACCGTCGCTGCCAATGGATTTCGATTCATCGGGCTCGAGGAGCACGTGATGGCAGGCCTAGAGAACGAGGGTTATTCGCGCAACATCATTCCCGCAGGGTTCCTTCCGGCTATCCAAGAACCGCTGCTAACGATTGATCTGTCCGATAACCTGCTGGTCACCCGCGCCGAAGTAGACGACGGCATCATTTATACGATAGCTAAGAGCATTGACCGGAACAGAAAACGCATCGAGGAAGCCTCGGTCACCGTGAGCTACACTTACAACCAACTATTGCCCATACCTTTTCTTACGTACTCGTCGACGCTGACACAGGCCATCACAAGGCAATGGGAGACGAATATTCCACTCCATCCCGGCGCTGCGCGCTATTATCGAGAGGCGGGCCACCTGACTTGAAATGGGCGATGAGGCGTTTCAATAAAGAGGACCGAAGGACGAGACGATGGCGCAGCTGATCAAGGAGCCGTTCAGCGGCTACTACCATAGAGAGGTCCCGGAGCATGAAAAGGAACTGACCGAAGTGGGGCCCGGAACGCCCTGCGGTGAATATCTGCGCCGCTTCTGGCATCCGGTGGGGATGACCGCGGAACTAAAAGACCTGCCGAAGCGCATCCGGATCATGTGTGAGGACCTCGTACTATTTCGCGACGGTCGCGGAAAAATCGGACTTCTCGAGCTTCACTGCAGCCACCGCGGCACGTCGCTGGAATTCGGCCTGGTCGAGCGCTGCGGCATTCGCTGCTGCTATCACGGTTGGCTCTACGATGCGGACGGCCGCGTGCTGGAGACACCGGGGGAGCCTCCCGAGAGCACTTTCAAGGACCGATTTTTCCATGGGGCCTACCCGACCATCGAATACAAGGGGCTGATCTTCGCCTACATGGGGCCGCCGGAGCACCGTCCCGAGTTTCCCATCTACGATTCATTCGAACTGCCGGGCTACCGAATGGTGCCTGGCGGAGAAACGGATCAGAAATACATCTATGACTGCAACTGGTTGCAGCTGGCGGAGAATAACGCAGACCAGGTCCACTTCGTATTTCTCCACGATCCGGAGGAGGCGCGCACAAAGCTGGATCGTTACCGTCCGAGCGTGACCGGGGGCTCTTTAGAGGATTACTTCAACGTCGGGCTCAAAGAATTTGACGCTGACCTCACGGCGATTCGGGAGAACTTTCAGTCAAGGGTGCTCGAGTGGGAGGAAAGCCCGCTCGGCGTGATCGGTATCCACACCCGGCGAGTGGGTGATCTAATTTGGGTGCGGCTAGGCGACTACATTATGCCCAACGTCGACCAGTTTGCGCCGAGCCGCTTTCGGCCCACAGGAGAGCTGGATTTCGGGCCACTGTACATGACCGCCTGGACGGTTCCGGTTGATGACACCCACACGGTTGCGTACCAATTCCGCTATGCTCCGGAGAACACAGAGCAGCGTTCCAGCGCGCGCCCCTTGAGAAGCTCGCAATCCGTCAATCGAACCTATGAAGACCGTCAACGCCAGCCGGGAGACTACGAGGCGCAAGAAAGCCAGCGCCCCATCGCCGTCCATGCACTGGAACACTTGGGAGCCACGGATCGAGGGGTGACCCTCGTTCGGAAGCTGTTGCGGGAGGGAATTCGCGCGTTGCAAAGAGGTGAAGACCCAAAGCGAGCCGTCTCGTCCGCGGCGAATGCGATTTCGACTTACTGCAGAAACACGGTGCTTCGGATTCCGCCGGCGGAAACGCCCGAGGCCGACAGAGAATTGCTCCGGAACACAGGCCGGAAGGTTGCGGCTGCTGTCCTCTCGGGGCAACCTGTCTCTACCGCGAAATAGCTTCAGAGCGGAGGAGTATGAGACTCTACAAGCGGCGAGTCAGGGTCACAAACAGCAAAGGAGGCATGAAATGAGCGAACGCCGTATGACTCCTTCCCAAACCCAAGAGCCCGCGCCGAAGGAAACAGATTACGACCAAGTCGTTCGCGCTAAAGAAGTCCGCAACAAGCGGATGGCGGAAGGGACAGTAATCGTCAATGGTGAGGACTTGCCGTGGGAGCTTAACCGCCAGGGACGGATCAAGTATTTTCTCACAGATCGATCGGAAGATGTTGCGGCCCCCGGCTGGCTTGTTTTCCAACAGGAGATTCAAAAGCACTCGGGCATGCACCGGCATCAAGGCGGGACTTTTATCTTCGTCTTGGGCGGCAAGGGATATAGCATCGTAAACGGCGTGCGCCACGATTGGGAGGCTGGCGATTTAGCCATTTTGCCTATGGTGGCCGGAGGCGTTGCGCATCAACACTTCAATCTCGACCCCGGTGTTCCCGCTCTCTGGATGAGGGTGGCTTATACCCCGAACAAGAGACTCGTTGTTGCCAATTGGATTGAGCAACTCGAGGTCAATCCAGAGTGGGCGGATACGAAAGGATTACAGGATCGGAAAGTGGCTGCGGTAGTAAGCCATGCGCGTACCACAAACCGAGATGACTCTCCGCGCGGGAATACCCTTTTCGACGCCCTGCTTCGGATCCGCGACGAGCAACGGGATCAGATGAAGCACGCTCGAATGGTCGTTCAGGGAAAGTCGTTACCGTTGGAGGTCAATCCAATGGGTTTGTTCCGCTGGTATGTCCATCCGGACATGAAAGATGTGGGATGTCGCGCCCAAATGTTCTACGTGCAGGAGATTCCGGGTGGCAGTCGTTCCGGCAAACAGCTTCATCAAGGTGGCAGGTTTCACTATGTCCTCGAGGGAAAAGGCAGCACCATCATAGACGGGGTCCGCCACGATTGGAAAGAAAACGAAATCATTTTGCTTCCTCTTAAATCTCATGGCGTTGTCCATCAGCATTACAATTCAGACCCGAATAAACCCGCCAGGTTGCTCGTGTCCGAACCCAACTGGGTTCACGTCTGGGGAGTGGACCTCGGTTCGGGATTAGAGATGTTAAAGCCGGCCCCGGAGTACAAAGGGTAGAGGTTGGACCGTGAAAAATAGTCCAGACGCATCAACAGGCTTTTTCTTAGTTTCTTTGCTTCTCTTTGACTCGCACCTCATGCCTATTTCTTGAACGCTTTCAACGGAGCGAAGCGGTTGAACGTTTTGAACTGGCTAAATATTTTAGCGATCTTTTACCTTGAACTTTGAACCGCCGCATGCCGGCGTGGAGGAGACCTCATGTTAGACGGCAAATTGAGAATTGCACCGACCTGTTACCACGTGCTGCATCTACTGCCTGTGATGGCGGCGCACGAGATGAATTTTTTCTACGACGCAGGGCTCAAGACCAGTGACGGATCGCTCGGGTATCAGATCCTGCGCGACGCCATGGTGCCCTTCGGTCTGGAGAAACTGGGCATCTCACAGGCGATGAAAGAAAAGTCCATTGATATCGCTTTGGATGTCCAGTCCCGCACCGTCTTCTTTCAACGATCGCGGGGCGCGGATGTTTATATCATCGCCGGCTGGAGAAACCAGCACACCGTTGCGTGGGTCGGCCCGCCGCATATCAAGTCATTGCAGGATCTGAAGGGCAAGCGCGTCAGCATCAGCGATTTCAACAGCCTTCGTCACTGGGGGATACAGATCCAATTGCGCAAGGCTGGGTTGGATATCGAGCGGGACGTGGAATGGGTGAGAACCGGCGTCTCGGAACATCTTCACGAGGAGGCCCTCAAGAACGGCAAAGTAGAATGCGCCCCGGTGTCCGTGCGGACGGCGCAGTCGCTCAAGAAGGAAGGCTGCAATGTCCTCGTCGTGCCGAGGGATCAGTACCCGAATGGCTTCCCGCAGCGGATCATCGCGGCTACGGGGCGTATCCTCGAGGAGCGCCCGGATTTGGTCAAGAACTTTCTCAAAGGACTGATTCGCTCCTACTGGTTCGTGCGCGATATGCCGAAGAATTTCGAGTTTCTCTATAATCTCGACAAGCGGCTTCGGCTGGAAACCGCGGACCCTGAAGAACGGATACACAACCCTCGCCGCTATACAATACACTTCTTGGAGTCGCAGCCGTTTCCGCTCGACGGACTGGCGACGGGATTCGAGGATATGCTGCGGGAGGAAAAACTCATCGGCGGATTGGAGTACGACGTGCCTGCCGTTGCCAGCGTGTGCGCTCAGGATCTTGTCGCTGAGGCCTACAAGGAGCTCAGAGCACAGAACGAATTGCAGCCGGAGTACCAGCGCGTTCATGCTATCGCGGAGCGTTACGGCTACTGAGCAAGCTGGGTGAAATCAGCGCGTCGCGAACGATTTTTCAATCTGCCTGATAAGGCGCGGATCGTCGGGCCACTAATCGTTCAGGGTTCCAAGTTCAACGTTCAAGGTTGGAATACGCGACGCGGAGCACTAGTAGGGTGCTGAAAATGCCGTTCATCCTTCGACAAAGCTCAGGACGAACGGAGGATGGATTGAAATCATTGGAGAATTTCCGTTCGTGCTGAGGCTTGCGAAGCACGAGGTGGCTTTCTCAGCAACCTGCTAGGAAATCGAAAAAGGTCTTCGTGTTTCATTTAGACGCAAAGTTTCAGCGTTATCGACGTGTTGAACGATGGAACGGAACGCAGCGGTGGAACGTCTGGAACGGGGCCGCGGTATTAAGTGAGCGAAGCGATGGAACGACTGGAACTATTGGAACGCCTCTGTAACGTTAAACGATTTGAACACGTTCGCCCATTTAGTCCGAGGTAGGCGATGAAATCTTTCCTGGCTATTTTTCTCAGCGTTATGTTGGAGTGTGAGGTTTTGCCGATAGGCGCGGCCGAAGCGCCATTATCGACGAAAGCCAAACC
>WNFZ01004418.1_pt1 | contig 13508 bp, 12 predicted proteins | sample 5400081 | NCBI WGS metagenome assembly WNFZ01 (sample SAMN13153365, study PRJNA577476) | soil metagenome | isolation source: 80 cm soil or saprolite under grassland replicate 1 | place: USA:California | collected 2016-06-15
ATTGTAGTTGTTTAGCTGCCATAAGTTTTTTTGTCTCCTCCGGTTATCCAATGATGCCGAGGATGTCGTCCTCGCGCATGATCAGGTAATTTTCGTCGTCGATTTTGATTTCGGTGCCGCCGTATTTCGAGATCAGCACCTTGTCGCCCTTCTTCACGGTGAAATCGACTTTCTTTCCGTTGTCATCGATTTTGCCGGTGCCTAAAGCGACCACTTTCCCCTCTTGTGGTTTTTCCTTGGCGGTATCGGGGATGATGATCCCGCCTTTTTTCACTTCCTGCTCTTCGATCGGCTGCACCAGCACCCGATCACCGAGCGGTTTTACGTTAACTGTTGCCATAAGTTGTTGTCTTTTACTCCTTGTGGTTTTTGTTTTTGGGTTGAGCCGGCGACTGTCGATGTTCCGACAATCGCTAGCAAATTGTTTCCGTTATTTTTTCTTGTCTTCGTCCACGACCTCGAATTCCGCATCGACGACGTCGCCTTCGCGTTTGCCGGCGCCTTCTTCAGCGCCGCTGCGCGGCTGCGCTTCAGGTCCAGGCTGCGGACCCGGGCGCGGACCTGCTTGCGCTGATGCTTGCTTGTAAAGCTCAGCGCTGACTTCCTGGAACTTGTTCTGCAAGTCGTCGTAGGTACGTTTCATCGCGTCGACGTCGTCGAGCTCTTTCAACTGTTTCTCGGACTGGTATGCGAGCATGTCAGCGTTATTCTTGATCTCGATCGCTTCCTTCGCTTTCTTATCCTCCTCCGCATGCGCTTCCGCTTCGCGCTGCATCCGCTCCACTTCGTCCTTCGAAAGTCCGGAGCTGCCGGTAATGGAGATCTTCTGTTCCTTGCCGGTGCCGAGATCTTTCGCCGAGACGTGCAGAATGCCGTTCGCGTCGATATCGAAGGTCACTTCGATCTGCGGAACACCGCGCGGCGCCGGCGGAATCCCATCGAGATGGAATGTGCCGAGCGTTTTGTTGTCGCGCGACAGCGGTCGCTCGCCCTGCAAGACCTTGATTTCTACGCCGGGTTGATTGTCGCTGTATGTCGAAAATATCTGCGACTTTCGCGTCGGGATCGTGGTGTTTCGCGGAATCATCGGGGTGGCTACGCCGCCTGCGGTTTCAATCGCGAGCGTCAACGGCGTCACATCGAGAAGCAGCACATCTTTGACTTCGCCTTTGAGGACGCCGCCCTGGATAGCTGCGCCGACTGCAACGACTTCGTCTGGATTCACACCCTTGTGCGGTTCCTTGCCGATGAGGTCGCGCGCCACCTGTTGCACCTTGGGCATGCGTGTCATGCCGCCGACGAGGACCAGCTCGTTAATGTCCTTTTCAGTGACTTGCGCGTCCTTTAGACATGCCTTCACCGGTGGAACTGTTCGCTGGATCAGATCATCCGTGAGTTGCTCCAGCTTTGCGCGGGTCAGCTTTTTCTGGATGTGCTTCGGTCCGCTCGCATCTGCTGTGATGAACGGCAGATTAATTTCGTACTCCTGAGTTGAAGAAAGCGCGATTTTCGCTTTTTCAGCTTCCTCCTTGATCCGCTGGATCGCGTCCGGCTGTTTGGTTAAATCGATGCCGGTGTCCTTTTTGAATTCGCTGACGATCCAATCCATGATGCGCGCATCCCAGTCGTCGCCGCCGAGGTGCGTATCGCCATTGGTCGCCTTCACTTCGAAAACGCCGTCACCAATTTCCAGCACCGAAATGTCGAAAGTGCCGCCACCCAAATCGTAAACAGCAATCTCTTCGTCTTTCTTTTTGTCCAGACCGTACGCGAGCGACGCTGCAGTTGGCTCGTTAATAATCCGCAGCACTTCCAAGCCGGCGATTTTGCCTGCGTCTTTCGTGGCGGTGCGCTGCGAGTCGTTGAAATATGCCGGCACCGTGATGACGGCCTGCGTGATTTTTTCGCCGAGCTTTGCTTCAGCGTCGCTCTTGAGCTTCGCCAAAATCATTGCCGAAATCTCCGGTGGCGAAAACGTCTTGAGCTGGCCTCCGACTTCTACTTGTACGTGCGCATCGCCATTGGCTGCCTTCACGATCTTGTAAGGCACGCGCTTCTGCTCTTCGTGCACTTCGTCGAACTTGCGGCCCATGAATCGCTTGATTGAAAAGACCGTATTCTGCGGGTTGGTTACTGCCTGACGTTTCGCGGCTTGGCCGACTAATCGTTCGCCGCTTTTTGTAAACGCGACGATCGATGGCGTCGTGCGCGCGCCTTCGCTGTTTTCCAAAACTACCGGGTCGCCACCCTCCATCACGGCCATGCAGGAGTTAGTGGTTCCCAAATCGATACCTAAAACTTTTGCCATAAATTGAAATCCTTTCTCGGTAGAGCCTGTCGACGGACGGAATCGCCGTGACAGACGTTAACCCCAAGCTTCCAAGCAAGGCTCGGGCCAAGCCCAAGTGTGAGAGCTTAAGTTGCTGTTCGCGAGAACCTAATGCTGATCAGGTCCCGAAAGAACATTTTCGACTCGAGACAATTCGGCTCGATTCCAGTCGAGTTCCTACCGGCTGTCGCGCCAATGCGACACTGTATTCCGATCACTTGAGCAGCGTAAACACCTGCGTGTACGAACCATCCGCATTCCGCGTACTGGTCAATTGGCCGCGTGCGCCCATGTATTTGCCGGTACCGCCCAAAATCGCGCGCACGACAGGTTGGCCCGCATCAAATTCACCAGCGGTCGGCGGATAATCCAGAGCGCCCAAAGCCACAATTTGATCCTGATGATTGGCAAAGGTGAAGAACAGAACAGTTGCGCGCGTCTCCAAGTTGGGGTTTGCGTCAGTCGCCATTTTGATCAGCGTCTTCGAGCCAAATACCTCGCCTGTGACGGGGCCGCCGGGAGTAGAGTGTAGCGGGGCAAAAAAATGATAGACGTCGCCCGGACTATTTCCCGGCGTGCCGAGGTCAAGCAGCTTCAGCATTGGTGCGTCTTCAAAGACAGTAAACGTTTCAGTCGAAGGACTTGTGCAACGCAGACCACACGCTGTCAGCAAAGTTGAAGCGAGCAGCGCAGCATTTGCCATCAATCTCGATGTAACGATCAGGTTCATTCGTAAGCTCCTTTGAAGGTAAAACTGCGTTTACGAACTCATTCGCATCCACATGATGTTTCTAAAAGCTCCAAGTCTTATTCGTATCCCAGTGATAAAATTGTGGTGAAAGAGAAATTCTGTTTCGCGAATGCACGCGCGGCGATAAAATTTCGCCGTGCGACAATACCACGATCTGCTCCGGCTGGTGCTCGACCACGGTCGGCCACGTAATGATCGCACCGGCACCGGAACGTTATCAGTCTTCGGCGCGCAGACTCGGTTCGATTTGCGTGATGAAGGACCGGGATTTCCGTTGCTGACCACCAAGAAGCTGCACATCAAATCAATCATCTACGAACTGCTTTGGTTCCTGCGCGGAGATACGAACGTTCGTTATCTCAACGAACACGGGGTGACTATCTGGGATGAGTGGGCCAACGAAACCGGCGACCTCGGTCGGGTGTACGGAGCGCAGTGGCGCGACTGGCAGGGCGCAAACGGAGCGCGAGTCGACCAAATCGACAATCTCATCGCGCAAATAAAATCAAATCCGCAGAGCCGGCGACTCATAGTAAGTGCATGGAACCCGGCTGAAATAGAGAAGATGGCGCTGCCACCATGTCACGTGCTCTTTCAGTTTTACGTGCAGAATGGCGAACTCAGTTGCCAGCTGTATCAGCGTAGCGCCGACCTGTTTCTTGGTGTGCCATTCAATATCGCGTCATACTCGCTGCTGACGATGATGATGGCCCAAGTCGTCGGTCTTTGCCCGGGGGATTTCGTCCATACCTTTGGCGATCTGCATCTGTATAACAATCATCTCGACCAGGCGCGCGAGCAGCTTTCGCGCGATTGCCGGCCTTTGCCCCGAATGAAACTGAATCCGGCCGTCAAGAACATCCACGATTTTGCGTTCGAAGATTTCGAACTCGTCGGTTACGATCCCCACCCGTCAATCAAAGCTCCGATTGCGGTGTAAGGCGCCGTTGTTCGGCGGAAACACGGCAGTTGCGACTTCCGCGCACGAGGAGGGTTTAACGAGATGTGAGGGTTGCGCTTTGGGTCTCGATATTTTTCTGCACAGCGGTGTTGTTGCGCGCGGAAACTTCAGTCGAGATCGATTTGCAGGAACAGAGGGCGTATCTGCTTCAAAATGGGCGCCCGGTGCTCGCGTCGCCAATCTCCAGCGGCCGTTATGGACATCTCACCAAAGGAGGCGCATTCAAGATCCTCGAGAAGGAACGAGCCCATTATTCGAGCATGTATGGAAAAATCGTCGATGCGTACGGAAATACGGTCGTGGCGGACGCCGATGCCGATATGTCAGTGCCGCGTGGCGGCAAATTCATTCCCGCGCCGATGCATTATTTCATGCGGTTTAACGGGGCTGACGGAATGCATGCCGGATATTTGCCCGGTTATCCGGCGTCGCACGGCTGCGTCCGCATGCCCGAGCAATACGCGATTGCATTCTTTAATTCCATCAACGTTGGGACGCCGGTGACGGTATTCGGCAGGACACCGGCAGGGCGTTATTTAGGCCAATCGCAACCTTTGTTTCCGGGCCGAGGCAGCCGATTCACAGGTCCGCGCTTCGGGCCGCGCTTTGTCCCTCCGCCGCCTCCTTGGTGGCCATGAGGCTCAACGCCATTCGAAATTTCTCAGCGATTGGTGCTTGCGGTCTTGGGTCCGCGGGAAAGATCGACCAGATCGGCGAGGATATTGAGCGTCTCGTCGCGCTCTGGATCGATGGTTGGCTCTTTGGTGTCGTCGCCGGGCGCTCCGCCGACCGAATCTGTATCCGCGTCTGGAGCAGCGGCTTCAGGATCAATTTTTGGCGAAACGCCATTCTTCTTGGCTTCTGCCAGTTTACCAGGATACATGATCAACTGGAGATTGGGTTTATCGACCGTGTCGAGTGTCAGCCGATAGATACGCGGCTCTTCCTGATTTCGCGCGAGGCGGTCCTTCGACCGCATTTCTTTGCGGAGCTTATCGTCCTGAAGCTCCTTTTTCCGCCCATCTTCGTTTAGTGAAATTCGATTCTCATCGATCTTGTGACGCAAACGATCAATGTCCTCCACCACGTAGTGAAATTCGGGATCGTTCTTAACGCGCTCTTCCGAGCGTCGCTTTAGTTGATCGATAAACAGCGAATGCGTATCCGACCACTTGGTGTATTTCGCCTTGGACACTTCGTCGTAGGGCAGTGCGTTCTTTAGCGCTCCTTCGCCGAACTCCGGCAGATCACTCAAGCTGGGAAGGATAATGTCGGAGGCAACGCCATGAAGCTGTGTGGATCCGCCGGCGACACGATAAAATTTTTGGATGGTGAGCTTCAACGCACCGTCTTCATCGGAGTGGCTGCCCAACAGCGAAGCGAACCGGCCGATTGGAAGGATCGTCTGCACGGTGCCTTTGCCAAATGTGTTCTTGTCTCCGACGATCACCGCACGGCCGTAATCCTGGAGAGCGGCTGCGAAAATCTCACTGGCAGACGCGCTTTGCCTGCTGGTCAAAACAACTAGCGGCCCCGAGTAGGCGATGCCCGAATCTGGATCGGACGAAATCCTGATGCTCCCATTATAATCTTTGGTTTGTACAATCGGGCCCGACTTCAAAAAGAGACCGGTCAGCGCGAGCGCCTCTTCAAGCGAGCCACCGCCATTTCGCCGCAGATCCACAATCAATCCGGCAATATTTTCTTTCTTCAGACGTTTGAGCAATGCCAGCACATCGCGCGTGGTGCTTTTCTGGTGTCTGTCCATGTCTGCATAGAAAGAAGGCAGCTTAAGCCATCCCAGCTTTACGGGGTCGCCGTTCTCATCTTTTTTAATGATGATATCGGCGCGGGCTTCCTGATCTTTGAGCTTAATTTCATCCCGCACCAGTTCGACGTTTTTCCGGCGCGACGGATCGGTGGCGTCTGCGGGAATGACGAGCAACCTGACACGTGTCCCTTTCTTTCCGCGGATCATTTCAACCACTTTGTCCAGTCGCATCTCGCGAACATCGACATAATCCGCCGGGCCCTGCGCCACAGCAGTAATCCGGTCGCCCACTTTAAGTCTCCCGTCCGTCTGCGCCGGACCGCCAGGCACGAGGCTTTCGATTTTCGCATAGCCATCTTCCGACCGGAGCATGGCGCCGATGCCTACGAGCGACAGGCCCATGTTGATACTGAAATTCTTCATATCGGCCTTGCTCAGGTATTCCGAATGCGGGTCGTACGCCTGTGCAAGCGCATCGAGAAAGAGTTTGATTTGCTCGTCCTTGTCTTGCTCGTGCACGTTGCGGGCGAGGCGATCGTAACGGCGAGCAACGAGTTGCGGTGCGGGCTCAATCGGATGCTCGCTAAGATGCTCCTGCAACAGCTCGTTTGCGATACGACCGCGCCAGAGCTGGTCGGCTTCCGCTTCATCTTTTGGCCACGGCGCTTTTTGGCGACTCAACTCGACCGTCGCATTGCTCTTGAAATCAATCGGCTGCTTCAACAACTCTTTTATCTTGGCGACCCGTCCATCAACTCGTTTGGTGTACAGCGCGTAGATGTCGTAAGCCGGCTTCAACGTGCCGAGAAGAACGTCTCCTCCGATCGAGTTGCCGTATTTTGCATTGAGCGTGTCAATGTCTTGCTGCGTAAAGAAAAGGTGACTGAAATCGAGCAACTCCAGATAGCTCAGCAGGAATTTTCTCGAAATTTCTTCATTCAGCTTCTGGCGGGTATAATGGCCTTCCTCCAAAAGCCGGCCGACGGAGATGGCGATCGTTTCTTTTGACGCCGCTAGCGCCGTCGGCATGGCAGTCGTGGCTGTTAAAACGATGGCGCACAACGCCAAGCTTCGCTGGAAACGTGATTTCATTAGTAATTACGCGGTTTGCCACCTTGGCAGATTTCACGATCAAACGCAAGATGATGAAGTAAGATCGACATGTAAGTAGGAATGAGACAATCAGGAATAGGGAACATTCAATTATTCGTAAAAAGTGACCCCGTTAAGCCGTAGCCAAGTTTGAAGGCAGTGAAGTACAATGAATTACGAAAGCTTTTGCGGCGGCATTTTCGAAACGAATTGCTATCTCTTCAAGGGGCCAGAGGGATGGATTCTCTTCGATGCGCCTGAGGGCACTTGTGAATGGCTGCGTTCGCTCGAGGTCGATCTCAAACTCTTGCTCCTGACACATGGGCACATCGATCACGTCCAGGATGTCGCCAGGATCAAACGCCAGTTTGGCTGTCCGATCGGCTGTCACCCGCTAACTGCGCCTATGATCTCCGATCGGGAATTTTTTCGGAACTTTGGTTTCCAACTCGAAATCGAGCCTCAGGAGCCGGATTTTCTCATCGAAGAAACACCAAACCGAATTTTTCTTGGCGCTGATTTCGAAGTTCTGGAAATTCCAGGGCATTGCCCGGGAAGTCTTTGTTTCTTTTCGCCCAAGGATAAATTGTTCATCGGCGGCGATGTACTTTTTGCCGGAAGCATCGGGCGAGGCGATTTGCCCGGCGGAGACATCGATCTGCTGATAACCGGGATCAGGAAGAAATTATTTCCGCTTGGCGACGATGTGACCATCCTGCCCGGCCACGGCCCGCCGACGAAAATCGGGATTGAACGGAAAACCAATCCATTCGTCGGGAAACAGTAACCGCAGCGATTTTCTAGCTTGCCGCTCCGCTGCTTTCCTCGCGAAGCTCCTCAAGGAAAGAGGCGAGCGGTTTAAGGTTATCAACCTTTGCGACGATATGACGCAATGAGCGGACGGCTCTTGGGATGTATTGGAGGAAATTCTTGTGTCCCCTGACAAGGCCGAGAAAGCCATAAGCGCCCAGCGCCTGCATCAGGCGTTGAATTGCGCACAAGCGTAAGGTCAAATCGAAGTCACCGTCGATCGTGATTCCGTTCTCGAGCTGCCGGCCGCGATAATATGCGATCAGCTCAGCGCGTTCCGCCTCTTCAACATCGACATACGGATCGTAAAGCAATGATGCCAGATCGTAGTGGGCGAGGCCTGGCCGCATACCCTGAAAATCAATCAGATTAGCCTGCCCGTTCTGGATGATGACGTTTTGCGATTGAAAATCACGATGCACTAAAACTCTTGGAAGAGATGCCAGGCTTTTTGCGATTTCCTTTAGCGGCGCTAACGCAGCGAGCGCCGCGAGTTCGGCCTTGTCGATGTTGAAATACCGGCCGAGGCAATTTCTAAAAAAATAATTCTGCTCCCAGCGATAGAGCTCCGCATTGAATTCGGCGGGCAAATGCTCCTTTATTTCGACCCAAACGGACTCCGTTAACGCATGCAGAGTCGCGATTTGATCCAGAGCCGATTCGTAAAAAGCCCGGCGAACGAGCCAACTCTCGTGACGATAGCTGTAGAGATCTCGCTCCCCCAAATCTTCGATCCAGATAAGTCCCTCCACCGGATCGTGAAAATAAATTTTAGGTACTCGAATTCCGTGGGTGTCGAGAAATTGCGCGATGTTGACGTAGTGCCGGTTTTCTTCGCGGTCGAGATTGTACTTAACAAGGATCAGCTTCTGATCCGTGGCGCAATCGATTCGATAAAATTTTCGGTCAGAGCCTCCCTTTTCGATTGGCTTGATTGTTATCTGATCGACATCCAGACGCGGAAAATGCATTCGGGTCTGTCGGAGAAGAAGCGCCGTTCTCATTGTTGGAACTAAATATCGATGTCGCGATGGATGCCGCTGGCCTTTTTTTGGGAGCGGACAATACAGCCCTGAAGGTGAGTTTGGGAAGCAATTTGTGTGTCCGGCCACAAAATTGTGTCTTCGAGGATGGCGTGTGCGCCTATGCGACAATGTTCTCCGATAACTGAGCAGCCGCGCAATCGCGCCGTGGCATCAACAACCGCTGATTTGGCGATGCGCTCAGGCCAGTCGTGTATTTTGACGTACTGCGGCTTCCAATCGTCTTGCAAAATCGTGCGGTGCACGTCGAGATATTCCCTGCGCGAACCAATGTTGAACCATTTTCCGTCGTTCATCACCAAACCGCCGATCTTGCCACCCTCGCTGATCCAATCAGCAATAATGGGAATGAAGGAGATCTTTTTGTGCGGCGGTATGCGCTGAAAAATCGGCGAAGTCCAAACCGCGATGTTCGCGAAATCAAAGTTTCCGGGGATGCCGTAGCGATTCGCGATATCCACAATACGATGATCCCGCAACGCCACATCCGAAGCCAACCCAGTCTCACGCAATGCGAGGGTCACGTCGTTCCCGCGGCGAAAATGTTCGTCAACCAAAGGTCGCAGATCGACGTCTGTTAGAATATCGCCGCTGTACGTAAGGAATGGGTCGGTGCCGAGATCGCGTTCTGCATTCTTGATACCGCCGCCCGTTTCGAGCAAATCAGGCTCGTGAATGATCCTGACCGGACAATCTCTGTACCTGTTCTCAGAGAAGAAACCCTGAAATAATTCGGGACATCTATGCGTATTGATGACGAACTTGTTCACTCCCGTTTCAATCAAATGATCGAGCGCAAACGTGATGAGCGGTTTTTGAAAAATCGGAATCAGCGGCTTTGGCAAATCGTCCGTTAAAGGGCGCAACCGCTTGCCGAGGCCTGCGGCTAAAACGAACGCCTGTGTAACCTTGTGCATCAGCAGAAAAATCGGAGATTGCTCGACTTTGCTCGGAATACAAAGTCGAAAGGCGGTGCTCGCTATCTTAAATACAGCGTGCGCGTGCCGAAGTCGATGATGCCGTGGTGACGCCTCAACGTTTCCGCGCCGAGCAGACCGGCGACCGGGGGCGAACCTTCCAACAACCCGTTGTGAATTAATCCTTCCAGGTCAATCACGCCCACGTCCTTAGCGAAAATATCTACGGAGCCCACCGAGAGTTTCCCAATATGAGCCACGCGGACGCCGCGCTCTTTCAGGTTCACGGCAGACGAACTATACGCTGTTTCCCGAGTGGCGATTCGCATTCGCCGAACGAACGAACGGTGCAGCAGCGTGGTGAACGAGCCAGTATCGACCATCAGCCTGGCAGGCTTTCCGTTAACAGAACCATTGACATAGAGATTGTAGCCGTCGCTGACTTGAATCGGAACAGCCCGCAATCCGCGTCGATTAAAGCCAGGAAAGCTTCCCAGCACGCCGGGATCGGTTTTTAAAATGAGTAACTGCCGCTCACAATCCAGCACCGCTTGCGTCGGGAAAAGAATGTCTGCTCCAATAATCCCGTCGATTTCTTGTTCACGAGCAAACCGTGCAGCACGAGCAGAGTAACCGAGATCGACAGTAACGACCGGTTGATCGACCAGAGCTAAGCCTCCGATGCGTAGCTCATGCGCGATTGCAACATTGTTGAAGGCGCCGTTAATCTGAACACGTGCCGGCAAGTTCGATTCGGCAGTGGTTGGCTTCAGCCGAAAATACTCGCGACGATTCAGAGCGATTGCGCTTACAGGCGCACCGCTATCGATCGTAAGCCACGCTGCCTTCCCGTTGATAAAAGCACGTACCAGTAAATGATTTTGTCGCGAACGTACCAGTGGCAGCGCTTCAAACTGCGTGGTTGCTCGCGCGTCAGCGCGCTGCGGCGCGGCAGCCAATTCGATAACCAGCGCCACAGCAGCGCAGAAAAGCGAGAAGCATTTCCGCACGAAGGACAGGTGATTTGAAATCATCGCGCGGCGGAGATTAACACGGTTTCTTAAGGCGTAAACATTTTTGCGTTTCACAAGTAAGCAATATCATTTTAAGATGGATCTCCTTAGATGTGGTGGGCAGAAGCTTCGAGGAAAGATTGCTCAGGATGCAGATTGACAAGGATTTAATTTATTCTTACCAACGGTTGAAAAGTACAACACTATGAAGTCGCAAAGCCGCACACTATTTCGTCACGTGATCGCGATCATGGGTCCCGCATTCCTCTCATTGAGCCCTGGCGCATTGGCACAGCAAGCGCAATCGCAAGTGATGACGACGACGACGACCCCGGACGCGGAGCAGGCGCCGAAACTTCCAAGTGATCAATTGGATTCACTGGTTGCGCCGATTGCTCTTTATCCTGATCAGCTTTTGAGCCAGACGCTGGTCGCTTCGACTTATCCTCTCGAGATCATCCAGCTTCAGCAGTGGATGGAGAAGAACAAGAACCTGAAGGGCCAGGCGCTGTCGGGCGCGGTGGAAAAGCAGAGCTGGGATCCGAGCATCCAGGCAATGGCGACTTTTCCAGATGTGGTAAATCGCATGGCAGACAACATTCAGTGGACGACTGATCTGGGAAACGCCTTCCTGGCGCAGGAACCTGATGTGATGGACGCGATTCAGGCCATGCGTGCGAAGGCTCAGAGTAAAGGCACCCTAAAGACAACCCAACAACAGAAAGTGGAGACTCAAACTGTGAGTGGAGGCAAACAGGTTATCGTGGTGCAGCAAGCCAATCCCGACGTGGTTTACGTCCCATCGTACGACCCCACGGTAGTCTATGGTGCGCCTGCCTACCCTTATCCGCCGATTGCTTATCCGCCGCCGGGGTATTATGCGGCAGGGGCAGCGATTGCATTCGGAACAGGAGTTGCGCTAGGAGCAGCATGGAGTGGCGGCTGGGGTTGGAACTGCGGGTGGGGCGGCGGAAATGTCAACGTTAACGTGAACAACAAGTACGTGAACAATTATAACAAGAACGTTCAGAACAACTTTAACCAGGCGAACTTCAACAAGACCAACTACAACCAGGCAAACAAGATCAATAGCGGTAACTGGCAGCACAACCCACAACATCGCGGAGGCGCTCCTTACAACAGGGCGTCCGCCAGCCAGGTTCAGCAGCAACTCGCTAACAGGGGACAGACAGGAGCTGGCAATCGACCCGGCGGCGGCGCTGGAGCCGGAAATCGTCCCGCCGGCGGTGGAACTGGAACACGGCCTGGTGGAGGGGGTGCTGGAACGCGACCCGGCGGCGGTGGAGCTGGTGCTCGTCCCGGCGGCGGTGGAGCCGGTGCTCGTCCCAGCGGCGGTGGAGCTGGTGCTCGTCCAAGTGGCGGTAACGCTAAGAACCAAATCGGTAACCGCAGCGCATCATCGCGGCCTTCCGCTTCTCGCGGCGAAGGATTTGGCGGCGGTGGCAGTGGAAACTTCGCTCGAGCCAGCAGCAACAGAGGCGGCCATAGCATGGGAGGCGGTGGGTTTAGTCGCGGCGGAGGTGGCGGACGTGGGGGCGGCTCCCACGGTGGCGGGCGTGGCGGAGGCGGCGGTCGTGGCGGTGGGCGAAGATGAAAAAGCTCGATGAGGAAACAGAAATGAAATCGAAAGCAAATATTATGACTTCGCCGAAATTCTTCGTGATTGTTTGCGCGATCGTTAATTGCGTTTTTCTGGTTGTGGCCTCGCAAGGTGCGCCGGAGCAAAAACAAGAGTCAAATGCGGCGGTGTCGCAGCCACAACAAAAGCAATTCGATACACCGAAACAGGCGGTCGACGCTCTTATTCAAGTGGCGGCGAATTTCGACCCCGCAGCTGCGAAGGAAATCCTAGGGCCCGACAGCGAGGATATTGTCGCTTCCGAAGACCCTGTGCAGGACAAGAATCGGGCGCAGGAATTCGCAGCAAAGGCAAAAGAAAAAAGCTCGATTGAAATCGACAAAAAAGACCCCAAACGCGCCATTCTCTTGGTGGGTAACGATGATTTTCCGCTTCCTATTCCTGTCGTGAAACGCAAAGGCAAGTGGTCGTTTGATACCAAGGTAGGCCGTGAGGAGATATTAAACCGGCGCATCGGCGCCAATGAACTGAATGCGATTGCGATCTGTCGTGGTTTCGTCGAGGCACAAAAAGAGTACGCCGCGGAAAAGCATGACGATTCAAAGATCAACGAGTACGCGCAGCGAATCATCAGCACGCCGGGCAAACATGACGGTCTGGCCTGGCAAAACCCGGATGGCACATGGGGAGGTCCTGTCGGAGAAGGCGTGGCAAAGGCTCTTGAGCAGGGCTACTCGAATCCCGGTCAACCTCAGCCGTATCACGGTTACTATTTCAAGGTGTTGAAGGGACAAGGTCCAGCGGCGCCTTTGGGACAAACGGACTACGTTGTCAAGGGGGCCATGATTGGCGGGTTTGCTCTGGCAGCGGCACCGGCTCAATATCGAGTAACAGGCGTGAAGACGTTCATCGTCAGCCATGATGGAGTCGTCTATGAGAAGGATCTTGGGCCGGATACGCTGAAGATCTTCCAAAGCATGGACCGGTACAATCCCGACAATACCTGGAAAGTAACCGAAGATGACGTCGAAGACGACTCACAGGAATAGGGGCCGATCCTAGCAACAAGAGCAGCCGAACGATTGACCGCTAAACTTAGTCGGCCTGCACTAGGTTGCTTTTTCTGCAATTGATCTTGGCTTCCATCAATCGTCCGAGTTTCCGCTAATTCCTGTGACCGGTTGCGTCCTTTCTGGCTGCGCATCTCATCGTCACCCGGCT
>WNFZ01006579.1_pt1 | contig 13499 bp, 14 predicted proteins | sample 5400081 | NCBI WGS metagenome assembly WNFZ01 (sample SAMN13153365, study PRJNA577476) | soil metagenome | isolation source: 80 cm soil or saprolite under grassland replicate 1 | place: USA:California | collected 2016-06-15
AGCTCTCGGCATCGTTTTCCTCAGAGGCAGCTTTTCGGCCCAAAACTGGACGTCTAAGCGCTTAAACGATGCCGTTTTATGCTACCTTACATTGTTAAATCAAGAAGTTGCTGTGGTCCGACCCCGGACCCGGCTTTGGCTGGGCCGTCAGTGAAGAAGGACAGAAGGTTTATGCTCAAGCGGGTGAAACTCCTGCTCATCCCAAAGTGGAACCTCTGGAAAAAATCCGGCCTACGACACCTTACATGCTGACCATCGACGACGTGAGAGAGTTTCCGAAGTATGAGAAAACGTGGAAGGAAATCTTTCAGATCCGCTGAAATTCGGGAGCGGTCTTCCAGCTGACCGACCGCGGCAAGGTTCGACAGAAAATTTTTTTCAATGACGCTGACGGCTATCGGCTGCACGCGATCGCCAAACATTTGGGAGTGCATTACGCGACGGTGAGCCGCAGGCTCAAACAGCTCGAAATTCGAGTTAGGATACGCGCAGAGTAGTATTGCAAGACCCCAACCTCCACTCTCACTATTGAGGGGTACTGTATTTTCCTTTCTCGTCATCGTTATGAGGGTGAGCTCTTCATGGGTGGCGCCAAGAATTGCGAAACCTACTTTTGTCTTTTAGGCGGCAGCCGCTTCGCCGCTTTGATGAGACCTCTTTGAAACTCGTTTGGCTCATGAATGTCGCTTGGTCTGACATGATCTTGCCCATATCAGGGATGCTTCCGTCGGCCTTACGGCAAAACCGGAGCAAAATAGTTTTGATGATCGACGTATGGTCGAATACGGTGGATACGACTTTGCTTTGCGCCACCCACGGCGAGATTAGAATCGCCGGAACGCGCACGCCGTAGCTCCGGAAAGTGGGTTTGTCGTCCTCTGCCGGAGGCGGCGCGACGTGATCGTAGAAGCCGCCATGTTCGTCGTATACGATGACGAGCAGCGTCTTCTGCCACTGCTCCGGGTTGCCGGCCAGCGCGTGATAGACGGCCAGGACAAACTCCTGGCCGTGGCGGATATCGGCGGGAGGATGATCGTCGTTGGCCGCAAACGTGCCGGCGGTGTTGACAAAGATCGGATCGATCCAACAGACGCTCGGCAAGCTCCCCGCGGCCGCCTGCTCGTAGAAATCGTTCAAGTTATAATTGCTGAGGGAGCGGTACTTGCGATCGATCAGATTGAGCGTCGAGCCGAAAAAGTTGTCGGTGTACCAGCCCCACGCGACCTTCTGCTTGTCCAGGTGACGGACGAAGGCCGGCAGATTGTAAATGGGTATGGCTTTGTTGTCTTTGCTGCCGTCGGCACGGCCGGCCGCCGCGTACAATCGATTGGGCCAAGTGGCGCCGGGAACCGAGGAGAACCAGTGGTCGCACAGAGTAAACTCAGCGGCCAGGTAATCGTAGGTGAGAAGGTCTTTTTTGTTGTAGTATCCCATCACGAGATCCCGCTCGGGGTCGCCAGGGTGAGTTGTAACGTAGTTTTTGACGAAACCACCGTTGTTGTTTGCCAACTGCTCGGCCACGCACCGGCCGCTATGGCATGGATCCTGGTTCGATTTGAAAGCGGTGTGATCGAGATGATGGATGAAATAATCTTTCTGTCCGTCGCTGTTATTCAAACCGGGAGTCAGCCCATCGACATCCGGTCGGTTTCCTTCCAACTTCAGATAACCGAGCATATGGTCGAAGGAGCGGTTCTCCATCAACAGGACGACGATATTGTCAATCTTACGCAAATTATCCGCAGCGGGATCGGCGACAACGTCCACAAAACCCGTGCGCAATCGGCGGCTCCCGCCCAAAGCCTTGCTCCGGCGATCCCCCTCCTGTGCCTTCTTCGTTCGCGGCCGGGTTGCTAATCGTTTAGCACCAGTTCGGTCGAAACGTCTTTTCGCTCTTTTCTTTCTTTTTGCCACGGCAGTTACTCCTCGTACGACAGTACCCGCCCATCAATTCGCTAGGCGAGATAAAAAGACTGAACTGCTTGAACCTAGCCGTTGATATGGTTGGCGCGCGGCATCGGGTTTCCTTAGAGATTGCTTTTCGGCGTCAAAAAGCTGCCGCTAAGCTTCTGAACGACAGGTGAGCTATATCATGTGAAGTCCAACGCGCATTGTGGATTTATTTTTCGAGGCCGAGTTTTCGAGCGGTTGGTGATTGAGGCATGATGACGACAAACATCCAGCGCACGACGTTATAGAATGATGCTCACGGCTCCGTGCTCCCTCAGCGCTTCCATGTCGAGCACGGCCTTTCTATGCTGGATCTTCAACTCCCCGTCCACTTGCTTTAGTTTGTGCTCATACCAACCGACGTAGGGACTCGATTCTCCCATGCGGAAGCGATAGATGAGGAACGAGGAAGTCACGACAATGGCGTCTTCCGTTACTTTGATTATTATATTGGTGATGAAACGTCTCGTGCGGGACGAAGGATATTCTCTGTGGCCATGGCGGCTCTTGAGTCTTTCCACCCGAGCGCGCAGCCGTACCATGTCATCGTCGATAAACACCAGGTCTTTCTTGGGGTCTCCGTCCGGCAGGTCTGTGGTAGGGACGAGATATCTGCCATCGGAGGTGAAAAGGTCCAACCATTCACCCAGGCGCCATTTATCCAAGAGCGCCGCTTCTTGATAAAGAAAGTCTTCCACCATCTCGCGCACGGCGGCGGCGGTTCGATCATTTTGCTCGCGATGCGCTTCCGGCATGATGCGTCTCTCCTGCTAGCGCGCTAGCGCCGCCGTGTCCCTGACCACGGGGTCGTTTGTCTCGACTTTCCCGAGTCCTGACATGTGGCCGTACCACTGGCGCCAAAACGCGCGCAGCTGAAGCTCATCCTCGGCGATCGCTTCGCGATGCATGCCCCTGGATAGTTCGGACCATTCCACGCCTTCCGCTTTGTACCCGGCTTGACAGGATTCGATCGCTTCGACATCGTCCGGTGTCGCAAATCCTCCTGGACCATGGAAGGTAAGAAAATTGTCCAGCCGGCGCGCCAGCAGTTCGGGTTTTTCTTCCGTGGGAGCGAGCTGCCACGCCGTCACCTCCATAAGATCGGGCGTGATCGGCCAAAAGATGCGCACGGTGATGTCGATGGAGTCGATGATCAGGAGATTGGGATAGACGAGCAGGTTACGGCTTATGTCCGCCATCAAATGAGCCCGCTGCTCGCCGAATTTCCGCACCAGTCTTGCGCGGATCGTGGCGATTTCCTCTTTGTTCTCTTCGCCGAAGAGCGGGCTCCAGCGCGCAATGGGCCGGCCACGCACACCGTCATGTTCCTCTACGGCATGACCGTTGCCGAGGACGCGGGCCGGGCGGCTGAACGCGGTCTGCACCGCGCCGCTCTTTACGCCGAGGCCGGTTACATAGTCGAAGTAGCTCTTGTGAGTCGGTTTGACGTGGTAGCCATCGAGGCTATTCTCGACCAGCAGCTTCCAGTTGGCCTTTATCGAATATCGATTCGATCCGGCAATGATCCTCATGCCATGTTCGGCCTGATCGACGACAAGATCGAGGTACTCGCGCGCGCCCGCCAGATAGCTCACCAGGTCTTCAACGTCGGGATTGAAGCTGACGAAAATAAAGCCGCGGTAATTTTCTACACGCGGCGGCGACTTGAGTCCCATCTCCGCCTTGTTGAAGCTATGGCCGTACCCTGCCTCATCCGGCACGCCTACGAGATCGCCGTGATTGTTGAAGGTCCAGGCATGGTAGAAGCATTGCAGAATATCGGCATGGCCCTGATCATGGCGGCAAATCAGTGCGCCTCTATGCGTGCATGTGTTCAAGAAGACTCGCACCTTGCCATCGCTGCCCCGCACGAAGAAAAGCGGCCTCCCGGCCACGTTTCGCCGTCGGTAGTCGCCCGGGTTCTCTACTTCAGACTCGTGGCACACATACAGCCAGCATTTGTTGAATACCCGTTCCTGCTCCATCTGGAGAATCTCGGGTGATGTCATGGCGGAACGATGGATACGGAATATACCGTCCGCCGGCTTATCTATGATCATACGATTAAGCTCAACCATCGCGTGCCCCTCGTGCGTTACATCGACCACGAACAACTCGAGCTATCAAAGCCGTGAACTGGAATTATGTGAGTTCGGTTCAAAACGTTCAAGCCGTTCACCCTCCCACCTCTTCTCCTCCCCGTGACGAGACTGTGTTGCAATGCACAAACGGACACCATTTGTCATCTCGAGCAAAGCGAGAGATCTTACATTTCAGCCGCATACTAAGAAAGATTTCTCGCCTTCGGCTCGAAATGACAGTTGCGACGGTCACGGCGCAATGAAGGATGCAAGAACCTGCCCCGGACTTGATCCGGGAAAAGCGTTGGAACCTTTGAACCTTGAAACGACTGGAACGGCGAAGCCTAATAATCACTCTATGTCCGCTACGAACAGCTCTTCGGCTCCCACGACGCGTGGCGACAAACCCTGTTCGTAGACATACTGACCGATGGCCTCTAACGCTGCCCGGTTAGGCTCTAGTCCATAGGCCCAGAAATTCTTTCCTAAGACCCGCCACGTCTCCTCGATATGATTGATGAGCCAGGGAAGCGAGAGGCGCAGCGCGTCCGTGTCGTAAAGCCCGTCTATCGCTATATCCCGCGCCTCGCAAAAGGCCCTGTATATGCTCCGGGCCACCCACGGGTGCTCTCGATAGATGTCGTCGCGCACCACCACCGTATGCATGATCGGGAAAATGCCGGTGCGGCGGTAATAATCCTGCTCTACCTCGTAGTAGTTCGGAAACAGGCGCGCTATGCGCGGCGAGCCCCGCTGGAAGATTGACGGAATGTTTATGGCAAGCAAGGCGTCGAGCTCCCGGCTCTCCAGCATTCGCTCCAGTGTCTCGTCCGGCGGCAAAAACTCAATTTTGATTTTTCTCCGGCAACTTCAACGGAATCAGCGGCCGCTGGGTCGGAGTCGTCAACCCGCCGATGAACCACTGCATATCCTCCAGCGTCACGCCGTACTCGTGTTGCAGCATGCCGTTCATGAAGATCGTAGCGGTCGAACCGAGTTGAGTAGTTCCCACCCGTTTCCCCCGGAGATCCCGAGGTGTCCCGATGCCCGCATCGCTCCGTATATAAATACAAGAATGGCGGAAGATCTTCGACAGCGCTACGGGCACCGCTACGAACCGGCAGATGCCGCGCCCTTTGAGGCTTACATAAGAGCCAAGCGACAGCTCAGAAACCTCGAACTCTACGTTCTCCAGCATCCTGGGAAAGATCTCGCGCGGGCGCATGACCTTGATCTCCAGATCGATGCCTTCGGCTTGGACACGGCCGTCGATAAGCGGACGGGTGCGGTCGTAGTCCCAGCACGCGAGGGTAAGTTTGAGTTTAGAACATCGGCGCGACCGGTATCGAAGGAAATCTGAAAGCCCACGATTGTGACGCTAGCGACCTACTTGGTGCGTAGAGATAACACATCGAGAGGGGCTGTCAAGAAACTTGGCCAGGCGAAAATTACAGCGGGTGATACTTGCGAGAGGCGACGAATTCCATTCGATCGAGGCATCTGCGCATCCAGAGGCGCCTAAGTAGACAAACGTGCGCGCTCAACCAGGTTTGTTAGATCCTCGACAGTTTGGACGCCGCTGAGGCTGACTCGCCGGTTTGCGACGAAGGCGGGCACTCCCCTGATTCCAAGCTTTGCCGCCTCTTGCTCATCCCCCACCACACGATCGAGGTACTCATGGGTATCAAGCGCTCGTCCTAGAGTTTTACTGTCGAGACCCAGTTCCGACGCGAGCGCCGTAAGCACCTCTGCACGACCGATGTCCTCTCCACGTTCAAAGAAAGCGCGAAAGACAGCGTCATTGTACTCATTAAACTTGCCCTGCTCGCGTGCCCAATGGGCCGCCTCATGCGCAAGTCGAGAACGCGGTTGTACCGGCGGAAGCTTTATAGGGATGTTTAACCTCCGTGCCAGTGGATAAACCGCGCCGCTCCATACTCTTTGAAGATATTCGCCGCGAGGATCCAGCGTCGGTACGGGCGCAGGGCGCAGTTCGAAAGCTCGCCAGATCACATCGACAGTTGGATCTCTGAGCTGCAGTTCAGCTAAGGCAGGCTCCGCCAGCCAGCAAAAAGGTCACACATAATCGGAGAACACTTCGAGCCGTACCGGTTCCATAAGTTTATTCTAGCTCCAGGAGCGGGCTGAACAAACCGTAGACGACGCTCTACAGTTGACACTTTTCCGGTGCGGGGCTATAGCTCGCGTCAGCGAAAAGAGGGTGTTCAAATTTCCTGTACAGATGGGCGCTGCAGCACCGTGGTTGTGTCCGCGTAAATCTCTACGGACGAACAAGCAGATTGTCGACCAACAAGGAGTACCGATATGGTGGCGATTACAACCGACCAGCGACGCACGGATCAGATATCTGCGGAGGAGCGCGAGCTGCGCATCCAGTTGGCCGCCGCGTACCGTCTGGCCGACAAATACGGGATGTCCGAGCTGATCAACACCCACATCTCCCTGCGCGTCCCGGGGCCGACGCCAACGTATCTGCTCAACCCCCACGGCTTGCTCTTCAATCAGATCACCGCGTCAAGCCTGGTGAAGGTCGACTTCGCAGGCAGCGTCGCGGGGCCGAGCGAGTGGCCGGTGAATCGGGCCGGCGTCGCGATCCATGGGTCGATCCTATCGGCGCGCCCGGACATCAACTGCGTGTTCCACACGCACATGCCGTACACAACGGCGGTATCAGCGCTCGAGTGCGGGCTGCTGCCGATGTCGCAGGCCGCCCTCCGGTTCCAGGGGCAGACCGCGTACCACGACTATGGCCGCGCGGCCAGCGATCCAGCCGAATGCTCGCGCCTCGTGAAGGACATGGCCGACAAGTCGGTCATGATCCTCCGCAATCACGGTGGGATCACGACGGGCAAGACCGTGTGCGAAGCGTTCGTCGCCTCCTATTATCTCGAGAAGGCGTGTCAGTTTCAGATCCTGGCGCAGTCGGCAGGTGTGCCGTTGGCCATGCCCGCGGATGAAATCATCGCCGCATCCGGTGGCCGGCCCGCCGGCGATGAGCGCGGCTGGCCCAGCCTCCTCCGCATGCTGGACCGCGAGGATCCCTCCTACCGGGACTGAGCCCGGAGCCGGCGTGCTCGCCTCACGAAAGAATCAGGGCAGCGACTTACGGCCTGCACGCCGCAGTTTTGATTCAATGCGTAATTTTTCGGATGCGAGGCGCGCATGAATCGTGGCCGTGTCAGTAAAACGTGACCCGTAAAATCCGCACGAGACGAACACGTCACACGAACACGAATTCATGCGAGGCGAGCGCAACAAAGCAGGTGAGCCTTTTGGAAAGCGCAACAAGCAATGAGAGAGAAAGGAACAGATCATGAGAATCATGTTTTTGAATAAAGCTCCGAAGGCCGTTTACGACGTCGCAGAGATAGAGAAGCTTTTGAACAGCTATGCTTCTCCCGGCACTCGGGTGGAGGTGAACTTTCCCGATGATTTCGAGGGCTCGCGGGTCGAGCACGTGCTCGGCAGCCAGATGATGCTCAACGGCCTCGATCACATCATGGAAGCCCCCGCCATCATCCGCAAGATCGTCTGGGCCTCGGAAAACGGCTACGATGCGGTGATTCAGAGCAACACCTTTGATCCCGGCGTCGACGGCGCCCGGCTGTGCGTTTCCATCCCCGTCATCGGTCCATTTCGCACGACCATCCACGCGGTGACCAACCTTGTCGATCGGATCGGCATCATCGTGCCGCTCGCGCCGCATATTCCTTACACGTGGCGGTTGTTGCGCACCATGGGTATGGAGAGGTTTGTCACAGGCATCAAAACCCTCGGTGTCTACGGTCCGGACCTCAAGAAACGCCGCCAGGAGATCACCGACAAAACCGCCGGTCTGGTTCGCGCGCTGGTCGACGAAACCGGAGCGCAGGCAGTGCTCCCCTTGGGCGGGGCGCTCATTCCCTACGTGGTAGACCCGGCAGAAGTTCAGAAGATGACGAACGTGCAGGTATTCAACACCAAGGCGATCTCGATCCGCGTTGCCGAGATGTGCGTAGCACTGGGGTTGAGCCACAGTCCGCTCACCTACCCGCGCGGCAAGCTCGCGTATCAGGATTTTGTCTCCAAGCTATAACGCGCTGGCTCTCTCTGCTGTAGTGATGCGTCAATGGGTCTGATCGTGATAATGTGTCGCTAATGCTTGCCAAGAAAAGATACAGGGAGGGAGCCGATGAAGTCGCGTTCCACGTCCGTGATCGTTGCAGCACTCGCCGCCATGCTCTCCGCTAGTCCCGCGCAGGCCGGAGGCCTGAAACAGGTCGCAGAAATATCAATTCCCGGTGATCCGATCACCGACATCGGCATTATGGCCATCGACCAAACGACGGGTCTTGGCTATCTCGCCGACAAGACCAACAAATCCGTTGTTGTCTTCGATACTAAGACCGACAAATTCGTCTCCCGGATACCGGGCTTCGTCGGACGGTTGAAGGATGGCGATGCCTCGGGACCGAATGGTGTTGTGGTCGTCAAGGGCGGCGCCGAAGTATGGGTGAGCGACGGCGACAGCACGATCAAGGTGATCGACACCAAGACCGGTCAGATCACGGGAACGGCCGCCACTGGCGGAACGAAGCGCGCCAACGGGATGGCCTTGGGCGAAGACATCGGCGTCGTCATCGTCGCCAATTCGAACGACGATCCGCCGTTCCTCGGCTTCATCTCGACTGCGCCCGATCACAAAATCCTGGCCAAGATCCCTATTCCGGAATCCGGCGAGAACCTGGAGCGTTCCGCGTATCACGCGCCAAGCCGCATGTTCTACACAGCCATCCCGGTATCACGCGCGGACACCACCAAGGGATTGTTGGCGCAGACCGATCCCAAAAACGGCAAGCTCGTGAAGCTGCACGAACTCGGGTGTCACCCGCATAGTCTCTCCATCGTCTCGGACTCGACCATTTTCCTGGGTTGCAGCAGCGTCCACGGCCCGTCCCCCAAGCCCGGCGGTGACATGGCGATTTTCGATATCGCGGCCGGCAAGGTGGAAACATATCTCACGGGATACGGCGGCAACGGCGGCTCGACGGTGAATCGCAAACTCGGCCAGTACTACCATTCCACCTCAGGTGGAACCTTAATGGTGGTCGACACCAAGACGAAAAAGGGCCTGCAGCAGATACCGACGTCGAATGGCGCGCGCTCGCTCGGGGTGAGTCTCGCCAACAATCGCGTCTATGTGGCCACGACAGCGAAGGAGTTGGCCTGCCGTGGATGCATCGTGGTGTATGCGCCGGAGTAAGGATTTGAGATCTGGCGCACCCATTCAGCACTGTTCAAGCCGTTCCAACCGTTCAACCGCTGGCGCTCAGTTCAAACCGTTGAGAAATTAGTACCGAAGGCAAACCGGAGGTCACATTTTTTGTTGGGTGTTTTCGAGCGAAAAAAATTTTCGGCCTGTCGCTGTTAACGGCAAATAAGCCGAGAATAATCGCTCTGTGAGCTCCGTGCCTCTATATCCGAGTTCACTCTTAAGTATTAGCTTGAACCCTTCGATAAACTCAGGACATGCTTTTGAACCTTTGAACTGTTGAACCGCGGCATCGCGGCTGGGAAATGAGGCGCTAAGCTCGGAAAACGCTAGGTTTTGGAACGACCTGAGCTTACGGCGACTTAGCTTGGTCCGATCCCGGCCCTTGCACCAAAACTTTGAACGCACGCAGTGCAATCTAAAACTCGGCGACTGCGGGAATAATTTCCTTCCGCATAAGTTCCAACGGTTTCAGCTCATAATCTCCAGGCATGCTGACGATGAAATGTTGGATGCCTGAGCCGCTGACTTTACGGCAGTACTCGATCGCTTCGCGCGCGCTCATGCCGCCTTGTCGAAGATCGATGACGCCGATTGCGGTTCGCTCGATTTCCTCGAATCGTCGGCCGATCGCCTCGCAATGCCGGCGGAGCACATCGAGTTTCGTGCGCAGTACGGTTACATCTTCGAATGCATAGAGATTACAGGCGTCGGCGTACTTGGCTACAAGCGGCAACGTCCTTTTTTCACCGACGCCGCCGATCATGATCGGCGGATGCGGCTTGGCGATCGGCAGCGGCGAACAAAGCGTTTCCGCCAATCGATAATGCTTCCCCATATACGGCGCACTTTTTCCCGACCACATCTGCAACGCGATCTGGACGGTCTCCTCGAGCCGCTCGAAGCGCTCCTTTAACGGTGGGAACGGCACACCGAGTGCAACGGCTTCGCGTTCGTACCAGCCGGCCCCCACACCGAAATACGCTCGACCGCCCGAAAGCACGTCGAGAGTCGTCATCGTCTTCACCAAAATACCTGGGTACCGGTAGATCACTCCCGTGACCAGCACGCCGAGCTGGATAGAGTTGGTATGGGCGGCCAAAAAATTGAGCGCGCTGTATCCTTCGAGCATCGGCTCGTCAGGCTTGCCGATCATTTCGATCTGGAAGAAATGATCCATGACCCAGAGACTCGAAAACCCGGATTCTTCCGCTGCTCGGCCGATACGCGCCAGACTCGCAGCAATCCGTTCGGCGCCTCCCGGCCAGGTAAAAGACGGTATCTGCAGTCCCATTTTCATACTTAAATACTTCCTCTCGAGGTATCCTCAATTTATCTTAGCAAGTTTGACAACTGACCAAAGGCGGGCGTCGATCATTTTGGCAACGGCGTATCAGCCGGCGCTCGGCAGCGGTTGAAGGGGAACTGGAGAGTCCCGCGCCCTCTGGCTCGCGTAGACCATCTCTTCAAATCCGCCAACAAACCTCTACCGCGTTAGACCGAAAGAAGGACCGATAACCGTCTCTTTCAACACGGTAGAAAGTCTGCATTCTTTGGTCACAGGTCATCTCTAAAGAGAAAGACAAATATGGCGGTCTGCTTCAGGGCGCTCTAGCCGGATATACGAATGTCGGCTATTACAGGGGTGAGACTCGAGCGGAGATCGAAAAAATCAATAAAAAGCACCGGTAGCTTTCGATGACCGTCGGAAAGGCAGAGCTCGCCAATATCGGGCCGAAGGAAGCCCGGAAGCGCCTGCTCATGGGTGTCGCCATGCTCGCCATAGGCGTCGTCCTGGCGATCATTTTCACGCGTGCAGGTGTAAGCCGAGGGTGGTATTCGGTGCTATTTCTGCCGTTCTGGATGGGAACTCTCGCTCTTTTCCAGGCTCGCAAAAAGACCTGAGTCGTTCTCGCCGCGCGCGGCGCGCGCAAGATGAACGGCACCGAAGCGCCGGTCGGAGATGAGGGCGCCGAGAAACAACTGCGCTCCCAGGCACGTTGGATCTATGTCGAATCGGCGATTGCGGCGCTAATACTAACTGTCCTTAGCTTCTTTTTTGCGAGCGTATTGACCGAGGCGGCCCGTTCTTCCAAGGGTTTGAGCCTGGAACAAGCGGCCGATTTCCTGATTAGGCACGGCTACGCTCTGCTGTTCGGGTGGGTGCTGCTCGAACAGATGGGTTTGCCTATCCCGGCTGTTCCTCTGTTGATTGCGGCCGGCGCGCTGGCCGGCGCCGGCAAGATGAATTTGACGTTCGCGGTTGCCTTGGCATTCATCGCGGTTATTTTGGCTGACTTGTTCTGGTACTCTCTAGGCCGTTACCGCGGCGGCGACATACTGAAGCTACTGTGCCGCATTTCTCTCGAACCCGACTCATGCGTTCGGCGCACGGAGAATCTTTTCGTCCGGCATGGCGTCCATTCCTTGCTCGTTGCCAAATTTGTACCCGGCCTGAATACCGCGGCACCGTCTCTAGCGGGAATCTTTCGCATGCCCGTGCGACGTTTCATGATCTTCGATTCCCTGGGCGGATTCTTCTGGATCGTCACCTTCACGAGCTTGGGCTTGATTTTCAGCGATCGACTTGAGCAGATCGCGGTCCATGCACTGCGCTGGGGCGGTTGGCTGGTCGCAGTCCTGGCCGGAAGTTTGGCAGCTTATGTTTTGTGGAAGTTCTTCCAGCGCCGGCGCTTCCTTCGTCGGCTGCGGATTGCGCGCATCACTCCGAAAGAACTAATGGACAAACTCACGGCAGGAGAAAACATTTCAATCGTGGACTTGCGCCAGCCCATTGATATCGAGGCGTTTCCTCAGATGATCCCAGGTGCGCTTCGTATAGCTATGGAAGAGATCGAAGACCGCCACGGAGACATTCCCCGGGATCGCGACGTCGTCCTCTACTGCTCGTGACCCAACGAAGCGACCAGCGCCCGGGTGGCGCTGCTGCTGCGAGCCAAAGGAATCACCAGGGTCCGCCCGCTCGAAGGCGGGATCGATGCCTGGCTAGCGCACAATTTCCCATTTGCCGTTATTGTCCTTTACTACGAAACACGGAAAACCGGTAGCCAAGCTGATCCCGATTCATACTGACACTGGCAAAGTGATCGGAAGCTTCAAAGGAAACTCAAAATCAAGGCAACATCCTATCTACGGGCTCAAGTGGGATGCTCAATCTTGATACCCATTCTGCTTTACGTCTTAGCCGACCCGGGCCTGCTTTTCTCGGAATCAGTCGCTATCCATAGATCAGGAATCTTAATCCGGCGATTAAAAGCGTCACCTCGATAAGAACGATGAATATTCTCTCGGGCAGCCGATCCAAAATCTTTTTTCCGATCAAAGAGCCGAAAATCATGATCAATCCGAGACCCAACCCCACGGTGACGCTATGGCTCGTCAGGATCGCCGTGCTTCCATAGGCGACCAGTTTGGTGACGTGCATTACGACGGTTGCGAGCGCCTCGGTGCCGATGAGAGCGCCTTTGACAAGCCCATACGCCAGGAAGAAAGGAATCATGATTGGTCCGACACTTCCCAATAGGGCGGAGAGAAAACTAAACACGGCGCCCACGATCGCAAATGCGCGCAGCGGAAGTCGCATCGCGCTGCTTCTGCCCGCGCGGCGGTAGACCACCACACTGATTAGAAAAATTCCCAGGAGACGCGTAAGAAACGGAAGCGGCGCCGATGCAAAGAGGAAACCGCCGACAAGCGCGGCGGGAACGCCGGTCAGAGCGAACCAACCGACGACGGACAGATCGAGCTCTCTTCGATTAAACCATACGCGACTTAAGTTCCCCAACAACTGTGCCACGGTGAGAATTGGAATCGCGTCACGCACACCGAAGGTGGTGACGAGTAGCGGCAACAAGACGGCGGCGCCGCCGAAACCCGCTACTGCTGCCAAGATAGACGCCACAAAAGCGCCGCCCGCAAGTAAAATCAGATTCGCGACATACATAAATGAATCCATACTACGAGCTGCCGACCGGGATCGTTAAACTAATCGCCATTTTAATATTTATTCCGACGCGGCGAAGAGCATTGCATTGATTTGATAACCGCACTTGTTATCTTCGGGTGCGAGGTCGGACCAAGTGGTTCAAGGTTCCGGGTTTAAGGTTCAACGTATAGCCCAAATGTCTGGCAGATCGCTCATCAATGCAGGAGACAGTTCCAATAGTTCCAGCCGT
>WNFZ01004160.1_pt1 | contig 13498 bp, 10 predicted proteins | sample 5400081 | NCBI WGS metagenome assembly WNFZ01 (sample SAMN13153365, study PRJNA577476) | soil metagenome | isolation source: 80 cm soil or saprolite under grassland replicate 1 | place: USA:California | collected 2016-06-15
AATGGAGCCTCAGAACTCATCGGAGTTCTGGGCTCTTTTTTTGTGGTCCGAGTCGGAAGGAGCGGTATGGCAGCGGAAGAGACGAAGCACTACCTCGCGAACGGGCAGGCGACCGCCCCCGACGCGCGGGAGGCGCTCGAGTGGGCGCGCGAGACGACCGCCCAGATGGTCGACCTCAAGTTCTGCGACCTGCTGGGCACGTGGCAGCACATGACCCTGCCGATCACGTCCTTCGACGAGTCCGCGTTCGACGAAGGTCTGGGGTTCGACGGTTCCTCGATTCGAGGCTGGCAGGGGATCTCCGAGTCGGACATGCTGCTGATGCCGGACGCGTCCTCCGCAATCCTCGACCCGTTTACCGAGGCGCCGACGCTCTCGCTCATCTGCGAGATCGCGGATCCGGTAACCCGCGACGGCTACGCCAAGGACCCCCGCCGCATCGCCAGGCGCGCCGAGGACTACCTGCGCTCCACGGGGATCGCGGACACCGCCTACATGGGCCCGGAATGCGAGTTCTTCGTCTTCGACGAGGTCTCGTACGAGCTCGGCCCGAATCGCTCCCACTACCTGGTCGACTCCGGCGAGGGCCACTGGAACTCCGGCAAGGCCGGGCTCGGCTACACCGTGCGCGAGAAGGAGGGCTACTTCCCGCCGGCACCGCACGACACGCTCAGCGACCTGCGAACGCGGATGGTCCTGACGCTCGAGCGTCTCGGCATTCCGTGCGAGTTCCATCACCACGAGGTCGCGTCCGGCGGGCAGTGCGAGATCGACCTTCGCTACGAGACCCTGACCCGCATGGCCGATCAGATCATGACCTACAAGTACGTCGTCAAGAACGTCGCGCATGCCGCCGGCAAGACGGCGACGTTCATGCCAAAGCCGATCTTCGGCGACAACGGCTCAGGCATGCACACGCATCAGTCCCTCTGGAAGGAGGGCACGCCGCTGATGGCGGACAAGTCCGGCTACGCGGGGCTCTCGCAGCTGGCCCGGGCGTACGTGGGCGGTCTTCTGACCCATGCACCAGCCCTGCTCGCTCTCTGTGCGCCGACGACGAACTCCTATCGGCGGCTCGTGCCCGGCTACGAGGCACCGGTGAACCTCGTGTACTCGCAGCGCAACCGCAGTGCGTGCATCCGGATCCCGATGTACTCGGAGTCGCCCAAGGCGAAGCGGATCGAGTTCCGCTGCCCCGATGCATCCGCAAACCCGTACCTCGCGTTCGCGGCGATGCTGATGGCAGGGATCGACGGGATCCAGAAAGGCCTGGACGCGGGCGAGCCGGCCGACTGGGACCTGTTCGAGGAGGACCGGGGTGTCGCACAGGTGCCAGGTTCGCTCGCAGAGGCGCTGGACGCACTCGACACGGACCACGATTTCCTGACCGCCGGAGGCGTGTTCAGCGAGGAGCTGATCCGGACCTGGATCGCATACAAGCGCGAGAACGAGGCCGATGTCGTGCGGCTGCGCCCGCATCCGGCCGAGTTCTCTCTCTACTACGACTGCTAGGCACGAAGGGAGGCGTGAGGTGTTGGAGCTCGGCGTACGGCCAACGGACACACTCGCCGCCCCGCCGTCCGTCGAGCTCCGGCGCCTCGAGCCGGACGACTGGCCGGCGGTCGCGGACATCTATTGGGACGGCATGCGCGACGGACTCGCTACGTTCGAGACCGAGGTTCCGGCCTGGGAGAGCTGGGACACGGCGCACCTGCGCGAACATCGGCTCGTCGCAGAGCTGCTCGGTGAGGTGGTCGGCTGGGCAGCTCTTTCCCCCGCGTCGAAGCGGCGGTGCTACAGCGGCGTCGCGGAGAACACCGTCTACGTCGCCCGTGACGCGCGGGGGCTCGGGATCGGTCGCACGCTGCTCGAGGCGCTGATCGCCGGCGCGGAAGCGGCAGGGATCTGGACGATCCAGACCGCGATCTTCCCCGAGAACCGCGCGTCCCTGATCCTGCACGAGCGATGCGGCTTCCGCGTCGTAGGCAGACGTGACCGGATCGCGAAGCGCGACGGCGTGTGGCGAGACACCGTGTTCCTCGAGCGACGAAGCGAGGTGATCGCATGACTTTGTGGCTCAGAGCCACTAAGTGGATCCAGGGCTGCACTGGCCCCTTGGTTATGCAGGAACGAGTCAACTCCGATGAGCTTGTGGCTCAGAGCCACAAGGGGTGGTCGGGATGATCAAAGTGGAGGCAGTAGTGATCCGCGAGCGTGTCGAGACGGTCATCGACGCGGTCGAGCACGAGACGGGACACGTGGGCGTCACAGTGATCGAGGCGATCGGCCACGGCCGTCAGCGTGGCGTCACCCACGAGTACCGCGGCCGGATCTTCGAGTCGCGGTTCCTGCCGAAGGCGCACCTCATGTTCATCGTCCCCGACGAGCTCGCCGAGGCTGTCGTGGGCGCGATCTCGGATGCCGCGCGAAGCGGCAACGAGTCGGGCGACGGGCTCGTCTGGACGAGCTCGGTCGAGAACGTCACGCACAGCCGGACGGGCGCGAGCCTGGAGAGGGAGGTGCGAGCGTAGATGACCACCAAGGAGCTCCTGATCGCGGCGAACACGACGTGGGTCGTCATCGCTGCCGTACTCGTGATGTTCATGCAGGCGGGCTTCGCCTTCCTGGAGGCGGGGCTGACCCGGATGAAGAACGCCGCCCACATCGCGGGCAAGAACGTCCTCATCTTCGGCCTCTGCTCGCTGGTCTACTGGGCCGTCGGCTTCGGGATCGCGTTCGGCGACGGAAACGCCATCGTCGGCACCCACGGCTTCTTCCCCTCCACCGATGAGCTGCTCGCAATCGGACAGGCGCCGTACTCGTTCTTCACGGGGATCCCCGGCGCGAGTGCATACCTGTTCGAGGTGGTCTTCGCGGGCGTCTCGCTCGCGATCGTCTGGGGTGCGATGGCCGAGCGGGCGAAGCTCTGGGTCTACTTCGCCTTCGGTGTCGCATTCACGCTGATCTACTCGGTCACGTCGCACTGGATCTGGCATGCCAGCGGCTGGCTGTTCGCCAGGGGCATGCAGGATTTCGCCGGTTCCACCGTCGTTCACTACCAGGGCGCGCTCGCGGCGCTTGCCGGTGCGATCCTGCTCGGGCCGCGCATCGGCAAGTTCGGTCGTGACGGCCGGGCGAATCCGATCCCCGGGCACAACATGCCGTACGCCGTCCTGGGCACGATCATCCTCTGGTTCGGCTGGTTCGGCTTCAATCCGGGCTCGACGCTGGGTGTGGTCACGGGCGATCGCATCGGCTACTTCGGCTACGTCGCCTTGACCACGAACCTCGCCGCTGCCGCCGGCGCCGTCGGCGGGATCGCGAGCGCGTGGCTGATCCTGCGCAAACCCGACGTGTCGATGATGCTGAACGGCGTGCTTGCAGCGCTCGTCGCCGTCACCGCGGCGTCGGGATTCGTGGCGCCGTGGGCGGCGGTCGTGATCGGCCTCGTGTCCGGGTTGATCGCCGTTGCAGGCGTGCTCTTTGTCGAGCGGATCGGTATCGACGATCCCATCGGTGCTGTTGCCGTGCACGGGATGTCAGGCGTGTGGGGGACACTTGCGACCGGACTGTTCGCGGTGCCTTCCCTGGCGTCGAACCTCGCCACAGGGGGTGGCGGACTCGTCTACACGGGCTCGTTCCACCAGCTCGGGATCCAGGCGCTCGGTCTCGTGACGGTCGGCGCGTTCACCTTCTCGGCCTCGTTCGGGACGTTGTGGACTATGAAGCGGCTGTGGGGGATCCGCGTCGAGCCGGAGACCGAGACGGCCGGACTGGACGTCTCGGAACACGGCATGTGGGGCTACCCCGAGTTCTACATCCCGGTCCCCGGCGGCTACGGGACCGAGGCGCACGGTCATCTCGGGCTCTCGCACGGGCATGCGCGCACGGCGCCTGCTCCAGTTGTTCCTGCTGCCGCGCCAGAGCCCGCGTCGGGCTAGGACAAATGCAAGGTGGGTGCCGCCTGCTCGCGGCACCCACCTCCCCTCCGATCGTCGGCGCGTGCAGGATTGACCGATGAGCGCGGATGCTCGGCTCCGACGGGACATCCGACTCCTCGGCGACGTACTCGGCCGCGTGTTGGTCGAGCAGGAAGGTCAGGAACTGCTCGACGCTGAGGAGCGGATCCGCCTGCTGTCACGGCAGGCGCGGGAAGGTGCGCCGCGCGAAGGGCTGCGCGAGGCGGTGCGCGGGCTGGAGCTGAAGCAGCAGGCCTCGATCATCCGCGCCTTCGCGATCTACTTCCAGCTCGTCAACATCGCGGAGCAGCACCATCGGCTCCGCCGGCGGCGGGAGTACGAGCTCGAGCAGCGCGTCCCGCGCGAGTCGTTGCGCGACGCGTTCAGTCGGCTGGGGGATCGGCCGGCGCCGTCGTTGTCGCTCGAGCTCGTGCTGACCGCGCACCCGACTGAGGCGACGCGCCGGACCGTCCTGGGCGCCCACGTGCGCATCAGCCGTCTGCTCGGAGAGCTCGACGATCCGCTTGCCTCGCCGGCGAGAGCGGAGGCCATCGCCGGCGCGCTCACAGGGGAGGTGACGTTGCTCTGGCAAACAGACGAGGTGCGTGCCGTCCGGCCGCGGGTCGTGGACGAGATCCGACACGGCCTCTGGTTCTTCGAGCAGAGCCTGCTAGGCGAGGCTCCTCGCCTGCTCGCCGACTACCGCTCCTTCTTTCCGGATGCGCCCACGCCGCTCCGTTTCGGCACGTGGATCGGCGGTGACCTCGATGGCAACCCTGCGGCAGGCCCGGACACGATCATCGAGGCGTCGGAGCGCTCGCACGCTCTCGTGCTGGGTCGTTATCGCGACGAAGTGCGTGCGCTTGCCGCGTCGCTCGGAGTCGCGAGCTCGCTCACGCCGGTATCGGACGAGCTGCTCGAATCGATCACACGCGACGAGCAAGAGCTGCTCGATTACTCGACGCAGATCGGCGCGCAAAACGAGGGAGAGCCGTACCGGCGGAAGCTGTCCTTCGTCTGGTGGCGGCTCGGGAACGACGGGTACCGGTCGCCCGACGAGCTCTCAGCCGATCTCGACGTGGTCGATCGCAGCTTGCGTGCCCACCGGGGCGCGCGGATTGCCGACGGGAGGCTCGCGGATCTCCGGCGCCGCGTCGAGATCTTCGGTTTTCATCTTGCGAAGCTCGACCTCCGGTTGCACGCGTCCGAAATCCGGGGTGAGCGGGCGCGCGCAGCGCTCGCCGCCGTCGCAGACGTTCGTCGTCGGCACGGTGCCGAGGCGGCCGACACCGTGATCGTGTCGGGGACGAGCAGCGCCGCGGACCTTCTCGCAGTGCTCGACGCCACCGACGAACCACTTTCCCCGGTGCCGCTCTTCGAGACGATCGAGGACTTGCGTGCGGCGCCGGAGATCGTCAAAGAGCTGCTGGACGACCCACGGGTCGTCCGTGACGGCCGACTCGAGGTGATGGTCGGCTACTCGGACTCGGGCAAGGACGGCGGCTACCTGACGGCCCAATGGGAGATCTACCAGGCTCAAGAGGCGCTGGCTGCACTTGCAGCTCAACGCGGCATCGAGCTGACGATCTTCCACGGGAGAGGTGGCAGCGCTGGCCGGGGCGGCGGACGGACCCACGCCGCGATCCTCGCGACGCCGCCCGGACATCCACCCGGACGTCTGAAGCTGACCGAGCAAGGCGAGACGATCTCATTCAAGTACGGCCTTCCGGGACTCGCCTACGCGAATCTCGAGGCGGCGCTCGCCGCGACGCTTCTCTCTGCGTTTCCGGATGTTGCGCAGGCCGACCCGCCCCCGGGAGCGCGCGAGACCGTCGCAGCGCTGTCCGCACGCGCGCACGAGGTGTACCGGGCGCTCGTCTGGGAGGACGAGGGATTCCCCGTCTTCTTCCGTGATTTCACCCCGATCGAGGAGCTGTCGCTGCTGGAGATCGGCTCGCGCCCGGTGCGTCGCCCCGGCGGCGCGGCTGACCTTGGTTCGTTACGAGCGATCCCGTGGGTGTTTGCGTGGACGCAGAACCGCTGCCTGCTACCAGCCTGGTACGGCTGTGGTACCGCCTTCGCCAACAGCGACCTCGCCGAGCTCGGGCGGCTTGTTCGCGAATGGGCGTTCTTCCGGTCGCTCATCGAGAATCTCGAGATGACGCTCGCGAAGGCGAGTCTCGAGATCGCCGAGAGCTACCTCGAGCTCGTCGACGACGCCCGGCTGTGGGGGACGATCTGCGCGGAACACGAGCGCGCGACGGCGGCCGTGTTGGAGATCGTCAAGTCGCAAGAGCTCCTCGACCGACAGCCGGTGGTGCAGCGCTCGATCACCCTCCGCAACCCGTACGTCGACCCGCTGAACGCACTCCAGGTCGAGCTGCTTCGCCGCTACCGCTCCGCCGTGGACGAGAAAGAGCGCGAGCGGGTTCGGCGGCCCTTGCTGCGAACGATCGCGGGCATCGCCGCGGCATTGCGCAACACCGGCTAGTGCCGCGACGCCGCGCTCGCGACTTCCGCGCCGTCTTCGCGCGCGGCGACGCGCTCGCGCGGGACGACACGCCAGAACCAGGCTGCGGCTTCGTCCCAGCGCTCGAGCGCGGCGGCTGCCCGAAGTGAGCCGGTGTGGCGCACGTGCTGTTCGAGCAGCGTGCGTAACCCCTCGCCGGCGGCTCGCTCTGCCGCCACCAGTTGCGTATTGAGGCGGAGGGGGAGCCGGCCGGCCGGATCGAGGACGTAGAGCTCACCGCCGCTCATTCCGGCGCCGACATTGAGGCCGATGTCACCGAGAACGACGACGATCCCGCCCGTCATGTACTCGCACGTGTGGTCGCCCGCGCCCTCGATCACCGCGGTGGCGCCCGAGTTCCGGACGGCGAAGCGCTCGCCCGCGCGGCCGCGCGCGAAGAGCTCTCCGCCGGTGGCGCCATAGAGAGCGGCGTTCCCGAGGAGCACCGGGTCAACGTCATCGTCGGGCGGGGGCAGCACGACCACCCGGCCTCCACTCATCCCCTTGCCGACGCCGTCGTTCGCCTCGCCGACCAGTTCGAGCTCGAGTCCGGCTGCGAGAAACGCGCCGAAGCTCTGTCCGGCTGATCCCTCGAACCGAGCGCGCACCAGGCCGGGTGGAGGTCCCGCACCGAAGCGGCGTGCGATCGCGACGCCTAGTCGCGCGCCGACGGCGCGGTCGCGGTTGTCGATCGGGTAGCGGAGATCCACGATCCGCTCCTCCTCGAGGATCGCGGCCGCGTCGATCGCGAGCTGCGCGCCGAGCTCGCCTCCTTGAGGCTGAAGCTGCGCCTCTCCGGAGAAAGAGCCCTGGGGCGAGCGGAGCAAACCGTTGACGTCCAGCGACGCGGTACGCCGTTCCGCCGTCTCGCGACGGCGAAGCAGGTCCGCGCGACCGACGGCCTCTGCGAAGGTGCGCAGACCCAGGCCTGCCAGGTGCCTGCGCACCTCCTCCGCCACGAGCAGGAGGTAGGCCTCCACGGCCTCGGGCGTGGCCGCGAACTTCGCGCGCAGTTCGGGCCGCTGGGTCGCTATTCCGACCGGGCAGGTGTCGAGGTGGCAGGAGCGCACCATCAGGCAGCCTTCCGCGATTAGCAGCGCCGTACCGAACGAGACCTCGTCCGCGCCGAGCAGCGCCGCGACGACGACGTCACGACCCGTTTTGAGCCCCCCGTCCGCACGCAGACGCACGCGGCCGCGCAGACCGCCCTCCACGAGCGTCTGCTGGGTCTCCACGAGCCCGAGCTCCCAGGGGGCGCCGGCGTGTTTGATCGACGACAGCGGGCTCGCGCCGGTGCCGCCGTCGGCGCCGGCGATGTGGACGACGTCCGCGAGGGCCTTCACCACACCGGCCGCAACCAGCCCGACGCCGGCCGCGGAGACGAGCTTGACGGAGACCGCGGCGCCGGGGTTCGCCTGCTTGAGGTCGAAGACGAGCTGGGCGAGATCCTCGATCGAATAGATGTCGTGATGCGGAGGTGGCGAGATCAGTTCGATCCCGGCCTGCGTGTGACGGAGCCGCGCGATCTCGGCCGTGACCTTGTGGCCCGGCAGCTGTCCACCCTCGCCCGGCTTCGAGCCCTGGGCGATCTTGATCTGGAGCTCCTCGGCGAAGGCGAGGTACTCCGGTGTGACACCGAAGCGGCCCGAGGCGACCTGCTTGATCCGCGAGTTGGCATTCGTGCGGAACCGCGCAGGGTCCTCGCCGCCCTCGCCTGAGTTCGAGCGCCCGCCGAGGCGGTTGAAGGCAACCGCCACGGTCTCGTGGGCCTCGGCGGACAGCGAGCCGTGTGACATCGCTCCGCCGGAGAAGCGCCCGACGATCGACTCCGCGGGCTCGACCTCGTCGAGAGGCACGGGCCCGGCGGTGGACTGCAGTTCCAGGAGATCGCGGAGCTCGAGCGGCGCGCGCCCATTCACGAGCTCGGCGAACCGGTCGTAGAGCCGCCTGCCGCCGCCGTTGACGGCTTTGCGCAGCGCGTGAGCAGACGCTGCCTCTCGCAGCGTCTCAACGACCGCCGGATTGGTGGCGTGCGGCTCCCCGCCCTTGCGGAACTTCACGTAGCCGGGGTTCTCGAGCTCGGCGGGCTCACGCCGCGCGATCAGCTCGCGCTCGAGCTCCGCGAAACCGACTCCTCCGATTGAGCTCGGCGTGCCCGTGAGGCAGAGATCGATCACGTCGGGCGCGAGGCCGATGGCTTCGAAGAGCTGTGCGCCACGGTAGGACGCGAGCTCTGCGATGCCCATTTTGGACATGATCTTCAGGACGCCGTCCTCGACGGCCTCCCGGAACCGGAGTTGTGCTTCGGCAGGGGAGGGACGGTCGCCGCCGAGCTTGTCCGCGTCCGCAAGCACGGCGATCGTCTCGAGAGCGAGGCGCGGACAGACAGCGTCGGCGCCATAGCCGAGCAGGCACGCGAAGTCATGCGCTTCACGGGGCTCGTCGCTGACGATGAGGATTGACCTTCGCGTTCGGAGGCCTTCGGCCACCAGGCGCTGATGCACTGCCCCAACGGCCAGCACTGCCGGAACCGAGAGGGCGGCTCCGCGCCCCTCGAGGATCAAAAGGTCGGCCTCGCCGGCCACGGCTTCCTCTGCGAGGCGGCCGCAGGCGCGGCGAAGGCCTTCCGCCGCGTCGAAGGCCGTGTCGAGTCTCGAGCCGCAGCGTGCTAGCTCGTCCACGGCACCCGGAAAGAGGAAGAAGCTCTCGAGTTCCAGTAGCCGTGCGGCTCGCGGGTGCTCGCCGACGAGAGGCGCTCGCCCACCGAGCAGCGTCCGAAGCGACATGACCGATCGCTCGCGCAGGTGATCGATCGGCGGGTTCGTGACCTGGGCAAACCGCTGGCGCAGATACGACGTCACGGGGCGCGACCGCCCTGCGAGAGGTGGCAGCGCGGTGTCGTCTCCCATCGACGAGGTCGGCTCGTGACCGGTGGCCGCCGACGGACGGAGGAGGAGGGAGATGTCCTCGCGTGTGTAGCCGGCCGCGATCTGGCGTGCGGCGAGACTCTCCGTCGGCGGTTCCACCGGTACGCCTGCGTCCACCCGGCGCACGCTCGCGCGCAGCCAGCGGGCGTACGGACGCTTCCGGGCGAGGTGGCGTTTGATCGCCCCGTTCTCCTCGATGCCCAGCGCGGGATCAACGACGAGCATCTCGCCGGGGCCGAGCCGTCCGCGCCGGATGCGGGCACCCTCGGGGAGAGGGAGGGCGCCCGCTTCCGAGGCGCAAGCGACGAGTCGGTCGTCGGCGACGGCGTAGCGCAGTGGGCGCAGGCCGTTGCGGTCGAGGGCTGCGCCGACGACCCGCCCGTCTGTGAAGACGACCCCTGCGGGGCCGTCCCACGGCTCGAGGAGCGTGGAGTGGTAGCGGTAGAAGCTGCGGATGTCCTCGTCGAGCTCGGGGTCGGCGTCCGCGGCCTCCGGGATCAGCATCGCCATGGCGTGACGGATGTCCCTGCCGCCGCGGACGAGGAGCTCGAGCGCGTTGTCGAGGAACGTCGAATCGGAGCCGTTCTCTTCGAGGGTGTAACCGCGTGCGCGCATCCAGGCGGCGTTGCCCTCGATCGAGTTGATCTCACCGTTGTGGCAGAGGAGGCGGAAGGGCTGGGCCCGCTCCCAGGACGGCGCGGTGTTCGTCGAGAAACGGTGGTGGAAGATTCCGAAGGGGACCGCCACGGCCGGATCGCGCAGGTCGGTGTAGAACGCTGCCAGCTGGTCCGCCGCGCAGAGCGCCTTGTAGGTGACCGTGCGAAACGAGAGCGACGCGATGTATGCCCCGCCCACGGTCTCGGCGCGCCGGCGCGCGCGGTACGCGCACGCCTCTGCCTCGTCGAGAGGCATCCCCAACGGCTGCAGCAAGGCGAGCTGCTCGATCCTCGGCATCGTGAGCCGCGCCTGTTCCCCGAGCGCCTGGGGCTCGACCGGCACCGCTCGCCAGCCTCCGAGTCCGATTCCCTCGGCGGTGCAGGCCTCCTCGACGGCGCTGCGCGCAGATTCGTCTCGGAGAAACACCATCGCGAGACCGCACCAGGGTCCGGGGATGAGTGCCCGCGGCAACGGCAGGAGCACGCCTGCGCCGTCGCCGGTGCGGCCGTCCGCGGCGACGGCACCACGATGGCGCATCCGCGCAAGTCCCTCTAGGACGCCGTCGACGATCGTCCGCGAGGCGCGCCCGCTCGCGTCGGCGAGAAAGCCGATCCCGCAGGAGTCGCGCTCGCGGGGCAGGTTGTCGACTGGCGGCTGCACGGGCCGTGCGCCCTTCGTTCGAGTGTGGACTCTCCGCCTGTTGCTGCTACCTAGCCGGCGTCGGCGGAGGAAAGGAACGCCGGCTAGCGCGTAAAGACGCGCGTAAGGAGCGAGGTGATGGTCGTCCGCTCGACGTGTGCGCGCGTCATGGAGGTGCGGACACTAGTCGAGTCGCCGGACGGTATGCAAGGCTCGAGCTCATGGACGACGAGATCCGCGCCTACTACGAGAGAGGGATGGAGCTCGACCGCGTGACCCAGGGTTACTCGCGGATCGAGTTCGTCCGGACCAAAGAGATCCTCGGCCGTTACCTACCGCCGCCGCCGGCTCGGGTGCTCGACGTCGGCGGGGGACCCGGGGCATACGCCGATTGGCTCGCCGAACAGGGCTACGAGCTGCGGCTGGTCGACGCGACGCCGCTCCACGTTCAGCAGGCGATCGAACGCGCGCGAGGCCGCTTCAGCGCCGTTGAGGGTGATGCACGCTCTCTGGAGGAGCCAAGCGAGTCGTACGACGTCGTCCTTCTGCTCGGGCCCCTCTACCACCTGACCGAGCGAGACGACAGGATTGCCGCTCTCCGCGAAGGTCACCGCGTTCTCAGGCCGGGCGGGCTTCTTGCCGCGGCTGCGATCTCCCGCTTCGCCTCTCTCCTCGACGGCCTCTACGGGGGTTACCTCAGCGATCCCGCGTTCTGGCCGATCGTGGAGCGGGATCTCGGAGACGGCCAGCATCGCAGTGGCGGTGAAGCTCCCGCTCCCGCCTTTACAACGGCGTACTTTCATCGTCCGGAGGAGCTCGCGAGCGAAGTCGAGCAGGCTGGCTTCGAACTCGAAGGCCTGTTCGGGGTGGAGGGACCGGGGTGGCTGCTCGTCGACCGCCCGGACGAGCAAACGGAGGAGAACATCCTCCGCGTCGCGCGCGCGGTTGAACGGGAGCCAACCGTGATCGGGACGAGCGCGCACCTGCTCGCGATCGGTCGGAAGCCCTGAGCGTTGACCTGTCGACGGCACGGTCGTACGATCGCCGCGTGATCCGAGGCACGCTCGCCGTCGTGGTGCTGGCAGTCCTCCTGGGCGCCGGCTCCGCGGCCGCCGCGGAGAAGCAGGCGTATCCCGTCAGCTTCCATGCATTCGCGCTCGCGTCGGGGACGACTGCCGGGACACAGCTCGACAAAGGCGGCAACGGGGCCGGCAACTGGCCCTTCAACACCGCCTACGCCTCGTACTTTGGCCTCGAGAGCGAGGTGACTCAGCTTCATTCACTCGCAGAGGCCGAGCAGTTCATCAAGGCCGGGATCCCACTCGTCGCGTCGATTGCATTCAACCCCGGCAAGCTCGACGGCTTTTTCTTCAAGAGCACGAACGGTCACCTGATGGTGATCGTCGGCTTCACGGGCACCGGGGATCCGATCGTCAATGATCCGGCCTCGCCGGACGACGCGACCGTGCGCCACGTGTACGACCGCGCGCAGTTCGAGGACGCGTGGATGACCGCGACCGGTGGGATCGTCTACCTCATCCATCCCTCCTCGGTGGCGCTCCCGCCGTCGCCGGGCGGCAACTGGTAGCCGGCCGGTAAGACGGAGCCCGGCGAGCCGGTCCTTCGAGGCGGCGGTGCGCTACCAGTTCGTCGACTGCCGGTGGGAGCTCGGTGAACCTGGGCGAGGTCGCGAGCTCTACCGGGCAGGACACATCCCGGGTGCGAGCTTCCTCGACGTTGACACCGACCTCTCAGGTGCACCCGGCGCCCGCGGGCGCCACCCCCTGCCGCCTGCCGAGGACTTCGCCGCCGCAGCCGGCCGGGCCGGCGTCTGCCCGGATGTCTTTGCCGTCGCGTACGGCAACATGGGCGGCGCCGAACGGCTCTGGTGGCTCCTTCGACACTTCGGCCACGACGACTGCGCCGTGATCGACTTCGACTCCTGGCGCGGGCCTCTCCTCCGCGGCGACGAGGAGATCGAGCCCGTGGAGTTCACGCCGCACCCGCGTGACGACGACACGCTCGAAGCGAAGGAGCTCGAACGTCGGCGGGACGAGCTCGTGATCGTGGACGCGCGTGTGGCTGCTCGCTGGCGTGGCGAGCCGAATCCGATCGACAGGGTCCCTGGGCGGATCCCCGGCGCGCTCAACGCACCGTGGAACGAACGGCTGCCCTCCCTCCCGGAAGGCGAGCTCGTCGCGTACTGCGGCTCAGGCGTGACGGCGACGGTTGTCCTCCACCGTCTCCATCTTGAGGGTCGCGAGGGGAAGCTCTACCCCGGCTCGTGGAGCGAGTGGGAGCAGCTCAGCCTCCCAGTCGAGCGCGGCTAGCTGCCACGGGCAGTGCGACTTGATGAACTTGTGCTTGGCGCCGAGGTTTGGCGATCACGGCCGCCACGTCGTAGCTGTTGCGGTCGGACCAGTGGTTGCGGGTGGCGACAGCTAGGCGCCGGGGGCGTGAGCCTTCGCAACGTCGCCGATGATCCCGGCGAGCTCCCGGGGGCGCGACCACATCGGCCAGTGGCTCGTCGGCAGGTCGATCCAGGTAACGTCGCGGAGCTCGGCGAAGCCGCCGAGCCAGGCATAGCCCTCCCTGACCGCGGCTTTGTACTGGTCGGAAGTGAACCCCGTGCAGATGGCCGTGCTCGGCACGTCGAGGCGCGCGTCGTTGACCAGCACAGGGGCCTCGCGCAGGGCGCCGCCCGGCTCCGGCACCGCCCGCCGCCGGAAGGTCTCGAGCTGCTCCTCGCTGAGCCCGTCGAGGTTTTCCTCCTGCTCGAGCTCCTCCCGCGAGGGCAACGGCTTCTC
>WNFZ01004822.1_pt1 | contig 13495 bp, 7 predicted proteins | sample 5400081 | NCBI WGS metagenome assembly WNFZ01 (sample SAMN13153365, study PRJNA577476) | soil metagenome | isolation source: 80 cm soil or saprolite under grassland replicate 1 | place: USA:California | collected 2016-06-15
AACGAACTGGTTTATCAACGGCCCAGCGAAGCGGTGATTGCCGAAATCAAACGCCGGAAGCGTCCAGTGGCACGGCAGGCGCGCGCTAATGCTCGGGCGAGCCAATCGACAGCAGTATGAACACAGAACCTTGCTCATTGCTCATTGCTCATTGCTCATGCGTGGGGGTTGAGGGTAGCGGGCGGAAGGAAGGAATGAACAATGAGCAATGTGCAATAAGCAATGTGCAATCCTTAGCCGTGGTTGTTGAATCGAACAGGGCGAAAGGGGGCCGGCCGCGCCACGCCATGTGAGAATTTTCATCCTCAAACCAAGTTCGATGGGTGACGTGGTGCAAGCCTTGCCCGTCCTGAGACTGCTCAAACTGCGGCATCCATCCAGTGAGATCTTCTGGTGGGTGGACACGGAACTGGCGCCGTTGTTGGAGGAGGATCCGGATTTGACGGGCATCATCCCCTTCGACCGCAAGCGTTGGCGTTCAGCCCGGCACTGGGGCAAGGCCTGGCGAAGCATCCGCCAGATTCGCGAGCTGAGTTTTGACTGGGTCATCGACTTGCAAAGTCTCCTCCGCAGTGGAGTGGTGGCCTGGCTGGCCAATGGATCACTGACCGTCGGCCTGGACGATCCACGCGAAGGGGCGCGGGGATTCTACGACGTGATCGTTCCTCGGCCATCTTACGACACACACGCCGTCGACTGGTATCTGGCCACCTTGCCGCCGCTGGGCGTGCCGGTCCATCGCGCTTTCAACTGGTTGCCGGCCCGTCCCCGCGTGGCGGAGGCGATCCGCGACCGGTGGCGCCCGGAACCCGCCCGATGGATCGCCCTGCAACCGGGCGCGCGCTGGTGGAACAAGCGCTGGCCGGTCGAACATTTCGCCGAACTGGTGCGCCAGCTTTCGGCCCGCTTCTCCGACGTCCGCTTCGCCATCCTGGGCAGCCACGAGGAGCGCCCGTTGGGGGAAACGATCGCCCAGGCCGCCCCGGCGCGATGCCTGGATCTGACCGGACGCCTCCAGCTGCCGGAACTGATCGAATGGACCCGGCTCTGCGCCTTGATGGTGACGAACGACACCGGTCCGATGCACGTCGCCGCCGCGCTGGGCAAGCCCGTGGTGGCGCTGTTCGGTCCGACGGAACCGCGCCGCACCGGGCCCTACGGGCAGCTCGAGCGGGCGTTGCAACTCGACCTGCCCTGCATTCCCTGCATGAAAGACTCGTGCAGTTTCGACCGGCCGCTGGAATGTTTGCGCGCGCTCGCCCCGCAGATGGTCGTCGCGCGCGTCCAACATTTCCTCAACGGATCCGCGCCCGGTCCGCCGTGAATAGCCCCGCGGCGGGTCTCGTCGATTCAACCGCGCCGTCTGGACGATGGCTGACCGCTTTGTTCCGCCACAGGTTTTGCGGCTTGCCCGGTCGTGGTCCAAGCCTAGACTGCTCGAATGAGAATCCTTCCGTTGATGAGTCTGCTGCTGTTTGCCTCCGCGCTGGCGGCGGCAGCGCAGATCTCGGTCGAGATCGTGCTGGATCAAGATCAGTATTTGCGCGACGAGCCGCTTCCGGTAAAAGTGCGGGTCACCAACCACTCCGGCCAGGCCCTCCAACTCGGCAAAGACAATGACTGGTTGGCTTTCGCGGTCGAGAGCCTGGAAGGAGCCGTCGTGAGCAAACTGGCGGACGTTCCCGTGACCGGCGAATTCAGCCTGGAGTCGGCGCGCATGGCCACGCGGCAGGTGGACCTGACTCCCTGCTTCGATCTCAGCCAGGTCGGCCGTTACACCGTCACCGCCACGATTCGAATCAAGGAGTGGAACGAGGAAGTCGCCAGCAAGCCAAAGGGCTTCGAGATCGTTCGGGGGACGAAACTGTGGCAACAAGACTTCGGCGTGCCCGCCTCGGACGCCGCCCCGGAAGTGCGTCGATACACGCTGCAACAAGCCAGCTACCGCAAGCAGCTCAAGCTCTACCTGCGCCTGACTGATCGCAGTGAAAACCGCGTGTTCCGCGTCTTCCCTCTTGGACCCCTGGTCTCGTTCAGCCAACCGGAAGCGCAACTGGACAAGGCGAGCAACCTCCATGTGCTCTTTCAAACGGGGGCCAGGTCCTTCCTCTTTCACGTGGTCAATCCGGAAGGGGAGCTGGTTCTCCGGCAAACCTATGAATACACGGAGACACGCCCCACGCTGCGCAGCAACGACGAAGGACACATTTACGTCGCGGGAGGCGTGCGCCGCCTGGCCGCCAGCGACCTCCCGCCGTCGCTGACGAGCAACCCCGCTTCCGTCACAACCGCCCCGGGCCCGGCCTCCACCACCAACCAGCCCGGCCCGGTTGCCCCGAAGAAAAATGCCAAGTCCCCAAAGAAATAGGCTCGCGCGATGGATCGGAAGCAGTCTGCTGATCGGCGTTGGCCTGTCTTTGGCCGGGGCCGCGTGGAGTCAATCGATCGTGCTTTACTTGCGAAATGGGGACCGCGTGAGCGGACAGCTGATCACAGAAGAACCAACTCAAATCATTCTCAGCAACGCCGTCGTCGGACGAATCGTTGTCCCCCTGTCCGAAGTGGACCGGAGGGTGCCGGGCAGCAATGAAACCGCCGCGGCCAGCGCCCCGGGGCCGGGGCCGGTGGTCCTTTCCCCGGCGCTGGAGAGGCGCCTGAACGAACTGCAAGCCTCCTATTTGGCCAACCAGCTCTCGGCCCTCGAGTATCACCGGCAGCGGGCCAGGATTCTGGCGGAGGCGACGGCGCTGCCGGCCACCAACCCACCGGTCGCTCAAGCCACCAAGCCCACCGGCGTGCCGGCGCCGGCCCTGGTCAATCCGGCCGTCGCAGCCAGGCCTCCCGCGGTGACCGCAACGCCGACCGGGCCCGCCCCTGTGAAACACTGGTCGGGTGAAGTGTTGATGGGGACCGATCTGGGATTCAGCGAAAAGAACCGGGAGCTTTATACCGGCCGATTCAAAGCCAGCTACACCATGGCCCCGCTGCGCCACAGCCTGGATTACTCGTTCACTTACGGAAAGACCGACGGCGAACTCTCCGCCAACCGGATGGATGGCTTCCTGAAGTCAGATTTCGACTTGAACCGGCGCTGGTATGTTTACAATTTGCTGGGCGCGGGTTACGACGAAATCCGGAAGATTAATTGGCGCTATGACTTCGGCCCCGGCCTGGGCGAGCACCTGCTCAAACTGACCAACTTTGTATTTAATGCCGAATTTGGCTTCAACTACCAGGTGCAAAACCTCCAGGACGACCGACTAAGCACTAACCGGGTGCAAAACTTCCAGGAAAACCAACCAGTCGGCACCAACCTGACGCACATCATTCGACACAACCGGCAGGAAGAAGTGCTTCACTACCGGCTTGCTCAAGATTTGAAGTGGGTGATAGGCAGCCAGTTTACTTTCGACGAGAAAGCCGAGTATCAGCCGGAGTGGAACGATCTACAGGCCTACCGGATGCGCGTCGAAGCCAATCTGCGTTATTGGCTGCGGGCGAATTTCTCCTTGAATTTCACCATCATCGATACGTTCGACACCGTGACCGCCAAAGGCGTCGGGCAAAACGACCTGCAGATCCGCTCCTCCATCGGGGTGAAATTCTAAACGAATTCCACCTGCTGCTTGAGCGACAGAATCTTCTCCGAAATCTGCTCGATGTCCGGCAGCACGAAATCGTGGTGCACGTTGCCGACCCACGGAGATTTCAACAGGAGCGAGGTGCAGCCGGCGGTGCGCGCCGCTTCGGCATCCTGCCATTTATCGCTGATGACAAACGAGTGGTCGAGATTCAAGTGCCATTTGAAGGCCGCCTCGATCAGCAGGCCGGGTCTTGGTTTGCGGCAAGGGCAGTGATCGGCCTCGTCGTGCGGACAGACCATCAGGTCGTCCAGCGGGAAGCAACGACGCAGCAGCTCGTGCATGCGGTCGAGTTCGCGCCGGGATTGGTAGCCACGCGACAGTCCCGGCTGGTTGGTCGTGACGATCAGGACGAACCCGGCTTTTTTCAGCTTCCGCAGCGCCGGTTCCGCCTCTTGCTTCACTTTAAATTCTTCAAGGGTCAATGGAGCGATCTGATTCTTTGGACCAACGCGCACCTCGTTCAGGACCCCGTCCCGTTCGATGAAAACAGCTTTCTTCATAGGTTTGCAAACAAGCAACTTTCTGTCCTACTCACCGGTAGCGGCAGATATTTCCAAAAACTCCGTAGAAACCACGATGTCCTCTCCCAAGCGCTCTCTCACTTTTGCGAGAGCCGCCCCGAAGAGGCATCGGACGCGTGGCCATATCTCAGGCGGAGCTCCGGGTTCTTTGCAGGTTCTTTCAGCACAGCCGAAAAGATTCATGACTCACCTCGCGCTGGGATTCGGCGGACAAGCCATCGGATCCACAACACACCCAGCCAAACCCGCCAGGGCAGCCGGAAACACAGACTCCGGACTTTCACCGACGGGGGCGCGCCATCCTTGCGACTGATTGTTTAGGAAGGGTACTTCTTTACAACTTTTTTTGCTACTGCGTCAGATCCTTCATCGTCTGGATCCGAGTTTCCATACCGTGGACAACCGGCATGGCCCGGGCCAGAGCATTTTTTTCCGTCTGGCCCAGAAAAGATTTCATCACCACCCGGACGGCGGCGACTTTTTCACCGTTGCTGTCATGCAGAGGAAGGGTCAGCATGACCGCTCCGCTGCCTTTGCCGTAATAATAGCCGCGTTTGGCCAGGACCTCCTCGGCCTCCTTTGGCGCAAACTGGCCAACCTCCTTCGCGTCCAGACTGGCCACGATCTGCAGGGGCCCCTGCTCCGCGTTGGCCGCGTAGATCTTGAGCCCCAACAACCGCGGATACTTCTTCACCGCATCCTTGACCAGGATTTGGGCCAAAGTCTCCTTCGGCTTGTACGTAATCACCGTGTCGGTGAAGTAACTGACCGCGTCCGACTTGGTCCAGTAGCCAATCTTGCCGCTGATAAAAGTCTTGTCGTCCAGCGGGGGGATGACTTCCTTGCCATTGAGCAAGCCGCGAATGCGTGTGCCCTTGCACTCGATGGTCATCTCCTGCCAGAGCCCTTTGGGGATTTGGATTTTGTTGCCGATCGGCGCACTGCGCTGGCCATCGACAATTTTGAAGAAGAAAAACGTGTTCCCCATCGCGCTGGCCCGGATGTAGTAATAATTTCGTTCGTCTTGCAGCCGGAAGGCGATCCCCGCCATCTGTTCTTGCGCCCCGTCCACGATCTTAAACCGGGTGGTCAGCGTGAAATCCCCGAAGGTCTCCTCCTCGTAGACCAGGATCGGAAAATGTTCGTCCGTGCGATCGCGCGACAACTGGGCCACCACCGGGCGCTTGGCTCCGCTCGTGGCCGACGGCGACAGGGGCGCCATCAGCGAAGGAACCGTCTCCCGGATGACCTTCCATTCGCCCGGCTGGCCTGCGCCCGCCACCACGGAACGAAACCCGGCCGGGGCTTCGTCGAGTTTGTCTTCCCGGAAATCGAAGACTTTTTCCGCGCCAAAGGCCGCCCAGCCAAACAACACGATGGCCAGCTCGATGGTTTGTCGTCGCATGCGAGACGACAGACTACCAAATCATCCTGCCTCGACAAGGGGGGAAATGGGCGAATTGGCCATGCCCAATCCTTGCCGCCCTTTGGGGCGCAGACTACATTCCGCCCCGATGACAACTCCCGTTTCGGCCGCGGCCATCCGTTTGCGCGGCGTGCGGCACAACAACCTGAAGAACCTCGCCCTCGATGTGCCCATCGGGCGCTTGACGGTCGTCACCGGCCTGAGCGGTTCCGGGAAAAGTTCGCTCGCCTTCGACACGCTCTTCGCGGAAGGACAACGGCGTTACATCGAGACCTTTTCGCCTTACGCGCGGCAGTTCTTCGACCGCATGGACAAGCCGCAAGCCGACCGCATCGAGGGCATTCCTCCGGCCATCGCGATCGAGCAGCGCAACACCGTTCGCACCACCCGATCCACCGTCGGCACCCTGACGGAGCTGTGCGACTACCTGAAGCTCCTCTGGCCCCACGTGGCGCAACTCCATTGCCGCCAGTGCGCTCAACCGGTCCGCCGCGAGCCACCCCAGGTCGTGTGGCAAATCATGACCGCCGCCGCCGCCGCCGCGGATGCCGAAGCGCTCATCACTTTCACCGTGCCGCTCTCGGCCAGGCTCTCGCTCCAGGATTCCCTCGAACTCATCGCCAAACAGGGCTACCAGCGGCTCGTCGCCGGAAACGAAATTCTCCGCATCGCCGACGTGGACCAGCACCGCCCCTTTCGCACCCCGCCTTCCGCCATCACCGTGGTCCAGGATCGCCTCAAGATCCGCGACGCGCATCGCGCCCGCTTCATCGAGGCTTGCGAACAGGCTTACCACTTCGGCAAGGGCAAGCTGACGATCTTCGATCTTCAACCTCCGGGCCTCCTGCGCCAACCCCGGCCGTTCTCGGCCGGATACCACTGCGCCAATTGCGACCTCGACTACCGCGAGCCCACCTCGGCGCTCTTCAGTTTCAACCATCCCAGCGGTGCCTGCCCGGCCTGCAAAGGCTTCGGCCGCATCATCACCATTGACTACGACCGCGCCATCCCCGACCGCTCGAAGACGCTGGCCGAGGGTTGCGTGAAACCGTGGCAGGTCGGCCACGGGCTCGAATCCCAGCGCGATTTGCTGAAGTTTTGCCAATCGGTCGGCATCCCGACGAACGTCCCTTTCGCGCAACTGCCCCGGAAGTGGCAAGACTGGGTGATCGAGGGCGACCGCGACTACGGCAGCGACGAAGATCACCAGTGGCCCCGCGCCTGGTACGGCGTCAAAGGTTACTTCCGCTGGCTCGAAAGCAAGGCCTACAAGATGCACGTCCGCGTGCTCCTCAGCCGTTATCGCGCCTACACCACCTGCCCCGACTGCCAGGGCCGGCGGTTCAATCCCGATTCCCTTCTCTACCAATGGCGGATCGCCGATGACGGATTGCCGCTGGAACATTCCCCTGACGCCAATTCGCCCTCGGCGTTGACCCTCGCCGATTTCTATGCGCTCCCGGTCGAGCAAAGCTTGAGGCTGATCGAGCAGTTCTCCGAGAAGTGCTCCTCGCCGCAACGCGCGCCCGGCCGATCCGCCCTGCCCCATCCGCCATCCCCCATCGAGATCGTGCTCAGCGAAGCCCGCTCGCGCCTTTGCTATCTCGTCGAAGTCGGGCTGGGTTACCTCACTCTCGACCGGCCCACCCGCACCCTTTCCGGCGGCGAGACCGAGCGGGTCAACCTCACCACTTGCCTCGGCACCCGCCTGGTCAACACGCTCTTCGTGCTCGACGAGCCCAGCGTCGGGCTGCACCCGCGCGACACCACCCGGCTGATCCGTATCCTCGAACATCTCCGCGATGCCGGGAACACCGTCGTGGTCGTCGAGCACGAAGCCAGCGTGATGCGCGCCGCCGACCAGATCGTCGATCTCGGCCCTGGTCAGGGCGAGAAGGGCGGCGAAATCATCTTCTGTGGTCACGTCGAGCAGTTGTTGGAGTCCGGTCGTTCTCTGACCGGCCGATACCTGAGCGGGCGGAGCAGGATCGAAATCCCGCCGCGGCGAACGGTCAGGACCAGGCCGGATGCCAGCCTGGCCCGCGCTGCCACGGCTGCTGGCGTTCCCGCCGGCTCTCCCGCCGGCGCGCTCTGGCTCAACGAAGCCGCTCCTCCTGATGGGCCCAGGCTGGACGCTGGAGCCACCTTGCGCATCACCAACGCCTCTCGTCACAACCTCAAGAACCTGACGGTCGATATTCCCCTCGGTCGATTTGTTTGCCTGACGGGCGTCAGTGGCTCGGGCAAAACAACCCTCATCCGGGAGGTCCTGCTCCCCGCCCTGGAGGCCCGGCTTAAACCTGGCACGCTCCTTCCGAAACAGCCGGCCAGCCGCTTGCCGGCGGATGAGAGCGACGCGGACAACTCCGCCGAACTTTCAAATTCAAGCGGCAACCTCGCCGGCTGGGAATCTCTCGGCCAGGTCATCCTGGTGGACCAGGCGCCTCTCGGCAAAACGCCCCGGTCCAACCCCGCCGTTTACCTCGGGGCTTTCGACCATATCCGGGACCTCTTCGCCCAGAGTGACCGGGCGCGCCAGCGCGGTCTCAATGCCAGTGCCTTCAGCTTCAATTCCAGTGTCGGCCAATGCGAGCGCTGCCGCGGCGCGGGCTTCGAAAAGATCGAGATGCAGTTCCTCAGTGACGTCTTCATCCGCTGCCCGGAATGCAACGGGCGCCGTTACCGGGCCCATATACTCGAGATCAAACTCCACGCCAACGGCGCGGAATGGTCCATTGCGGATCTTCTCGAGACCACGGTGGACGAGGCGTTGGCATTCCTGATGAGCTTCATCCACCTGCCGGCCGGACGCCATGCTCTGGCGCGCCTCCGGCTCGTGCAGGAAGTCGGCCTCGGCTACCTCCGGCTCGGCCAACCCATTAACACGCTCAGCGGCGGGGAGAGCCAGCGGCTCAAATTGGTGAGTCACCTGGCCGAAGCGACCGCGGCGGCGGCGGCGGCGGCGGCATCGTCGTCGGCGCAACCCTCCTGGCCTGCCCGTTCCCGGGGCACGTCAACTCCGCTTGGCCGCGGCACCGAGCCGCGCGCCATGCTCCTCGGTCAGCCGGAGGCTCCACCCGGCGACCGACGAGACGGCCGGCCCAGCCTCTTCCTCTTCGATGAGCCGACTACCGGCCTGCATTTCGACGACGTGCGCGTGTTGCTCCAGGTCTTTCAGCGCCTCGTCGATGCCGGTCATTCCGTGCTGGTCATCGAGCACAACCTGGACGTCATCAAGTGCGCTGATTGGATCATCGATCTCGGCCCCGAAGCCGGTGAACGCGGCGGCCAACTCGTCGCGCAGGGAACCCCGGAGGACGTCGCGGCCTGCGAGCACAGCCACACCGGCCGGTTCCTCCGCGAGCTCCTGGCCGGAGGCCAGGGACGCGAAGAAGTAACCAAGCCGGCGAGGGAGAAGAAGTTGCCGGACACGCGCTCCTTCCCTCCCTCACCCGCCTCTGCCGTTCCGGCGCGAGTGGGCCGGTCACCCGGCATGGGGCGCGCATCGGGCGATGCGATCACGGTCCACGGCGCCCGGGAACACAATCTCAAAAATCTGTCCCTGGACATTCCGCGCGGTCAATTCGTGGTCATCACCGGCGTCAGTGGCTCCGGCAAGAGCACGCTGGCCTTCGACCTGCTCTTCGCCGAAGGGCAGCGCCGGTTCCTCGATTCGATGAACACTTACGCGCGCCAGTTCGTGGAACAGCTCTCACGGCCCGACGTCGATCTCATCACCGGCCTGCCTCCCACCGTCAGTATCGAACAACGCACCACCCGCGGCGGAGGCAAAAGCACCGTCGCCACCGTCACCGAAGTCTATCATTTCCTCCGCTTGCTCTTCGCGCGGCTCGGCACGCAGTTCTGTCCCGATTGCCAACTCCCCGTCGAAGCGCAGACACGCGACCGGCTCGCGGCCGGCTTGCGGCGCGAAACAAAAAAGCGCGGCGACCTCCTGCTGCTCGCCCCCGTCGTCCGCAATCGAAAAGGCTTTCACACCGACGTCGCCGAATGGGCCGCGCGCCACGGCTACCGGGAAATACGCGCCGACGGAAAAATGTATCCGACGAGCCAGCCGTTGCGCCTGGATCGTTTCCGCGAGCACGATGTGGAAATCGTGGTCGGCGTGCTGGACCGAAAGGCGTTCGTAGTCCCGCCGTTCGTAGTCCCGCCTTCAGGCGGTCCTCGCCTGATCCGTGGCAGGCCTCCGCAGAGCTCCCAAACCCGACCGCCTGAAGGCGGGACTACGAACCGCTCACCGCAAGAGCTGATCGACGAGACCCTCAAGCTGGGCCAAGGCACCCTGTTCGCCCTGGACAATCACGGCACCCTCACGCTCCACTCGACCGAGCGCGCCTGTCCGAAATGCGCCCGCTCCTTCTCTCCCCTCGATCCCAAGAATTTCAGTTACAATTCGTCCCAAGGCTGGTGTTCCAAATGCCGTGGCTTCGGCGAACTCTTCTACCTACCCGACGTCGACCGCGGCGCCAACTCCGATTCCATCGAAGAAAGCTGGTGGAGCTGGCAGGCCGGCGAGCGGGAGATTTGCCCCGCCTGCAACGGGGCCCGTTTGCGGCCCGAATCGCGCGCGGTGCGGCTGCTGGGCGGCGCGGCGTCCGGCAAACTGGCCACGGCTGGGCCGCCTAAAGGCGGGACTACGAACGGGGCGACCATCGACTTTTTCTCGGCCCTGGCGGTGGCGGGCGCCTATGACTGGTTTCGCAAATGGAAGTGCAAAGGCCGCGCTGCCGCCATCGCCCGCGACATCGTGCCGGAGATCCTGGAGCGCCTGAAATTCCTCGACGAAGTCGGCCTGGGCTATTTGCAACTCGGCCGTGGGGTCACGACCCTCAGCGGCGGCGAGGCCCAGCGCATCCGGCTCGCGGCGCAGCTCGGCTCGAACCTCAGCGGGGTCCTTTACGTTCTCGACGAGCCAACCATCGGGCTGCATGCGCGCGATAATGAGCAACTCCTGGCCGCCTTGCAGCAACTCCAGTCCCGGGGCAACTCGCTCGTCGTCGTCGAACACGACGAGGAAACCATGCGGCACGCCGATTACATCATCGACCTTGGTCCTGGCGCCGGCGTGCACGGCGGCCAGGTCGTCGCCGCCGGGACGCTGGCGCAGTTGCTCCAGCATCCCGATTCCATCACCGGCCAATGCCTCCGCGCCCAGGAAGCCAAGACTTATCCCGCGCGTGGCCAGCGCCGGCCGGTCCGCCCAAGACGCGCTCCCCGTCGGTCCCCCAAGGCCAGGGAGGCCGGGATGGGTCCTGCCGCCCGACGAAACCGCGTCGGCGCAGGGCAGGCGCAGGACACACTGCAGGCCTGCCCGATGCTCACGCTCCAGCATGCCCGCCTCAACAACCTGAAGAACCTGACGGTCCGCTTTCCGCTGCAGCGCTTCGTCGTCGTGACGGGCGTGAGCGGTTCCGGCAAAAGCACGCTCATCCGCGAGTGTTTGCTGCCGGCGGTCGCCGCCGCGCTCAAGTCCAAAGCACGCAGCGCGCGGCGCGGCCCAACCGACACTTGCCTGCTTGACGGTTACGACTCGCTCAAGGCCGTTTATGAGGTGGATCAATCGCCGATTGGGCGCACGCCCCGGAGCACCCCCGCGACTTACGTGGGCTTTTTCGACGAAATCCGCGCCCTCTTCGCCCTGACACCCGAAGCGAAGATGCGCGGTTATACCCGAAGCCGGTTCAGCTTCAACAGCGCCCAAGGACGATGTCCGGAATGCGAAGGGGCCGGCACCATCAAACTCGAAATGAATTTCCTGCCGCCGGCATTTGTCCGCTGCGAAACTTGCGGCGGCTCGCGCTTTAACCGCGAGACCCTCGACATCCATTACGCCGGCAAAAACGTCGCCCAGGTGCTCGATCTTTCCGTCGAGGAAGCCATCGAATTCTTCCGCAGCGTGCCCAAGGTGCTCCGTCCTCTCCAGGCGCTGCACGATACCGGGCTGGATTACCTCAAGCTCGGCCAGACCAGTCCCACCCTCAGCGGGGGCGAAGCCCAGCGCGTCAAGCTCGTCACCCACCTGCTTAGCGGCCTGAAGGAAGCGCCCGAGCTTTTCGACTTCGCCGATCCGAAACAAAAGCGGAACCTGTTCATTCTCGAAGAGCCCACCATTGGGCTGCACCTGGCCGACGTGCGCCGCCTGGTGGAGGTCATCCAGCGACTGGTCGATGCCGGCCATAGTGTCATCGTCATCGAACACAACCTCGACCTCATCGCCGAAGCCGACTGGGTGATTGATCTCGGTCCGGAAGGAGGCGAGGCGGGCGGACGCCTGGTCGTCGCAGGCATCCCTGAAGACGTCGCGAAGAACAAGCATTCGCATACCGGGCGATTTCTCAGACAAGAGCTGAGGAGGATGGTGAAGCGTTGAAGCGTTGAAGCGTTGATGCGCTGAAAGGGCTCAGGCGCGAAACCGGTACACCGTTTTAACGATTTAACGTTTTAACGTTTTAACGATTCAGCGTTTTAACGATTCAACGTTTTAACGCATCAACGCTTCAACGAAGAAAAAATGAGCGACCCCTACGAGGAAATTGTGAACGGCCAGACGGTGCTCCGCCTGCCCCCGCGGGCGCGTCACGAGGAGATCCTTGCCCGCCTGCACCAGGGGGTGGCCCAGGCCACGCGCAGCCTGGTGACCACGAAACTGCTCCAGGCGCGCACCCGGCTGGAGCTGTCATTGACCAACATCTTTCGCCCGGATCTCGCGCTGGTCACGACCGCGTCGGACAAGCTCTGGCTCGTGGCGGAAGTGATCAACTCCGATGATCACCACGCCGACACGGTCGACAAAAAGTCCGTTTACGAAGAGATCAAACTGCCCCGGCTTTGCGAAGCGTTGCTGCCCGGCTTTCAATACGCGGTGCACGAACTGTTCGCCGGCAACTCGGCGGCCGAGCCCGGACGCTTCGACTTTTGAAAATGGGTGGCGCGGGCGACTCGCCCGCCCCGGTCGGCGACCCGCCGACCGGAACGGTGGAGGCTTGACTTTGAAGAAGGCAGTTTCAGTGGCTGGGACGGTCGCTCCCTTTCCGTCCGGCGGGTCGCCGGACGACACAGGCGGGTCGACTGTGCTCCCCCGTTCATCTTTACCCATATCTTTTCCGCTGGACACCGCGGGTATCAAAGCCGCCATCGTTGCGGCCCAACGGCTCGTCAGATCCCAGCCGAAGGCTGAGCGAAGCGCTGCCCTGGATGCCTACGGCCCGAGAAACTGTTGACCCGTTGCACGCGTAGATATCCGTGATATCCGTGACATCCGTGGTCGCCTCAGACTGCTCGTTTCCAAGAATCAGTACGTTCAACATCGCCATCATTGCGCCAAGCATTTGGTGAGGGAGGTTGACCACGGATGACGCGGATTTCACGGATAACGACAGAGGCTCCACCGACTGGCCGTCTACGGTTCATCAGTCAACAATCTCGCGCTCCGGCTTCTCGGCGATCGCGCGCGGCCGACTGATCCAATTAACCGCCTCTTGGCCAAGTCCTCTCCGCGTCTTTGCGCCTCTGCGCCTCTGCGTTGGAACCGACGCCGTTAAAACGCAAAGACGCAAAGGCGCAAGGCATCAAACCGACTCGCGCTCGCCGCCGACCCAGATGCTGTCGGAATTGAGTGACTCTCACTATGGGAGTGTGAAGGAGAGAAAGTTGATTCGTTGTCATCGGTTTTCTCAAGGATTTGTCTGAACCCACGGTGTCCAGCAAATAAGATGTGGGACACGGTGAGGCTTCCCAGAGAGGTTTTTGTAGAGTCGAGGAGTGGCGCGGTGGTGTGTAGGCTGGGCCATAGCGGTTGCCGGTCCTTTCGGTTGCCGGTGCCTGAATATCCCGCCCTGCACTCCGTTTCCACTCCCCGCTCATCAAACCGGACAGGCCCATCT
>WNFZ01006687.1_pt1 | contig 13492 bp, 10 predicted proteins | sample 5400081 | NCBI WGS metagenome assembly WNFZ01 (sample SAMN13153365, study PRJNA577476) | soil metagenome | isolation source: 80 cm soil or saprolite under grassland replicate 1 | place: USA:California | collected 2016-06-15
ACGCCGGTGGCGGCGAGCAGGGTGCCGGCCGGCTGGGCCAGTACCGCCGGGAACAGGCGCAGGCCGCCGATCCGCAGGGACAGCTCGTAGTGCTCGGCCTCGAAGCCGAAGGAGCCGGCCATGCCGCAGCAGCCGGCGTCGACCTCGACCACCTCGGCGCCCGGTATGCACTCCAGCAGCCGCACGGTTGCCGCCGTCCCGACCAGCGCCTTCTGGTGACAGTGGCCGTGGAACAGGATCCGCCGGCCAGCGACCGCGGCGTCCGGCCGCAGCGGCAGGTCGCCGCTCTCGACCGCCTCGACCAGCAGCTCCTCGACCAGCCGGGCGGACGCCGCGACGTCCCGGGCGGCTGGGTCGCCCGGGAGCAGCGCGGCGTAGTCGTCACGCAGCATCAGCAGGCAGGACGGCTCGGCGCCGACGATCGGCGCGCCCTGCCTGGCGGCGGGCGCCAACCGGGCGACCATGCCCGCGGCCATCTCGCGCGCCTGGTCGAGCAGGCCCTTGGACAGGCTTGCGCGGCCGCAGCAGCCGGCGGCCTCCAGGCGCACCCGCCAGCCGGCCCGCTCGAGCAGCTCGATCGCGGCGATCCCCACCTCCGGCTCGGTGAAGGTCGTGAACGAGTCGGCGAGAAAGACCACCTCGCCGCGGGGGAACGGCCCCCGCGGCGAGGGCCGGCGCCTGAACCAGCGCAGCAGCGTGTCGCGGCGAAAGCGGGGCAGCGGCCGCTCGGCGGCGATCCCGAGCGCTCGGGCGAGCAGCACCCGCGCGGGCCGCGAGCGTCCCGGCAGGTTGGACAGTGGCGCCAGGGCGGACCCGGCGGCGTTGAGCCGCCGGACGGCGCCGAACAGGCGGGACCGGACCGGCACCCCGTGGACGTCCTGGTAGCGGGCGAGCGCCTCGGCCTTGAGGGTCGCCATGTCCACGCCGAGCGGGCACTCGCTCTTGCACGCCTTGCACTCGAGGCACAGGTCGAGGATCCCGTGCAGCCGCCGCTCGGAGAGCGCGGCCAGCGGCTCCGGCGCCGTCAGCGCCTTGACCAGCGCATTGGCCCGTCCGCGGGTGGCGTGCTCCTCCTCCCGGGTGGCCATGTACGAGGGGCACATGGTGCCGGTGGCGCCCTTGCGGCACAGGCCGATGTTCATGCACCGGTCGGCGGCGCCGAGCATGCCGCCGTCCACGCCGAAGCGGAGCCGGGTCGGCGTGGCCGACGGGACCGGCAGGTTGGGGTCGCGCAGGTGCTCCGTCATGGGCGGTGCGTCGACGATCTTGCCCGGGTTCATCCGCCCGTCGGGGTCGAACAGCCGCTTGACCGCGCGCATGGCCCCGTACAGCTCGTCGCCGAAGACGCGCCGGTTGAACTCGCTGCGCGCAAGACCGTCGCCGTGCTCGCTGGAGCTCACCCCGCCGTACTCGATGACCAGCTCGAGCACCTCCTCGGCGACCGCCCGCATGGTGGCCACCTCGGCCGGTCTGGTCAGGTCGAGGAATGGCCGGATGTGGAGGCAGCCGACCGAGCAGTGCCCGTAGAAGCCGGCCGCCAGGCCGTGCCGGTCGAGGATCTGGCGGAAGCGGGCGACGTAGGCGGGCAGGTCGGCCGGCTCCACGGCGGTGTCCTCGACGAACGCGAGCGGCCTGCGGGTGCCGACGCTCGCCGCCATCAGCAGCCCAAGACCGGCCCTGCGGACCTTGAGCAGAGCGGCCTGCTCCGCCGTGGTGACCGCCCGCAGGGTGTGGTAGCCGTGCCGGTGCCGCCGCCAGCGCGCCTCGAGCCGGTCGAGGCCGCCGATGGCCTCCGTCTGGCTGTCGCCGAAGAACGTCACGAACAGCAGCGCGTCCGGCTCGCCGGACAGGATCGAGCCGAGCTCGGCGTAGTCGATGCGGCGGCGGGACAGGTCGAGGATCGTGCGGTCCATCAGCTCGACCGCGGCCGGGTCGCAGGCGAGCGCGTCCTCGGTGGCCGCGATCGCGGCCTCGGTCGAGCTGAAGTGCCCGACGGCGATCGCCTGGTGGCGAGGTGCGGGCACCAGGCGCACCAGCGCCTCGGTGACGGTGACGAGGGTTCCCTCGGAGCCGACCACGAACCTGGCCAGGTCGAACCGGCCGCCGTCGAGGAGCCGGTCGAGCCGGTAGCCCCCGGCCCGCCGCCAGAACCTGGGGAAGCCGTTGGCGATCGCATCGCGGTGGCGCTCGACCAGGCGGGGCAGCTCCCGGTACAGGGCCCCCTCGAGCGTCTCCGAGCGCCCCAGGCGGGCGGGCGCATCGGGTTCCACCGGGCGGAGCCGGGCGCGGCTGGCGTCCGAGAGGACCGCGTCGAGAGCCAGCACGTGGTCGATGGTCATGCCGTAGCGGATCGAGTGGCTCCCGGCCGAGTTGTTCCCGATCATGCCCCCGAGCGTCGCCCGGTTGCTGGTCGAGGTGTCGGGGCCGAACGTCAGCCCGAACCTGCCCGCCGCCCGGTTGAGGTCGTCCTGGACGACGCCGGGCTGGACCCGCGCCCAGCCCGCGTCGGCGTCGATCTCGAGAATGCGGTGCAGGTGGCGGGACAGATCCATCACCACCGCCCGCCCGACGGTCTGGCCGGCCAGGCTGGTGCCGGCGCCCCGCGGCAGCACCGGCACGCCGTGCTCGGCGGCCACCGAGACGGCAGCGGCGACGTCGTCGGCGTCGTAGGGGAACACCACCCCGAGCGGCTCGATCGCGTACATGCTCGCGTCCCTGGAGAACAGGGTCCTGGTCCAGGCGTCGAACCTGACCTCTCCCCGCAGCTCGCGACTGAGCGCCTCCGCAAGGTCGTCCACAGTAGCCTCCGAGCCGGTCACGTGCTGAATGGAGCGATGTGATGCGCCACCGAAACGGGCGACACTTCCTGCAGATCCAGGCCCTACCAACGTACCCGACCGGATCCTGCGGGCGATGGCCGCCCCGACCATCGACCACCGCGGACCGGAGCTGGCCGCCCTCGCCCGCGAGGTGGTCCAGGGGCTCGGACCGATCCTCCGCACGACCGGCCCGGTCGTGATCTTCCCGTCTTCGGGGACCGGCGCGTGGGAGGCCGCGCTGGTCAACACGATGTCGCCCGGCGACCAGGTGCTCGCGTTCGACACCGGGCACTTCGCCACCCTCTGGTTCCGGATGGCCCGCCGCTTCGGCCTCGCGGTGGAGTCCATCCCCGGGAGCTGGCGCCGCGGCGTCGAGCCGGCCGCCGTCCACGACCGGCTGGCCAGGGACCGCCAGCACACGATCAAGGCGGTGATGGTCGTCCACAACGAGACCTCCACCGGCGTGGCCAGCCGGGTCGGCGAGATCCGCGAGGCCATCGACGCGGCCGAGTACTCGAGCTCGCTGACGGCCGTGCTCGTCCCCGAGCCGCACGACGCCGACGAGGTCCGCCGGATCGCCCTCGAGCGGTTCGACCTGTCGCTCGGGACGGGGCTCGGCCGCATCGCCGGACGCGTGTTCCGGATCGGGCACCTGGGCGACCTCAACGACCTCATGCTGGCCGGCACCCTTTGCGGGACCGAGATGAGCCTCGCCCTCAGCGGGGTGCCGATCCGCCCGGACGGGGTGCGGGCCGCCCTCGACCACCTGCAGTCCGGCTGACCCGCCTGGCCCCTTCACACCAGCCACCGCTCCGCCCAGGCCGCCGCCGCGAGGATGCGGGCGTCGTCGCCTGCGCGGCCCACCAGCTGCACGCCCACGGGCAGGCCGGCCGGACCGGCGAACCCCGGCAGGTGCACGCACGGCGTGCCCAGCAGCGTCCAGGTGCGGTTGAACAGCGGGTCGCCGGTCGAGCCGAGCCCCACCGGCGCCTCGCCGGCGGCGCTCGGCGTGAGCAGGACGTCGTGGCGCTCGAACACCCGAGCCAGCTCCTCGCGGCCGGCCCTCGCCAGCGCGACCGCCTCGTCGTAGCGCCGCGGCGGGCAGGCGGCCCCCTGGTCGAGCAGGGCCCGCAGCGTCTGGCTGAGCCGCGGCTCGTGGACCAGGCGCTCGTGGGCGAACGCCCGCGCCGCCTCGAACGCCATCACCGTGACGTGGGCCGCGGACAGGTCGGCGAACCAGGCCGGCAGCTCGGCATCGGCCACCGCCGCCCCGGCCCCGGCCAGCCGGCTCGACGCGTCCATGACGGCCGCCCGCGCCGCGGTCGACGCCTGCTCCCACTGGGCGGTCCGCCACAGGCCGACGCGCGGCGCCGGACCGGGCTCGACCGCCGCCAGCGCCGGGCGGCCGCTCGCCACCGAAGCGAGCAGGGCCGCGTCGGCCACGGTCCGGCCGAAGGTCCCCACCGTGTCCAGCGACTCCGCGAACGGCAGGATCCCGGAGCGGTTGATCAGGCCGAAGCTCGGCTTGTAGCCGACCACCCCGCAGAACGCGGCCGGCCGGATCACCGATCCGGCGGTCTGCGTGCCGAACGCGACCGGGACCATGGCGTCGGCCACCGCCGCCGCCGACCCGCTGGAGGAGCCGCCCGGGGTGTGCCGGAGCTCCGCCGGGTTGGCGGTCCGGCCGGGGGCGAAGTAGGCGAGCTCGGTGCTGACCGTCTTGCCGAGGACGATGCCGCCGGCCATGCGGACCAGCGCAACGCAGGCGGCGTCGCGGGCCGGACGGTGCCCCCGGTAGAGCGCCGAGCCGTATCCGGTGGGCAGGTCGGTGGTGTCGATGATGTCCTTCACGCCGACGGGCACGCCGTGAAGCGGCCCGCGGGCCGGCTCGGCGTCACGCCTGCGCGCTTGGACGAGCGCCAGCTCGGGGTCCAGGTGCTCCCACGCGCCGACCTCCGCCTCGCGTGCGTCGATCCGCTCGAGGCAGGCGCGCACCAGGCGCTCGGCCGTCAGCTCGCCCGCGGCGATGCTCGCCGCCGCGTCAACCGCCGACGGCAGGTCGGTCATGGTCAACCGTCCCGGTGGTGGCTTGGAAGCGGCAGGTGTTGACCAGCCGCCCGATCCGCTCGATGTCGATGGCCACCTCGTCGCCGTCGCTGAGCAGAACCGGAGGATCCCGGTAGATGCCCACGCCAGGGGGCGTGCCGGTGGCGATGATGTCGCCTGGCTCCAAGGTGAAGTAGGCCGAGCAGTAGCTGATGAGGTGCCTGACGGAGAAGTGCATGTCCATCGTCGAGGCCGACTGGGTGACCGTGCCGTTCAGGATGCACTGGATCTTGAGGTCCTGCGGATCGGGGATCTCGTCGGCGGTGACGAGCACCGGCCCGAGAGGGCAGAAGGTGTCCAGGGACTTTGCCCGCACCCACTGCCCGTCGGCCGCCTGCAGGTCGCGGGCTGACACGTCGTTGCAGGCCGTGTAGCCGAGCACGTGGTCGAGGGCTTCCGCGGGATGGACCTCCCGGGTCCGGCGGCCGATCACCACGGCGAGCTCCGCCTCGGCGTCGACCTGGCGGACCAGGCCAGGGTCCCAGGTGATGTCGGCGCGGTGGCCGGTGACGGCGCTCGAGAACTTGGCGAACAGCAGCGGCTCCGCCGGCGACGCCTCCTTGGACTCTGCGGCATGCGCCAGGTAGTTCAGCCCGACCGCGATGATCTTGGACGGGCGCGGTGTCGGCGCAAGGAGCTTGAGCCGGTCGACCGGGACGCCTCCCCTCTCGACCGCCGTCGCGAGCGCCGGCTCGGCGCCGCGCAGGGTCTCGAGCGCCTCCGGACCCCGGGCGATCAGCTCGTCCATGGTCCTCGGCAACCCGGGCGCGACCTGTCCGGCGGGGACGGCCCGGCCCCGATCCACCCAGCCGAGCAGCTCCGCATCGCCGTCCAGGTAGGTCACCAGCCGCATCTAGGGACCTCCGGTGACCATCAGGCATTCGCCATTGACGAAGCTCGCCTCGTCGGAGGCCAGGAAGCGGATGGCCCTGGCGACCTCCGCCGGCAGGGCGAGCCGGCCCATCGGGTTGGTCGCGATGATCCGCTCGGTCAGCGCGCCGACTCCGGGCTCCTGGAGCAGGTCGGTGTCGGTGAGCGTGGGAGCCACGCAGTTGACCCGCACGCCGACCTTGATGCAGTCACGGGCCAGGTAGCGGGTCAGGGCGACCAGGCCACCCTTGGCGGCCGCGTACGCCGGCCCCATGGCGCCGCCGTTCACCCCGGCGATCGAGGCGACGTTGACGACGGCGCCGCCCCCGCGGTCCCGCATGCCGGGCAGGACGCGCTGGACGCAGCGGAAGGGGGTGGTCAGGTCGACCTGGATGGTCTCGTTCCAGTCCTGCTCGGAGGTGGACTCGGTGGTGGCCACCCGAAGCGTGGCGGCGTTGTTCACGAGGACGTCGATCCGGCCGAAGTCGTCCTCGACGCGGGCCACGAGCGCCTCCACCGCGCCTGGCTGCCGGAAGTCGGTCGCGTACGCCGCCGCTCGCACCCCGCCCGCCTCGAGCTGGCGGACCAGGGTCTCGGCCTCGGCCGCCCGGCGGCTGTAGTGCACGGCGACCGAGGCACCCGCCTCGGCCAGGGCCTCGGCGGTCGCCCGCCCGATCCCCCGGCTGGCCCCGGTCACCAGCGCGACCCGACCCGCGAGCCCGCTGTGAGCGGGCGACGGCGCGGTCACAGGGCGATCCATCCGCCGTCGACCACCAGCGTGGCCCCGGTCATGAAGCGGGACTCGTCCGAGGCCAGATACAGCGCCGCGTTGGCGATGTCCCGAGGGTCGCCGATGTACTCGTCGCCAGCCATCCGCAGAGGAGTCATCTGCCGCCAGCCCCGCTGCAGCTCGGCGTCGGCCCGGAAGTGCACGTTGATCGCGGTCTTGGTGGCACCCGGGCAGAGGGCGTTGACATTGACGCCGAGCGGACCGAACTCGCCCGCGATCGCCCTGGCCATCCCGATCACGGCCGCCTTGCCGGCGCAATAGGCGGCCAGCTCGGGCACCCCGACCAGGCCGAAGTTGGAGGCCACCATGACGACCTTGCCGTAGCGCTCGGCACCGAAGTGGCGCAGGGCGGCCTGGGCGGACAGGAAGGTTCCGCGGACGTTCAGGGCGAGGTGCCTGTCGAACTCGTCGATGTCGATGCCGCGGGTGTCGCCGGTCGGGCCGACGTTCCCGGCGGCCGTCATGATGGCGTGGAGAGCGCCGAACCGGTCCAGGGCCCGCATGACCATCTGGTCGGTCCCGGCCGGCTGGGTCACGTCGGTCTCGACGAACTCGGCCTGGCCGCCGCGCTCGGCGATGACGGCGTGGGTCGGGTCCCCGCCTTCGCGGGGATCGGGTCGGACGTCGGCGATCACGACCTTGGCGCCCTCCTCGGCGAACCGAAGGGCGCTGGCCCGGCCGATGCCCGAGCTCCCTCCTGTGACGATTGCGACTTTGCCGTCCAAGCGACCGCCCACGTTCACCCCGCTACTCGACCTCGACGACCATCTCGATCTCGACCGGTATCCGCATCGGCAGCGCCCCCATCCCCACCGCCGAGCGCGCGTGGCGCCCGCGCTCACCGAAGACCGTGGTGAGCAGGTCAGATGCGCCGTTGATGACCTTGGGCTGGCGGTCGAAGCCCGGGTCGCTGTTGACCATGCCGAGCAGCTTGACCACGCGCTTGACCCGGTCGAGCGAGCCGATCTCGGCCTTGAGCGACGCCAGGCAGTTGAGCATCACGAGCTGGGCCGCCTCGCGCGCGTCGTCGAAGGACACCTCGCTGTCGACCTTGCCCTCGTAGGCCAGGACGCCCTCGCGGTACGGGCCGTGGCCCGACACGAAGACCAGGTTGCCAGCGGTCACCGCGCCGACGTAGTTGCCTGCCGGGGACGGCAGCTTGTCGGGGAGCTTGAGCCCCAGCTCGGCGAGCCTGTCTTCGACGCTGTCAGCCATCGCTTGCTCCTGTTCGACTCGTGAGGGAACCGCTTGTGCGGCGGGGTGAGGGCTCGAGGTGGCCGGCGAAGGCCGCCCGCAGCCGAGCTGCCGCGTACGGTGACACCCGCACCCCGGTGGCGGTGACCGACTCGACGCCCGCGACCGATCCGAGCTCTCGCTGCACGGTCAGGCTGAGCGTGACCGGCCGGAGGGGGCAGCCGACACAGGCCCCCTCGAACTTCAGCGAAACGTGGCCACCGGCGACCGAGAGCAGGGTGACCTCGCCGCCGTGGACCTGGAGCAACGGGCGCACGCGTGCGTCGAGCCTCCGTTCGACCGCGAGCGCCAGGGCTTCCGACTCTTGCATCGGGCGCCTCAGGCCTGCTGGCGGCTGGCCGACGGGATCTCCACCTCGAGCAGCCTGGCGAAGTTCTCGCCGAGGATCCTGCGCTTGTCCTCCTCGGTGATCTGGGGGAAGCCGTAGTCCTCCTGCAGGTCCTCGGGGATGGTCAGATCCCAGAAGACGTCCAGGTAAGGCTGGGGCGGCCCCATCAGGGCCGCCTCCGACCCCCAGAGCAGCCGGTCCGAGCCGACCTCGTCGAGCAGTTGACCGAGCTGGATGAGGAAGGGCTTCCGGCGCGTGAAGTACATGGCGACGATGCCCGAGAGCGCCAACCAGACGTTGGGGAACCTGGCCGCGATCGAGGCACACTCGTCGAAGTAGGGCAGCGCCAGGTGATGGATGACGAAGGTCATGTCCGGGAAGTCCCTGGCCGCCTTCTGGATGTCGTTGGGGCGCAGGTCTTCCATGTTCTGGTTGCCGAAGGGCAGGCCCTTGTGGAACTGGACCACCTTGATGCCGAGCCGGCGGGCCCGCTCGTACATCGGGTAGGCGACGTCCTCGTCGTCGCAGCGCCAGCTCTTGCCGTCGACGTGGGCGTTGTAGAACTTGAACGACCTCGCCCCGAGCTCCTCGACCTGCCGCTCCATCTCGTCGAGCACGCCGGGTCCGTGATAGGAGGGGTCGACCCCGCCGCAGAACAGGACCCGGTCCGGATACCTGGCCGCGAACTCGTACTGGGCCTGGACCGGCGCGAACCCGTCCTTGAACCAGTCGAAGATCGGGACCGTCTGGGCCATGGCGAGGTCGGTCGCGGACCGCTCGAACACCATGTTCCAGAGCTCCTCCTGGCTCCAGTCCTTGGCGAACGTCGGGTAGAGCTCCTGGTTCGCGGGAGCCCGGGTCTGGGCCCCGAGCCCGACGATGCTGTCGCGGCCCAGCCGTGCGTCCGGCCGGTCGAGCAGGTTCGCGTCGGCCATGTTGTAGGCGTGGACCACGCAGTCGAAGACGAATACTCCCTGCACCGCTACCGCTCGCCTCCCTTCCTCGGAGACTGGTGACCGACGGCACCGTCACTGCGAGTGGCGGCGTGGGCCACACCGTTGGTTGCGGGCCTGGATGGCCGCGCTGTCATGACGGGCGCGTGGTTGTACCATGTGCGCGGTACGTCGGTACTCCAGACCCGCCGCGAGCTCGATATGCGGATAGTTTGGGGTCTATATGTGTGTGGACTGACCACATGCATGCTAGGCTGACGCCGAGGAGCCTGTCAACGAGCCGGGCGTGAGGAGCGCAATGTCGTACAGGAGACGTGGCGACCCCGCTCCGGCGGTTGGGCCCTCGGACCCGAAGCCGGGCAATCCGCCGACGTTCTCGCCCATTCACAAGAGCGGGCTGACCGAGAACGTCTATCGCCGGCTGCGTTCGGAGATCATCGCCGCCGATCTTCTCCCCGGCGAACTGCTCACGCTGGAGGAGCTCGGCACTCGCTACGGGGTGAGCCGGACGCCAGTTCGCGAGGCGCTGCGGCGACTCGAGGCCGAGGGGCTGGTGATCTTCCGCGAGAACCGGCGGGTCCAGGTGGCTCCCCTGAGCCCGAACGAGATCGACGGCACCTACGCGCTGCGGATCCTGACCGAGGCATTCGCCGTCTCCCTGTCGGTCCGCAACGACGCCGCGGCGGTCGCGGCGGGGGCCGCCGTCGCCCAGGAGCGCATGGTCAGCGCCGCACTGGCCGGCGACGCAGATGCCTTCCACCACCACCACCTGGACTTCCATCGGGCCATCTACGCCGGGAGCGGGTCAGCTGAGCTGATCAGGCTGACCGAGGAGCTGCGGACGCGCAGCGACCGCCACCGTCACGTGCACGAGAACTTCCGCCCCCACAACCTGCGGGCGACCGCCGAGAACCACCGCCTCGTCCTGGTCGCCTGCCAGGCGGGCGACCCGACGACCGCGGCCCGGCTCGTCGTCGAGCATCTGTACTCGACCGCCGGCGGCCTGCTCGCCCAGGCCGGAGCGCCCCGGTCGGTGCTGCTCGACGCGGCCTACAGCGCCGCCCTCGACGGCATGGCCCCAACCGCGGGGCGAGAGGACGGGCATTGACCGCAGCCGGCGAAGGCGGCGGGCCCGTCCGCAGGCAGGTCGTGGCCGAGGAGGTGGTCGCGCGGATCACGTCGCTGATCGCCGATGGCAGGCTCGCCACCGGCGACAAGCTCCCGCCCGAGCGCGTCCTTGCCCGCGAGCTGCGGATCAGTCGCCCCACGCTCCGTGAGGGCATCCGGGCGCTCGCGGCCGTCGGGATCGTCCACGTGAAGCACGGCAAGGGGGTGTTCGTCGCCGCGCGGCCCTCGGACGTCATCTCACGCGCGGACGGTGCCGGCCCCGCCGGGATCGCGTCGGCCGCACTCCCCCGCCTGCGTGCGCTGCTGTTCGCCGCTGCCCTGTCACTCGCCGCCCGGCGGCTGGGCCAGGCGTCGCTCGACGCCACCGTGGAGCGCTTGGCGGCGGGTGATGACTCGGCCCCTGACGATGGAGGCCGCGCGCTCGTCGAGGGGCTGGTCCGGTCGGTCGGCGAACCCGACCTGGCACCCCTGGTGGACGTGCTCTGGCCTTCGGGCGTCCCGGCCGGGGCAGGCCGGCCGCTCGTCAGCGACCGGCTGCTCCGGGCGCTCGCCGCCCGCGACGTGGACCAGGCATTTGAGCTCGCGTTTCGCGCCTTCGTCCCCGAGCCCTAGATCAGGCACCGCCGGATGTCTCGAGCAGCAACTCCAGACGGCGGGTGACCTGCTCGGCTTCGGGTGTGCCGCGTTCCAAGAGCGTCAGGGCTTCCCGCCAGGCCGACTCGGCCGCTGCCGGCGATCCGGCGTCGAGGTATGCCTGTCCGAGGCGCTGGAGCGTCCGGGCCAGCTCCAGCGGCATGTCCAGCTTGCGCCAGAGCTCCACGGACTCCTTCAGGTAGCGGGCAGCCGCATCCTGGTCGGCTTCCAGGAGGGGCAGGTCCCCGAGGCTGCGGAGCGTCTGGGCTTCGACGAACGAGTCAACCAGCTCGCGCGCGACCGCGAGGCTCTCCTGGAGCAGCCATCTGGCCTTCTCCGGCTCGTCGCGCTGCAGGTACAGCTCACCGAGGGATCGCAGCGCCGTCGCTTCGGTTGAGCGGTCGCCGAGCTGGCGAAGGCCCGCCAGGCTGCGCTCCAGCCAGGGTGCGGCACGATCGAGGTCGCCGCGCGCGGCGTGCACCGTTCCCAGCCGTCGTTGCGTCCAGGCCTCGCCGCGTCGGTCGCCGAGCTCCCGAAAGGTGGCAAGCGCCTCCTCGAGCTCTGCCCGGGCCCTGGTCAGCTCGCCCTGTTCGGCCCGCAGCACGGCGATCTGGAAGCGGACCCAGGCCTCGCCGTGCCGGTCGCCGAGTCCGACGAACATCGTCATGGCCCGCTCGTAGCAGGCGGCGGCATCGGCGTACCTGCCCTGAAGCCGGTGGACGGCGCCGATCCCCTCCATGGCTTGTGCTTCCCCTCGGTGAGCGCCGACCTGGCGGAGGATCGGCAGGGCCCGCGCGAAGTAGTCCATCGCGGCGCTCATGTTGTTCCAATGGATGCTGAAGTAGCCGAACCCACGCAGCAGGGACGCCTCGCCCCGGCGGTTGCCGGCCCGGCGGGCGGCGGTCAGCGCGGCCTCATGGGTGCGCTGCCAGTCGTCATAGTAGCCGCGCAGGTCCAGGAAGTTGATCAGCGAACCGGCAAGGTCCCAGGCCAGCTCGTCGAACCCCGCGTCGGCGGCCTGGTCGACCGTGGCGACCAAGGCGACCCGCTCGGCCTCGAACCAGGCCAGCGGGTCCCCGAGCAGGTCGTCGGACGTCGTCGCGGTCAGGAGCCACCGTGGTGCGCCACCGTGGTCGGCGCCGTACAAGTTGCTCGAGAGTCGCTGGTCGGCCTGCTCGGCCAGGGCCAGCCAGCCACCCAGCGCCCGCTCGAGCGCCGCCTGCCGTTGCTCAACCGGCTCTTCTGCATGCGCACACTCGCGGGCGTAGGCGTGCAGCAGATCGTGCAGCCTGAACCGTGGCCTCCCGGTCACATCCCGCCCGGCCACGTCCACCAGCTGCGCGTCGACCAGCTCCTCCAGCAGCGCCTCCGCCTCAGGAAGCGGGCGGTCGAGCAGCGCCGCGGCCACCCAGGCCGCCACATCCGGCGTGTCCAGCAGCCCCAGCCGGCGGAACAGGCGCCGCTGGTCATCGCCCAGCCCCTGGTAGCTGAGCGACAGGCTGGCCCGCACCTCCAGATCGCCATGGACCAGCGCATCCAGCCGGCCACGCTCGTCGGCCAGCAGGCCCGCCATCCGGCCGAGCGGCCAGTGGGGGCGCGCCGCCAGCCGCGCCCCCGCGATCCGCACCGCCAGCGGCAGCCCACCACAGGCGGCCGTGATCGTGGCAACCGCCGCCGGATCGGCCGCCACCCGCTGGGCACCGGCGATCCGAGCCAGCAGCTCGACCGCCTGCCCCGCCTCCAGCACGTCCAGGTGCACCAGCCGAGCGCCCTCCAAGGCCGCCAGCCGGGTCCGGCTGGTGATCAGCACCGCCGCGCCCGGGCTGCTGGGCAGCAGCGGGCGGACCTGCGCCTCACCGGCCACGTCGTCCAGGACCACCAGCACGCGCCTGCCGGCCAGGCGGCTACGGTACAGGGCCGCGCGTTCCTCGACGCCGCGGGGGATGGCAGCACCGTCCACGCCCAGGGCACGTAAGAACCGGCCCAGCACCTCCGCCGGGTCCAGCGGTGACACGCCCCCGGCGCCGCGAAGGCTCGCATACAGCCGCCCGTCCGGGAATTCGGCGGTGAGCTGGTGGGCGACGTGGAGCGCCAGGGCGCTCTTGCCCACGCCCGCCTTGCCAGCGACCGCGGAGATGACCACCGCGGCTGGCTCGCCCTCCCCGGCCTCCCCGTCCTGCCGGCCCGCGAGCAGGTGCCGGAGCTGGCGTACCAGCTCGGCGCGGCCGACGAAGTCGGCAACGTCCGGCGGCAGCTGGGACGGGGTGACCCCCCTGTGCGCGGTCGTCGGCGGCTCGGCTCCGGACGGTCCGGCCGAGGGTGCGGCACCGGCGGCCTCGAACTGCTCGCGCTCCCACCCGGCCAGCCGCAGCCCGTCGGCCAGCAGCCGCACCGACTCGCCCCGCGGGCGCCGGACCCTTCCCGTCTCCAGGTCGCGGATCGTCCGCGCGCTCAGCCCGGACCGCCCGGCCAGCCGCTCCTGCGACAGCAACCCGCGTTCCCGGTAGGCACGCAACAGCCCACCAAAGCCGATGTGCGGGTGTGACGCGGTCGAACAGGGCTCGCCCGGTGTCGGCGACATATCGCCAGCGTACGCTCGGGCGAATAGCTT
>WNFZ01008200.1_pt1 | contig 13489 bp, 10 predicted proteins | sample 5400081 | NCBI WGS metagenome assembly WNFZ01 (sample SAMN13153365, study PRJNA577476) | soil metagenome | isolation source: 80 cm soil or saprolite under grassland replicate 1 | place: USA:California | collected 2016-06-15
CTGACATGGCTGATACGTTTGATGATATAAAAGTGATCATTAAGGACTTACTTGGTTCGGATGAAGCGAAAATTACTCCCGAAGCCCGCTTCCGTGAGGAACTTGAAGCTGATTCGCTCGACCTCGTGGAGTTAATTATGGCTTTCGAAGACAAGTTCGGCGCTGAAATCTCAGACGAAGATGCACAGAAGATCACAACGGTTGGCGAAGCCGTCAAGTATATTGACGATCATCGCAAGTAATAATCGCTAGGTGATTATAACCGTAGAGCCGCCCGTTGAAGGCGGCTCTATGTATTTCAGTTCCTGTATGGACTCTGAAGTCTCCGGACTTCGGTGGCAGATCCAAAATCTGGAGATTTTGGACTCCTTTCTATTTCAACAGAGAAGGAATTTCCTCAGGGTGTTTCGCGACCTTCACACCTGCGAATTCTAACGCCTTGATTTTATCTGCGGCAGTGCCAGCGCCGCCTTCGATGATGGCGCCTGCATGACCCATACGTTTGCCAGGAGGCGCGGTCTGGCCTGCGATGAAGCTTGCGACGGGCTTGGTCATTTTAGATCCGATGTACTCCGCGGCCTTCTCTTCATCTGTGCCACCGATCTCACCGATCATAATAACCTTCTCGGTCTTGGGATCATGTTCAAACATTTTAAGTACGTCAAGGAAGTTTGTGCCGTTGATCGGATCACCACCAATCCCAACACAAGTAGAAGCACCCATTCCAGCGAGTTTCAGCGCGTACAACACTTCATAAGTCAATGTACCAGAGCGGGAGACCACCCCTACGTTGCCAGGAATGGCAATGTCGCCAGGGATAATGCCTACCTTGGCTTCACCGGGTGTAAGTAGGCCAGGACAGTTTGGTCCGATCAGACGTAATTTCTTTTGGTCGAGATAATTACGAACGCGCATCATATCTTGTATTGCTACGCCTTCGGTGATGCAGATAATCAGAGGAATGCCTGCATCTGCCGCCTCGAACATCGCGTCGGGGGCCGCGCGGGCGGGCACAAAAATGATGGATACATTTGCGTCAGTTGCCTCGACCGCCTGTTTGACTGAGTCAAATATCGGAACCTTGCCGTTCAGTACCCATTCGCCACCTTTGCCCGGTCTTGTGCCAGCTACGACTTTTGTTCCATAATTTACCATTTGCTCGGTATGGAAAAGCCCTTCATTTCCTGTGATGCCCTGCACCAAGAGGCGGGTATTCTTGTCAACAAGTATGCTCATGTTATCTCTTTGCCGCGGCAACGGCTTTCTTTGCCGCATCTGCAAGTGTCTCGGCGGTGATCATATTTGCGTTCTTAAGCAGCTTACGTCCCTCTTCTGCGTTCGTACCGACTAAACGCACCACCATCGGCACTTTCGGTTTAACCTCATCCATCGCAGTGAGAATACCCCGCGCGACTTCATCACCGCGTGTAATGCCACCGAAGATATTGAATAACACGGCCTTCACGTTCGGGTCGGTGAGAATGATGCGCATGGCTGCGGCCACTTTTTCCGCGCCCGCACCACCACCGATATCGAGAAAATTGGCCGGTTCCCCACCAAAGAGCTTGATCACGTCCATGCTGGTCATTGCGAGACCTGCGCCATTGACCATGCAGCCGATGTTCCCATCCAGTTTGATATAGGAGAGTCCATATTTGCGCGCAGTAGTTTCTGCTGGGGCTTCTTCGTCAATGTCGCGCATCTCAGCCAGGTCCGAGTGACGAAACAAGGCGTTATCGTCAATGATCATCTTACCGTCAAGCGCGACGAGGCGCTTGTCTTTTGTAATGACTAGCGGGTTGATCTCTGCCAGTGTTGCGTCAGTCGCCTTGTAAGCCTCCCACAAACCAGTCGCGAGCTTGAGAAACTCCTTCCAGTAATCACGCGGCAAATCAATTGCAATAGCAACATCACGCGCCTGATATTCACGCAAACCAAGCAACGGATCAATATGAACCTTGGAGATTTTCTCCGGATTTTTTGCTGCAACTTCTTCGATCTCCATGCCACCTTCAGAAGAAGCGATGATCACAGGCTTTTTCGCGGCGCGATCGTTTGTGATGGCGAAATAAATCTCGTTCGCGATCGCTGCGGCCTCATCTACAAGGACTTTGCGAACAGGTAGTCCTTTGATTTCCATACCCAGGATTTGCGTAGCAAGCTGCTCTGCTTCCTGCGAGTCTTTTGCTACTTTGACGCCACCTGCTTTGCCGCGCCCACCGACGAGCACTTGCGATTTAATAACAACGCGGCCACCGAGCTCTTCTGCGATGTGTCTTGCTTGTTGAGCGGTAGCCGCTACCTGTCCCTTCGGGATCGGTATGCCATATTTTGAGAATATTAATTTAGATTGGTATTCGTGAAGTTTCATTGTTATCCCTCGTGGGATGTTGAATCAAGAGCACGGGCATTATACCACCACAAAAAACCTCTCCCATTTGGGAGAGGTTTAGCTGTTTAGGGTTGCGGCAAAGTAAACCTGACAATCCTGTTATATACTCCATCTGTCACCCAAACGTGACCTTCAGGATCGATCGCGATACCAGAAGCGAGTCCCAAGCCTGTATTTGAGTCAATGAGGTCACCCCATACACGCAGTAGCTGGCTGTCCGCGTCGAACTCCATTACACGATAGCCTTCTGGATCAGTGATGAAAACATGGCCTATGTCATTCACTGCTATAAAGGGTTTATTATCGACCGATTGACCGAACCAGCCATAGACGTCCCATTGTTTAGACGGAAGGTACTCCAAACCATCTGTTGATGGAACAAACACCTGTACGCGCTGGTTCCATGTATCCGTTACATAAACGTTCCCTTCTTTGTCAACTGTAACGCCTACAGGTTCATCGAATTGACCAGGATCGAGGCCTGCCGAACCAAACTGCGTGATGAAATTTCCATCCGCATCGAACACAACGATGCGCTTGTTTCCGGTATCGGAAACAAATACTCGTCCCTGAGAATCGACTGCGATCCCGCGCGGTCCGTAGAATGAATCTACAGCTCCGGTTCCGCTCTGCCCGAATGTCCCCCATGTTTTAATGAATTTTCCAGTCGCTGAGAATTTTTGGACGCGATGGTTCCATGTATCGGTCACATAGACCGATCCGTCCGGTCCAACCGCGACGCCCCATGGTTCATTGAATGTTCCAGGGTCGGCAGGTTTGGAAACGCCGTCTGCAAAGGATCCCCACGCCTGTAATGTTCGGCCTTCGGTATCCAGATGAAGGACTCGATGGTCACGTGAGTCAGCAACATAGAAGGTCCCATCTGAGGCAAAAGCCAGTGAACGCGGCGCATTCAAAACAATAGGATTTTGGCTTGAAGCATCCAGAATAATATCAGCCGTTAGCTGAACAACTTTGCCCTCGGTTGGGTCAACTACATCCTCCGCCTGGGTCGGTCCAACACCATAATTCCAGATTTGAGAGGCGATATCTTTACGAATATACATGCGCATCTGGTCGGCAGGCTGCCAGGTTGCGGTTGTAAGATCGGTGCGGCCTGTAGCCTGTGCATACGCGGTATAGTCCCGGTTCAGCCAGATTTGAACGATGCCTGCACGGATCGCCGGATTAGTAAAAGCGTCACAGATACGGGAATAGTCTTTTGACTTAAATATCTTGAAAAAGCTGAACAAACCTCTGCAGGAATAATTATCAGGAAACGGCGAATTGGGATCGCGTGGATTGACAAGGTTGAAATAATCCTGCATCGGCCACCACATACGAATATAGTCAAAGCGATAATAGCCGGGACCGAGCGAAGGTTCAATTTTGTCAAAGTTCTTCTGGTCTACGATCACCACAGCAGATTCGCGCAATGAGCGGGTGGGTTGATCGAAAGAGCGTTGGTTGGTGAAATCACGCAAATACCAAACGAACGGCCATGAAACACCTGTATCCGGTGCACTAGCATCATAGGCAAGAGCTATGCCTAAACCTCCGGTTGTCCGTTCGGATATTTCTTCTGCTTGAGCAATTACTTCCTTAACACCTGATGCTCCGTGTGCGTAGACAAGAAATTCTGTTGCTTGGTCATAGGTGATATAAGCTGCCCGGAATGCAGCGCGACCTGTCAATATGACAAGCAGCCCGAAAAATGTCAATACCAAGATATTCCTGACGTGATATCCGCCCCAATCCCGCAGAAGGTATGTTAGTGCAAAGGCACTAATTACAGCAACGATCGCAGGAAGCAGGAACGCACCAGTAGCCTGCAGTTGTGCCAGTTCTTTGCCCTGAAACGGAGGATTGTTTCCAGATAAGGCCAGCAACATCCCTATAAGGCTGGTAATGAAAATAGCAGCTGTACCAATGACAAGCAACGCGCGCCGCTGGCGCAGGCCTTCCCAGTCTGTTGATTCTAGAACGCGTCCCAGAGCCCAGCCTGTGGTTAAAATCAGCGGCCATGTCATGTGGTACGTCAGCCAGGGCATGCGTTCACCGGCTAAAGTAAGGGAAACGATACTGATAACACTCCACCATACTAGCAAGCTGAATGTATTGGTAAAGTTTGTTTCTTCCGTTGTCCGTTCTTCATTGGTGAATATTGTTGTGAAGAAAACTGTATAAGGCACCCAGAATATTAAGGCAACTTTCCACCATAGATTTTTATTCCAAATCAAACCAGCAATGATGGAAAGGACGAACATCCCAACCAAAAATCCACCAATTGTAAAAAGCGCTTTGGGATTTCCGAGCATCGCCTGAACTTCGTGTCCCTCTGCTGGAATGTCGACATGTAGCCACGGTTTTGACCATTTGAGGGGGAATGGTGACAGCAGGGGCAGGACGAGCATTCCGGTGACCATAAGCAGGTCAAATGAGCGTTCGGCGCGGATACGTTCCCATGTGTAACCGCGGATCAGGAAATATGCAGCCACAGCCAATGCAATGACTGCGGCGAGAGCAAAGACGGATGTTGGTGTAATGGAACTAGTTGTCGGGGCGGCGAGAGGCGAATTTGTCGCCAAGGGATTTGCCGGGGCAACAGTTTCGGCCCCGCTTATCGTGCTTTGGCTGCGCTTGTACAATCCAAATCCGACAGCCACACTCGCCAGGAGGATCGCTATACCAAACGCGATGATGAATCCTCGAAAGTCTTTTTCTTTGCCTTCCCAGGTCCGTCGCGTCACTTGCGCAATGAAATAAATCGCGAAAAAAAGCAAAGCTTGTGCGGCATAGATATAAGAAGTTTCTTTATCCAGGAAGTGTAGAACGAGTGCACCTGTATAGAGGAAGAGATATTTATTGGTACCTGTCTCGAGATAACGCAAAATCGCGTAGAGCATAAGAACGCCAGCAAAAGCAGCGTATGCATCTTCACGCACATACCTCCCATAGAAGAGCATCATCGGTGAAATGACCATCAACAGTCCTGCGATCAAACCGCCAGCTTTACCGAGATATCGCCTCCAGTACCATGCCATGGCAATGGTCAGAATGCTAAATGTTGCTGCTGGGATGCGCGCAGTATAGTCGCTTGCGCCAAACAAGAAATAAGAGAGCGCAATCAAATGGAACTGCCAAGGCCCATGCATCATCGGCGAATGTTGATATCCCTGGCCTCGATATAAAAGCCACGAGAAATAAGTATGCAAGCTTTCATCATGGCTCATGACACGCGCGCCAAGATTGTAGAAGCGCGTGATCGCTGCAAGCAGCATGAGCGAAGCGAATATCACAATTTCGTTGGTAACCGAGGGCAGGGCAGGGTGGATCGGACGTTCAAGCCATTTTCGTGTTTGTTCCATTTGCAATCACCGTTTATTTAATAAATTTTTATATTGAAAAAGTCATTCGACTATAACATCAAGCGAGATGTTCTGACAAGCAAACCAAAATTAATTATTGCGCGTAGCCAATTACACCACTGATTCTTTTCCTTTAACAATCATAGAAGAACCAACTGCGCCAGCTAACTGACCACAGCCTGCCTGGATATCAATGCCCCGACGCATACGTATCGTGCATGGGACCCCAGCCTGTTCCAGCGATTCTTTGAATTTCGCGGCCCTCTCGCGAGAGGTAGCATGTCCGGAATATCCCAGTGTAGGGTTGAGGGGGATTGCATTCACATGACACAATAGACCTTTAAGTCGCGCAGCAAGTTTTTTTGCAACTTCAGGTGTGTCATTTACTTCGTGAATCAAAGCCCATTCAAAAGTTATTCGACGATGCGTTTTAGCTACGTAATAGCGACATGCCTCCAAAACTTCTTCAATGTTATAGCGTTTATTGACAGGCAACATTTTCAAGCGCTCTTCATCGTCTGCCGCATGGAGTGAGATCGCTAAATTGATCTGACGTTTCTCATCAGCGAACCGCCTGATTTGCGGGACAAGCCCAACTGTTGAAATCGTCATGCGCCGCGCGCCAAAGTTGAATCCCTGAGGGTCGTTGAGCCGTTCAACTGCAGCCAGGGTGTTGTTGTAATTATGAAACGGTTCGCCCATGCCCATAAAAACGATATTCGTGACGGATAAGTTCTCCTTCTTGAGCACGTTTGCATAATACATCACCTGGGCCACGATCTCACCACTCGAAAGATGACGTTTGAAGCCCATCTGGCCCGTAGCGCAGAAGACACATCCCATTGCGCAACCAGCCTGTGTGGAAATGCAAAGTGTTCTTCGGCCACGGCCTGTGAAAGTATCAGGGTCATAGCGCATTAATACTGCTTCGATCACTTGGCCATCATGTAGCTCAAACAACGTTTTCCGCGTTTGTCCATCTGATGAATCAAGGTAAAGCTTTGGCTTGAGAGGCGAGAAGTTGAGATTCTTAGTGAGCTTATTACGAAGAGAAATTGGGAGAGTAGAGAATTGGTCAGGCGAGTTGTAGAAATGTTGATATAAACCCTGCCAGATTTGCTGTGCGCGGTAGGCGGGTTCATTCCATTCTTTGATCAGATTGGCTATTTGAATTTGGTCAAGATTGTAGATAATTTCTGGTGTCACATCATCCAACTAAACTTTCAAGGTTTTCCGCAATGATATCTATCTTTGGTTCCCACAATTTTGCCTGATTAAGTTTAGAGACACCTGAAAGAACGAGAGCGGTCGGACATCCCACAGCTTGACCGGCGGCAACGTCCGTTTCGAGCCTGTCGCCTACAACGAGCGTCTCTTCCTTGCGCGTGCCGAGTCGTTCAAGCGCTAGCTCCATTAAATATGGAAGTGGTTTGCCTGCATAGATTGGATCGACATTTGTCGCGGTAGTGATAACCGAGATCCATGCGCCTGCACCGGGAATTTCGCCGCGCGGAGTGGGGAACGTTTTATCCGGGTTTGTCGCGTAGAATGGAACGCCGCGCCGCACGAGCAATGTTGCTTCCACCATCTTTTGGAAAGTGATCGCCCAATCAATGCCCATGACGAAGGCTTGCGCTTCCTGCGCATTTTCGATGGGGAGGATTTCAAAACCATTCTGTTCCAATGCAATTCGTACCCCATCGCCACCGACCATAAAAACTTTCCCCCGATCTGGGAATTTTTGCGAGAGCATCTTCGCAACACAAATCGCTGAAGTAACAACTTGCTCCGAATTTATATCTACTCCAAATTCTTTGAAGCGATGCGCATATTGTTCAGGTGTCTTTGAGCCATTATTCGTTGCAAAGACGTATTTCACTCCACGCGCGTCCATACGCGCGAAAATGGATGGAAGGTCGCCAATCGGCGTATCAGACCGCCAGACGACACCGTCCATATCTAGAATGAGGGCTTTGATGTGAGCAGGAAGCATTGAAGATTATTTCTCGAATTTCTTGAATAAGTATTTGAGCACAGGTCTATCCACCCAGCCTGCAGAAGCATCTGAGCGTTCTTCGAAATTTTCATTACCAATAAATTCTGTGAAGGCTTTTTTGGTTTTCTCGTCAAATTTTCCTGAAAGAGCGCCTCTCAGGTATCCTTCATTTTTCAGGATTTGCTGAATCCGCTTGAGAGTAGTTCCTTTCAACGCCACGCGGTCCGATGCAGGACTCTTTCCAAAATACAATTGATGTAGTTGGATCAATTCACCGAGCTTCAACATTGGGTCTTCATGGTCGTCTACTCTAAAGTCAATCCAGCGGTCGTTGAAACCGCCGTAACCAGCTTTTGTCTTAGCTACATAAATCGCCGCGGATTGCCGCCCGCGCTTATCACCCCCGACGCGGTCACCCGCATACAGAGCGGAATATATTCGTGTGGGTAAATCTCCTTGTGCTTTAAGGAAGGCTTTCTCCATCGCCACGACAACTTTCGCGCCTGCCAGGATATTCCCCTGAATTGCATAACCTTTCCCTTTTACTCCGCCCGCCCAATCGAAGCACCCATTCCCAGAATAGGTTGCAGACCCGCCTTTTTTGTCGACAAGGCCAACCTGACGCAGCTCTCTTTCAGAGTCATCGTGAAGCAGACCTGCAAGCGTCTCTTCAGCAGAAAGACCCAGTGCCATCATTTCTAATCCGCGTGGGCCAAAGGATGTGTTTGCAAAAGATTGCGTGGCAACTGCCCCAACCTCTGCCTGTGCCCAGGGTACAACTGCACCTACAGCAAGAAACTTCGAGGCGACCGCGATGCCCCAGGTTTCCTCTTTTAGATCACACGCAACAATAGAGAATGTCATTGAATATCCTTTCCACCTATTATAAATGCAAGGCCCCAAAGGTTTATCACCTTCAGGGCCTCTTTTGAATGAGACGCCGAAGCCTGGCCCCACCGGGGTGCTGCGCGAAGACTTCGGACTCCTGAAAAATTATTTAATTATCTTCTCCGGCGTATCAATAACTTGGTCAACCAAACCATAAGCTACTGCCTGTTGAGCATCGAAATAAAAGTCGCGATCTGTATCGCGTTCGATCACTTCAAGTGGCTGGCCTGTGTGCTTCGCTATAATGTTATTGAGCAAAGCCTTCGAGCGCAGGATCTGCTTCGCCTGAATTTCGATGTCCGTCGCTTGGCCCTGAGCACCACCAAGAGGCTGGTGGATGTGAAGTGTTGCATGTGGCAGGGCGTAGCGTCTGCCCTTCGTGCCGGCAGTCAGCAACACGGTCCCGAATGAAGCGGTGACGCCGACAGCCACAGTGCTGATCGGGTTCGAAATAATCTGCATTGTGTCATAAATCGCCAGGCCAGCATAAATCTGTCCACCGGGCGAATTGATATACATACGGATTTCTCTATCGGGGTCTTCGTGGTTGAGGAACAATAATTGCGCCACGATCACATTTGCAACCTGGTCATCAATTGGTGTGCCAAGAAACACGATGCGCTCTCTTAATAGGAGAGAATAAATATCATAAGCGCGCTCGCCGCGGCCAGTATTTTCAACGACCATAGGAATTACATTTTTGAAATTAGGGATCATGTTGGTCTCCTTTTTATATTGGGACGATAATACACAATGATTATTTGAATTTCGTTAATGTTTTTATAGGGGCGCGTATGTGCATGTGCGCTGTTTCTATTATTCTTCCTGCGCTGTGGCTTTCTTTTCGGGTGACGATTCTTCTAAGGATTTTTCGCCCGTATCAGACTCTTCAACATTCCCTTCGACAAGCTCAGGACTGCTCGACTCAGGTGTTGAATTGCTTGCACCTTCTTCAAGTTTCTCTTCAGCCTCAACTGGTTCCGCTGTAGATTCTGCTTTGTCCTCAGCATTTTCCTCTTTTGCCTCAGGCTTATATTCACCTGTGGCTATTGATTTCAATACATCTAAGGCGCGACGGGTCATAATGCGAGTAGCCGATTCCATTGCCACGGCTTCGGCAACACGCTGCTTTCCTTGGCGCCCGCCACGGATTTTGTCGAAATTCACACCCTGCATTGCAAGATTGTTCATGGTGTTGCTGAATTCGGCGTCCAGTTCTTCGTTTTCAACTTTGATATTCTCTTTGCGAACGATTTCATCAAGGACGAGAGAACGTTCTAGACGCTTCTTCGCGACTGGTGTCACTTCTTCTTCAATAAACTTTTCTCGCGTCGTGTTGCGAACCTTGAAGTAGGCCTCCAGGTCCATGCCTTGTTGACTAAGGCGATTTGCTAATTCCTCAAGCACGTGCTCGCCCTCGTGCTCAACCGCGTGCTGGTGATATTTTAGTGTCGCACCTTCTTTGATTTTTTCGATCAGGTCAACAAAGTATTTGTCGTCATAATCGGCTTTAGAGCGCGCTTCAACGTCCTTTGTCACAGCTTCTTTGAGAGCGTCAATCGTTTCGCCCGCACCAGTCATTTTGGCAAATTCATCGTCAAGATCGGGCAGGGTGACGCCGCGCACGGTCTTGACCGTGACTTCGATTTCAACGCTTTTGCCCTGCAAGGCTTCGACGTCCCAATCTGCTGGGAAGGTATGCTGGACGGTCTTGCTTTCGCCTGCTTTCAATCCGATCAACTCCCGGGCAAAACCGTTATAAGGCCATTCAGTATCTCTTTCTGCCTCACGGATAAATGTCGCGAAACCTGTGCGATTCAACTCGGTCGTCTCTGATTTTACATCAACGAGTACATAATCACCGATTTCTGCTGGACGGTCAACGGTCTCCGTTGTAGAGTACATTTGGCGGAGATCTTCCAAGGCTGCATCAATTTCTTTTTGACCAGGAGCAGACCATTCGTACGGAAGTCGAATCGACTGGTAGTCACCTAGGTCCACCTCGGGTGCGAGAGGAACTTTGAAGGTCAACTTCGGCGGCTGGAGGCTGTCAATCGATTCAAGTGAGCCTGCCGCGCCCGGGTTGATATCTGCTTCTTTGAGGATGTTGGAATATTCTTCGTCGATCAGGTAATCCACAGCCTGCTCGACAATCGCTTGTTCTCCGTAGTTTCGCACAACCATTTCATAAGGTGCCTTGCCTGGGCGAAAGCCGGGGATCTTACCCCGTTCGGAGATCTTACGTGCCGCACGGCGCTTGTAGGTTTCAAATTTTTCCGGATCAATCTCAACCACTAATTTGGCTTCGTGATTATCTTGGATAGTTTTTTCGATATTCAATGTATCCTCTTTATTGTTTATCTTCTCTCCCGCCTGTCTTCATTCGTTGAGGCTTGGGAAAGGGATAGAGTGAAGGAGTGGGAACGGAGGGAATCGAACCCTCATGCCTATCTGCCAGATCCATACCGTACATTTGGTACGGCACTTGCACATCCTCGTGGAAGCGTGCTAGAAGCGTCCCGCATACCCTGAAACCGCAGGGATAAGTATTTAATTGCAGGCGCATTATACCCTTAGATACTTCAAAAAAGGCCGTGTTGTTTGAATCTTTCCTGTAACGCAAGAAACCTTGTACCGCGTAGCGTATAACTATATACTTTGAACAATTGCGTTTTTATAGCAAGCGGGAGGTTATGATGTTGTTTACCGTGTTAGGCAGTCTAGTTATCCTTATAGGGGTGATACTGTTTCTCATATGGCGTAAGAGTACAAAAACTTGGCAACGTGCACTAGCATGGATTGCCGGAATTTGGGCGGCTATCTCAATGTTGTTTTATATGATCGTTTACTTTTCGCTTAATATTAACCCCAGCGTTAATCCTATCCCAATTCCGGTTAAATCAACTGGTACTCTCGTTCATGCCACAAGAATAAGTATGCAGACGTCTTACCCTGATGTTTCTATCACAGCTCAATTACGCGGATTTAGCATAAATGTCCGCCGAGGCCCAGGTACTCAATATGATATTGTGGGTAAAATACCAGCCGGGGCACAGGTATTAGTTACGGGAAGAAATCAAGATTCAAGCTGGGTATGGGTGGTCTCAGATAGTGTGACTGGCTGGGCATCTTTTGACTTACTTTACTTTCCAGGTGATGTTACCAAATTGCCAATAATAGTTGCAAACGGCGACCAGTCTATGATTACACAAGCCGTAGAAAATTTACCTAGCATTACCCCAACACCGATACCAATGCCGATACCGACAAACACACCCACAAAGAACCCAGGAACGAATCCTACAAAAGTACAAACAAACATAAACCCAACGGCAGCCATTCTTTATTGTAAAGACACGCGTAACCTGATTGGACAATTTGTATCTTGCATAATTCCAAGAGCATATTGTTCCTATGAGCCTGCTACAGAGGGAAAGCCTACATTCTGCAACGACGCACCGTCTCCAAACTACGACTTTACTTTAGTAGTGTTGGGTGAAGATTGGAGCGACTACGATGGAAAGTGTATTGTTGTGTATGGCTATGTGTCCTTATACAATGGTAAGCCGCAGATCGAAGGAAACATTCGGTCACAGGTATCTGTGTGCCCGTGATCCCACAGACGCGCGGAAAGTCGCAAGGTAACTGTTAACCATAAGTGGATAGCAGAGGCCGCCCTATTTACGGGCGGCTTATTGTTTTAGTTTTGTGGCTTGCAGGGGATGGTCATCGAAGCCGAGCAAGTAGCAAATGATGGCATGATATTCTACGAAAAACACACAGGAAGCCCCAGTCGCGATTGTTAGGCACATGCACGTAAGGGAACATCCCCAGCCCTAGCCGCGAAACGCTGGGGCTTTTGTTTCCGTTAAATTTATCAGAAAGCGGTTGTGTTTTATGAAACGGATTAAAGAAAAATTCAAGAGAAGTGTAAAATATTGGCGTATAACTTATGAGCAGGCAAGCGGACGAGATCGGTTGTACATAGGTATGTTTGCGGTACTGATGCTGGCTTACATGTGGTGGGTTATCGTCGTATTCTAATTCCCTATTTTTCCGTATAAGTATCCATTTATTGACTGTCTTTGTTTACACAAATAGCGCCTTTCCTATCATGATCGGCGGTATCAGAGCTGTGTATAGTGGGGACGGAGGGAATCGAACCCTCACGCCTTTCGGCACATGATCCTAAGTCATGCCTGTCTGCCAGTTCCAGCACGTCCCCGTACGCTTTGAACGTATTTAAACGCGGGAAGATTATACTGCTTCTTCATAAAAAATAGTAAATAGTGTGCTTGCGAAGCATATATCAGGTATTCTATTTTGGTCATGCAGTTAAACGCGGTACTGTGTATAACACCGGAAAGGGTAGGTTAACGCAAAAGCGCATCGTCCCTGCTCCTTTTGTGTTCTTAACTCATGTATTGGTTACCGCAAAAATTATCAGGCGCGTGATGGACATGTTCGGCTAGAAGTCCTCTGCGATAGCAATCCATATATCGAAAGCGCGAAGATAGTCCATGTGGGAACAACAGGAGTAAAGGCAGGCCAACATGACACTTACAAACCAAAGTACGGAAACGACAGACCGTCAGTTATATAGGATCAAGCATGACTATGAACTACCCGAAGGGGTACGGCCGACAGCCAATGCGCCGGAAGTGTTTCGATTAGAGCCAAATACCTCGACGAAGTTCACGGAAGCGTGGCAGCGTTTCTGTTTCAGATTGGTAAAAGAACAGAGGCCCGATTTATCTGATAATGCTCTGGCGAAAAAGTTCATAAAAATTTATGACGCAGCCTTTATGAATGACAATCGTTTCAGAGACGGCAGGGCAAATTTCA
>WNFZ01015463.1_pt1 | contig 13488 bp, 12 predicted proteins | sample 5400081 | NCBI WGS metagenome assembly WNFZ01 (sample SAMN13153365, study PRJNA577476) | soil metagenome | isolation source: 80 cm soil or saprolite under grassland replicate 1 | place: USA:California | collected 2016-06-15
ACGAACCACGCGTCAGTGAAGTCGTTCGTGGTCCCAGTTTTCCCCGCAAGCGGAAGCTTCAAGCTGGTGGCCGCAATCGCCGTGCCGTGCTGAACGACTCCCTGCAGCATCGAGGTCATCAGTCGCGCGGTACGCGCACTAATGACGTCCTTGACGCCGGGAAAGTTTTCCTCCAGCACGCGCCCGTCGTAATCAGTCACCTTCGTTAAGTAGCGCGGGACGAGCCTCACACCGTCGTCTGGAAACACACTGAACGCCGATGTCTGCTCGATCAACGTGACTTCGGCGGCCCCGAGCGCAACCGGCAGATACGGTGGAAGTGGCGAAGAGATGCCGAACTTCCGCGCGTAATCTTCGACAGTGCGAATGCCGATGTGATCCGCGAGCTTAAGCGCGGGAATATTTCTCGACTGCGCCAGCGCGCGTCGCAACGTGATTGTGCCCTCATATTTGTCGTCGTAATTGTGTGGGGAGTATGGGCTCGATGCCGTCTGAAATGTGACCGGAGCGTCAAGGATGGGATCGTCTGGCCGCGCACCCTGGTCAATGGCAGCCGTGTACACATATGGTTTGAACGAAGACCCAACCTGACGCAGTGCCTGCGTTGCGCGATTGAATTTCGAGAGATTGAAATCGCGACCGCCCACCATCGCACGAACATCTCCGGTCGCGTTGTCGATTGCCAACAGCGCTCCCTGAGCCCCAGAATCCTGTTCCAGGCTGATCTTCGCTTTTCCATTCGGATCAACCGACAACACTTTGGCGTAAACGATGTCACCCGGGCTGACCAATTGCGGAATCTTCTTGTGAGTCCAGGCAACGTCCGCCGGACCTAGCGTCGCGAGGTAATTACCGAGCTTCAGGCTCGCGCTTCCCCATGGCCAGACTTCGTTCACCAACGCATGACAGTAATTTCCCGGTTGGATCTGCTCATCCCAATCCGGATGTTTGTAGCTGGCGAGCATTTCGCCTTCGAGCAGAATGTTCTCCAGATGCCCCTGCCAACCGTGCCGCCGCTCGTACACCGCAAGACCGTCAAGCACAGCGTGATTGGCGGCGTTCTGCAAGTCCATATCCAGACTTGTGTAGGCGCGCAGCCCGCCCTCATGCACCTGATCGGTTCCGTACTTGCCCTCCAGATAGCGTCTGACTTCCTCGACGAAATTTGGCGCGAGTGAGTTTGGATCGTGGGCCAGGTTAAGCGCCAGCGGCGCATTGCGAGCCTCAGCAGCTTCCTGAGCTGTAATCTTGCCGTCCTCAAGCATCGCGTTGATAACCAGGTTCCGGCGTTTAAGAGCGCGGTCGGGATGATTGATCGGCGAATAGTTCACTGGAGACTTCGGCAGCCCCACAATCACCGCGGCTTCCGGCAATGTGAGTTGCTTGGCAGGTTTGCTGAAGTAGAACTCAGACGCTGCTTCGAAGCCATACACGCCGTGTCCAAGATAAATTTGATTGGCGTACAACGTCAGGATCTGCTCCTTCGTGAACCTTCGCTCCATTTGAATGGCGAGCAGCATCTCCTGAATCTTGCGATGGTAGGAGCGGTCTTGAGACAGAAACAGGTTTCGCGCAAGCTGCATGGTGAGGGTGGAAGCGCCCTGGACCTTGCCGGCTGATTCCACATCGCGATACGCCGCGCCGACGATGCGCCATACATTCACTCCTCCATGCCGGAAGAAATCTTTGTCCTCCGTCGAGACCAGCGCGTCGATCAGAACATGCGGAAAGTCGTCATACGACGCGACCACGCGCCGCTGCAGGGCGAAGGAGCCTATGACCTTGCCATGAACGTCGTACAGTTCGGTGCTGGAGATGGGGCGGTAATGCTGCAATTGTTCGATCTGAGGAAGGTCGGTGGAATAGACGAAAATCAGGCCGGAAAACGAGCCTATCAACGCTGAGAGCAGCACCAATAGCGCAAATACGAACCGGCGAACAATCTTCTGACGAGGAGGATAGGATAGCAGTCTTGGAAACCGCGAGCGCCCAACATGTGACCAAACAAAAATCGCGCGCCGAAGCGCGCGATTGTAATGTTCGACCAGTCCTGTCTTACCCTTGACGGTTCTTCAACACTTCAATTGCCTTCATCAGTTGCTCATCTTTCTCAGGCGGCGCCTTCTTTTCAACGTCGGATGGCCTGGCGTTCTCGTCTTCATCCGGCACCGGGCCATCGTCGCCTACGTCGGCGACAACGATGTTGGGAGTGACGGCCGCATCCTGAATGGCCTTGCCCTGAGGCGAGTAATACTTCGCGATCGAAAGAATCAATGCCCCGCCATCCGGCAGTTCAATCAGTTTCTGCACCGATCCATCGCCAAAAGTCTTGTCGCCGATTACGTCTCCACGGGCATTCTCAAGGACCGCCGCGGCAACAATCTCGGCAGCTCCAGACGTTCCTTTGTTGACCAGGACCGCCAGCGGCAGCGAGGTGATCGCTTTCGAGGGATCCGCATTAAAAGCTTCCCTCGGATACCTCTGGCCTTGCAGGTAGGTGATGGTTCCATGGTTCAGGAACAGGTTTGCAGTGGCGATGCCTTCCGCCTCGTCGCCTGCCGCGCAATCGCGCAGATCGAGAATCAATTTCTTTGCGCCGCTCTTTTGGAGTGCCTTCACCTTATTTGCGATCTCCTGTGAACGGCCCTTTGTCATCGCATCGACGCGGATGTCTCCAATTCCGTCCGAGAGCATCTTGTCTTGCGCCGCGGGAATGGTCACAACATCGCGGGTAACCACTACTTTCTGCGGCTCAGCGCGGCGAGCGCGCACGACCGACAGGTTGACGTTGGATCCAGGTTCTCCGGAAAGCAAGCTGTGAATCTCTGCCAGTGACATCTCGCGCGTCGACTTGCCTTCAATGGCTTCGAGAATGTCAGTGTCCTGAAGCCCGGCCTTGTCGGCAGGACTCCCAGGGATTACCGCTACCACCGATGCATAGCCAAAGCGCTTGGAAATGGCTGCGCCGATTTCGCCCTTCGCGCCTGTGTTGCGGTTCTTGTAGTGCTTGTACTGGTCCGCGTTCAGATAGCTGGAGTTCGAATCGAGCGACTCCAGCAATCCATGCAGGGCGCCGTCGGTGACCGCCGGCAAGTTGGGATCTTCCACGTACTCGCCGCGCACACGCGAGAGCACCTCGCTGTAGACTTCCATCTGTTTGTAGGCGCCGTCGTTCGAGGCACGGACCGCGGTGAGGCTGCCAACCAGCGAAAACAGCAGAACGCCAGCCGACGCAAGAAGAATTGAGACTTTAATTTTGATGGACATCGGACTCCGGAATTTTGAAGCAGGCGGTTGAGCGGTCAACCTTCCGCATTATATCTGTTTTGATGCGAATCTCAGGAACTTCGGTGCACCGGCAGTTACTCAGCGCGCTTTGGTGTAAGATGACGGGCTTTGAGGTGACTATGCTCCGTGCAACTCTGGCTTTGGCCATGCTATGCCTTACTGCGGTCGTTCACGCGCAAACTGATGAATGGAAACAGCTTTTTAACGGCAAAGACCTGACCGGATGGAAGCACGTCGGTCCCGGTAACATGACGGTCGAGGATGGACTCATACAAACCCGGGGAGGGATGGGGCTTCTCTACTGGACTGGAGGCAAGCTGGGGGATTGCACCATTCGAGTGGTCTTCAAAATGCGCGACAAGGACGACAATTCCGGGGTTTTCATCCGGATTCCGATTGAGCCCAGGGAAGAATGGATGCCGGTGCACTACGGGTACGAGATTCAGATCATGAATAATCCTGAGGCGGTGGGTGCCAACGAGTATCACTCCACGGGGATGGTGTATTCCCTGACCAAGCCACTCGCTCGCCCTGGAAAACCCGGACCCGAATGGAACACCATGGAAATCACGTTGGATGGCCCGCGGACCATCGTCGTTCTGAATGGGGTAAAGGTGACCGACTACAAAGAGGGTGATCCGGTTCCCGAGCGCAAGAGCCAATATGAGCCGCACCGCGGGCCGCGTCCCAACGACGGTTATATCGGATTGCAGAACCACAGCGAGAATGATGTTGTGTTCTTCAAGGAAGTTGCGGTGAAGATGATGAAGAGGTAGGTTTCGTGCAGCGGCTTGAGTTCCAATTTCCCAGGTTTCAAAGTCTCAAGGTTTCCAAGGTTTCAGGAGTTTCAGAATCTCAGAGTCTTCCAATGGAGAGTGCTAGAACTTTAACGAACTGGTCATCGGCGCCGAAATTTTGAAACCTTGAAACTTTGAAACCGTGCAATTTCGACTCCTTCCCAATATGCCCTCCGCTGACCCATCGCTGGTGCTCACCTTCGAAGACGCCCGCCACCTCGTGGAAGAGCACGCAAAGCGCCTTCGTCCGAAGGGGCGGGAGTTGCTCGCACTGCTCGACGCGTCTGGACGTGTGCTCGCCGAGCCAATTCATGCTGACAGAGACTTCCCGCCGTTTCCTCGTGCCACGCGCGATGGCTATGCCTTGCGAACTGTGGATGTCCAGAATGTTCCTGCGCAGCTCGAAGTCGTTGCCGAGGTCCGGGCAGGTTCGGCGCTGGAAGGCGTTCCACCGCTTCAACCGGGGCAGGCGATCGCAATCATGACCGGCGCTCCTGTTCCATCTGGCGCTGATGCGGTGTTGATGATCGAGCACAGCTCGCGAAGCCAGAACCGAATTGAGGTCAAGCGCAGTATTGCTGCGGGCGAAAACGTCGTTCCTGCTCGCGCCGAGGGCCGGCGCGGAGATGTACTGCTTCCGTCCGGCACACGACTCGACTACGCCTGTATCGCAGTCGCTGCGGCTGTCGGGCGATCTCGGGTGGTGGTTTACGCTAAACCCAAGGTGGCCGTGCTCTCCACCGGCGACGAAATAGTCGATGTCGATGTGCCTCCAAACCCTAGCCAGATTCGCAATTCGAACACTTATTCGTTGGCCGCTCAGGTCCATGCTGTTGGTGGCGAAGCCGTTCTACTGCCCATTGCACCGGACGAGCCGGTCCGTCTTCGCGAGTTGCTCGCCGAAGCTCTCGAATGTGACCTGGTGCTGGTTGCCGGGGGCGTTTCCATGGGCAAGTACGATTTGGTGGAGCAGGAACTAGCTGCGCTAAAAGCGGAATTCTTCTTCACCGGAGCGAAGATTCAGCCTGGGAAGCCGATCGTGTTTGGTCGTGTTCCCTGCAGTCGAGACGCCTCGGCTCAAGAATCCGACCAAGTGCAGAGCAAGTATTTCTTTGGCCTTCCGGGGAATCCAGTGTCGACCATGGTGACGTTTGAGCTGTTCGTTAAGCCGCTCGTGCAAGCTCTGGCGGGAACGCACCCGCAGCCGCTCATTTTTCTCTCCGCCAAACTCACGAAGAGCATCCAGACGAAAACGGGACTGAAGCGGTTCCTCCCCGCCCAACTCTCAGGCGAATTTGAAAATGCCACAGTCGAGTTAATCGCATGGCAGGGTTCGGGCGATATTGCCTCGGTCGCGCGATCGAACTGCTTCGTAGTCATCCCGCCTGACCGGGAGCGCATTGAAGCCGGCGAATTGGTGCCGGTGCTGCTTCGGTAAGCTCGGCGTCGTCCTCGCTGCTAAGATGAGGACTCGAGAGTAACTGTGGCGAACAAACTTTCCCATTACGATGATTCTGGCCGCGCCCGCATGGTGGACGTGTCTGCCAAGCACGCTTCTGCGCGTGAAGCTGAAGCCGGCGCTTTCGTTGCGATGAGCCCAAAAGTCCTGCGATCATTGGCAAGCAATCCCAAGGGCGATCCACTGGAAACCGCGCGGATCGCAGGAATTATGGCAGCGAAGAAAACTGCGGAGCTTATTCCACTTTGCCATCCCTTGCCTCTGTCGCACGTTGATGTGGAACTACGCGAGTGCGAGAATGGAATCGCGATTTCTTCCCGCGTGCGTACGACCGCCGAAACCGGAGTTGAAATGGAAGCGCTGGTCGCCGTCAGTGTTGCCGCGCTGACGGTTTATGACATGTGTAAAGCACTCGATAAAGGTATTGAGATTCGCGAAGTGGTGCTGCAGCGCAAGTCGGGCGGCAAAAGTGGTGACTATATTCGCGCGAAGAAGTAGATTCTCCTGACGGCTGTAGCCGACGGCTGAAAGCTATATGCAAAGCGACGTCAAAGTCCTGCTGGTGGATGACAATCCGATGGTGCTTGGGTTGCTGCGCGACGCGCTGTCGCCATTGGCGCGAGTATCGACCGCGGATGATGGCGCCGACGCGCTTGTCAAAGCCGTGGAAGACACGCCCGATCTTCTGGTGAGCGACTTCCGTATGCCGGGCATGGATGGCCGCCAGTTGGTCGAGAAGCTTCGCAGCCGCTCTACTACTTCCGGAATTTCCGTCATTCTGCTGGCGACGAAATCGGATATCTCAGAGAAACTTTCGGTGCAGGACCACGTCGCCGACGATTTCGTGGAGAAGCCCTTTTTCCTGCGTGAAGCCACACAGCGTATTAAACGCGTGATTGACAAGATTGCGCTCGAGAAGATGTCGAAGTCTTCTTCTTCGGATGGCATCGTGCGCGGCAGCTTGGCACAGATGAACGTAATTGATCTTGTGCAGTCGCTCGAGATGGGACGGAAGAGTTGCCTGTTGACGCTGACCAAGAACGGCGATAAATGCGAGATGTACTTCAGCGAGGGCCAGGTGCCGCACGCCACGTATGGTTCGTTGAGCGGGGACGCCGCCGTTTTCAAGGTATTACGCTGGACAGGCGGAAATTTTCAGATCAACTTCGATGGCAAGACCACGCAGCAGACCACCAGTTTGAACACCCAAGGTCTGCTGATGGAAGGCTTGCGGCTTCTGGACGAAGATAAGCGCGATCGAGGCGATCAAAGCGAGGAGGAAGATGACGTCCTCCTCGATTCCTGAGTCTTTCCGCGCCGCCGTGCTGACCGTCAGCGATTCGTGCGCACGTGGTGAACGCAATGACCTCTCCGGCCCCGCGGTGGTCAAAGCTTTGGAGCAGCACCACTTTTCCGTGATTGAGACGCGGATCGTCGCCGACGATCATGGCGCGATTTTGAAGGCCATCGTCGAGCTTTCGCGCAAAGCTCGCCTGGTTGTCACTACCGGCGGAACGGGGATCTCTGCCCGCGACGTTACTCCCGAAGCAACCCGCAACGTATGCGGCAGAATGCTTGATGGTATCTCCGAGCGCATGAGACGCGAGGGCGAAAAGAAGACGCCCTTTGCCGTCTTGAGTCGCGGACTCTGTGGAGTGTGCGGTACCTCTGTGGTGTTGAACGTTCCCGGCAGTCCGAATGGCGCAGTGGAGTCCCTAGCTGTTGTAATTGACGTTTTGCCCCACGCGATCCAGATTCTCGCTGGGAAAACGGAGCACATGACAAACTAGTGTCACCCAGCAACGGCAGCTCATTTCTCGTAGACTCGTACTTTAGGTTGCGTGCAAAGAATCTCACCACAGAGACACAGAGTCACAGAGAAACAGCGAAATTCAGGCAGATTGTCCGACCCTGCGTAAAGCCTAGCTCCATCGGCTTTGGTTCTTCTGTGTCTCTGTGCCTCTGTGGTGAACTAGATTTCGCTGTGGTGAACTAGATTTCTGATGAAAACCATCCAGCACATCCTGACGCGATACACGACATTCGTGTGGGCTGTCCTGAAGCCACTCGGGGCGTGGGGAGTGTTTGCCATCGCCGCGTTGGATGGTGCAGCAGTAGGTCTTCCCATGGATGTTGTGGTGGGCGGCTACGTCGCCCAGAATCATCAGCGCCTCCTGCTCTACGTTCTGATGGCAGCGTCCGGGTCGGCACTCGGCAGCCTTGTGATTTATGGCATCGGATACGCCGGAGGTGAGGAATTTCTACGTAAACGGGTTTCTGCACCGCGGTTTGAGAGACTGCATGCCGCATTTGAGAAGCATCCGTTCTGGAGCCTGATGTTCCCGGCAATGCTCCCGCCGCCAATGCCATTCAAGATCTTCGCCTTGGGCGCGGCCGTGGCGGAGATGAGCATCACCCATTTTTTGCTGGCAATATTTTTTGGTCGGACTGTGCGTTTCCTGATACTGGCATTATTGGTTGTACGTTTTGGCCCAGGCATCGTTCACACTTTCCGCATCTTCTTCAGCCACCATTTCCACTGGCTGGTTATTGCAACTGTTTTGGGCTTGGGTATTTGGTTCTTGTGGCGCCGCAGGCGAACTCAACGTGTTTCGGCAGCGAGTCCCAATACTGTCTCGCCGCGCAACGAANNNNACGAATAACGTTACCCGAAGCGGGCGTGATGTTCCTTCAGGATGCAACGGTCCATCACAACGAACAAGCCTGCTTTGCGGGCCTTGGCGGCGGCTGCTTCGTTGATCACTTCTTCCTGCATCCAGATGGCAGGAATCTTCAGCTTGATTGCCTGATCAACTACTTCGTCCACGAACTCTGGTCGGCGAAAGATATTCACGAGATCAACCTTGTCCGGAACTTCCATCAGAGACGGGTAGGAGGTTTCGCCCAAGGCTTCCGCGATCGTGGGATTCACGGGGATAACCTTGTATCCCTGCGCTTGCATGTAAGCTGAAACCCCATGGCTGGGACGTAGCGGGCTGTCGGAAAGTCCGACCACAGCAATGGATTTGGCGTGCGCCAGCAGGTCGCGAATGGGATCAGAATCGGGTAATTCAGTCACGGCGCTATTCTAGCGCAGCACGCCTGCTCCGACCCCAAGGCTACTTTGGAGCCTCACTCTTTTGCTTGAACATGCGCAGCGCCAGCTTGCGGATCGTCTCGGAGACTTCCTTGTTGCCAGAAAGGTTCTTAAGGTCGGCACTGAGTAGATTCTTCATCAAGCCGAGACCGACGTCCAGCGGCGTGCGAGGGTTGAAGACCAGATTTCGCACCACGGCGTAGTTCTTCGCGAACCGCCGCTTCATTGGGATGGCGCGGAGGAGCGACTCCAGCACATTCTTTTGACTGGCAAACTTCTCAACCTCGCCGTCGGTAATTTTCGGTGAATCGAGCACTGCGAGCGCGACGATTTTTGTGCCGTCCCGAACCAGGATCGAGCGCTCTTCTTTTGTGCCTTTCATGGCGAGCTGGATACGTCCTTTGATGTCCAGCTTGGAAATCTTGCGGGTTAACAAGTTTCTTGTGGATCGCAGGTTTCGGAGTGGCTGGAGCAGGAGCAGGTGCAGCCGGGGCCGCCGACGCAGCGGCAGCTGCTACTTTCACTTCTTCGACATGAGCTTCTTCTTCGTGCTCGTGAATTCCACCGAGTGGCTGGAACGGCTTGTCACCCTCTGCAGCGATTTCGGCGGCGTGCTCCGTGATGAAAGCGACCACCACCTTCTCCGTCTCAGGATCCGCTGGAAGGTCGTGTTCGACGATTGCCGCTGCTGGGGCCACATCCGTTGCTGGAGGTGCGGCATCGGCAATCTCCGGTTCTACTTGCTGCCGTTCAACCTCGACCCCGGGTTCGATATACTCCGTGCCTTTCAACAGCGCCTGTACCCGTGCACTCTGAACTCCACTCAAGTTGTGGTTCGTGCTCATGTCGTTCAGGATCTGCATGGAACTCCGGACGCGAGGGCTAGCGATCATGGCGTCGATAAATTCTCCTTGAAGTGTCGAAGCCAATCCAGCAAGCTTGCCCGTCGACACAGAGGGATTCTCCAGAAGAAATCCGAACAAAACCGGGCGGATATTCTTCGGCGAAACCCAATACTCGAGGATCTCTTTTGGTGTATCCGGATCGGCGGCCATCTGCTTGGAAGTAGTTTCGTCCCAGCCCGCCAGAGTGATTCGCGCTTGCTCGCCGTGAATCTTGTTGTGCTCTGCCACGTAAATCAGGATCTCCAGCATCTCTGCCGGAGGCGCATGCAGCGCACCTCTTGCCGCGGACATCATCTGGTGAGATGACACGGCTGAAGCGCGAATCAGATCGAGCATCCGAGGCATAGGACTCCTGCCTTATAGAATCGCGCAGCGGGGCTTATGTTTCCAGCGATTTCGGAGTGAGTAACGTTACCGAAGGAAGGGGTGCGAGTGTACCGTAGGTCAGCTGTCGGCGGGAGTTGATCCGCTTCCGTCGCGTCGCATGCGCAGATATGCCCGGATAAAAGGTTGTAGATCTCCATCTATGACCCTGTCTACGTCTCCAACTTCAGTCTTGGTGCGGTGATCTTTGATCATCCGGTACGGCTGAAGAACATAGGAGCGAATCTGCGAGCCGAAATCAATGTCGAGTTTGGAATCTTCAATCTTCCTGGTGACCTCGCGCTTCTTCTCCATCTCGAATTCATAGAGTTTCGACCGCAGCATGCTCATAGCGCGATCTTTGTTCTTGTGCTGCGAGCGCTCGTTCTGGCAGGCGGCCACGAGGCCGGTGGGAATGTGCGTAATGCGTACCGCAGAGTCGGTTGTGTTCACGTGCTGACCACCCTTGCCGCTGGACCGGTAGGTGTCAATGCGGAGGTCTTCCGGCTTGATGACGACCTCAATCGATTCGTCGATTTCCGGAGAAACGTAAACGCTGGCGAAAGACGTGTGCCGCCGCTTGGCTTGATCAAAAGGCGAAATACGCACCAGTCGATGCACGCCAATTTCGCTGGTCAGCAGCCCAAAGGCGTATTCGCCATTCACTCCGAAAGTCGCGGACTTGATCCCAGCTTCTTCGCCGGGCTGATAATCGTAGAGGACGGTCTGAAATCCCTGGCGCTCGGCCCAGCGCATGTACATGCGCATGAGCATCTCCGCCCAGTCTTGCGACTCCGTCCCGCCCGCACCCGGATGAATCGTCACAATGGCGTTGCGCGGGTCGTTCTCGCCGGAGAGCAGAGTTTCGGTTTCGAGGCGATCCACGAGCGCTTGCAGGGAGTCCATCTCGCGCCGCAGGTCTGCCTCAACGTTCTCCCCTTCGCGCGCAAGGTCGAAATATGCGGAGATGTCCTCTGTCCGTCGGACAAGTTCGGCCTCAGTCGCGACCAGGGTTTCCAGTCGCTTCTTCTCGCGCATCACTTGCTGAGATTTCTGTGGATTCGACCAGAGGTTCGGGTCGGAAGCCTGCTTTTCGACTTCGGTCAGCTGCTGGCGGAGTTTGCCGGCGTCAAAGGTACTCCCGTAGCTCGCGGACCTTCTTCTGCAAGCCAGAATATTCCTGCTCGAGTTCCTGAATCATGCCGTGCGTCTGCCTTTTACGGGAGTGAGCGAAACTGCAATCGCTATGAGTGAAATTATCGCACACGCGTACGCGAGCCAGTCGCCGTGGCGCGTGTAGAAAGTAGTGTCGCTGATCAAGAAATACTCCGCGGTCAGGGCAGTGCGAACCTTGCGCGGAGCGCTTTGCGTTATGCGACCCAGCGGATCAATTGCTGCTGTGACCCCAGTATTGGTGTCGCGGAGCAGCCAACGGTCGTTTTCGATCGCCCGCATGCGCGCTTGTTTCAAGTGCTGCGCATAAGCGCCACTGTCGCCGTACCACCCGTCATTAGAGATATTAACCAGCACCTGCGCGCCATTTTTTGCGAATTGCCGGACTTCATCCGGGAAAATGGATTCGTAGCAGATGAAAATACCGAGCTTCTGGTCGCCCGCTGGCAACGGAGAACGCGCGAGGCCGGGCGTGAAATCTCCGACCTCTTTCGTAAGACCTCCGGCAAAGCCAAGCAGACTCTTGAAGGGGACATACTCGCCGAAGGGCACCAGGTGGGCTTTGTCGTAACGAGCCACCCACTCTCCTGTCGGACTTACCAGCGATGCGGAATTGAAAATCCGCGTGGCACTTTGCGACGGTGATCCCGTGCTTTCAACCCCAATGTTGCCGCCAACAATCCATGCGTGGGCATCGGTGGCTAGCTGGCTCAGTGCGCGGCGGAAGACCGGGTCTCCGCTGAAAAAAGGTGCGGGCGATTCTGGCCAGACAATCAGGCCAGCCGAGCTTGTATCAGCCGGCTGGTTCCGGCTGATCGCCTTCAGCTCGGTCAGGGTCTCGTCAAAGTACTGGTGCGTCCAATCACCGTTGTCCAGCACGGGGACGTTTTCCTGCACTAGCACGGCCGAGCGATCGGCGGAGAAAGCTGGAATCGGCATCCAGCGCGCGATCTGCAACACAAACGCTGCAGACACGGCAGCAAACAACAGAGACGTCCGCCGGTCGCGTCGTAGCAACCATGCGGCCGCAAACGCGGTGTTCACCACCAGGATTTCGAGTGACAGGCCATAGACCCCGGTGACTCGGGCGATGCGCGCGAGGGGAACGTTGTCCACCTGCGCGATCCCCAGCAGGTCCCAGGGAAAGCCGGTGATGCGGGTGCGGGCGAGTTCCACGGCCACCCATACGAACGGTGACATCACGAGAGCGACCCGGACCGACTTGCGCGCGATGAGCGCTGTGACCAGCCCGAACAGTCCGTGGTAGAGCCCGAGATACAGGCAGAACAGCAACAACAGGCCAGCCGCGCCAGGCGCGCCAATGCCGCCATACTGTTTCATGGTGTTGTAAATCCAATAACAACTGCCGGCGTACCAGAGAATGCCGCAGAAATAGCCCAGCAGGAGTCCCTGCAGAGGCGTTGCGGGAAGCAATTTGACACTGCCCTCCAGTTGAAGTGTTTCAGGCCGTCGAGCGCGCAGGACCGCAACAAGCAGCGGAGCCACGGCAACCCAACAGAGGACGTACAGGTTCGCCAGCGGGAAAATCAATGCCTGCAAAATGGCGGAAATACCAGCCAGCAGCCACGCGCTTCTTTCAATGCGGAGCATCGCTGGAGAAGAATATCAGGAGGGCGGTTAGGGTGTGGCGCGGACACTCTTGTCCGCGAGTCGTTCTCAAGGCAGACTCCTTCTGCGTCAGGCGAACGACCCGCTCTTCTCCTTTAGCCGTTGCGACACGAACTCAACCAGATCAGCACTTACGTACGGCGGCGGAGAAATCCGAAATATCGGACGATCAATAATGGCATCCGCCGAAATCGCTTGCCACTGCGGCATGCCGCCCTCATGCAGAACCACCGCGTCGGCGCGCGTTAAATATTTGCTTGCCGACGCTTTGAAGTCCGCTTTGGCCGGATCGAGCACCACGACGTACAGATCGGGCTGAAGGAACTGCAAGATGCTATTCGATTCGACAATCGCATGCTCGGCGTCAGCAAGCCTGCGCCGAATTTCGGACACGGCTTCGTGCAGGCGACCGTCCGCCGTCTCAACCAGGAATGCTGCTTGCGCACCCGCAGCCAGGAATTGTGAGGTGTCACCTCTCCCGGAGCGGTCTGATTCTTGCGTGATTCTGCAAGTGTAGGCGCCGTTTTCAGAAGGCGCACCGTCGGGGTGGCCTGCGTGTCCCAACTGCGTGATCTTGAACGCGGTCCAATTGTAAGCGGGTAGCGCCGCGATCAGGCCAGCGACCACGCTGGTCTTGCCGACGTTCCGTGAATGTCCGCCAACCACAACAATCGCCATATCACTTGTGCCATCAGAGCATAGATGAGCCATTTGCTCGCAAATGACTCATCAGGCCGAGGGACCTGCTGTTTTAGCTCCGGAAACGTCTACTCCCGT
>WNFZ01015286.1_pt1 | contig 13483 bp, 12 predicted proteins | sample 5400081 | NCBI WGS metagenome assembly WNFZ01 (sample SAMN13153365, study PRJNA577476) | soil metagenome | isolation source: 80 cm soil or saprolite under grassland replicate 1 | place: USA:California | collected 2016-06-15
CCATGGGTCACAGCCGCGAGCTCGACATCAACGACGACCGCATCGCTTACAAGTCGAGCATCACGGTCATCCCGGCGGCATTAGCAGTCGCCGAAAAGGTCGGGAAAATTTCGGGCAAAGATTTCATCACGGCTATTTGATTTGCATGATGTTTGCTACAAACTGACCCGGTGAATAAACAAGTATGTCCTCGTCCGCGAACAAGCGTTTACGGTCAGCTCCCATGCGTTTCCCCAATCCAGGTGACAAAGCCTCGCCCCGCGATGGAAACGTATGCATTCCCAGCACCAGGCCGAGTTCTTCGAACTCCCGCCACAGGGGATCGAATTCCGGAAATGTGGGATACTTATTCTCGGCAATGATTGGACGAACAAGCGCGGATTTAAACCCTCGCCTTGCTATCCGCTGCAGCTCCTCTATCGCATAGTCCACGTTTTGTATTGGGAGAACCGCTGCAGGGAACAGTCTCTTTGGATCCGCGCTGCAGTAGTCGTAAACCCAGTCGTTGTAAGCTCTCGCGCAGATATGTGCTGCCTCGGCATTCTCGACTAGCGGCAGATAGACGTAGGTGGATGGAAAGATCATGACTTGGTCGATACCAGCAGCGTTCATGTCCTTCAGCCGCACACGAGGATCTCTCCCGCTGGCATTTCTACCAATCTTTTCATCCCATTCTTTCGTCCCTGGCTGTGTGGCACCAATGATCTTTTTGGTCAGTCCGGGATGCCAAGTTTCCGCGGGATATTTGTATTTGTCCGGATCTCGAAAGCTGATTTTTGAGTTACGAACCAAGATCAGGCGGTCCGCGTCTCTGTAAAAATGAGTTTTGGCGAAATGTTGCTGGTTCTTAGGAATGTATTTGTCCCAGATCTCTGGCGGTTCGTAAATGTGGCTATCGCAATCAAAAACAGAAAAAGTCTTGGTTCTGCCCTTAGCGTTGTATGCCATGACTACCTCCTTAGATATGCAACGCAAAAACACGTTTTGGCGTGATTCAGATTCAGTAATGGTCCTGCAAATCTTGAGCGGAAGGCGTTTCGTAACCCCGTGCGCACTAAGTAGCCGGCAATCTGTTTCGTGAGCGTTCCGCTGCCGATCATGATTTCCTCAACCGAACTCGTTTCAATAGTTCCAGCCGTTCCAAATGTTCCAGCGGTTACCCTCACCCTTGCCCTCTCCCGCATGGCGGGCGAGGGAATCACCAGACCGAATTAAACAATTGGAACTCGTGGAACGATTGGATCCGTTGGAACACTCATTGGCATTGCCTCGTCAGGCAGCCCTTGAGGCCTTCATTAAATCCCCGGTCCCACGCTTCCTCGTAATCCGGCAACTCGTTGAGCAGAAGAATGTCGTCGTAGGTGCCGTGGCCGGAGCCGATACGCCGCTCGGGGTGGACGCACTCACGGCGCGGCATGGGCAGATTGTATTTCTTCCAGCTGTTGTAATAGTTGCCCATCAACTGAAGATAATATTCCAGCGGGATCGCCGGTTGATCGTGTTGAGAGACCAAGTTGGAACCCGGCTCGCGGCGCCATTGGTTGAAGCGCGGGATGATGCCGTGGCTCATCATGAAGTCTACGCCGTCCGATGTCGACTTCACGGCTTCGCTGACTGTCTCAAAACCGTAGGGTTTCGCCATCTCGACGCCGCCAACGAAGTTCGGCCGCACGTTGCCTTCGCCGAAAACGTCCACCTCATCGATCAGGCTTCGGACCCAACCGTCCCAACCCACGCACCGGTTTTTCCCCGGGTTAATCCATTCAAACAGCCGCTTGTCCCACACCTCCATGTTCGAGTGATGACAATCCACGCCCGCAGCCCGGTAGCGCTTCATGGTTTCTTTATCCTGGGCATTGGTTTGCAGGTTCACGAAGCGCCGCCGGCCGCCCCACTTGAGCGCCGAGACATATTCGGAATAAAAACTCAGCTCGTCTTTGCCGTGCAGCGTTTTCAAGATCGTCCCGCCGGTGATCAGAAAATCCATCGACGGCGTGAAGCCGACTTCTTCGGTGGCGTCCTGCTCGATCGAGCGCGCGACTTCGACCATGTACTCGACCGGCTTCACCGGCGCGTTGAACGTAAAGTCTTTGGACTCCTTCATCTGACGCGCGTTCACGTTGATGTCGCAAAAACGGCACTCCTCGTCCGGTCCCCAATACTGGCAGTTGCGAAAGGCGGTCACGAAGTAGCCGAAGGCGATGATCTCATGATATGCGGTGCCGTCCGGGAATTTACGGGTGTAGTATTTCAGTGGCTTGGGAAAATAGACTTCGCAAATCTCGTTTCCCTCGAGAAAGAGCTTGGCCTGGCCATCCACCACATCGATGACGTATGGCGAACTCGAATCGAGCGTCGTCTGAATGCTCACCGGCCTGAGGCTGAACATGCCCCTGCGGATCGTGAACCACTCGGGTATCTTCCGATGCTCTTTCCTTTTCATATCTTTCATCGGCATCAAATCGTACGAAAACAACCGGTAGGATTTCACCAGAGCCTGGGAAGCTAGCTCCAGCGCAGCATCGGTGAACCAGTGGCCGACGCGAAGCAAGTCGTGCTTCAAAATAATTTCCCGCGGCAGATCGCCGTAGCTCGAGAAGTAGTTTTCGAGTTCGCGTAAGGTTCGGCTACTTGTCATCTCTGAGATTGCTTCCATTTAAATGCTTCCTTTCGGTAAAAAATGATTTTGTTTTAAGGCGAAGGAGACTGCGCTACAGAGCTCCGGCAGCCCTCCGGTTTGCGAGAACGGGGCCTTCGAGCTGGTCTGTGAGGAGCCGACTTTCTCTCAATAATAGAGGGACAATTGAATTTCGCTTCTCACGGGTGAACCTTTCGGAAGGCCCGCCAACCGCTAATGTTCCTAAAATCCTCCTGCGTGGACCAAATACAGGAGCTGCGATCGAGGAGGTATTTGGAAGTCTTTCTCCCTCGCTGAAGGCGTATCCCTGGGTTATGCAGCGATTTAATTCCCGCTCCAATCGCTTTTTATCCGTGATAGTCCGCTCCGTAAAACGTTCCAGGCGCTGACTTAGGAGTTTTATTCGCTGCGCCGGATCGAGGTGCGCCAAAATCACACGTCCCGTGGCTCCAGCGTGCAACGGCGCGGAAACGCCAAGATAAAATCTGGTGCTCGTCGCATGAGGACTTGTTGCTTGGTCGACAACTACGCTTCGATCTCCTATCACTAAATTGAAGGCAGCGGTCTCAGATGTAAGATCGCGCAGCTTTTCGAGATGCGGCCGGACAAGTTTGGAAAGGTCTGGATTGTGCTCGTGCCGGCTTGCCCACCAAAGAACCCGATCTCCAAAGCTGTAGGTGCCGTCAGCACTTCTCGCCGCAAGGTTATGTGATTGTAAGCACCGTAAAATCCTGAACGCGGTTCCTTTGTTTAATCCTGAAGCATCCTGGACCTGCCGAAGTGTCAAACTTTGGGAGGACGTCGCGAGCACTTCGATAACTTGGACGATTTTATCGAAAACTTTTATTTGTGTTCCGGGCATTCCGAAGCTCTTAGAGGTACTCCGTTAAGCGCATCAACGTGTGGGTTCTCATATTTGCTTAAGTTCGACAATGCAAAACCTCAATCCTTTATTGCAAATTATCTATTGGAATGTTAGATGCCTGTCAAGCCAGTAATTTACTGAACTGAACAGGCCGTTCGAAGTAGCCTTGGGGCAATCTCATACACAAAAAATTCTCCATTGGTCTCGCAGGAGGTATTACGATGCCAACGATTGACGGCGATGCCCATGTGATGGAAGGCCCTCAGACTTGGGAGTACTGCGATCCGTCGGAACGCAAGTTCATGCCCGTCCTTTTAAATCCGGGACCCGAGGCGGATCGTCAGTTTTGGCTCATCGACGGCAAGATCCGTGGCCACGTGCGCCACGTCGTCAAACCCAAGGATTTTCAAGCGCTGGCCGAGGCAAGCGGCCGAGACATGGTGGTTTCACCGGAGGCTCAGCACTTAGAAGACGTGCAGGCGCGTATTCGGCATATGGATGAAACCGGGGTGGACATCCAGGTAATGTACCCAACGATCTTCGTACAACAGATTACCGACAAGCCGGAGTTCGAGGTCCCCATCTGCAAGTCTTACAACCGCTGGCTGGCGGATATCTGGAAGCAGAGTCAAGGCCGGCTACGCTGGGTCTGTGCGCTACCACTCCTCAGCATGCCCGACGCGTTGGATATGTTACCTTGGTGCAAGGAACATGGCGCGGTCGCTGTTCTCATGCGCCCCATCGAAGGGACTCGCCTGATCCAAGATCCGTACTTCTACCCGTTGTACGAAGCAATGAGCAAGCTCGACATTCCCGTTGGCATGCATATCGGCAACGCAAATCCTTCCAACCTAGACGATACCCGTCAGCGCATTGGCTTCGGCGCCGGCTTCTGGGGCATGTGTACGAACACGGTTGGCGCCTGCCATGCGGTTATTACGAGCAAGCTCCCAGAGCTGTTTCCGCAACTGCGGATCGGATTCATTGAGTCTTCGGCGCAATGGATCCCGTGGGTGGTGAAGGACATCCGGCGCCGCGCGGAAGGCAGGAAACTGCCGGAAAACTTCTTTGAGACCTACCGGCTGTATGTCTCCTGCTACAGCAGCACCGATGACATCGAATACATTGCTCAGTACTCCGGCGAGAACACGCTCATGACGGGGACGGATTTCGGACACGTCGACATGTCCGTTGAAATCGACGCGCTGCGTTCGCTCTCGAAAAGCGGAAAGGTGAGGCCCGAACTCGCTAAGAAGATCTTGGAGGACAACCCGGCGCGTTTCTATGGGATACAATAACTAAGTTCCAATCGTTCCAGACGTTCAAATCGTTCAAGCCGTTAAAACCGGAAGGCGTGGAAGATGCGGTTGCCATTGACTCGTTTCACATCTGCGTTTCTTTTCGCTGCGTTATTTGTCAAAGCCGGCGCGTTCGCGCAGCTCACCAAGCTTAACGTCGGCTATGTCGGCATCACCTCGGACAACGCGGCGGCGTTCATCGCCCGCGAGACCGGCATTTACGCGAGGAACGGGCTGGACGTACAGCTGATCTACTTCAACAGCGGCAGCACAGCGGTGACCGCGTTGATCACCGGTGACACACCGATCTCACAAACGGCCGGGCCCGGCGTCATCAATGCGACGATGAACGGAGCCGATGCCGTGATGATCGCGGGTGGCAACGTGACGCTGGATTACTGGATGCTCAGCCGTCCCGAAATCAAGACGCCGGAGCAGCTCAAGGGCGGCGCAGTCGCGATCAGCCGCTTCGGCTCGGCGTCCGACTTCATCGTCCGCTACGCGTTGCAGCGGCTGGGGTTAACTCCTGTGAAGGATGTTGCGATATTACAAGTCGGTTCACTGACCGAACGTCTCGCGGCGATGGAAACCAAACGCGTGCAGGCCACTGTGCTGGCGCCGCCGGCGATGTATCAAGCGCAGAAGCGAGGCTTCAATATACTAGCCGACGTCGCTGCTCTTGGTCTGCCGTATCAGGCGACCGGCGTCGCGACAACGCGAAAATTCATTCGTGAGCGAACAGACGTTGTCCGCCGCTACATTAAAGCGCATATCGAAGCCGTGCATCGTTTCAAGACCGACCGCGAAACGTCGATGAAAGTGCTGGCCAAGTCCCTAGCTCTGTCCGACAAAGAGTTGCTCGACAGAACTTACGAGGGCGCAATCGCCGAGCATAAGCTGCCGGCGAAGCAGTACCCGACCCTAGAGGGTTTGAAGACGATCTTGGCGAGCGAGCCGAAAGCGAGGGGAGCGAAGGCTGAAGACTTTGTCGATCTCCGTTTCATCACAGAGCTAGACGACAGCGGCTATATCGACAAGTTGTATAGGCGGTAGCAGAGTCAATTATCGCGGATTGAAGATTCTCGTTTAGTGCCCCTTCATATTATGACTTTCAAATCCACCATCCGTCGAAGAATGAGCGGTTCCCTTAACCCATCAATCAACAGCGATTAAGCTGCGCCTTTCGTATCCCTTTGGAAATTTGCGCCCTGCAAACGGTTTCACCGGGGATTTCATTTCATTTACGGTCAAAAGCACTCGAACCGATTTCGCTCCGAAGGATTTCGCCTAAGCAGGATAATTTGACATTTCTCCAACGCACCAATAATGTTCACAGACTGAGAGGTATTTGATTCATGATTATCGACTGTCACGCACATTTAGTTCCGCAAAGCTGGTATCATCCGACCTCGCCGAAGTCGATTTTCGACGTCGACGGCCTGTTCAAGCAGCAAGATGAATCCGGGGTAGACATCACGGTTTTTGGCAACAACTGGATTCGTTCGCCGAGCGGTTACGACGCGCTCAGAGTGGTACAGGAATTCAACGACTACAAGCTCAAAGGTATCATGATCAACTCGAGCGTCGAAGGCGAATATCTCGACTCGCCAAGGGCAACACCGTTTTTCGAATTAGTCAGCGATCTCGATGTGCCGATCTTTGTTCATCCGCCCAAATTCACCATCGGCAACGAAAGGATGGAGATATTCCGGCTGCCCGAGATGCTCGGTAGGCCTTTCGACACCACGCTATCGCTGACGCGTTTCATCTTTACCGGCGGCTTTGAAAAGTTTCCCAAGCTTAAAATGGTTTGCGCGCACGTCGGTGGCGCGCTGCCGATGCTGCCAGGACGCTATGGATTCGGCTACGAGCTCAGAAAGGACATGAGCTTCGGCCCGTGGGAGCCGGACGTGATGACCCGCCCGCCGGCAAGCTACATCGCGCAACTTTATCTCGATACAGTTTCGCTCCATCCGCCGGCGGTCCAATGCGCCGTCGACACCGTCGGCGTTGACCACGTGGTTTACGGCAGCGACTTTCCCCCCGTGCCGATACCGTTGAAACGCTCGGTGGACGTGGTGCATCAGTTGAAAATAGCAGACGCAGACAAACAGAAGATTCTCGGTGGCACCGCGGCAAAACTGCTGGGGCTGGCAGGCTGAGCGCAGTCGCTGCAACCAAAGCTCGACCGATCGCATCTAAAGAAATCGAAAGGAACGAATGTAATGGCCAAACAACTCGGCCCCGGAGACGAATTTCCGAACTACACCGCACCGACCGCGGATCGCCGAACATTAAATATTCCCGCGGATCTCAAAGGCGGATACGCGGTGATAATCTTTTACCGCGGCGTCTGGTGACCGTACTGCGTTCGGCAGTTAGCCGACTATCAGGCGCATATTGAAGAGTTCAAGCAAGAAAACACCGATGTGATCGCGCTGTCCGTCGATCCCCTCGACAAAGCCATTGAAATGGCCGACAAAACCGGCGCCACGTTCTCGATCGGCTACGGACTGAAAGTCCCTGAAGACGCCGACAAGGTAGGCGCTTATTGGGAAGACCGACGCAAGATTATTCATGCGACCAGTTTCATCATCGACTCGGACAAGAAAGTGACTCAAGCCTGCTTCGCCACGGGTCCTATCGGACGCATCGTGGCGGCCGACGCGCTGAGCTCGATTAGAGGCGCAAAGAAAAGAAAGGCGCAAGGAGGGTAACTTAAGTTTCTCATTCCGTAGTACAATTTTCGAACCGCACGAGCGGATGCTCCTTCTCCCCTCCCCTCACCCTTATCCTTCTCTCCCATCGGAATGGGCGAGGGAGTCAAGAATAGAATGGAATCAATCAGCGGTTCTATGACACCAAAGCATTATCCCGTTCTTATCGCCGGCGCTGGGCCCGTTGGCCTGGCATTGGCAATCGAGCTAAATTGGCGCGGCATTCGATGCCTGGTTGTCGAACAAACCGATGGCAGCGTCGACTTTCCCACGACCAATCTTGCCAATACACGCACCTGCGAGCATCTGCGCCGCTGGGGCATCGCCGACCGTATGCGCTTTGAGTCCGGTTATCCCACGGACTACCCGAGAAATTATCTTTTCGTCACGCGCATGGACGGCTACGAGATCGCCCGTTTCGATCATCCAGCCAACGGCGATCCCGCGTCGCGCTCGCCCGTCAGCCCGGAAGGCCGGCTGTGGATTTCAAAGCCGTACTTCGATCCGGTGCTGCACAAGCATGTGGCGACGCTGCCCCAAGTCGCCGTTCGCTACCGCACCGCGTTCGAATCCTTTCAGCAGGACGAACAGAAGGTCACGGCGAAAATTGTCGACGTGCAAACCGGCAAGGATGAAACCGTCGAAGCCGACTATCTCGTCGGCTGTGACGGGGGCCGTAGCAACATTCGGCGTGCTCTCGGCATTCAGTATGAGGGCGTGTTCTCCCAAGGTATGAACGTCGCAGTCTTGTTCCGCTCACCGTTTCTCGAATCGATCAGCTACGGCCCTGCTGTCATGTACCAAATTATTAACCCGCATATTAACGGCACCATCGCCGCCGTCGACGGCAAAGAGCTGTGGCGCCTGAACATTCGTAACGTCAAACAAGAACAGATCGATGCCTTGAACGCTCCAGAAAAACTGCGCCATGCATTGGGCGAAAATCTCCCGTTTGAATTGCTCGACGTGCGCCCGTGGACCGGCCATTGCGTCGTCGCGGAGAAATATCAGGTAGGGCCAGTCTTTCTCGCCGGCGACGCGGCGCACTTGAATTGGCCGACCGGCGGCTTCGGCATGAACACCGGCGTCGGTGACGCCGTCGATATCGGCTGGAAGTTGGCAGCGATGTTGCAAGGTTGGGGCGGCGCGCAGTTGCTCGACAGTTACACTTTGGAGCGCAAGCCCATCGCTATGATCAACGTCAGCGAGGCAGCGGAAATGCGCGCCAGCTACGACAACCAAACGCCTTTCTCGCCGAAGATCGGCGAAATCGATGACGAGGGCAAACTGTTGCGCGACAAAGCTCGCGCCGCGATCATGCGCACCCGCGCCAAAGAATTTCAGTATGACTCTGCTGGTATCGAGCTCGGGTACCGCTACGAGAACTCGCCGATCTGGCGAGCCGCGTCGCATTGCCGCTTCAGTCAATCAAGATCGACGATCCAAAAGTGCGCGAAACATATGAGCGTCCACTCGTGCTCGTCCGCCCCGACGGCCACGTCGCGTGGCGCGGTGACGAGATACCGGAGAATGCCGCTGAGATCATAGACAAAGTCCGTGGCGCGGGATAAAAGACGCAAACTAGCTTATGCACTCTGGAAAGAGTTGATGGCCTCTGTAATCACCGCTATCCTTTTTGTGAGTGCGCTGGCCTCGACGGCGCTTGCAGCGACTAAAGTTTCCTTTCCGTTCACGCCAATCAGCGCCGCCAGCCTGCCGTGGTGGATCGCTAAAGAATCCCGTTATTACGAAAAATACGGCCTCGACGTGGATATGATTTACGTCGGCGCGTCGCCGGTTATCATCCAGGCGATGCTGGGCGGACAAGCGGGCGTCGGTGCAGGCGGCGGCCCTCCTCTCGTCTCCAATGTCCTGCAAGGCGGGGATGTCGTTCAGGTTGCAACGACCGTGCCCTACGCGATTCAATCTCTGATCGTGAAACCAGAAATCCGAACTCCCGCGGACTTGGTTGGCAAAAGAATCGGCATCAGCCGGTTAGGTGCGATTCCCCACTTCACGCTGCAAGCGATCGTGAAACTGCACAACGTCCAGGGCATCAATATCGTTCAGACCGGCACGACGACCCAGGCGATCACGAGCCTTTCGCAAGGTTTGGTCGACGGCATCATCACGTCTGCGCCTTTCACGTTTCGCCTAATGAAGGACGGTTATCGCGAGCTCGTGAGCCCGAAGGACTTCAGAAAAGCCGGCATCGAATTTTTAATTCAAGGCCTGGTCGCGCGCAAATCCTACGCCGGCAAGAATCGCGAAGTCGTCATCGCTATGATCAAGGCGACGATGGAAGGAATCAAACAGATCTTTGTCAACGAGAAACACGCGAAAGCGGTCCTGGCGAAATACACGCGCCAAACCGACCCCGAAATACTGGATCAAACCCAGAAATTCGCCATCGATATCTTCGTCAAAGATCCCACGGTGACGCCGAACTCTATTCAACCCATAGTGCAGCAATCGGCGCAATTTAATCTCGTCGACGCGAAGCTCGCAGGCAGCACGCCGATGAGCGCCTACTACGACAACAGTTACGTCGAAGAGATCAAACGCTCGGGATGGTTGGCGGAGCTGTGGAGATAATTCTTACGGATTTCCTGACAAGCATCGACCGGCTCGCAGTCAGCGCTCTCTACAACGACAGCTCAAGTGTTTTGTCATATTGAATGAAGTAGAAATCATAAACCGGTTCGGTAGTGTCCTAATTTGACTTTAGCCACGCGGCGCTCTGCGCCTTGTCCCAAAAGCGAACGGCCACCCTTTGATAGGGCAGCAGTGTAAATGGACACACATAGTCTTGCTCTACTTGTAGAGTCTTGTGTCCCTCGCGACTCGCAAAATTCACGTAAATACCCAGACCACTGTCGCTGGGACAGTTGACCGTTATTCTCAATCCACTTGTCGCATATTTTATGTGCATAAAAAAATATCCGTTTCGTGGATATACCTCTTCAAATTCGCTTGTAATCGTCGCCTCTTTATCTTTCTCCAGTGATACAACAGGGTCATCGGGCAGATTCAATCCAAAATCGCTTTTTTTAGCTTCACCAGTATGAAACCACTGCTGCTCTTCGGAGACAAAAGAAAATTTCAAAATGTGCGATTCACCATCCGACCCCCGGAACCATTGGTCTATACCTAAGCCAACTTTTAGATCGAGTCTGTTTTGACCAATATTTTTAACAACCTGTTTTCGCTGGAAGTGAAATTTGACTGAATCACCTATTGGAGTGAGTGTGCATATCATTACGTCTTGAGTGCAGAGCGCGTTTAACTGGCACAGCCAACGCATTTCTGGCTGCAATTCCTTGGGTAAAACATAACCGATACTCGCCAAAAACACGTCCCTCATTAGGTCTCGTTTTAAGAATACATCAACGAATATTGCGATCACCATCGCGATGCACACTGCCTCTAAACCTCGACTTAGAAGTTGCAGCCAAAAATTGTCGGTATGTCCGATGAAAGTTAAAGCGAGCAAACCAGCTAGGAGCGTTACCCATAATCGCAGCTTGATTATTGTGTCCGGTGATACGTCAGTCATGTCGGCCCCCCCCTTTAATTCTGGAGGCCATGAGCCATACCACGGCTGGATTGGACCGTCCAATGCCCGACTCATAAATCACCATTGGCGCGGTTGGGGGGCAAATTAGGACACTACCACCGGTTCAAATTGACACCCGCGCGGCCCTTTGTTATGCGAAAGGCAAGTTGATTCAACTTTCGTCGACGAGGTGAGGGATATGAAGAACGGTTTCAAAGCGATGGATTCGGACATGCACGTGATGGAACCCTGTGATCTATGGCAAAAGTACATCGACAAAAAGTTCCTCGATCGCGCGCCCATCGGCCTCAACCGCCACAAGCGCGATCTCGGCGTTCAAGTCGACGGCAAGATCATGCCGCGACCGACGCCGAAACCTATTCCTGCACTAGGACCGATCCGTGAACGAATTCTCAACGAAAAATATCCTGAAGAAGAAGCCCGCAATTTCGATAACGTCGCGCAAGTTCATGCCATGGACAAAGAAGGCCTCGACGTGGCGATTCTCTATCCCAGCCGCGGCTTGTTTGTGCTCGCCGTCGATGCGCTGGATCCGGAATTGGCCGCTGCCATCGCCAGAGCCTACAACGACTGGATGCACGATTTCTGTGAAGTCGCCCCCGACCGTATGTACGGCGCCGGGATTATCGCCCCGCACGATGTCTCATCGGCAGTCGAGGAAACTCGCCGGGTTGTGAAAGAATTGGGCTTCAGAAGCGTCCTCGTGCGCCCCAATCACGTCAACGGGCGCATGTGGAGCGATCCTTATTACAATCCGCTGTGGGAAGAATGTCAGCGACTCGGCATTCCCATTGGCTTTCACGAAGCCGGCCGCGTTTATCTGCCGCAGCCAGCCCTACATGAATTCATTCCCAGCTTCGCCATGTTCAACACGCTGTCATTTCCGATGGCGAACATGTTCGCCTGCGCCGATATGATTTACGGCGGCGTCATGGAACGTTTTCCAAAATTGAAAGTAGCCTTTCTGGAAGGCAACTGCGCGTGGCTTCCGTGGCTTCTCTGGCGCATGGGCGAATACGCGGAACTGACCGGTGTCGCAGAGCATCCCGAAATGAAGCTCGAACCACTCGAATATTTTCAGCGCCAATGCTGGGGTGCGGTGGAGTGCGACGAAATAGTCGCAAAGAATATCCCCGACTTCGGCTTGGAAGATAACATCGTCTTCTCAACCGACTACCCGCACCTAGACGTCAAATTTCCCCATGCAGTGGAAAGTTTTTTGAAGCTGCCTTTCAGCGATCAGACGAAGAGAAAGTACTTGTGGGACAACTGCGCGCGGCTATACGGCTTTGGCTATTGAACTGCCCGGCAGCCGCTGACGGACATCAGAAGATAGAAGATGAGAATTTATCGCAAAGGCGCCACCCCCAAATGTTTTAATCGGGGGTCCAGTTCCGGTCTCGCCTGGATTCCCGATAGAAGCATTCGGGAATGACGGACTCTGAGAGGTGTCGGAATAGCTCTTTACGCAGCAAGCTGTGGGTAATCAAACCCCGCAGTGATTGAACACAGGCACCGCTTAATCCAGCCTAAAATCCGCGGTTGGCTTCTGACATGCCGAATAAAATTGGTATGGTGTCCCCGGATTTGTTTACTAGTTTGTCAGTCGGTCGCGGACACCGCGGCGCGCCCACAGAAGCAGCAGTAGAGACATTCCCAAAGTATAAGCCAGGTCCCACAATACGGTCACGGAAAACTCGCCGTTGAACGACGCGCGCGCCAAGCGCACAGGATGCAGCAGGGGGAGCGCCTCGGCGACCCAGAGCCACGGCCCTGCCAGCCGTTCCTTCAGAGGGAAGAACACATCGGAAAATAGAAACAACGGGGTGAGAAACAGCGTGAAATAAAAACTGAACATGTCGATGTTGGGGATTCGCAATGAGAAAACCATGCCGATCGCGGCGAACAGCAGTCCCGTGATAGGAATCACAAAAATCACCCACAGCGACGACGGCAGAGGCGCCAGGCCGAAAAGCAACAACACGATGAAGAAACATCCGCCGTAGATGCAGGCGCGAGTCACCGCCCACAGCACTTCACCGGCTAGGACATCGTCCGGCTCGATAGGAGTCGTCAGCATGGCATCATAGGCTTTTTCAAAAACAAGCCGGACGTAGATGTTATAGGTCACCTCGAAGCTGGCCCCGTTCATCGCCGCCACGCATATGAGCCCGGGAGCGAGAAATGCGATATAGCTCGTGCCGCCGATCTCTGAAATATAAGCACCGACGCCTATGCCGATGGAAAAGAGATAGAGAACAGGCTCGAAGAAGTTGGGTAGGATATTCCACTTCCAGGTTCTCTTGTACATGACGGCATTGCGCCGCCATACGGCCAGCGCATAGGGAAGCGAAAGACTCACGGATTGGCCTCCAGGCTGGTTCCGGT
>WNFZ01015580.1_pt1 | contig 13481 bp, 9 predicted proteins | sample 5400081 | NCBI WGS metagenome assembly WNFZ01 (sample SAMN13153365, study PRJNA577476) | soil metagenome | isolation source: 80 cm soil or saprolite under grassland replicate 1 | place: USA:California | collected 2016-06-15
CGGGTCAAGAACAACCGGCTGGCCTCCGCCGGCTACATCTGGGCGTTTTCCGCCCTGACCGCCTCACCCGGCGCCCGCGCCCGCTACGACCGCCGCAAGGACGCCGGCGACCGGCACGCCGCCGCCCAGCGCAACCTGTCCGGCCGCATGCTCGGCTGCCTATGGCACTGCCTGATCACCGGCCAGGAATACGACGAAACCATCGCCTTCCCCGTCCCCGCCAAAAAACTTCCCCACGCAGCCTGACAACTTAACCGCATCGGATGTCTTCGACGGCCGCCTGAGCGCGGGACGCAAGTAACCACAGAGACAGAAGTTACACCGTTATCTTGGCTCTGTCGCACTTTCGGTGGTAGCCGATTGTGCTGATGTGTCACGATCAGTCGTGATTGACGTGACAGAGCTTGCGGGGACTGTGTTCTCGGGGTTGTCTGCGCTGGTCATTGAGGATCTCGAGTACGCAGGCGAGGTGATCTGCGTCCGTGCGAGGACGCGGGACGGGGCGGTGGCCTGCCCAGCGTGCGGGACGGAAACGACTCGCGTGCACGAGTACCGGGAGCGGACAGTGGCGGACGTGCCAGCCGACGGCCGCCGGGTCCTGGTGAAGGTGCGGGTCCGCCGGATGCGCTGCCCGGTCACGGGTGCCCGCGGCAGACCTTCCGCGAGCAGGTCCCGGGCGTCTTGGACCGTTACCAGCGGCGCACCACGCGGCTGACCGCGCAGGTCAGCGCTGTCGCGCGCGAATTAGCGGGCCGGGCCTCGGCGCGGCTGCTGCCGGCGCTGGGCATCGGCGTCTCCCGGCACGCCATGCTGCGTGTCCTGCTCAAGATCCCGCTGCCCGCGCTGGCGGTGCCGCGGGTGCTGGGGATCGACGACTTCGCGCTGCGCCGCGGCAGCATCTACGCGACGGTGCTCATCGACGCCGGGACCGGCCGCCGTGTCGACGTCGTCCAGGGCCGCACCGCCGACGTCGCGGAAAAATGGCTACGGGACCACCCGGGAGTCGAAATCGTGTGCCGGGACGGCTCGGGTGCCTACGGCGAGGCGGCCCGCCAGGCACTGCCGGGCGCGGTGCAGGTCAGCGACCGCTGGCACCTGTTGCATGGCCTCGGCGAGGCCGTGCGGAAGGAAGTCGCGGCGCACTCGGCCTGCTGGGCGAGGGGAACGCCCCTGCAGGAGGGCAAGCGGGCCGCCACCACCCTGGAGCGCTGGCAGCAGGTCCACGAACTGCGTGCCCGGAACGTGGGCCTGCTCGACTGCGCCCGCCGCCTGAACCTCTCGCTCAACACCGTCAAGTGCTACGACCGCGCCAGCGAGCCGGAGCGGCTGCGGCGCGTTCCGAAGTACCGCCCCACGCTGGTCGATCCTCACCGCGACTACCTCCGCAAGCGCCGGGCCGAAGAGCCCGGCGTCCCGGTCCGGCAGTTGCTGTGGGAGATCCGCGAACTCGGCTACCAGGGCAGCTCCAACCTGCTCGTCCGCTACATCAACCAGGGCCGCCTGGACGGCGACCGGCCGCACCTACCCCCCGCCGGGCCGCCCGGATCCTGCTCACCAGGCCGGACCGCCTCACGGCCGGCCAGCAGGAGACGCTCGCCGAGCTCACCGCAGCCTGCCCCGAGATGACCGCCCTGGCCAGCCTCGTCACGTCCTTCGCGGCCCTGCTGGTCCCCGACCCGGGCAACCACGCCAGGCTCCGCCAGTGGATCACCGACGCGCGCGCCGTGGACCTGCCCCACGTGCACTCATTCACCCGCGGCCTTGACCTGGACATCCAGGCCGCCACCGCCGCGCTTACCCTCCCGCACCACAACGGCCGCACCGAGGGAGTCAACACCAAGACCAAGATGATCAAAAGACAGATGTACGGACGCGCCGGCTTCACCCTGCTGCGCCACCGCATCCTCCTCGGCTTAAGTCACATACGGTCACCACCGAAAGTGCGACAGAGCCGTTATCTTGACAGACCCAAATGGGCAGCCCAGCGCACCAGTCCGGGGCCGGCGGAACCGCGGGTGGTCGCGGTGGACGGCAAGACTTCACGGGGCTCGGGGCTTGATAACAACGGAACGGCCAGTGGCGGTAACCCAGCGGTCTTCAGCCCGCTATCGCCACTGCCCGTTCCGTTATTGTATCAAGCCCCGCGACCCTGCCACGGGAGATGATGGACGCCTTCAGCCCCCGCGAACCCCCTCCGGAAGACGATCCGGCGCGCTCAGCTGCACAGCGTGGGTGAGGCAATCGTGCGGGCCACCGGTGAGGTCGTCCACCCCACCGTGCGCTCGTTTGTCAGCCACAACCATCACCCCGGCGTCACCACTATCCCGATCCGCGATCTCCCGCCCTCCGAGACAGCGCTGGTCTGGCTCGCAACCAGCCACAGCCGCAAGATCCAGGCGTTCGCCCGCGCCGCCGCCGATGTTCTGGCAGCACAACAGGATCACGATGAGCCGCCCGATCGCGTGCGGGAAAGTAGATGCGGCCCCGCCTCCCGGCTTCCAGCGCACCGTGAGCCCCCGCGGCCAGCCGCGGGGCTCACGGGAAGGCGGCTGCGGTTTCTGTCATGTAAGGAACACCGGCGCCCGTGAATCCATCGCGGGGCCGGGTCCCAAGGGGTTGCATGGTCATCCCCGGCTGGTCCGGGGGGTGGCGTCGAGAACCTGTCTGAGGCAGGTCTTGTAAGACCTGGCCTCGTACGTCTGATTGCCACTCCTGGCCTGGCCACGGATGCCCCGGATGAGGGAAGTGGGCCGGCCCGGCATGAGGGCAACCATCGCCAACCTGCCCAGGGCTTCGTGGCTGGCGGGGCAGCCACTGGTAGTCGGCGGCGGGACGGCGGGGCTTGCCAACCCAGGCGAAGGTCCAGCCACCGGCGGAAACGACGTCACCGGTGGCGGCGCACGAGAACGGACAATCTGTGCGGTCAAGCGCAACAAACCAGCGAGCCTGTCTTGCGCTCGTATTCGGCGATCCGGAGCACTGGCCAGGCCCACTGTCGTGACCTTGCGTGATCACTCGGGTCGGCTTACCGGTGAGGTGAAGCATCGTCGCTGGGGCCACGGCGGGCCCAGTCTTCCCGGGCCTCAGCCCGACCCGGGAGGTGCCCCCATGGCCACCACGTCCACGTCCACATCCACAGCGGTCATCGCTGTTGAGCCGGTGTTCACCGAACCGGAACAACTTGCCTTGGCTGGATTCTTGGCCGGTTACACCGGCCTGACCCGCGAAGCGTACGCCCTGGACCTGCGCCAGTACGCCAGCTGGTGCCAGCAGCACCACCTGCCACTGTTCCAGGCCCGCCGCGCCGACATCGAGTGCTTCGCCCGGGACCTGGAAGCCCGCGGCCGCGCCCGGGCCACCATCACCCGCCGCCTGTGCACGATCGCCGGTTTTTACCGCTACGCCGTGGAGGAAGACCTGCTTGAGCATTCACCGGCCGCTCATGTCCGCCGCCCGCGCCTGGACTATGAATCCCATGCCATCGGGCTGGACCGTAACGAGCTCGGCGCGCTGCTGGTCGCCGCCGGGCTTGGGCCACCGGCCGATCATGCGCTGGTCTCATTGCTGGCGTTGAACGGGCTGCGCGTCTCCGAAGCCACCGGCGCGAATATCGAGGCCCTGGGCGTCGAGCGCGGCCACCGGACCCTGGTGATTACCCGCAAGGGCGGCAAGATAGCCGCCATCCCGCTCGCACCGCGCACGGCCCGTGCGATCGATCTGGCCGTCGGCGAGCGTAGCGAAGGACCGGTCTTCGTGGCCGCCGATGGCCGCCGGCTGGACCGGCACGGCGCGGCGCGGATCGTCCGCCGGGTCGCCTGCCGCGCTGGGATCACCAAACCGGTTGGCCCTCACACCTTGCGGCACGCGTTCATTATCTGCAGTGCCATTTCAGCCTGAGGCACGGCGAAATCCGGGGCTGGACGTGTCGTGCCTCACAAGTATCCGATACTCCGTTAGGCACGTGCGGCAGGGCCAGGACCAGGGTTTTTCTCTTCGCTGCGCTTTTGACCTCACGTGACCTCACGTGCCTCACTGCTTGAAACCGCCCCTGACCTGGCCTTTTTCGAGATTAACTGCAGATAACATTCGTCACCGCGGCCTTGGACGCCGGGGTGCCGGTGCGGGATGTGCAAGAAGCCGCCTCACACGCCGATCCCAGGACCACGATGAGGTATGACCGTGCCCGCGGCAGCCTGGACCGGCACGCGACCTATATCGTCGTCGCCTACCTCGCTGGTGCCGCCCGGTAAAGACGCCGCAAGGACCCTCTGCAGCTGCCCGGGGATCACCGAGCCACACCCGCGAACCGTAAGCCTCGCGGGTGTGGCGGCACTCGCAGATCACCTGGACCTGTTACCTCGGCGGCACCTGTATGGCTAGCCGAGGCTGTCAGCGGGCCGGGTCCCCTTCCGCCGCTGCCCTGATGACGGCATGAACCTTTCCCTCGGGGAAGAACACGGTGAGATTCCTCGCCGCGGCCAGAGCCCGGTCGCGGGCCTCGCCGCCGAGCTGGCGAGTTGCCCGCACGGCATACGTGGCCGCCCGGCGCCGGACGCCAGCGCGGTATCGCCCGATGTCCATGCTGATCGTCACGCCGTGAGCATCGGCCAGCTCCAGCGCCTCGGCGGTGATCTTCTTGCCCTTGGCCGAGTTGCACTCCTGGTGCAGGAGCTGGAGATTCCAGCGGCGATGCGGTCCGCCGTAAACCCTCGGGATGATGTGATCGATCGCGGTGCCGCGCGGAGAGCCAGGCAAGTCATCCCCGCACCACGGGCAGCGCTAGCATTGCGCCTCCACCAGCTCGGTCATGAACGCCAGGCTGTGCGATACCCACGGCACAACCTCGCCGTCATGCTGGCCACCACCAGCCCGGGCGCCAAACGGCCAGCGGCAGAACCTCTCCCCAGCAGGCACCGGCAACCCGCACACACCGCACCAGCCAGGCTCCGCAGACACCAGGCCAAGCTAACCCGACGGTCCGACATCGCGGCAGTCGCTGCTAGGGAGCGAGGAGGACCTCGCGGTGGCCGGCTCGCAGCGGCGAACTGCTGCTGCCGATACCCAGGTGAGCAACTTTGCTGGGCGGCATGCTGCGTACGAACCGCCTCGGTGCGGCTGTGGGATCGAGTTCGGGCACACCGGCGACCGCACAGATCGGGTTGTTCGGCGCGGGGAGCGGTGATGGGGTGGTTGGCCGCCGTTGTGGCGCGGCTGCCACGTGCCTCAGGGATCTGGGGACTGCTCGGGCGGCCAGGTGCGGCGTGACTGGTCGATGGGACTCATCAGCCCCGGGTAGCCAGCCGCAGTCAGCTCGGCGTACCGCTGGTCGACGGCCTCCCGGGTGGGCAGCGAGAACCCGATCACCACGTTCACGCCGGCGGGGTCAGCGCGCCAGGCGGCGTGCCAGAGCCGCGCCGATTCGGCGGTGTCGAGCTCAAGGCTGAAGCCGCCGGGCATCCTCAGCTGAACGTGGGCACCGGCCGCGTCCTGGCCCTGGGGTACCGCGACCCCCAGCCGGTGGTAGAAGTCCAGGCTGGCCGCCATGTCGGTAACGACCAGGTTGAGCATGTGCAGGTCGAGCGTGCTGTCACTCACCCTCCGCAGTCTGCCAGAGGGCCGGCCGGCCGCAGCCTGGTCACGGCTCAAGACAGCATCGAGAGCTCGATCGAGTTCCCTGTCCGGCAGGTTCCCGCTCGCGTCGCTGCGGAATGCTATCGGCGACGGCCCGGGTATGCGGTGATCACCGCGGACAACCCGGGCAAGGTGGTCGCCATGGCGCAGGGCTGTCTCACGGTTGCGGAGCGGTGCCCGTGTCGAGGCCGCCGAGGCCGACCGTGTGACGCCGCCCGGGTCAGGTGCTGGCTGCCCCAGTTGCCAGGTTCAGGATGCCGGGACTGCCCGGCCCGCGTAGGCGGCCAGCCGGTCGGCTGGCCTGGTGCCGGGCGGCGCCGACCGCTCCTCCCCGAACGGGGCGCCGCTGCCGCGGGCCAGCGGCCGGGACCGCAGCATCTGATCGGCCGCCGCCACTACCTCGGGGTCGAGGGCCCGGGGCTGGCCGGTAGCCGCGGCCAGGTCCCAGGCGTGCACCGTCAGCTCGGCGGCCCGCAGCAGGGCCAGCGCCGCGCCCGGCAGATCACCGAACGGCGAGGGGTAGATACGCTGCAGCACGCCCTCTCCGCCGAAGGCGGCGAGCACGGCGGCCAGCGAGTCCCGGAACCCGGCCAGCGGGTCCCCGCCGAGCACATCGTCACCGCGGCCCGGGCCAGCTGTCCCGGTGATCGAGGCGGCGAACCTGCGGTTGCCGTTGGCCATGTGATTGATCACATCCCGCACGTCCCACCCGGTGCACGGGGTCGGCCCGGCCAGCCGGCCGGGAGGGATCCCGGCAATGATCTGCTCCGCGGCAGTGCCCGCCCGGCGCAGCAGTTCCAGCGGGTCCGGCATGGTTCCTCCAGGCTGATTCGCTGCTGCCGCCGCCTGCTACCTGCCCGAGTATCGAGTCCAGCTCCGAGCACGACGACCTGCTTGCACGCGCCCACGACGAAGTCGTCGAAGAAGCGGGTGAAGTGTGCGGTCGCGGGACATGCTTGACCATTTGTTCTCAGGACATCCTTGACGGTTCCGCGAGATGATTCCCCTTCGCCTTATCCAAGGAGGTCGCAGATGGCCTTTTCGGACTTGAGCGCCACGATCCGCCCGTACCGCGACAGCGACAAGGCCGCGGTTTACGACGTGTGCGTCCGCACCGCAAACGCAGGACGAGGCGTCGGCGGCCACTATAGCAACGATGACCTGGTGCCAGACGTCGTCGCCGGCCCTTACCTGTTCCTTGAACCGCGGCACGCGTACGTGCTGGACAACGGCGAGCGCGCCGTCGGCTACATCATCGGCACGGCCAGCACGCCGGACTTCGTCGCCGCCTACCGGGACCGCTGGCTGCCGCGGTTGCGGGACCGGTATCAGCAGCTGCCGGGTCCGCCGGTGACGGAGGAAGAGCAGCGGCTCGACGCCATGTTCCATCCGGAGCGCTGGCTGCGGCCTGAGCTCGCGCCGCATCCGGCGCACCTGCACATCAACCTGCTCCCCGGCTACCGGCGGTTGGGCCATGGCCAGGAGCTGATGAGCACGTTCCTCGCCTCGGTGGCGGCCGCCGGCGCGCCGTCCTGCTACCTCTCCGTCCGCCGGGAGAACGTCGACGCGAGACGTTTCTACGAGCGGCTCGGCTGGCGGCCGATCGAGGTAAGCGACCCCGGCCCTGGCGTCTATCTGGTACGGCCGACCAGCTAACTCGGCCAGGCTTCGCGCTCCAGCCGCAACAGGTCATCCGCCACGGCGGACTGGACTGCTCCGCGAAGATCATCGCCTGGCGGGAGCCGAGGTCGTAGCGCGGCCAGCCCGGATCGCCGGACACCACGAACCGCACCACGCCGCCGGTGCATCGCATCGGCCAGCGATTGCCCCGGCAGCTTGCCCCACATAGCCGCATCTGGTGCTTCGGTGCCGAGTCCTTCCACCACTGCGAGACATCACGCTCCGTGATCGGTACCCGGCATGGCGACGCGCACACTCCCGCCGTTCGGGGCGGCCGGTATGCCTTCGGCGCTCCTCAACGGAGGCGCGCAGATCAGGTAGTTCTGTCCGCCCACCGCTTTGCACAGAGAATCCGGCTCCTTGACGTGCCACTCGTTTGCTCCCCAGCTTCATGTTCTGGATCTTGTCATAGGGCTTGATGGTCGCGGTCGGCCGTCAGGGCGTGTTCGATAGGCGCCGTTGAGGTCGATGCGAGCACCGCGCTACGCGCGCCGAGGGCGCCTGGCTCGGTGCGCGGGCCGCCCGGTCGGGGTGGATTACACCGACTGTGCCCGCTGCTCCATCTGCTTCCAGAATTGCTTGAGGCTTCCCGGAGCCGTCTGTTGCCACGGTGCTGCTCTGCGCCGGATCGAGCCGCTGCTGATGAACGCCTGCTGCCCCCGGCAGAATGCCTCGCTCAGCTCGATCCGGTAGCTGGTCTCGCCCTTGAGGGGATAGGGGCAGAGCTCGAAGGGACAGCCTTCCTTGCAGTTGGATCCCGGTTCCGGGGTCTCGGCCGTGCCCATGGTGCGAGTGGGGTCGAGCGGGGAGCGGTCCCCGCCAAGGCATGGCGGCAGGTAAGGCCGGACGGTGCGGTGGAGCCGCCGGTTGCGCTCGCTGGGCCGCCCCCCACGTTCGGCGAGGTTCAACAGCAGCAGCACGTCGGCGACAAGCTGCTGGGCTCGCGGGTGGAGCGCAGTCCACCCGGTGGACGGCGGGATCCAGAGGTTGTGCTTGCGCGGTGTTCGCGGGTTCGCCGGACCGGATCCCACCTTGCCGACCACGCCGCTGTCGTCGATCCAGATGAAGCGCTCGGGCTGCCCGGTTTCCAGCGCTAGGACGGCGAGCTGGCTCGCCTCTATCACGAAGGGATGCTCGGGGTCACTGCCCGGCAGTGCGATCCAGTGCTTGATCAGTTCTCGGTGACCGGTGTCGCGCGGGTGCCGCTGACCAGGCTGGCCGTCTGGCAGCGACCATAGGCACAGCGCGTGCAGGAGGGTTAGCCTAGTAAACCAGAAGCGAGAATCCCGCAACATCTGCCTGGCCTGCTCGGCAAGGTAGACCCGGGCTTCTGGTCGGGCATGAGGGTGGTGGCGGCGGCGGTTGGCCGCGTGCTTGAAGCCCTGGGCGAGCGCGACCTCAAGGGAGAGGCGCAGGTCCGACTCTGCCTGGGTGTGCGTGCGCTCGCCGAGGTATTGGAGCCACTGCTCGAGGTTGTCGTTCGCGGCTGGTGATTTTCGCTCCGTCACCGATCCGGCGAGCAACGGCGCAAGCCAGGCCCGGACGACCCCCTCCTTCCACGCACGGTCCTCGTGCTCCTGGTCCTCCCTTGGGCCAAGATTGCTCGCCTGGGGTGGCGACGCGCTGGCCGTGGCGCCACTCCCCCCGGAGCCTGCCGTGGCGTGCCCATCGGAAGGTTCAGCGACGGGCGGACCAAGGGTGGCGGCCAGCGCGTCAAATGCGTTGTCGCCGCCCGCGCCGATTTCTTGCGCGCACGCGAGCCGGATCGGGTACGACGATTCGAAACACCCAATGCGGTACAGCTGCAGGTAGCCGGGCTCGGCTCGACATTCCTGGCCTCGGCGGCGCTGCTCGGAAATCGTTCTGGCGGTCTCACCGAACCGGTGCACTACGTTTAGCTTCGCCTCCTCCAGCGTGCGCTGGTCTTTGGCCCGGATATCCGGCCACTTTTCCTCGAGTTTCTCTGCGATGTCGCTATGGGCGGGCTGCTTCTCAACAGAGTCAATCTGGAGCGCTGCCGCATAGAGGTCGAGGGCCTTGGCGTCGGTCCGGCGGCTGGCTTCTCGGCACAGGAACTCCTGTGGTGTCCGCCCCGCCGCGCCGGGTTGCGCAGCGAGGCGGGAACCCCTAGCCGCGCCGTCGGAGCGAGGAGTCTGGAGCCTGGCGCGAGAGTGCATGACCAGGGCGATGAGGAATTCGCGCCGGGAATTGGCCAGCGCATGGTCGCGAAAGCCCGGATCCGCCATGGCCACGTCGATAAGCCGGGACGCGAGATAGGCCTGCATGATTCCGTGTGGGAAGCGCACCCCCTCGCCACGCGCCTCCACCAGGCCAAGCTGTGTGCCCCAGGCCGCTGCCAGCTCGAGATCGTAGCGGCACTTCAGCTTGCCCAGCCTCTCGTCCACCTCCGTGACGATCGCCGGAGGGGAATCCGCCCGCAGTGACTCGGCCTGATCGAACCTCACCTGGAGCCCGTCTTGCTGGAGGCCGACGCAGGCAAGCAGGGACAGCTGCTCCACGGTGGCCCGGCGATCGCCGCTGTTCAGCGCCAGGTCGCCCAGAAAATGCCCCTCGATGAGTGCCGCCATCCAGGATTGCAGCAGCCACAGCCGCAGCTCTTCCCGGTCCACGCTGCGGGTGTCGAGCCGACGGTCGTTCCGCCTCGAAATGACGTATTCGATCAATCCGGCCCGGTACAGCTGGCGCGTGATCTGCAGGTACAGCGGCGCCTTCACCACGTCGGCGGTCTCCACAATCCAGCCGAGACGGCGGCTGTCCTCGCCGGACTCCCACTGCCCGACATACTCCAGCGCCGCCTCCTCGCTGAGCGGCTCCAGCTCGACTACCGCGGCTTCCATGTCACGGAGCGAGTCGTGCGGCCGGGAGGTGATGACCAGGGGCAGCCGCTGTGCACTCGCCTGGCGAATCGCGATCCGGATGAGATCGTCGCGCTCGTTCCGCGCGTTGCCCTCGATGAGAGCCTCCTCCAGGCCGTCGGCCAGGACAACAACCTCATCGTTCCTCCAAAGCTCGCGCCAGACCGTCTCCCTCTCGGTATTGGAAAGCGACATGGTGTTGGTCTCCGCGACGAACCGCGTGCGCGCGAGCTCGCGGAAATCCAGGCTCTCCTGGGCATCACGCAGCCGGACCGGCACCGGCACCACACCTCGCTCGGCCAGCAGCTTGGTCAGCCGGACCAGGAGCGCGGTTTTGCCGGCGCCCACGCCGCCGATGACCACGTGCGGACGGCGGATGCCGGGGTCATTGAGTTCCTCGATGATCACGTTGCACAACGCGTCCCGGCCGACCACCTCGCCAATCATGCTGCCGACGGTCTGTGCCAAGTTGTGAGGCTCGTCCAGGGCCTTTCGCATGTACGTTTGTCTGACAAGCCGGAGCCGGCCCACCAGTCCAAGGTTGAACAAGGCCCGGGGTTCTCGATCAGGCAGGGACGCCTCTTTGCCAGCCTGTGCTTTCGCGACTATGTCGGCGAGCGCCGGGTCGTCTGAGCTGCCGTACCGTTCGATCAGCTGGTCATAGGCGGCGAGTTCGTCGTCGTACCGGACCAGCCGCCCCAGTCCCGCGCCCTTGTTTAGCAGCGCCGTCGCCACAGTCTCGGCGAGTGATAGGCCTCTCGATTCGCTGAACCGCTCAATAACTTCATCGTAGGCAGCGATCTCGTCATCGAGTCGGCCGAGTCGGCCCAGCGCGGCGGCCTTGCTGGACAGCGCTCTCGCCACAGTCTCGGCGAGTGAGGGGTCTCTCGATTCGCTGAACCGCTCGATAAGTTCATCGCAAGCGGCGATCTCGTCGTCGGGCCGGCCGAGCCGGCCCAGGGCCAGGCCCTTGTTGTAAAAAGCATTGGCAATGGATCGGGCGAGCACCGGGTCGTCCGAGCCGCCGAACCGCTCGATCACCTCGTCGAAGGCGGCCAGCCCGTCGTCAGACTCACCCAATGCCACGCCCTTGTTGACCAGCGCTGTCGCCATGAGTTCGGCGAGCGCTGGGTCGTCTGAGCTGCCGTACCGTTCGATCAGCTGGTCATAGGCGGCGACTGCCTCGTCGGGCTGAAAGACCCGATCCAGCACTACGCCCTTATTGATCAACGCCACCGCTACTTGCCATGCGAGCGCCGGATCATCTGAGCTGGCGAACCGTTCGATCACCTCGTCATAGGCGGCGACTGCCTGGTCGGGCTGACCGGACCGGCTCAGCGCTACGCCCCTGGCGTTATGCGCTTGGGCCACGACTGAGGACTCGGTACTTCGGGCTGCCTCTTCGAAGGCGCTGATGGCCGTCTCGAATGCGCCGACCTGGTAGGCGGCGACACCCGCGGCGAGCCGGTCCCGGTCGCTTGCGTGGGCGAGCACGAAGTTCCAGGTCCCCTGCCCGAGAGGGGGATCGTGGTCTTGAGCCCAGGACACCACTGCGTCAAAGGCACGGAACCGCTGGGCCGGCGCGCCTGCCAGATGCTCGCGGCGGACCAGTGCCGCGAAGGCCGCGACCTCGTTGGTGGCCCAGGCCAAACCCCGCTCAAAGGCCTGAGCGTCCAGGAGCTGGTTGGGGGCTATGTCTGCCAGGGTCAGCGCCGCCAGCGCACGCAGGGTCGGCTCGTCGATTGACCCGGGTGGCATCCCCGCTCGCTGCCAGTCGACAGCCGCCTTAGCCACCGCGACGCCGGTCGGCTCGTCGGCCCGGTGGCTCTGGTACCGGTCGGTGAGCAGGTTCACCGCCGCGAACAACTCCGGAAGTCGCACCAGATCATGATCGCCAGAAAGGGCCGGATAGGCGGCCCGGGCGGCATCCAGCTCCGTGTGGCTTAGCGTCGGCGTAACGATCAGGTCGTCAAATAGGCGCCTTAGCATCTGGTGCAGGGGTGGGTCGATGTCCCGCAGGGCGTTCAGTTCGCTGCTGTGGATCGTCAGCGCGATGATCGCCCCAGGGTAGAGCGCAGCCAGCCGCCGCAAGGTATCTCTGGTCAGGCCGCGCTGCAGGTGCGCCTGAGCGTCATCGACCCAGATCACCAGGTCGCGTCCTCTGGACCGGGAGACCGGGCGGTCCAGTCCCGCCAGCGTGGCAAGCGGCGCGTACGCGGGATCCTTCTTGCCTGCGGCGGGGTCGGGCTGGATCACCGCCAGCAGCCTGCGGCCCGGCAGCACCCGCACGGCCTCCCACAGCGTCCGGGATTTCCCGGACTTCGGATCCCCGCGCAGTACCACCAGCCGACCTGCCCGAGCCAGCGATGACTCCTCCAGCGCGTGGCGAAGACCCTCGTCGACGCCGCGCGGTACGTATGGCGGGATTGTGGTGCCCTCATGTTCGCTGGCCGTCCGGTCCTGCTGCGCGGCGTCGGCGAGAGCGGATGAGAACACCCCGATCGAAAACGGATCGACCTCACCGAGCGGCCCGATGGATACCTTCAGGGTTGCGTCCCGCCGGTCGCGCTGCTGGCGCTGCCTATCCACGATCGAGGAAGCCTGGGTGCGGACGCCGGGGATCGCGGCAGCGACCGCCGCCACGATGCCTGCTCCGACCAGCACCGGGCCAGTGACGCCGACCTTCGCAGCGACTGTCAGCACCAGGCCAGCCACCACGCCGGTCAACGCGACCGCCGCTAGGAGCAGGTCACCACGCCGCACCCGGCCAAGCATGACCAAGATTCTCCGCGCCGCCGAATGCGCCACGCAAGAGCGACGCAGTAGGACACCCCAATGATGGCCGACGCGGGGATCACGCGATGTCGGCGAGACCGCCTATAACTAACCGGAATGATCTGCTTGCTCAACGAAGACTTCATGGCGAACCTGGATCCCATCACGCTCGACACGGGCACGCTCCTCGGCCGTCCCGGTGAAGACATCGCCGCCGCCGTGGCCAAAGCCGTCGTCCAGTGGCTGAACCAGTAACTGGCAACGCGTCGGTCGGCCGCCGAAAGACACACTCCAGAACGGAGGCGTCCGACAGCACGCAGAACAGATTGTTCTGCATCCAGGAACCAGGGATGAGCTACTAGATCAGTAGGAATTCATAGTCGGCAGGGAGAGTGTGGGTAGTGCTTCCGGCCCGGCAGGGAGAGTGTGGGTAGTGCTTCCGGCCCGGCTTCCCCGGTTTTGAGGTGGTGCGGGCGTAGGGTCGGGAGCCTGGGTCCCGGCCTGACCTCCGATTCGGCT